>Ga0256405_10001442_pt1 | contig 64550 bp, 64 predicted proteins | sample RumenRJG_02DNA_FD_189096 | JGI IMG/M metagenome (GOLD analysis project Ga0256405, IMG submission 189096) | Bovine rumen microbial communities from Lethbridge, Alberta, Canada - RJG_02 | ecosystem: Host-associated > Mammals > Digestive system > Stomach > Rumen | place: Canada: Alberta... | reverse complement strand
CTATCGTGAAGGATGACTTCTACATGCCGCAGAACTTTGTTTCTGCCAGCAATGCCTTCGGTCGTGTGGCGATGGGACTGCATGGCTATCGTATCGGACACGGTGAGTATGGCTACGATGCCAGACCTGCCCGCCGAACACCTTGGTTCGCTCCCTTTAGCCGTCAGGGTCGTGGTTGGGCAGGTGACTTCGTAGGCTATGCCCCTCGTACTGAAGGATTCCATCTTCGCCGTATCGGTGACCACGCCTATCGTCCTTGGGGAGGTGGCCCGATGGTAACAGAACGACCAGACAACAGAGTGAAGCCAGGAGAGATGCTCTCTGGCGGTTATGGCTTTTACTTCAAAGGCCATCAGAAAGAAACGCCCGTCGAGGTGCTGGACCAGATTTCCATCGAACCCAAGATAAAGCCATTGGAGGCAGCACCCCGTCCACAAGGTCAGGGCATCCCCTACTCTTCTGTCATCACCTCTGATGTCTATTTCAGCAATGACAAGTTCCAGGAGGTGTTGAAGTCGCATGGCATTGTCATCGACGAAGCCAAGAAGACACTCACCATCCAGTCGAATCTCTCAAAGGTGGATCTCCAGTATGACCTGAAGCCGGAGGAACTGCAAAAGCTCATGGCCAACAAAGTCAGTGGAAAAGGCGGCGTTTCAGTTGATGCCCGTCTGGCCATCATCAATGAGGTCATCGGCAAGGACTTCGACACGAAGCTCACCAAGGACATGCTCGAAACCAAGGAACTGATATCGCTCGACTTGAAGCCAGAGGTTCGTCAGGAGGTGGAAGCGCCATTCATCGAACAGGAACGCCGCATCGCAGAACAGCAGCGTCTCGCCGAAGCAAGAGCCGAACAGCGCAGAGAGTCTGAGCGTATTGAGCGTGACCCTAATGCCATCAATGGCAGGGAGATTCAGGCCATCTTGGGCAACAAGGGTTGGTTTCAGCCAGTGGCCAATGGCCGTGAGATGGTCGTTGGTGAGATTCGGGTAGATAAAACGCTCAATGGCACATACGTCATGGAGGCAGAAGTCAATGGCCGACTCCTCGCCCACTCCATCTCAGCCAAGGACTATCAGAAGTTCCTCGACCTCGACGATGCCCATCGCCTGAAGATGTTCGATAAGGTTTTCAACGAGGTCGAAATCAAGTCGGCACATGGGGAGAGCCTATATCAGGATGACTTATACCTTGCGCACGACGGGCAAAGCATCGTCCACCAAAAGGAAGTGGACATCCAAAATGCCACTTCCAACAGGGTGGACGGTGCAACCCTTTTGGAGTTCAATGAGCGCAAGGGCTTTTACCGTGAGAGAGCACATGGCCGTGAGGTCGAGGTGGGGAATATTCAGGTTGACCCTACAGCGAATGGCAAATACAAGATGACCGCTGTCATCAATGGGCAGACTATTTCGCATGAGATTACCCAGAAACAGTACGACAAGTTCCTCGCCGTTGATGACTATCACCGTATGCAGCTCTTCTCTAAGATCTTCAATGAGGTCGATATCAAGACCCGTCCAGGCGAAGGCCATAACCTCGGTGCTGCTCTTTTGGCCGCATTGGTCGTTGGCGGTGAGGTGATGCGCGACGGCCTGTCTGTCCCACATGAGCCGAGACCTGAGATTTATGAAACCCGTACCGGCCCTGTCTATCATAAAGCAGGAGTTGTCAGTCCGGCTGATGTGGCTGCTGCCAACTTCCGCTCAGAGGAAGCTAACCTTGGTATTCCTGGACCAGACGAGGGTATCAGACGTGGCATGTAGATAATTTATCTTTATTAAATAAGAATGATACCATCTTTATTCTTTCATAATCGACGCGGACTACTGGCATTGGCCGTCCTGATGGGCGCGCCTGCCAGTAGTTTTGGGCAGGTTGGCGAGGCCAATCCGCTGCAATATGCCGCTATTGCCGAGGGAACGAGCCTGCTGAACAGCACGATAAACAGCCAGACGAAAGGTATGCAGAAGACCGCTGCTTTTCAGGGAACCATCGCGGCAGAGTTCACGAAGATGAAACAGTGGGAGGGTAAGTATAATGCTTACCTGAAAACGGCTCGTGGCTATGCCGATGCCCTCAAAGCCGGGTGTTCACTCTATGCCGACGGTGTTCAGACCCTGCAACATCTCTATGAGATACAACGGGCCATCAATGCTAATCCTGTGGGTATCGGTGCCACACTGGCCATGAACGACCTCTATCTCGAAACAGCGACGGAGTTCATCAAGACCTATCGCCTGTTGAAGGTGTCGGTGGCCAAGGGTGGCACGGACAATATGCTGACGGGAGCCGAACGGACGGAAATGCTCTGGCAACTGTCCGACGAACTGGCCCGGCTGAATGCCAAGCTGCGCACCCTCGCCATCAGTATCGCATATCATAATCTGACGGATGTCTGGAACCAGTACACGGCTGGGATGGTTGACAAGAGCCATGCCGAGATAGCCAGTGAGGCCTACGAACGCTGGCGCAGGGCATCAACCGTGAGTCAAATATTGAATGAGTGATGGAGAAGCTATACTTGTTAATACTGTTGTGTGTGCCGCTGAAATCGGTGGCGGGTATCGACCCGGGACGTGTGGCTGCCATAGAATTAGCCTCTGACCAGGCGAAGAAAACCATCGAGTCGCAGGAGAAGGCGCAGCTGCTGATGACCACCGGCCACGTCTGGATAAAGGAGGAGGTGGAAGCCACGACCGACTTCCAGCGCGAGTTCAACGACTACCTGGATAAGTTCCACGATGTACTGTCGATTGCTGCAGAAATCTACGGCATCTACTACGAGGTGACGCAAACCTCGAAATGCGTGAAGGACTTGGGCCATGTCCTGGCGGACAGTCCTGAGAACGCCTTGGCCGTGGCTTTCTCCACGCGCCGCAATGTGGTCTATCGCAACATCGTGCGCACCACGCTCGACGTCATCATGGACATCCGTAAGGTGTGCTTTGAGAGCAGCAAGATGACGGAACAGGAGAAGAATAAGGTGATCTCGACCATCCGTCCCAAACTGCGCACCATCAACAAACAGTTGCGCCAGCTCACCCTCGCGCTCCGCTATACGTCGTTTCTCGATGTGTGGAACGAGCTGATGGAGCGGGCCTATTACATGAACCCCGCCACCAAGCACGACATCATCACCCGTTGCCGCCGCCAGTGGTGGAACAACGCTAAATCGGTAAGATAGAAATGGAAGAGTCGAAAGAGATACAAAGCATTTACAGCATATTCCGGGTCGTCATCTACGTCTCGCTGGTCGTTGAGTTTTTCGAGTATGCCTGCAATCCTGAGCTGCTCGACACGTTTGCCGGAGTGCTGACAGACCTGCATGAGCGCATGGGACGCTGGCTGATTTACCAGCCCGGTCACCTCGCTTATAGCAAGATTGCCACGCTCCTACTGGTCATTATCACCTGCATCGGCACCCGCAACAAGAAACAGATTGAGTTCGATGCCCGTAAGATGGTGTTCTGGCCCATTGTCATCGGATTCGTGCTGGTCCTGTTGGCCGTGTGGCTCTACTACACCGACTGGCTGCACTACCGCCTGTGGATATTCCCGCTGAGCATCTGGCTCTATATGGTGGCCTCCATCGTTGGCACGGTGTGCGTCCATGTGGCGCTCGACAACGTATCGAAGTACCTGAAGGAGGGACTAATGAAAGACCGCTTCAACTTCGAGAACGAGAGTTTCGAGCAGAATGAGAAGCGCGTCGATACGAAGTACGGCGTGAACATCCCCATGCGCTACTACTATCACGGCAAGTTCCGTCACGGATGGATCAATATCAACAACCCCTTCCGTGGTACGTTCGTGGTGGGTACGCCTGGATCGGGTAAGACCTTTTCTGTTATCGAGCCGTTCATCCGTCAGCACTCGGCCAAGGGCTTTTCGATGGTGGTGTACGACTACAAGTTTCCTACCCTCGCCCAGAAGCTCTACTACCACTACCGCATCAATAAGGCGAAGGGCAAGACACCGCCGGGCTGCCAGTTCAACATCATCAACTTCGTGAATGTGGAGTATTCGCGCCGTGTGAACCCTATCCAGCATAAGTACATCGACTCATTGGCCGCTGCCCAGGAGACCGCAGAGACATTGGTCGATTCGCTGAACAAAGGCAAGAACGAGGGTGGCGGTGGCTCCGACCAGTTCTTCAAGACCTCTGCCGTCAACTTCCTCGCCGCCTGCATCTACTTCTTTGTGAACTACAAGCGCCTGCCCTACGACAAGGACGGCAACGAGCTGGTGCCGGAATATACGGAGGACAAAGAGACACACCACAGAAAACTGACGGGTCGCGTGTTCGACAAGGCAGGCAATACCGTCACGCCAGCCTGTTGGTTGGGCAAGTACAGCGACATGCCGCATGTGCTGTCGTTCCTGAACATCGACTACAAGACCATGTTCGAGATACTGCAGACCGATCCTGAGATATTCCCGCTGATTGCACCGTTCAAGTCGGCTCTCGATGGCAAGGCGATGGAACAGTTGGAGGGTATGATCGGTACGCTGCGTGTGCAGACCTCGAAGCTGGCCACCAAGGAAGCCTACTGGATATTCCACAAGGATGGCGACGACTTCGACCTGAAGGTCAGCGACCCCAAGAGTCCGTCGTACCTGCTCATTGCCAACGACCCGGAGAAGGAGCAGATTGTTGGTGCCTTGAATGCCATGATCCTGAACCGTCTGGTGACGCGAGTAAACAGTGGTCAGGGCAAGAACATCCCCGTTGACATCTGTGTGGACGAGGTGCCGACGCTCTATTTCCACAAGATTGACCGTCTGATCGGCACGGCACGAAGCAACAAGGTGGCTGTTATCCTCGGATTCCAGGAACTGCCACAGCTGGAGGCCGACTATGGCAAGGTAGGTATGCAGAAGATTATCACCACCATCGGTAATGTCGTGTCCGGCTCTGCCCGTAACAAAGAGACGCTCGAATGGCTCTCCAACGATATCTTCGGCAAAACGGTGCAACTCAAAAAGGGTGTCACCATCGACCGCGACCGTACTAGCATCAATCTCAACGAGAACATGGACTCGATGGTGCCTGCCTCGAAAATCTCGGATATGCCTTCCGGCTGGATCTGCGGACAGGTGGCTCGTGACTTCACCCCCACCAAGACTGGCCGTCACGGTTCGATGAACATCCAGAAGTCGGAGGAGTTCCAGACCTCGAAGTTCTATTGCAAGACTAATTTTGACATGGCCGAAATCAAAGCCGAAGAGGAGGATTACGCCAATTATCCACTCCCCATCGCCTACGATTTCAAGTCCGTCGATGCCCGCGAGCGTATCTTATATATGAACTACAACCGCGTAAAAGCCGATGTTGACAGCCTAATCCTCGAAGTTGAGCAAGAGTTCAAAAAGTAATGCGAACTTCTCATTACGAAAATAATCCCAAAGCAGGTTGATTCTGCCTTGGGATTAAATTATTATTGGGATTTCATTGCTCTTCAGAACAACTGGCTGATGACCTTTGCTGCTTCGCCCTCAAAAAAGAGTGTCTTGGTGACCGGCTCGTAGCTCATTCGTGTGAACTGCTGTAACAACAGGGCCACAAACTGTCCGTCACGTGAACGGGCGACTTCCAGCATATAATTGCCATTGGGAATTTCCTTGGGTCGGAAATCGCCGATGGCCTTTGCCAGCTCATTCACAGAAGATTCAAGGATTCTCCTGATGCGGTCACCGTCCTGTGGAGTGTATTCAATAGTACGGGCATCGATGACGCTTTGGGTGGGTACGTAGGTTGCTGTGGTCTTCAGGCCCAGCATAGATTTGCTGATGCTAATACGAGCATCAGCGCAGATGTCATTCCACATCTGCAGGTTCTTGATATTTGCCATTTCTTATTTCTTTTTCTTTGTTATTATTGTGAGTGTTCCTCCCTTCATAGGGTCTCACGCCGCTAACAAAGAATACGTCTCAACGCTATGACATAGTAAAAGCGAGGAGACACGATCCCTGCCCAAAGACGAATAGTTTTTTGGCGCAGGAACAAAAGGTCATATTTAGAGGGGTTAAACGAATGATTGGTATGATATCCGAAAAGACTTCTGCCTGGTTTACCGCCGTGAGTGGGCAACAGCCTTGCTGGTCGAGAGGCATTGACTCGTTGCGTTTGGTTAGACTTCAGCAAAACCTCGCCCAATGGTCTTTGCCGTTCTTCCATCAGCGAGCGTACTAAGCCGTCGTGCCGTTGGAAGCATTCCTCGCGTCCTTCGCTATGCGATACACTTCCCTGGGCTCTTACCCACGACAGTGAGTCAGAGAAGCCGCAAAGTAGTGCAGCGACGAGCCAAATACGCAGTAGCCATCTTTTCATAGGTGCAAAAGTACGAAAAAGACTTGATAATCGCTTACTCATTGTCAAAAGATCTTCTGTTTTTATGCTAAATTCGTTAAATCACGCATTATTCTGCCAAATAATGAGTACTTTTGCAATCCGATTATAATAGTACGCAACAATAATAGAAGATAGATGAAACAACAATATGCAAGGGTAACACTGGAAATGCCCGAAAACGAAGATAAGAAATCCCTCCATCAGGAGCTGACATACGAGATTGAGAACCGCGACATCAACGAAGAATACATGGTTAAATTCTAATCACGCGGCAATGACGGAAGACGAAAGCAAAAAGATACGGGTAGAACTTGACCACGAGCAAAAGGTTCTTCGCCTTGGCTGCTGGTTCTATGACCTCAAAGGGGTTCTGATAGCAGAAGCCACAGATGAGGACAAGGAAAAATACCACTGTGGTAAGTTTATGACCTATCCCATTGTCGATGACGATTGGGAAGTCCGTGAAGACGATTGCATCAAGGATGGCATCGGTGATCTTGTTGTCGGCAAGAAGGGAGATACCATCCCTTTGATAGAGCTCCGCGATGTCCTTAACCTTAATGCAGAAGAGCGTAGCGGTGACTACTCAGACATCCTTACTGATGTTGAACGCCACGAGATTACTGTTTCCAACCGCATGGAGAACAATCCCCAGGAAGAACTCCCTGAGATGATTACCCTCGAAATACACAGAATCAGGAATACAGATACATTCAGTATTTATTGTGATGAAAAGGGATATTACATTCCCCGCAGAGAATCCCACGTCGGCAAAGACGGCATCCTGTATCAGGGTTTGGAGGTTAAGGAAAGTGAAGGTGGACAATTTCATCAGATTGTTTATCAGATTGCAGATGATGTCAACTGTCTATGCTGGTTTTTCAATAAGCATAATTTGAGAATTCGTTGCCAAAGAGCCCGCTATTTGGGCGATTCCGAATCCGAAGATTACAGCATACCCGATGACTGGCATCAGTCCTTAAAGACGCTGGAAGATGATATTAACAGCGAAATTGCACGTAGGCAGGAAGAATACCCTGACGACTATAATCATTTCAAACGTCCTATCTTATAAGTATGGCAGAGACTAAGGAAATTGCAAACTTTCTCCAGTTGGCACACGATGCTGTAAGTGAGAAGGACTATGATGTAGCTACCGACCATCTGATTTCTGTCCTTCAGATTGACAGCCGGAACAGTGAGGCAATCGGTCTGATGGGCGACGTGGCATTCTACAGAAAAGACCTCGACACCGCCGAAGGTTATTATCTTCGAAGGGTAGAGCTTTCTCCTGAGAGCTACGAGGCCCACAAGGACTTGGGACGTTTATACATGGAACGTTGTGAATACGAAAATGCCACAAAAGAGTTTGAGACCGCTTTGAAATACGACAACGACCATAGCGATCCCTATCTGTATCTGGCATCCATGTATTATAATCAAGGTAAATACGACGAAGCCTACGATTGGCTATACCGGCTTGTCTTTGAAGTCAAGACCGAACAGTCCCAGTCCGATAGGGATTTGTATAACCAAGCATACTATGGCGTTTCCTATACCATCAGTCAGAACAAGTCTGTCAGCGAGCTCGACGGTCTCATTGAACAGTTAGAAGCCAAATACAATGTCAGCATCACAACACATCTCGTTGTTAATCCCGATGCTCCCCTGATGCCCTTCCGTAAGACGGATGAGCGTAGTTATGAAATCGACTACGACCTCGATTCTGGCGATAAGTTCTACGAGGTACTTACCTCATTGATACTGTTGGACAATAGCCTTGGCGGAGAGCATTTCGATTTCCATCATTTCCTTGTGCCTACCGACGAAGGGAAAGAACAATTTGCAGCAATAACTCGTAATACTATGGTCTCAGGCTCCACCCTGTCTATGGCCGATTTACTTAACTATATGGTGCTCGACGTAAGGACCTCCCTGATTCGCCTTTATACAGATGAGGTCATGCACAATACGCCAGAGTTCAAGAAATACCGTCCTGTTCAATGGCTTGGAATGGCCAACGCCATCTCCCAATCATACAATTACATCAGGAAACTCGAACGGATACAGGCTCCGCGTATGGTCATTTATGTCCATAAGGTGCTGTTATATATGAAGTCCGTACACCTTTTCGACTATTTCAAGGCCAGCGACAAGCGGGTTGATTTCCTGTCCAAACTCAATGAACACAAGATGGGATGCGTTGTCTATAACGACCACATGAACATGAAAGATACGGCCAAGCGCAGGGACTGGTCAGCATGCTACCGTTCATTTGTCAATCAGATCTGTCCTCCCCTCCGATATTATGTAAAACTGGAAGAGATTTAGTTACAAAACCAGCAGCAGTTGTGCGATGCCAAAGCCCAAATAGGTGCCGATGGCATAGCCGAAGAGACCTACGGCAATACCAGGACCGATGACGGCCTTGTTGCCCAAAGCACTACCCATGACGGGAGCGAAGGGAGGCGAACAGATAAGCGAAATGCTGGTGGTGAGTGTGGTGTCGGTATCGATGCGGAAGATGACACTCAGCAGTATGTGGAACAGCAACGAGCCGAGGGTGGCAACGGTGATAAAGAGGAAGATGTCGGGGTTGACATCGGTGAGTGTCTTCAGGCTCACCTGCGAGGCCACAGCAACGCTGAAGATTAGGATGAAGAATGTGCCAGCCTCGAACGTGCGTTTCAGGCTACGCACCTTGGGATGCAATGATGAGAGAATGGCCAGCAGACTGATGCCCAGAATAAAAATGCTCTGGAAGGCTGACTTGGGGAACAGGCTCGCGATGCCTGTACCAAGGGCAATGATACCGATGGTGAGCAACAGGCTCCGTCCGAGGTCTTTCAGATTGTCCTTGCGAAACAGTCCCATGAACAGTTCCTCTTCATGATTTTCCACCTTGATGTTTTTGTCCTCCACACTCTTGTCATCTTTGAAGTCCGGCATGAACAGCCGCAGTAATCGTTTGCCGAAGATGATGACGAAGAACAGATAGACGGCACTCATCACTGTGCTATAGGCCGAGGTGAGGATATACGTCGCATCGTCCACGCCAAGGGCAATCTTCAGCGAAGCCAGATTGGCATTGCCGCCTGTATAGAGGCCCGTCAGCATACCGCCGATATGGGCAAACAGCGTCGGGTCGCTCTGCCCGTAAAGCCAGAATCCCACGACAATCGCCAAGGCACAGCCCAACAGTCCGAAGATAGTACTCTTGATAAAACTTGGAGCCAGTCGCGCCCATGCCTTCAGGTCTGCCGAAAACAGCAACAACGGAATGGCAAAAGGTATGGCTGCCGATGCGACAGCCGTCTGCACACCGTGCATCTCCTCCGTGTCAGGAATCAGTCCCGTCAGTCCCAGCGTACAACCGATGACGTAGGCGATGATGATACTCCCCACTTTCCTAAGCACCGCGCTCTTATACGTGAGCCACAAGATGCCGAGCGGTGCCAGCAGACAAATGAGAATAACTACGATTTGCATGGACTATAAGAATAAATCATCCAATGTAACCTCCTGATTGACATCCTTCGAATGTTCGTTATGTGTCACACCGTTTGTCGTAATCATCACCAGCTGGATGGAATGGGTTTTCGTGTGCTGCTTGCAATGTAGGAAAGCATCAATCTTATTGGCCAATTCTGACTCGTACGACTTGTCGATGGTGAAGTCGTGCTCGCTGAATTTCATCTCGCAGATGTAGTCAGTGCGCTCACCCTTCCATTCCAGCACAAGGTCAATCTGAGCCGTCTTCCCGTTAGGTGCCTGACCTCTCCAACAGTAGTTGCGGTTGATGGTGGCGATTCGCAGCTTGTCCTTTATCTGTGGCAGATGCTCAATGCAAAGCATCTCAAAGGTATTGCCAGCCCACGAATAGAATTTCGGGGTGCGCTGTATGGTTCTCCAATTACCGGCATCAGCACCTTTCCCGTGGATGAAGTGAAGGTAGAACATGGAAAAGAAGTCTTTCAGTTGATAGACTGTCTCGACGCGCTCTTTTCCGTAGCGGGGATATTCGCGGGTGATGCCAGACTCATGCAAGTTGTCAAGTATCTTCGAGAACGTCCCGCCCAGTTCAATGCCCACAGCTTCAGCAAGCTCACGGCGTGTCATACCGTAGAATTTCGTGCCGAGTGCCTTGACGATATCCACATACCGCTCCGAGGTAGCATACAGACCGGCATATACATCCTTGAACTCCTGGTCAATCATGGTGTCGTTGAAGAAGAAGGCATCGATATTCTCCGACAGGTTCTTCTCGTTGTCTATTCGGTCAAGATAATAGGGTATGCCGCCGAAGGCCATGTAGGCAACGGCCATTTCATAGCGGGACAGATGGAATCCTCGACTCTGGAAGTACATCTCACATTCCTTCAGCGTGAAAGGCAGCAACCTCATAGTTTCCGTAATTCGTCCATGCAGACCGCCGTAATCCCGGATGACATTATCAAGCATCCAACTGGTAGCGGAGCCACATACCACAAGTACGACATTCCTTTGGCGGTCTGCCCATGAGTTCCAGAAATAGCCAAGTTCTGTGATCATTTCCGATGACTGAGGACCAGCCAGCCAAGGCAGCTCGTCGAGGAAAACAACGCGACGCTCTGCGTCAACCCCTTCAAGATACTTTCTGAGCAAGCGGAAAGCCTCACGCCAGTTGGCAGGTCGTGGCGTGTCTTCCGGCATACCTACATCCAAAAGACTCTCGTAAAAGTGTTCAAGCTGGATTTGTCTGTAGGTTTTCTCGTCTTTGCCCTTGATATAGGAACCAATGGCACGAAACGCTATCTTATCCTTATACACCTCCTCAACCAGATAGGATTTGCCAACACGTCTGCGACCATAGATGGCTACAAACTCCGACTTGGGTGATTTCAGGAACTTCTCCAGTTTCCTGATTTCCTCGTTTCGTCCTATTATACTTTTGTACACCATAATTATTGATAAATGATGGCGCAAAATTACAACTTTTCTGTCAAACCGCAAAGTAAAAATCAGCCATTTTTTAAAAAAATCTCGAAAACGGCTGATTTTTCCCATTCATTATGATATTACCAACCTGGTGGCAGCACGATATTCTCCACGTCGTGAGCCTTCTCGAACAACGGAGAGATTTCATCATCCGTGAATCCAGCAATGCCACAGCCGATGCGGGTAACAAGGAACGTCAGATTCTTGTTCTTTTTGGCGAACTCGATGAACTCGTCCACATATGGACGGATGGTTTCTACGCCACCCTGCATCGTTGGGATGGCATAGCTCTGGCCTTGCAGACCCACGCCCTGACCCATAATAGCCCCAAACTTGCGGTAGGCGATATATGCAGCTCCACCGCCGTGCATACCTTTGAGATTGCTGCCAAACACGAAAATCTCGTTCGGCTGCAGTTCTGTAATAAACTCTGGTGTTGTACGTTTCTGCTCCATAATTTCTTCTCTGATAAAGTCCATATCCTCGCATGCCATTGGTGCTGCCATGTCTGCCATCGAACCTGGCATAGGCGCAATCGACATCTTGGCCTCGCCCATTGTAGCCTCTCTGTGCAGGATGGCCATTTCGTCTATCACCTCCGGCATATCCAGGTCCATATCGAAGTTCTTCCTGAAATACGGCACGATAATTTGTTCCTTCAGTTTCTTGTACTTCTGCGAGATGGCCGACGGGGTCATTCCCATCTGTGCCGCTATCTCCTTTGACTTGAATCCCTGTAACAGCAGCATGTCGATAATCAGTCGTTCCTGTCGGTCCAGGGGTGCATGGTCGCAGACATCTTCCACCATCTTGTTGAACTGCAACCGCAGGTCGCTTGTCACGTCAAACGACATCAGATAGTCCTCGAACGTGATGCTGCCGTACTCCTTGCGGTACCATTTCAATGCATCGAGCACCACATAGCGGAACCCGTTGATGAGCCACGTCTTCAGACTCACGTTCGGCGAGTGATCCTCCAGCGGCTTCCAGTCGTGCTCCATCAGGTACAGCGCATACTGGTGAGCCAGCGACATAAAGTCCAGGTTCTCTTTCTCGCGCAGCTGATACCGTTGGTCGAAGATGTTATAGCCTACCTGACAGTACCCGTAGAAATACTCACGGATAATGTCGGCATCGCCCTCGCGGAAACCGCTCAGAATCTCTTCGTCTGACAGTCGCTGATAGTACATAACTCGATAATTTTGGGCGAAATTACGAAAAAAATCTCATTCTTACTTAATTTTTTCCGAAAAACATCTTCAAAGAGATAAAGACTAGTCAAAAAAGAAGTATTCACCATTTAAAAAGTTACGATTATGAAAACAAATGATGTTAAGACCAAGCGAGTTCACAACCTGATTATCGTTGACGAGAGCGGCAGCATGGAAGTTATACGCAAGCAAGCCTTTGTAGGTATGAACGAAACCCTGCAGACCGTCCGTAAGATGCAGGAGAAGTTCCCCGATCAGGAGCAGTTCGTCACCCTGCACACCTTCGACACCGGCCACACCACCTGGCACTACGACAACACACCAGCCTCTCAGACAAAGGACTTGGACTGGAAAGCCTATCGTCCCGGTGGCGGCACACCTCTCTACGATGCCATCGGCAAAGGTATCTCCAAGGTTAACGCCCAGATTGAGGATGGCGACCATGTGCTGGTGACCATCATCACCGACGGCGAGGAGAACAGCAGCGAGGAATGGACGCTGAAGATGATCCGCACGATGATTGAGAAACTGAAGAAGCAGAACTGGACCTTCACGCTCATCGGCACCGACAACCTCGACGTTGAGACCATGGCCCACTCCTTCGCCATCGACGAGCACCTGGAGTTCCAACAGGACGAAGCCGGCACCAAGGCCATGTTTGCCCGCGAACGCCGCAGCCGCGAACGCTACAACTGTTGTGTCGCCGAGGATGCCGCCATGCCTGTAGGCTCGTTCTTCAAAGAGGAAGATAATTAACCTAAATATATCGAAATCCGCTTCTGTAGTCAGTGTTCTGCGTTCTACGGAAGCGGATTTAATCATCGTTTTCTTTGTTTTATGAGATAACTTTTGGATTACATAGATAAATCAGAACGCAATATACAAGTAATGGAATAATAACGCAGATAATAACTGAACTGATATAATAGTTCCATCCTATAATACGAAACCATAGCAGAAACTTAACGGAATTATCAAAAGCTCTCGAACACCAATCCCTAAAGGTATATCGATTGCGGTAGATAATATATGCCCATAACAAACACCATAAACAAGATAGTAATGGGAAGGTTATCCATCTTCCGGCCCCATCATATCTAAACTGTTCCTCAGTCTGTAAAGGTATTGTAATATATCCTATCAATCTAACGTCTAACAAGAAGCACCAACTGAATGGAATCACAAAGTAGTAAATAAAAATATTCATTTCCTTGTATGTGATACCAACCATTTTGGCCATTAATGACAAGATTGATGCTACTAGTCCGAATACGAGATAGATTGGCGAAAGTAGAATAAGCCATTTATTGGCTTTAGCCCACTCTTTGAAAGAATCATAATTATCAGGATTCGCCCTTCGTTTTAACTCTTGTTCAACCATTTTTTATCCTTATACCACATCCATATTAGCATACCTGCAACTATTGCATCGACAATGTTCCATGTTACTCTTCCTAATGCAATCTTAAAGAATGGCTGAAAAAGTAATGTGAGACCTCCAAAGATTATCAAACCTGATGTTTGCTTTTGGGTATAACAAACCCATGCAAAGATACCGAACGCAAATGCCGCTATAAAGCGAACCAGTTGGTAATAGCCATATGGCATAGGAGCCAGGCAAAGCAGTAAAAGGACTGCCAATGCTATATAAACAATGCTTGTAGTTTTATTGTTTTTCGGTTGTTCCATCACTTTTAGAATAATATACCACAATCGTATTTATAGATTACAAAAGCACCTTTATCCTCATAAGAAATCACTTTCCCGTTCTGGATTTGCATTTCAATATGATCACGGATTAGGCCTCCCCATTCACTCCAATAACAGCAGAACACATTTGCAGTTACGATATCTCCATCTCTTTTTATCTCGACGCTCGGATAAAGCATATCCTGAGTTGCTAAAGTAGACAAATCATAAGTGCTTAATGACTCGATATCATATAAGTCGCGTTCTTCCAATATAAACTTTCGTCTGATATAACCCCCATGCCAAAATGTTGGTAAAAGGGATGGCGAGGTCATCAACAGATATACTTGCCAGGCACCCATTGCTGTTTCTTCAGCATGAATATATTTCAGGAGATCCTTGTCTTCAACATCGTTTTTGTTATAAACGTAGAAGTTCGACTCATCGCCCATACCTTCCTGTTCAGCTGTTCTCAGCCCCATATGATAACCTTTTTCCAAAGAGAGTGCGCTAAGGTCATAGAATACGGCGTCGTCACCTTTCTTTTTCAAAGAATCAAGATTTGTCTTTATACGCCAGTGGTAATCTTTTGCTTTAGAGGCAAAAATATTACCATTGCCGATATAGTTCTTTAAATCTTTTGCAGCTTTAAAGACATCACTGTCCTCGTCACAAAACAGATCTCCGTCCTTTTCCAAAATCTTCTTCAGAATCTTTATCGCTGCAGCTTCGTTCTTCTTTTTGATAGGATTGTGAGCATAGTCTTCTCCCATAAAATGGAAAAATGCCAGATTCCAGAGACATTTCAGTGAAGGTGACGGTTTCTCGTTTACCTCTTTTAGAAGTTCGCCAGCCTCTTCGTACTTCTCTTCTGTCCATAGCACGGTGAACAAGTTCAGCATTGCATTATGCGAGCCGGCATCCATCGCTTTACGAAACATGTCTTTGCCTTCATCATCCTTGTTCTCGAAGTTGCTCAACAACACGCCTAGGATATTGGCAGCTTCAGCTACGCCATCCTCAAATGCATTCATATAATATTGTTTCGCTTTCTCCAACTCTTCACCGGTCAGTGTACTCAACAGAAACCAATTTGTGTTTTCTACTGCCTCCCTCGTCTTTCCAGAAAGCGCTTCAACATATTTTGTGCCTTTCATAGAATCGCTACCTTCAAAATTCCTCAATCCAAATAATTTGGGATTGTAAGAAGGTTTTTCGTATCGATGTGATATTGGCTGTTTGGCTTTCTTCGGTTCTACCGGTTCTGCATATCTATGACGAATTATTGGCTCATATTCTACGACCTTATGGCAATGAGTGCAAACAGATACATCACCCGAATATGCTATATCCCCGAATTCAAATAGCGAACTATGCCATTCTAACTGTTCAGATGGCATTCCACATGTCATGCAAGGGATTCTGTTCTCTTTGACTACAGGACCACCTATCTCATTAGGTTGTCTCAGTTCTGACAAGCAATGCTTGATACAGCTAAGGTCGAACTGTGGCTCAAGCACATCCTCATGGAATCCAATTGTTGGGCTCAAATGACGCTGAATCAGAAGGATTTTCTGAATCTTGTTATCCCTAAAGATAAACATCACCACCATCATTTCCAGCAGAAGGCAGGCATTTGAGTAGTAGTTACTATAGACCACCTCGAACTTCTTACACTTTCTTGTCTCTACATAACGAGTTCTCCAGCCTTTCCAATATTCTACAACTTCATTCTTCCCCGAAATAGTATCTTTTTTGTAGCCTACATGTATCACATCTTCAGCCAATATTTTCTCAAAATCAGCAAATTCACCAGAAATCAACGCTAGTCCTAGCACAATGGATGCATCTGTATAGGGTGTAACGGGTATGTTCTCTTGAACATCCAATACTCCGAATTTTGTTGATTCAGCTGAAATCTCAGCCTTTAAATCCTCACTCAAAGACTCAGTATATCCCTTGCCATATACATCATCCAAGGTATATTCTGTTCCATGCACGTAGTTGTATTCGGAAATAGATACAGCCGTATTTTTCTCATCCAAGACCCTGTCTTTCTTCATATAGGCTCTTTGGGCCTTAGGCAACGGTTTGGGCCTGTTCCTATAATACAAGAATTGGCAACCTTTATATGCAAAGACTATAATCATGATAGGAGCAGCTATAGGAGATAATAAGACGATCAACAGATGTTCCCAGGGTTTTGTTTTCTGCTTCAATACTTTATTAAGTGGATTTTTGTTGCTCCTATATCTGTTTGCATAGACGATGATGCAACTTACAATCCAGTAACATGCTATAAATATCCAGTCCTTCATAATCGTAGAATTTTAATCATTAATCAAATGTAATTACCCCCGATCATCAACTAGTTTACAGAACTTGTCCTTTATCTCTCTAAGATCCTCCGTCAGAATGCTATTGCATCGTACTGCAATCTCTTCTGGTATTGGGTACATACAGGCTGCAATGGCTCCGGCCATAGCACCAATTGTGTCAGAGTCTCCTCCAAGAGAGATTGCCAGTCGAATCACTTCCTCAAACGAATTGCCTTCCAAGAAAGCAATAATTGCCTCTGGAACACTTCCTTGACAAGATACATCGAAGTAATAGCCAGGACGAATGTCCGCTATTGTTCGGTTCAGGTTATAGCCAAACGTATTCTCCACATACGCCTTAATCTCTGCCTTAGTTTTTCCCTGTTTTGCAAGGAAAACGCTGGCCGCTATAGCCTGAGCGCCTTTCACACCTTCTGGGTGGTTATGGCTTACTGATGCGGTAATAGCAGCAAGAGTCAAAGCTTCGTCAATCGTCTTAGCATATAACCCAACAGGGCTGATACGCATTCCAGCTCCGTTACCCCAGCTATTGTATGGCTGTGGATTCTCCTTCCAAAGCCATCCCATGAAATGGCCACCATAACCAGCATTAGGATGAAGGTGTCCCAAATCCTGCATACAACATATCAGGTAATATATGGTGTGGGCCTCGTCCTCCGTAAGCCACTTGGCTACGGCCAGCGTCATTACTGAATCATCCGTGAACCTGCTACCGTCACGAAACAGTTCAAAGTCAGTTGACTTTGTATTATGAAACTCATACACTGAGCCAATAATATCGCCTACCAGTGCTCCCAACATCTTTACTTTTCCCATAGTTTTCTGTTTTTACTGCGCAAAGTTAATGAATTATTCTCATACTTGTTTCTCACATTCCTGCATTCTGTGTTTCTCGATCTCCAAATCCAGTGTTCTGGCTGTTCTAAAGAAACTATTCAGATTTAACTTCAGGTATTCATCTATCTGAGGTAACTGTGGTAGGAATATGAAGTTCTTCTTAATATGTAATGCCACCTCATCGGAATCTGCGATGGTATAGACAACAGAAACCGTATCTCTTAGATTGACATCATTCACCACCTGACGAACTCTTGCGAACTCGTCAATGTCGAACTTGGAAAAGCTGTGGCACCAAGGCCATATCAGATTAACGAACGCGCAATCATTCACTGCTTCCATGATGAATCGAATACCTTGATATTCAAATTCGATCCTACCTTCTTCCGTCTCTATGGGCTCACTCCCAATACTATGGAGTGTCCTCAGTGCCAAGTCACGTGTATCCATATCTCCTGATGTTAATGATAGTTCATTATTCTCCTTTGTTTCGCTTTTTTCAGACATAAGTTCCTCAAAGTAGCGGTTTTCTTCCGCCTCTTTCTCTTCCTGTGATTCCTTATAGTACTTGTAGATACTATAAATGATGAAGGCTGCAGCCAATGTCAATGCTCCACTCATAATCCTAATGTTGTGGCTTGATAATAAGAACCTGCTTCTGGTTATCTATCTCGATTTTTCCTAATCGCCCTAAGACGCTTTGGCCGAGCAATAATGGTGCTTTCTGATTGCGCACGACAGATGCCCGTACGTTTTTCAAACTCTGCCCTCCAAAGTTCACATCCTTCAGATTGATGACAGTACCTACGTTGACATCTCCATCAGCATTCATATACCGTTGATTCCCGATGACATCGTTGCCTGACAGATATCCGTTCTTCATCATGAACGAGGCTTCAACCATCGACAGGGTTACATCGCTTGCGCCAGTATCAAATACGAAGTGAAGTGGAAGGCCATTGATTTTACATTTAACCTTATAGACTCCGCTTTCCTTTGAGAAAGGAATCTCGGAAACATCATCATCACTTGTTGACGATAGACTCTGTTGGATTATAGCATTATTATCTGCCCCCTCCATGTTACGCTCTTTGTATTTACGGATGAGAGCCTTGAATTCCTCTGTATCCCTGATCAGATTCATATCATCGTCTCTAGATATGTGAGAGAACCGACGGTAGCCATGTTCCAATGACATCTCCAAATACTCTAGTGCTTTGTCTTTGTTACCCATTCTCGCATATAAGCAGGCTGCATCGTAATAACTGCCAGCACGATCCTCGTCTCTCGCAATAATACTTTCCATCATCTCAACAGCCTTATCGTCCTGCCCCAGGCCATGATAGGCATAATGGATACAGCTATACTTCTCAGGTGTGTCTTCCAATTCTATCACCTTTCTGAAGTCAGCCTCTGCCAAATCTTTCTTGCCCTGTTTCATGTAAATGTCACCACGGGTTTCAAAAGCATAGGATTCTGTTGGGTTAATCACTACACACATTGACAAATCCTCAATGGCACCGTCAATATCGCCAGACAGCTCCTTAAACCATCCACGACGATAATAACCAAAAGCATATTCTGGTTGTGCTGTAAGCACTTGACTATAAACATCAATTGCTGACGACACTTCTCCTTTTTCATACAGGATGTTTGCTTTCCTTTCCAATAAGGATAAGTCGGTGCTGTCCATATTCAACGCCTGATTGATGCTGACAAGGGCATTCTCATACTGCCCCATGTCAGAATAACAATGAGCTATCCGGCTAAGTATAACGGGAGAGGCATTCCTTTTGTTGGCTTCAGTGTATGCTTCAACTGCCTTTAAATATTGCCTGTTCTCCTCATACATCGTTGCCATTATATATGGCCATCTTGGTTCATTGGGAGATTTCACGGACTGTATCCTCATTTTTGAAATAAGCATCGAGAAAGCTGGCTCTTTAGCGATGGTTGCCAAATGCATGGCCTTTCGGTCCCAATCATGTTTCAATGCTGAAACAATGTCATCTGTCGCCTCGTTCCACTTCTCAAGACCGAGGTATGACTCGGCACGAAAAGCATATCCCGAAGAATAATCAGTTGCCAGCTTTGTTACGTAGTCAAATCGTTTGATGGCATCATTCCATCGTTTCTGGGAATTCGCATTTCTGCCAAGCCCCATGTAACCCATTACATCTCCAGGTTTCAACTGCACCATCTTTTGATAGTCTTCATCTGCAAGGTCATATTTTTCCTGCTCATAGTAGATTTGCGCTCTTTTCTCATACAAATCTTCTTCGTCAGGTTTGATTGTGATTGCCAAGTCGTAGTCTGATATGGCTTTCAGCGTATCACCCAAACCCAAATAGATGTCAGCACGTGTTGAGTATGCAAATATCACATACTCTGCATCCTTTTTTGGCAGATACTTGATAGCCAAATCTGCAGCGGTAAGAGCACGTCCCAATTCCTCACTCTCAAGGCGTATCACGGCAATCCAAGAATAAGAATAACCATTCTTTGGATTGTCTGCTATGTCCCTGTTGAAATAGTCGAGAGCTTCCTGAGAGTTCTTATTCTGGACAGCTTCCATTCCTCTCAGATAATTATATGACTCTGGACGCTTAATGTTTTGGCCATTGGCACAGCCAATCATCCAAACAACGAATGATAAAGCAAATAACAGTTTCTTCATAATTCAATAAATTCTTTTAAATTCATCACCAATTTGATCCCAAAATATTCGAGAGAAGCAGTGTCCGTTGACGCTCATGATTCTGCTGACTTTGAACGTCCTTTCCTCACGCATGTCAAGACGGTATGCTTGTATGTACATTCCACCATAATAGTTTGAGTATCTGATGTCAGCAATCCTGCATGTGAAGACCCTGCCGTTTCGTGTACAATACTCAATTTCTATTTCCTGGTTCATCTGTACAGCCCTGTCTATTACTTCCTCTATACTCATATATTAATATGGTGCAGCTGTATTGATTGGAGGTGGAAGTTCTATCGGTACATCGCCAAATGTGCAGACACCCACAGGCTGATTACTGTCCCCATTGATTTTTAATCCGACAATCTCTCCCCCCATTCCCAAAGGCATTCCTGACAAGATATTGTCCTCTGGGTTTTCAAAACGGGTATATTCACCTTTAAAATCCAACAAGACAGTATCAGTAGCACCTTTACGGTGTTTTGCAATGATGATTTCTGCTTTCCCAAGGTAATCTTCACCATTTGGTCCTTGTGTCAGGCCAAACTTTTCAGGACGATGAACAAATATCACCATATCAGCATCTTGTTCTATGGCACCTGATTCACGAAGGTCAGATAACATCGGACGTTTTCCGTCTGCTCCTGTTCGGGCTTCCAAACCACGATTCAACTGACTAAGAGCTATCACAGGGATGTTCAACTCCTTCGCAAGTATCTTCAGGGAACGAGAGATTGTAGATACTTCCTCCTGACGGCTATTAAAGCGCATTCCATTTGCATTCATCAGTTGCAGGTAGTCTACCATGATTAGTTGCACTTTATGCTCCCTTACTAATCTCATCGCTTTGGTTCTCAATTCAAAAACAGACAGGCCAGGGGTGTCATCAATATATAAAGGTGCGTCTATCAGGTGCTGGATACGCTTATCAAATCTTTCCCATTCTTCTGCATTCAAAGAACCATTTAGAATTTTCATGCCTTCAATCTCGCAGGTGTTAGCGATAAGACGATTGACAAGTTGCACGCCTGACATCTCAAGAGAGAAAAAGGCCATCGGCACATTCTGGTCTGCAGCAATATTCTTAGCCATCGACAAAGCAAAAGCCGTTTTACCCATTGCCGGTCTTCCTGCGATAATGACCAAATCCGAGCTTTGCCATCCGCTTGTGAGGTCATCCAGTCTCTTGTAGCCTGTTGATATTCCGGTCACATCACCATTATTCTTCGAAGCGGCCATCATTATCTGAGAAGCCTCTTTTATCAAGGGACTGACGTGAACATAATCCTTCTTTACGTTGGTCTGGGCAATATCAAACAGCATACTTTCTGCTTCTGCGATAACGTCCTTGGGATCGCATGTTTCGTCAAAGGCCTTTTTCCCTATGGTACTTGTATATGTTATTAGCTGCCGTGAGATATACTTCTCTGCTACAATATTAGCATGGTATTCTAAATTAGCAGAGGTGGCCACCCTCGAACTCAGTTCTGCAATATATCCAGGTCCTCCGATTTCTTCCAAAACACCATTTCTGCTCAATTGTTCAGTCACAGTCAACACATCTATGGGCCTCTCATTCATGCTCAATTGCCTTACTGCATCAAAGATCTTCTGATGGCGCGGCTCATAGAAACTTTCAGGACGTAACAACTCACTTATTACAAGATATGCATCCTTGTCAATCATAAGTGCGCCCAGTACAGCCTTTTCAACTTCTAGTGCTTGTGGCTGTACTTGAGCATACGAGAAATCCAAAGATAACTGTCCGTTTCTTCCTTGGCCTTGTCTGTATTGATTCCTTTGTCCTGGCATACTTGCTATTTTTCACTTTTCATCTGTTTTCTCTTTCCCTCAGCCCATTTTTGGTTAGCCTTGGTGGTTTCTAACAACGTATCGAGAATCTTCACCTTGTCCTCATCTTCAAGAGAATCATACCGCTCTTTCATTTCCAAGACTATGAATTTACCGTAGCCATTCTCATCGTGGAGATTTTCAATCAGTTCGTCCACATTCATGGCTTTAATCTTCCTGTCTCGTTCCTCAATCCTATCTTTGAACAGCAGATTGAAGATGGCCTCTTTAAGCGTCTTCTCATGCTCTATCCACTTACTGCGGAAGAGTGAGACCTGCTGCTCTCTGGTCAATCCAGGTAGCATATCTACACACTTCCTCAATTCTTCATCATTCCACCCAGAATAGTGGAATTTCTTCACTTGCTGAATAATGTACTCAAAATCACTCATAGTTTAACCTTTTAATATGTTCTTAATTTTCTCCCAGAATCCCTTTGGTTCTTCGGGCTCTTCTGGGTTCACTACTGACTGTGTATCCTCCTGCTTCTCGTCATCGCTAGTGTCTATGGTCTGAGAAGAAGCACCATTGTTCACATCCCATGTAACATCTGGCTCTTTTTCCGGCTCCTCATCATCTTGATTGTTTGACTCGAAATAGTCGTAGCATTCTTCTTTCATAAAGTTTCTCCCTTCACGATGTAGTCTGGCATAAAACTCTCTCTTACTGCGGCTCTCAGTCCGAAACATTCTGGAAGCGCCCAAATCTGAATAATCATAGTGCATTCTGCTACGAATACCCATGTCATCTGCAACGGCATCAACATCTTGATTAGTCCCAATATATGCGAATACCCATCCTTTGGCTTTTAATTCTGCTACAAGATTCTTGATGTCGTGCCCACCATATTCTCGCGAAGCGTTCTCATATCCGTCTGTAATGATGGTGACCAGCACAACATCCTCGTCAGAGACATGGTCCTTGAGTTCATTCAATGACCGCCCCATGGCGTCAAACAAAGGTGTACAATCATCTGGCTTATAGTCCGTCCACTTCATTTTCTTGTCGCTTTCCACTTTCTGGCGATTCATCACACTTTTGATTCTGGCACTATTAAATGTCACAAACGAAATGAAATGCTGTTGTTCTTGGTGCTCTTTTTGGGCATTTCTGATGGTTTGGAAGGTCTCATTAAGTCCGCTGACTGCCTGTTTTGCGATGGTTGCCATCGACCCGCTCTCATCGAGAATGATGAGATTGAAGACTCTCTGCTTCGTATTGTCCTTTTTCTCAGTCTCTCCTCTCTTCAGAATCTCCACAAACGACTTAGGCAGACTTACGTTGTCCATCTGCATAACCTCTTTGAAGAAAGGGGCCACGAACTCCTCATCAAATCCAGCATTGCCACATCCAACTCTGATAACCAAGAAGGACAGTTCGGGATGTGCTTTAGCGTATGACAGGAACTTGTCTATATGCCGCTTCATATAGGCAGATACATTCTCAACAGCTTCCCCTCTGATATCCACAGGGATGCCATAGCACTGTCCTTGCGGCCCCTCAGCCTGTCCCCAAACGGCACCGAAACGCTGCATGGCCACCAATGATGCCCCTCCGGAATGATATCCTATGAGGTTACTTCCAAATACAAACACTTGCCCGTCCTTAAGGCTCTCTACAAACTCCGGCGTATATGCCGCTTTACCATTCTGTTTCATATTCAAATATTTTTTTTGTATGCAAAATTATAATATATTCTTTTCTTTATCTCATCATTTCCATTCACAAGCCTTGTGGACTTGGCAATTTGCATTTCCAGACCACATTGGCACGTACAAGATCAATCTTCTTAACCTCACCTCTTTTTCCTGAAATGGAATAGTACCTTGCTACGCTTTTTGGTAACAATCCCGAAAAAGCTTTCCTAATTCTGGCACACTTCTCATTGATGGAGTTCAGTGTCGGGTTTGTCACATCTTCAATACTTTGTAGCACTCTGTCTGTAAGACCTGCAGGACGCAGTAGTAGATATAGCAGTGTCAACTCTTTCCTGTAGTCAGAAAGGCACTTCAGCACAATCCCTTCAGGATGTGAGAGGAACAGCAGATACACAGCTTTTACCAATGGTTCCATCTTCACCTCAGTATCTGCTCCATCAGCCAACACAACCTTGTAGTCTTCTGTAACTACCAACTGAGGAAACAGTTCCTCCTCATTCATCGCAGCCACAATCTCAGCTTCATCTACGCCATACGCTTTCAGCTTGCGTACTTTCTCCTTTACCTCGTCCAAAAGAATGGAGCAATGGAACTGTTCCAGTTCTTTTGAAATCAGTAATTTCCCTTGTCGATCCATGTTAGTTTCTTTTAAAATCCCATAGCATCCATCATTGCATCATACATTCGAGGGTCACTGGGCATGTCGCCATACATTCCGTCTGTCAGGGCATCCCAGGAATCTTCTTCAGTCCACTCATAGCCACCTTCATCGTAGCTTTCGCACTCGTAATCATCGTACTCTTCATAAGAGTCATCATAATAATCTCTTGCCATAATCTTTTAGTTTTAATCGTTATTACTCTATTTCTTTACCAAAACACTTTGTGCCGTATGCTCCATCAGATTCTTTTTCAGATATAGCTGGCTCTCTACAATCAGCTCGTAGTCGCATTTGTTTTCGCCCATCTTAATCGTCAATACAAACAATTCAAGGAAAGTCAGGAAGCAGAATAATATGATGTAGAATGCCAGTGATACCTTACTTTGGGATACTACTTTTAAGGTTGCTTCAAGTTCTTCAATAAAACCTGGCGCACGTTGATTCATTTCTTCTCTTACTTTCTCAGCCACTTCTTTCTTATCCTGTCTGAGCTGCTCCAATTGGGTGGAATAAATCTGGATCTGGTCATTGTTGGCTTTCAGCTGCTCTGCCAGGGGATTTGCCAATGTTACAGTATTTACAATCTGAGTCTTAACCTTCTGAGGTTTGCCATTTTCATCTACTCCTACTACCTGCTCTTGGGTAGAGACATTAGTTCCCTTTATAATTGGGCGTTTCTGTAGCTCTTCATTGAGTGCTATTGTCGCCTTACTCAGTGAGTCCATATCTGTAGTGATACGCTGTATGTCACTGTCATAGATGGCTAAACGCTTTGTAATAGTAGCACTAATGACATCTTCTCTGTGTTCCTGGATAGCCTGCTGAATATCGTTGCGGAAGATTATCTGGTCGAAGATACACGAACCCAAGACAGCCATGCATAGTGCGAGCAATACTCTCATAACACTCATCAGTTTGGCTTTGCCTACAGTCAGTATAATGACTCGCTCAACACAAAGGACGATGAACATGAAAGCTATTGACACGCATAACTTAAGCGCACATGACTCGATGTTGATGTATCTGTCTGCAAAGCAATAACCAATGGTGCCCCATAGTATCATCATAATACAGATGGCATACAGAAGTTTACGGTACTGGCGGTAGCTTGCCTCGCCACACTCATTCAAAATGTTCTTGTCCCAACCGATAAGGAAACAACCAATATTTCTTAAAGTCTTCATAGTTTTCACTTTTTACTTGTTTTCGATAAAGTTGATTGATACTGCAGTAATGCCTTTCTGGAATCCACGACGATAAGATTCTATCATCGTTGTCATTTTTGGATCATCTGCATCAAGTAGTTGCTGCATCTCTTTGATTTCTTCCAAATGCTCTTCAAATGTCTCACGTCTTGCCTGAAGCTTTCCTGCTGCAGCAAGTGCATAAGCTTTTCTGGCATTGTCAATGTTTACATCAATCTCTCGGATGTCGTTCTTGTACCGAAGAATAATGCGCTTAAACAACATTTCTAAGTTATTTCGTATAATCTTCTCCTTTGTATCACGGTAGGTGATGTCGCTATTGACCAATGCATCCTGGAATCCTTCTTCCTCAAAGTTCTTGTGGATGAAATTAAAGATAATGTCAATAGGCATACCGGTACCCCAAGAGATGGTAATCACAGGCTTCTCATCTTCTTTCTTGAGCTCTTCGTGAGCATCCTCTGATGGAGTTGTTTGCTGCTCATTAATAGCCATAGGAATTACATCACTGTTTGCAACTCTCTTACTTCCGAATAAATTTACTAGTTTCATAATTGTTCTTTTTAAATTATTATCTGAATTGATTTGCTTGTATATACCCAATTACCCCAAATGTAAACACGCAAACCACAATAATTTTGAAATTAATTCCCGTATTTGGCATTTTTTAGTATCTTTGCACCCGAAATGTGATATGTGATATGAAACTATTATTGTTTATTTTATTCTGTATTTGGATATACAGCTATTTTAGATTCAAGTCTAAAATATACTATAAGTATCAGATAGTTACGTATTTGGAAACAAAGTACACTTCGACTAAGGACGACTTTACACTTCTCCAATTGGGAAGTGCCTATATGGAGGTCCAATTATATAAGTCGGCAAAGAATTGTTATGAAAAGGTGGACCTTAATAATATTTCTTCAACGATAAAATTCCGATTACCGATGGTAAACGAAGAAAATATTAAAATGGATATAGACTTTTGCGACAAGCCCCTTCCGTGGAGTCATGGCGCAAAAGACCACAATAAAAGCTGGCTACACAATTTCCTTTTATATCGGTTCGGAAGAACGCGAATCAATCTTGTTGACCCTCAAACCGTTTTGGAAGTAAATAGCACAATAAGACAATCTAAGTGGAAACGCTAATTTAGGAGAATGAAGCCTCCCCAATAAATGGGGGAATCATATTCTTTGCGCAATTCATTTTTGCTTTTTGAAAGGGCAATCTCAAAGTCGTCACCTTCAATCAGGTGTCTATATAATGATTCCATGAGAAGGGATGTGTGAAAGTCACTAACATCCCATAAACTCATCAATATTCTTTTAGCTCCAGCTAACTTGAAAGCTCTTTGCAGGCCATAAACACCTTCGCTGACGTGATTATATCCCAGACCAGTTTGACATGCTGAAAGAACGACAAGTTCACATCCGCTTAAATCCATTATTGATATTTCGTCCGAACGCAGAATACCATCGTCGCCGGTTCTTAAATATTTTTGTTCTTGATAAAGGGAATCATTAGTCCAATATTCATTGGCACCTGCAAATAATAAGCCTGACGATTTCATGGGATTGCTAAAATCATCATGCACATTATCAATAAAGAATCCATGCGTAGAAACATGCAACAACCAATCACCCTTTCCACTTCTAAGTTTAAATGATGATTCTGTTGCCTGACTTCCTGTATACAACAAAGTTTGAATATTCTTGTTGATAAACATTTGCGATACAGATTTAACCTCATCGAGGGAGCCAGGTAAAGATCGTAGATTTTCGCCTCTTGTCAATATTCCTCTATCTGTCTGCTGCGTTAACTCATCTTCATTTTCGGAATATTTAACACCTCCCCATAATGACACCTTCTCTTTTCTCGAAAGAGCGACCTTGTTATTGATGGAAATAATATCCAGAGGATTAGAAACAAGACGCAAGAGCCTACTTTCATATAAGTGATGACCTTGTGTGATCATCAGTGATGGTATTGCTATACTATTAAATGTCCCAGTTGTGGTATAGTAAATTGTCCCTTCACCCAAATAGGGTTCTAGCTTCTTCCATATTAGAGTGCTTGCTTTAACCGAAGTGTATAATTCAAAACTATTCTTTTCAACGAGAGCGTCTATTTCTTTAGATGTACATAAAGGTATATAGTTTACCTTGCTGTTTTTGCCCAAAATTAAAGCATACAGCAAGCTATGATCACCTTGTTTGTAATCACAAAACTCAATGACAGACTGGCCTTTTTCTAACTCTTCTTGAATTGCTTCAATATCATATTTTAATGTAGATTTATTGTCGCGATATTCACTGCTAGCTAACGAGAGACGTTTATCCATTTCAGATACCTTCTTTTCCAACTCTAGGCGTTTAGGGGTATTAAGTAACCGTTGTGAGCTGTTCCTGATAATAAGTTCACGTCTATAAGCTATAAGGCTATCGTAAAGTTGAACAAGTTTTTTGTCTGAAGAATGGCTAACTGCATTTCGAATTGCCATATTAGACCGTAGCAACAGTCCTCTTTGGAATAAAGAATTCTCAAAACAGAGTTTTGCAAGTTTGTCAGAGGGGTGTGCGTTAAGAGCGTATTCTGCATACAGAAATGGTAGTTGCAGTTTTTCTGCAAAATATTCTCTTTGCTCCTCGCTCATCGTTAGAAAATTCTGCTCAATTATTTCTTTCATTCCCGTACAGGTGTTTTCCAACTGTGATTCTATATCATCCCACTTGCCTTCTTGCTCCAATATTTTTATATTACGAACGTTATTTCTCAGATACTCTAAGTCATTTTTCGAGTAATTACCATCCATATAATCGTTGTAATAGGCCATCAGACGTTTACAATTGTCCAAATCATGAACTTTATAGCAATAGTCTGCCAATTCACCAAACCCTTTGGAATAAACACTAGTTTTAATGCTCAAGGCAAATTTGACAGCTTGGCTAATATCAACATACGCATTAAATATGTTGTTTTGTTCAAAGTCCCACTTGATTAACCTATTGAAACAACTTATTTTAAAAGCAGGATTATATGAATTGTTTTCAAGAATTTTTGCTATATAATCCCGCATTAGGGTAATGGATTCAGATGGACTTTCTTGATAATTGATTCTTATGGACAAATCCTCCAGAGCTTCTTTAGCACTAAAATCTTTTATTAATAGGGAACTTAAAAAACCTTGCTGTTCTGCAAATAAGGAATCTATCAGCTGAATCGCGGATTCATTGTACGATTCCCGCATTTTTTTATAGTATATTTTGGTTCGCTTCTCATCCCCAATCTGTTCATATATATCCACCAACTCTTTGGCGACATTGAAATGCATCATGTCAACAGTCAAAACCACCAGCGCTTTATCTACTTTATCAATATACTTCTTCGGCACATTTTTGAGTGGGTCGGCATATAATTCAAGAAGTATTTTTTCTGATTTGCCATATTCTCCCACATGTTTATAGCAATCTGACAGAGCAAGTTTATACTGAAACGAATTAACTGATTCATTTATCAGTCGTGGCTTCATCTCCATGAGATAAATGGCATTATGGTATTGCCTGTTTTCAACCATATTACTAAACATTTTGTAGGATAGTGCATCATCTATCCTATGCATCTCATCGGTAAAGGCTTTTTCTGCAATGAAGAGTAAAATGACAACAGAAACAAGAATTCCGCCCATAATCATCAAAATATTAGCCAACAGTTTTACTAAATAATGGAAATTTAGTCTCCAAGAGCCTATTTTTTCATTTTTTGTTGCTTTTACTCGATTAATTTTCATATTTTTGCACTATGAATCTGTTTTTAATTATTGGAATCCTAGCATGGCTGGCTTTTTGCTTGTTTTTGTTCATAGTTCTATATGACCACTATGTTCTTAAGAAACCTATGCTATCTGCTTTATCTTTAAGAATCCAGCAAGTTTTCTTCTCAACCTGTTTAGGGCAAGTTGTTTTCGCTATTGTCATCGCGTTAGCCATATTCATACTTTATTCCATTCTTTTCGATAGTTCACTATTTTAGATTAAAATCCACACTATTCATATATTGAATTAGTTCATCTCTTGAAATAAGAGTTGCAGTATCTCCTATCACCGACAAAATAGCCACCTTCTTTGATTTGTTGTCAAAAAAAGCCGCACTCATGAAGAAGGATTCGGATAAAGAATCACTTTTGCTTATTATTCTATATTTTGAGCAATAGAGTCTTTTCCCTGAAAGTAAGGTGTCTATATGAGATATTTCCTCACTAGCATAATAACCTCCAGACATCATTTCCCGACCCAACATTTCATTATAGGTTAATCTGTCAGAATTATCCATTAACATACTTGCTAAATGTATTCGACAGCTATCTTCGGTTATATAAATCACATCAGAAGAACTTTTTTTTAGAACGTGCCACGTATGTAGGGGACTAGATTTGTAAAACCCATCAGTAATCTCACCTTTTCTTAATTCTATCTGTGTTAAAGGAGTTTGCTTACTGTTGTTCCTTATTTCGAAATTTCTATAAATCAGTACGGCAAACCATAGCAAATAGGACCAAAACAGTATTTTCCCAAAAGTCCCCCAAAACCATTTTTTACGAAAGCCCTCGGGATATACGTTTTTTATAGTCTTTGACTGTAGCATATATATCCAAAAGAAGAAGGTGTAAATTACAGGAAGTAATGCTACTATTATAACATATCCCATTCCTGCCGGCCCAATCCTATCATAAAAACCACAAAAAGAATAAAAGAAACACATCCATAAAGACCATCTCATAGCACTTACGGCGCAACGATGCCCCCTTAAAGCTAATGTGATTGCTTTAATTCCGTACAGCGTACTGAATACGCTTATGGCTCCATCCCATATTACGGCCCACCATGGAATATCGGGAGTTAATATGAAATAGTTAAAATTGTAGGAGAATAAATGCATCAGACTTGATGCACCTAAGGTCATCAATACGACGAAATAGAAATATAGCAGTATCGTAAACTGAAGAGTAGGCTCAAACTCTTCTACTTTCATCTCATCCTTTTCCATAACACCCATATTATAGACATTAAAACAAAAGCAAATATGAGAGTCCATATAAACAAAGATTTTGATTTCTCCTCATAAACAGGAGGAATCAGAGGAAGCCCTAAACTATCCGCGTCAAGTGATAATTCCAACGATGTACGTAATTTGGGCGTTTGAAACGGCATATTTTCTCTCATATTAGATTTGACTGCTCTTATGAATGCAACAATGTCACTAAAATCACTATCTCCATACGCCTTAGATATACAATATGATAAAGAACCATAGTTAACTCCATCTATCAAGATTTCTCTGTTGACTTCATGCTGCCCGCATGCACTGAGATATAACACATCAGCAAGATTGTTTTTCTCGATTCGGGAAGTGTCATCTTTTGAAGTAGTCAACAATGAATCGTTTAGTTCCTCGGAATCTACACCAAAAATATCACTCGTTCCTCTAATTACATACTTTTTCTTGTCATCACTTGTAGCTCTATCCATATTACCGCTATGGCATGCATCAAGCGTAATGACAACTAACCCATTGCTGCCGATTTTTTTGCGTAGGCGACCTATATAGTACGATAATTCATTATCTGTAAGATGGTTCTGGCCTACATACTTCTTGCTTTTTTCTTTTTGAGCATCGTAAGGGATAAATGCTTCGTCCAGATTGTCATCTTCTAATGGATCTGAAGTTAGCATCTGCTGACCATGCCCAGAAAAATGTACAAGAATTGTATCTCCTTGCTGTGCAACCCTGATCATCTTTTTTAAAGCACTATCTATCCCTTTCTTTGTTGCATTTTCATCTATAAGGCATGTTATATCATTTATTTCCGACAAAGCCTCTTTTAATAATGCAATATCATTACATGATGCTAACTTGCACCAACCAGATTCTTTGGGATAGTTAGAAACTCCTATAAGTAACGCTCTTTTGTATGCCAAAGATTCCGTTGGAATCAATAGGAATAGAATCAATAAATATAACAACCTATATAATCTCATTGTAGATGCGTTAAAACATTAGTTTCATGCATTTGGATTTGATCCAATGCACTTTCTACAAACTCCCTTCCGCAATCTATTTGGTTAAAAGTGGACCAACTCCTGGCATTCGTGAACAACTTTTTCCAAACATTCTCACGACGGAAACATTGATGGTTTAACGTGACTGTTATATGCCCGGTACTATAATAGAATTGAATTAATATACTGGGGCGGTCTGGATCCATCATGTTTGCTAACCGTGGATCATCATCAAATAATGTCAATTCTGCATTGCCATTAAACAAACCTTCGTTAATAGTTTCCATAAAGGTTTTGAATCTTTTTTCAATAGGAAGTTTGCGTAAATCTCTTTTATCCATCATCAACTGACGGATAAAAGGAACCGTTACGATAAACAATAAAATGATTGCTATAAATACTATTGCTTTCACCATATATGCCAATCCATTTTAATTCTGCAAAGATACGAAAAAAATACTATATAGACAGCAATAATGGAAAAAATATCTTCTTTTTATGCCTGATAATACTTTTCATGGACATAATTGAGTATCTTTTCCATCGTCATGCATACCTGTCCATCCCATTCTGCTTCAATGTAAGGATAGTACTCATAAATATCATAGTCATTTGTATGCCATGTTAGCTGCACTCCATTTGGCAGGTACACATACACTAAATATGAAGCATTCTTTCCTGCAGCATCGTTGATACCATACCTCCATCCTAACAGGTCGAGATAATATGACATCTGAAATAACAGGCGTGACTTGCGTTCATAGATTACTCCCTTCATTTTCCCTCTATTCTCCTTGGCCGATAGATTAGCAAACTCAGTTTCCAAGAGCATTAAGGTTAATGTCAACTCAGGATCCTTGCTGATTTTTGCCTCCTTTCTCAACCTACTGAGAACCTTTCTTAATCCTATTCCCAAAGCATCCTTCTTGAACATGTTTAGCTTCTGGAGGCTAAGGTCATTCTGAGAGTTGCTCTTTTGGCTTTTCTCTTTCTTGTCTTGGATGATTGAGTCAAGGCGAATTTTTAGCAAGGGATTATGCGTCTCTTTTGAGATTATTATTAACTCATTGGTTTTATAACCAAATACAGAGAAAGCATCAGCCTCCTTCTTGTTCCTATTATACATAGAGAGTACGGTACTCTCAGGAATCTGGCCATTTAGATAGCCGTTTCTAACCTTCTTGCCTACACCATATAAAATTGAACTTTCCATATCACTTGTTTTTATTCTTTTATACGGTAAAGACAAGAAGGTAAACATCTTTTTCTTTATTTTTCTTAGAAAGTCTGATTCTTGATTACTTTTACCAGATGATTATATGCTTTTCTGTCAGTCTTAAATGCTGATGATAATCTTTCCTGGAATGTGTCGGTATCTGCTTCTGAATTGAAACACTGGATAATGTCTGGTATCTCGTTACCGTCAATATTTAAAAGTTGTTTTTTGTTCTGCATGAGTATCCTTAACATCACAATACCCTTCTGATAATGAGGAAGGTTAGTGATGAGCTTCTGCATGATTCCAAGACCTGAATCTTGAGTATGCAACTCGTTGGTTATCGCGATCTGGTAGTAAGATTTTGCATCAAACTCATCATTTAACGACTGACCAAGCTGACCATGAATGGTGTCAGCATCTTCCCAACGCTCCATCAGTGCGTAAGCTCTGGCTTTCACATAGAGGGCCTCTCGGCATTCTCGGTGCCAGAGAATAGAATCAGAATATCTTATGGCTTCAGCGTATCTTCCTCCATATAGGCAGAAAACAGCATTGAGAAATAGGATAGAGGTCGTTTCCCCTTTCAGAAGTGGTACAGTTTGCGTCCTTCCAATTAAACATGAATCGTCAATTACGATACTCATCATCTTCCCAATTGTCTCAACAGAAGCCTTATAATCTCCACTTGTAGCACTCTTCACTGCGACCTCCAAGCACTTTTTTGCAGCAGCATCATAATCACGTGCCATTAAGAACGGATATATTTCCGTGCCTATTTCTAGCTCCTTTGTAATAACATTGCTGTCATTGAATTGTGATGCAAAACTGTTGATTTCCTTCGATTGCCATACATACGACTGCTTTATAGGGCTAGAAAGAGATAATCCTTCCAAGGATCTCACCCTACTCAGTGCTACATATAGTTGGCCTGGCATAAATATGCCATGCGTCAGATCTAAGTTCATCCTGTCAAATGTTAGGCCCTGACTCTTATGAATGGTGATAGCCCAGGCCAACTTAAGTGGGTACTGGATGAAAGTACCGATGACTTGTTTTTCTGTACTTTTTGTTTTTTTGTCATATATGTACTTACAATTTTCCCATGAGGTCATGGGGATGGGGTATTCCTTCCCTCCCTCGAGTTTCACATATATTTTGTTCTCTTCTAATTTAGAAACTGTCCCCAAGGTGCCATTTGCCCATCGACGACTAGGATCATTACGGCAAAGCATGACTTGAGCCCCAACCTTCAATGTGAGATGTTGGTCAACTGGGGCTTTTGAAAGATCGAATTCTTTCTCAATCTTAGCATCGTAGGAGAATGCCGGATTATTTATTTTCTCCAACTCAGCATCATTAATCGCTTTAGCCTCCTTATTAAAGGCAGACAAAGTGATAGCAAGCTTCTTATCATCACGTTCTCTAGCTATTCTCCCATTTAACACAGCCAGATCCTGATTATAACTGACACCTGAGCGAATGTGATTAAGAACAGCCAGAAAATTCTCGTCATCCTGACGATAAACCTTCTGAAACTCTATGGTAGGCAAGGTCATCCTTCTAAAAACATCTGCCTTGAAGAAATACGGCAACCCCTCTCCATACATGCTTTTCATCATCTCTGCATCTTCTCCAGCCCTTACCACTGGAGGCAATTGGAACATGTCGCCTACAAAAACTATTTGTTTGCCTCCAAAAGGAAGAGTAGTGTGATTAAACCGACGTAGGTTATAATCAATGGCATCCACAAGGTCACATCGCACCATTGATACTTCATCAATAATAATGGTATCGACATGCATCATCATAGATATCTTCTCCTTGTTGGCCTCTGTTTTTGTCCCGGGGCCAAGAATGTGAAGTGGAAATCCGAAAAACGAGTGGATAGTCTCACCACCAGCGTTAATGGCTGCAATACCCGTTGGAGCAAGAATGATGAAGTTCTTGTCAATTTCTTTTTGAACGCGGCGAAGAAAGGTCGTCTTTCCTGTACCGGCACGACCTGTAAGGAAGAAACTCGTATTTGTTTTCTCAATAAGGTCGTATGCTTGTTGTTGCTGTATTGTATTCTCCATTTTTTCTTTATTTTGTACCGAGAAGTGGTAAAAGTCCTTGAAGTCTTGGATTGTAGTTGTCTGAGAGGAAACTGGTGTAGCTAGCTTCAATATGGCGCTTTGCTTCCATCTTTACTTGTTCTTCTGAGACACTGATGTGCTGCAACTTCATTTGTCCTTTGAAATATTCCTGAAGAATCTTTTCAGTCTCTTTTTTGATTAGTTCTTGGTCGTAGAAGGTCTTGTCAAACTTCCGAGTACCAATTAACACTTTGTTGTTACCATCAAATGCATATACGTCAATGCAGTCGATGTATTTCCATGTGTGATAATGGCCGAAAGTTTCAACCACCGCCACCCGGTCTGTGAAACGAAGCCCCTGATAATAACGATGTCCTGATGCACTTTCGTACTCGCTGGATAGGAACATCTTGTCTCCTTCATTCCAAATCGGCAGCTTGACCCTAGAATTTCCAATAGTGGGCAATATGCTGTCGAAAACATTGTTGGTTACATTTGCTAACTGTGCCATAACTCTTAACTCTTAAAAAATTAAACTTATGCAAGAAATCTCTGAGGATTGTTGCGGAGTGCTTCTCCCACTACCTGACTGGCGAATCCTGCTAACTGTATTTCATTGATACTGGTACTACCCATTAATCTCATCTGTCCTACCAGATATTCCTTTACCATATTCTGGCACTCTGATTTGGCATATTGCTCAGAGAAGCACTGAGAGTAATAACTACGTGAGGAAATGAGTTGTTTTTGATTACCATCGTAGCCGTAAATTCTTATGCCATTGAGAAATAGATGAGCATACCCCTGGCCAAAATCATAGTTGATGATAATGCGATCAGACAGCCGTATACCCTGATAATAGGTATTCCCTGCAGCGCTCGTATAACCTGAAGACAGGAAAATGTTGTTCTGACTGTTATAAGTCACTTGGCTTCCAGACATGGCCGGAAGAGCCTTTTCTACCAATGAAATTAAATTTGTTTCCATAATTATTATTTTTTTGTTTATCTCTATATACGCTTTTTGTCGAAATGTAAACATCTTGGTTTTCAGTCCTGATTAATCATTTACTGAAACAATGAGCATGGCCGTCATATAAGCACGTTCTAAAAGTCTTTTGTCTTTGTATAAAAGATCTACAAACTCATCTTGTTCTTCAGGAGACATTTCTCCCTTCAGGTAATGATCAATCAATGAATCCATATCATCTGTCGTTTTATATACCATATTGGTTCTTCATTTTATTTGTTGTTTGATTCTATATACCAAACTTTATAAAAGGTAAACAATGGGAGCCTAAAAATAAGAAAAAGCGCATTCTAATCTATAAAAAAAGTAGAAGATGGTTACTTTTTATTCATATTTGAAGCTTATTTGCTATTTTTTTTATATTTTTGCACAATTAATTGATTCTCAAGATGACTGTTAGTATCAACGAAAGGCAACTGAATGATTTCTTAAGTATGCAATGGGACAAAGGCATGGCATACTTAAAGACACGGTTTGATTCACTTCGCTATGAAGAGATGGAGGATGTCATAATCGATTCTATGACAGCTCTTGCAGAAAATGTCAGAAACGGAAAATATCAAAAAGGTGATGCCGACCTTGGGACATATTTTATAGCTATCTGCAGGAATCAAGCATTAAAAAGGGTCTCAGGAGGGAGCCATACAACTTTTATTTCTTTAATCGACAACAGGAGAACAACTAGTGACGACGATGTTAACTTAAGTGATGAGTTAGACTTCAATATTCTATCTAAAGAACAATACATTCAAGAAAACATTAACAATCTAATTGACTTGTATGATGATAGCGCAGAAACAAGAGAATCAAAAATACAAGCAGTGCAAGACATAATTAGTCTTTTGACTGCCAAGTGCCAACAATTAATATGGGGTAAATACAGAGATCACATTGCAATGAAGGATCTTGCAGAATTGCTCGGCCTTAAAAATGCGAATGTAGCTAAAACATCATTGAGTAGATGTTTAGACCAATTTGAAATTAATTTTAAGAAACGAATAAAATAGGGAAAGTATGGAAGTAGAGATCAATACCCAAGATGACATCATTAACCGCTATATAAGTGGTGAAATGAGCGAAGAAGAGAAATCCGACTTTCTCAAGAGCCTTGAAACTGACAAAGGCTTAAAGCTAAGGGCTCAAATGGTGGGTCTCATTGCCAGAGAGATACATCATGTTAATAGTGAAGAGACTATTATAGATGCATTGTCTAAAACGAACAAGGATGATTTTCGCAAGACCCTGCTGAAACTGAAGGAAGAAAAGTCCGCTTCAGAAAATGTTGCCTGCTCTATTGAAGATGGAATTTGTATTAGTAAAGACGAGCAGAGGAAAAGAAAAGTGCGCAGGGCAGTTTATTCAATTGCTGCAAGCCTCATAGCATTATTGGGATGTTTTTCAATATATCAATATTTCAGTGAGCCAGACTATGCTACTTTAGGGGCCAATCAAATTGTTGTAACCCAATTCCGCAGTGCAGGAGATGCTGAACTTGCAAGTAACCTTTCCGTTTTGTCTCAAAAGATAAAAGAGAATACTGATATAGAGTTAGTTATAACACAATTGGACGAATATTATTGGCATGGTGATGATACCATGTTGAAAAACTATCGTAATGATATCGGTTGGAATCTTGCAATTGCCTATCTGATGAACAATGATAAGGATAATGCAATAAAGGTTCTCAACAATATCATTAAGGAGAATTCTAGCAGAGAGCATGTCGAACAGGCAAAGAAGTTGTTAGACGAGATTAACGATTTATGAGTATGGTACAGAAAGGCATAAATTACCTCTTAAGATTTTTGGGAACAATTGTACTTAGTTCGGCAATATGTATCTCACTTAGTTGGATATCTGTAGGCGTACTTTATTTGGTAATGACCCTCGTACCACGATTTATAAGTAACATGTTCAACTTCACGTCTGCCGATGTTGCTTCTGATGTGGCGAAAGATATTTTGATTCCCGGATGGGGTACACTCTCATCTATTGTTAATGATCCAAATTTCTCTACTAGAGTATCTATGATATTGTACACAATAATAGTTGTTATAGCATTGGGCATAGTATTTTATTTAGCTAATCTGTTGATAAAAGTCGTGAAAGGGAACAAATTCTTCACCATTATTTTTTCAGTTGTCGCTGTAATGCTTGTTCTATATACTTTTGTCTTGATGTACGGTGGAGGTGATTTTTATGGTATTGAAAAGGGCTGGGGATTCTATTTGACTTCTATAATTATCTTTGGTATACTGGTGATAATAAAGGTCGGAATAGCAATTTCGTTATGGAAAGGGGAAGAGTTGTAAAACCATCTTCCCCTTTTCTGCTTACATAATTTTCATTATCTTCTTTACTTCATCTGGAGTGAATTCTATAATCGCTTCAGTATCAGGAAAAGAAAACACTTTTTTTATGCCATAGTTGGACTTGTAACATAAAGCTATGTTGTCTCGTTCCGGATTCTCCGGATCTAATAGTAGTTTAAACTGATGATTTTTAGACTCACTAACATCCAAATTATGATCCATTGGAGGTTCTTTAGAAAAACTGAACGGAATAATTAAATAATTTCCTTCTATCCTTAATTTCTCACAAGTCATTTTATTCTGAATAGTATAAGGATATGCGAGGTTCTCAAATTGAGTGAAGGCCTTCAATCGATCTATATTAGAAAAGCCGTTCTTAAAAAGATGCTTAAAGGAAGAGTAATCTACTGTTCTATCAATCGTCTCCTTGTCCTTTTCATTCACGAGAGTTATTGATACAGAAACTCCTTCACGAATAATATCATCTGTCATCCATCTAAATATACCGCATTGTTCTTCAAAGAGTCTTATGGCAATGATGTTTGCCCATGAAGGATTTTTTGAATCGAATTTTTTCAAATTCATTTCTTGATCATTCGTTATGACGGTAAAGCACAACTGTTTTTTTGAGTATTCTGTCTTCACAATATTTCCTAAATCTCCTAGAGAAACAGATTCTCCACCATTGACTTCATTGACAAATTCACTAATGTCATTATCTTGTTCAAGTGAAGAGACATCATTTAATGCCACATTCAGGATTTCGTTTTTGTTTTTTTTGTCCAAACGAATTCTTACTATATTATAGAAAGGGTCCCCAAAATAATATACGACTGATTTCCCTGTTGGAATCAAAGCTCGGATACTATCATTTAATATGAAATCCTTCAATGCTATGTTCTTTTTCGGCTCATAATAGATGTAATCGACAAGGGCTTCCATGTTTAGTGAGTCATTGCCTATTGCTCCCGTCAACTTTTTTGTTGCCATTTTGGCAACATAACAATCAATAGTTCCATCCTCAAATCTGTATTGATATATATCATATCCTTCAACAGCTGCTACATCATCAGCATCCAATATTGTATCTGGTTTCCCATGATCTTTTACTAAATCCTCTACTGAAACCTTGTCAACAAAACCCTTGAAAAAATCCATTTTCAAGTCTTTATATACATTACTTGAATTATATGAAACAGGGCGCTCTGCTTCAATCATATCTACAACGCCACAAGAAACGAAGGCGCTTGTCATTATTACCACTGACAATAATCTAATAAATATTCTTTTCATTTTGCCGAAATGATTAAACGTCCTTATTTTATAATACCATATATATCCCACTCATCAGCCTTCTTTTTGATAACGGTCAGTATTTCTTCCTGACTCATACTGATAGGGAAATCCCACATTTTCTTTGAATTTTCACCTCCTTCCAAGTCAATATGTGCCTGATATTTCACATTCAACGTCTTGAACGTTGGCTGTATTATAACTGACCACAACCCACATTCTCTGTTAAAAATGGGATCAACAAAGGTTCCACCTACTGTAACGAGATCCTTATTGTTCTGGGTTATTCTCGCACTCTGATATTCTAATAGACCATCAATCAGTGTTTTATATATGGTCAGTACACCTCCTTTAGATTCGATGACGTTTCTCTGCGTCCTAAAATCCAACAAGAACTTTATAAAAATGAAAAATATTGCAGTAGCAATAATACCAATTAACCAAATCATATTTTAACTTATGAGTTTTACAATTCCCCATATAATAAGGGCGATAACAATAATAACAATCAAGCAACATCCTTTTGCTCTTTTTTCTCTTTCTTGGCGAGCATATTGTTTGTAACATGATTTACATACGTGATAAATGGCTCCACTATGCGGGTTTTGAAGCTTATATTCCAACTCATCCTCCTTAATGGAGCACATCGGACATTTACCATTATCTATTAAGCCAATACCTTTTAAATAATCTACTGCTTTGCTATCAAAGACAATACCCCCTCCAAAAGTGGATTCATCGGGCTGATATTCAGATGATTCTCCATGAAATTCCTGCCTAAAACCAGCATCATTTAATTCTTTACAAATCGCAGACTCGTATTCTACTTGAGACATTGCCTTTACTTGCTCCCTTGTATATTTTTTCATACCTAATCGCATTATACGTTAAACATAATTATCAAAGAAAGAACCAATGAAACTACACTGTATAATATCATGAGACCTGCAGCTCTGCGATACAGCTTCCCATTATCCATTGTCAACTCAACAGCATTCAGATTAAAAGAACTATGCTCAAACGTTTGATGATTAGGTAATTGAAAAATCCTTTCGATAACATACCCAATTATATTCCCCACAGTTATACCTGCCAAGAAAGCTAAGATAGGGATCCACCAATCAACTTTAAAGAAAAGGAAAATCGGGGTTACAAAAAAGGAACACATACCAGGGAAGCAAATAAAGCCTAGACACCCAACTGCTCCGCTCTGAAATTGCATCATAGTTGGAGTCATTTCTTTATTTAAACTCAGATAGTATAGTGCACTTTTTATTAGGTTATATAATTTTACAGCACGGAATATGAAACCTACAACCAAGGCTGTCAGTATAATAATTGTTATCGTACCCATAGCTCAAAAATCCAAGTCCATAAAATCTCTGTCATACAAATAATCTCTATCATCCATATAATCTTCTTCAGGTCCCCTTCTCATCTCATCCCAATTACTAAGATATTCTCGGCCCTTTTTATCTAGGACATTTTCCAGTAACTGTAAATAATCAGAATTAGAGAGACCACATTTTTGGATCATAGCATAGTCATGTTTAAGTGAATCGTATGTTTTTGCGATTGCATGATAAACCACCACTCCAGCTATCATTGGATTTTCAACCCCTTTAGCTGCAGCCATTATTGACTTGTCGAAATAATCCCCAAGCATTTTTTCAGGCGATTTGGAAAAATAATCAAAGATACCCATATTAACCTTAATTTAAATTGTTTTTTATGATGCAAAATTACGAAAAGATTCCAATATTATCTGCAATGAGGGTTTCACAAGCCTTGTGAAAGGCGCATTTTGTAGATTCTGATTGCATCCTGCATGATGTCATAGTGGTCAAATGCCAGATGTGGCAAGTCCGACAGTGGCCACCACTCGGCTTTGGCTGCATCATCCTGGCCGGTGACAAAGATTGGTTCATCAACGATAGCGAGGTAAGCAACGGTGACCGTTCTTCCCCTTGGGTCACGGTCAATCTTGGAATAAGCTCCTATCTGCTGAATATTAGATACTCGGAGCCCAGTCTCTTCTTCCAGCTCCCTGATGGCGCATTGTTCCGTCGTCTCATCCATATTCATGAAGCCGCCGGGGAAAGCCCAGCCTCCTTTGAAAGGTTCATCACCACGCTCAATCAACAGGACTTTTGGTTCTGTCTCCTTAGTAATAACGATACTGTCAGCCGTCACTGCCGGTCTTGGATATTTGTATGTATATGCCATAATCGATAATCTTTAATCCCAACCTTCTTCGTCATTATTCTCCATATAGCGGCTCATACCGTTATCGTCCATGTCATCCTCAGATGCAGGGTCAAAGCCGCGCATATTGTCTGGCTTGTGGGGAGGACGGCCATTCCCGTGAGGTGGGGGAGGTGGCGGTCCGCCAGGGTGCATACCATCAGGCGGTGGAGGTGGTCGATGACCATCAACCCTGCCACTGTCAGGTGGTGGCGGTGGCATATCAGGCCGCATAGAGTCCATAACAGCAATGCTATCCATGTCGCTGACCTTAGCGGCATTATTGCTTTTCCCATTAGTGCAAGATGCCAGAATTAGCAGGGAAATGCCAATGCAAATATGATATACTTTGTTCATACTCATTTCATTATTATGTTGCCTGTATCATCAGAAACTATGGGTTGCTACCAATTCAACTTCAATACGTTTACGCCGAACTTCATCTGCATCGATAGATTTCAACTGTCTTATCACATTACCATACATTTCGCAGATAATGGCGGGGAAAACGAAGTTGGAAAAATCAGAATGATAGAATACTTCAGCCATCGTAGCTGCAAGCATGGTGACAACCCTTGTGTCAGCATATTCCCCTAAAGATGCAGCATTTTTCACTGCGGAAGTATAGTCATAAGACGCATCAAATGCTTTCCATGCCAACACCAACGAGTTTATAGCGTTGTAAGGGTCGTTTTCACAGAAACTGCCTTTGTCAACCCATGCCGGCAACATCGAAACATCGTCTTGGCTGAATGTCTGTTCTTTCGATATTCCGTTTTTCAGTGAACGGATAATAACACTAAAGTAATAAGCTGCATATCCAGATGCTTTCCCTGACAGCATCATCCAATGGAGGCGACGTGAAAGATTCATATCAATAGGAGCAGCAATACAGCACATAGGTAAAGACATACCACTGTCGGAATCCCAATGGTATTGGTTGTCTGGCGAACACCAGTCCTTGAACCATTTAGGGAAGAACACTTTTGACGTATCTCTGTAGTCATGATATTCTTTAACCACAGTCTTGAACATCTCTGGAGTTTCAGCATCCCGAAGATAAAGTGCATCGGCAGTTGCCAAAGCTAAAAGGCCCTTGTCAGAGAAGAATGTCTTTTCTCCGATAAGTTTCTTTTCAAACATGGTCTTATCCTGTTTGAAAGTACATGCTGCCAAATCTCCAATAAGAGTTCCTATCATATTCTATCGTTTATAATTGTCTTCAATTCTTCAACTGTTAGCACCTTTCCATCTATACCCCGATGAAGCATGGCATGGCAGTTGGGGCAAACAGGCACTAAGTCTTTCACAGGGTCGAGTTGGTATTCCTCCCCAATGGTAGATATTGGCACAATATGGTGTACGTGGATGAAACCACGGCCAATCTCGCCGTATGTCTTTTCAAAATCCATGCCGCAGACCTTGCATATATATCCATGTTCAGCAATACACTTCTTGCGTGCTTCTTGATTCCGTTCGTATTGATTAACGATGACTGTTTTCTTTGCGCCTTCAAAAAGAGTTTCTGTGTCAGTCAGTTCTTCGAAGTCGTTGTCAAAGGGTTTCTTGTCAATGATAGATTTGATATAATTCAGCAACTCGCCCCTCAATATCCTTGGTGATCTGACAGAACCACTAAGTCCATGCTCTAACAAGTATTTATACCCTAATAAAGGCTCATCGATAACCGCTGTTCTTTTGATTCGGTAAACATGTTGTGATGGCTTATCGGATTCGCTCAAAGAAAAATCTTCATCATCAATTTCTTCCTCTGCTGGGACTTCTGTTCTTGTGACCACCATTTTATATCGTATGGATTGTTCTGGGTAGGAGCAATACAAGAACACTACATCGCCGATGTTAAACTGATTGTTGGCGACGTTGTTCCAGTCGATGGTATCATATTTTTCCATGAAATCATGTAACCTAAAGTCCTGCTCATTCCATGAAACCAGCCAATATTTCTTGATGGCAGAGTGGTACTTGGCAAATTCATGTTTCATCTCAATGGCAGCAGTGACAAGGAACTCGAACGCATCTTCCCACTCCTCTTCATTATTCACTTGATGACTTTCAATGAGATAGGCGGATGCTTTTGTCTTGTGTCGTGTCCACTCCAATTCTGTACCAATATTATCCTCGATGGCTTCACGGTATTCACTATAATATACATCCCATGACTCCACATCTCTAAAGTAGACACCAACGGCACAAGTCTCTTTCTGAAAGTCCACACTTAGCGTCAGGTGATATGCCCCATGTCCTACAGCATAGTCCTGATACTTGCGTGTGTCGGCATAGGGATGTGGAGTCAGTTCTTTGCAAAATTCCACAGAAGCCTGACTATATGAATTGAACTTCGACCAGAACTTACTCTTAACAAGTTGCTTGTCCGTGATGGGTTTCTTGTTGACTTCTTTAATTGCCATTGTTTGTAGCCGTATTTCAAATCTATAGGTTAATATACTTTACAGGATTAGCGCTACGCCCATATAGTCCTGTGACAGATTTACCTATGTAGTCGTTGTCGAGATTCAGTTCGCCAACAAACTCACATCTTCCAGCGTGTTTGGGATCTTTTGTATAAAACCACTGTTTTGGAGAATATACTGCCTCGACCTTTCCTTCAACAACAGCAAGGACATGAGTAGCACGAGATGCTCTTTCGAGTTTCACTTTCCAATACTTTCGCGTCATCTCATAGAGATTTTCACGCTTAATTTTGCCAACCTTTACACAGACAATTTTGTCTTCGGCTTTAGGTATTAATTCATTTGTATTCATATCTGTTGTTTTTTAACGTCAAACAAGTCTTTAACCCAATCCATAACGGCCTTTGTTCCATCCATGACGAACTCTTGGCCTATTGCTGCAGACTGGAAATAGTCAGATTTCCATCCATTTGGATTATGAGAAATAGCAACTCCTCTCATTGATTCAGGAAACTCCCATCGACTCCGACTATAACCTTCCTTTGTAAGCACAAGGTTTTTGTCGAAATTGAAGGTTCCACTTCCAGGTAAATCTGGAGCAAAAGTCAAATGGTCTGATGGCAGATATATGGCATTCTGCCCCTTTTCCCACGCTTCCTTGTAATTCTTCTGGTTGGCATGGGGATGGTAGTTCAGCCATTTCGGTATCTGTTCTATTGATTCGATAATGTTCCCTATCTGCATATAGCCATATATCACATGAAGATTAGGTGTTCTTGTCATATAGCGCAGACTTCCTTTATAGTATTCTGTATGTTTGAACCATCCGAAAAACAGGAATAGGTCACCTTTCGTCACTCCATTTGTCCTTAATTCCGAGAGCGAACTACCTGTTTGCCCGTATGCTGGCATCCATCCTGATTCTCGATGGATAGTAATAGCCCGCAAGTCTGGATCAAGATGGCACTTGCTATTCTCGTTCAGGAAAGTACGGGGTTTTAAACACCTGATGATATCCAAGTAGGATTGCCCCGCCCACAAGATAGAATCGTATGTTATATCATCTTCTGAGGGAATAGGGAAAGACAATAGCGTACCATCAGGCAAAATTGGACTTGCCTGTCTGCCGTATTGGCTATCGAATCCTTTCCTACTTAAGATAATTCTCACAGTATTTATTTCCCTTATTTATATTGATTCAGTCTTCGGTATTTATCTGCCACTTCAAGTAGATCGTTGAACTTCTTTAGTCTTTCTTCTGATAGTTCTCCTTTAGCAATTCGCTTTCTGGTAGCCTTGAACCAGTTGAGCATATCATGCTCTTCAAGTCTGTGCTTGGAAGGGCGTCGGTGATTCGTTTCCATGAACGACATCATCTGCTCATACTGTTGCTGCCATCTTTCTTCTTGCGTCATTTTAGCTCTGTAAATCCGTATCGTCCGATAATTTTGCGTATTTACGCACCTTTTTCGAATCAGTCCCAACCTTCATCATCATTATTCTCCATATAGCGGCTCATGCCGTTGTCATCCATGTCATCTTCTGATGCAGGATCAAAGCCACGCATATTGTCCGGTTTGTGGGGAGGGCGGCCTTTCCCGTGTGGCGGTGGAAGTGGCGGTCCGTCAGGCCGCATACCATCAGGCGGTGGAGGTGGCCGATGACCATCAAAACTGCCACTGTCTGGTGGTGGCGGTGGCATGTCTGGACGCATAGAGTCCATAACAGCAACACTATCCATGTCGCTGACGTAAACGTCGTTTAAGTTCTTCCTGCTGGTACATGATATCATGAGTAGCAGACCACCTATAATATATATAACCCTTTTCATTCCTATGAAAATGTTCTATTCAACCGCGTCAGGGCTATCATAAAACTCCATTGCGGCGAGAGCTTCATCATCATTGCTGAATTCAGAATCCTCCTCGAAGATTTCTTCCACATCTTCAGCGACTTCCCTGTTCTCTAGTTGCTCGATCTCCACCTTTTGTTCCTCAGGTGTAAACGAACCAACCTTACCTGTTTTTATTCTATGTCTCATAATCCCTATATTGTTTCTATCTATATCGTTTGTATGTATTAATCGTTTGTTTCCACGAATAGAGATCGTCATGATTGATAGAGCGGTAACTCAATATCCCTGCATCTTCAATCTCTATGTTCTTGCCTCGGAGGCTACTTCGTTTGTTAATCTCCGCACTTTGCAAGAAGTCGTAGATTTCTCTTATTGATTTATTGAAGTTTTCTTCTTTCACAAGGAACAGAAGTGTGGCTCTGTCTGGGTTTACGTTCTCATGAACGATTAGAATTTTGCCAGAACTACATTTGATTGAAAATAGAAAGGCATATTCTGTCATATCGCTGTTAGAATGAGCCAGTCTTTCAACACAAGGTATAACTTTATAATCCTCACTTTGCATCTTTACGAGGAAATTGATATAATCAGATTTATACTTTTCAAACTCCTCTGGTGTCATCTGTGCTGCTTTCGACAACGCCTGTTTGAAAGACATTTGGTCTGGCGACTCTCTTGGAGGCTGTTTTGTGGCATTTGTCGTTATTGCTCTCTGCTTTGACATTACCGCAAATTTCTGAATCGCCGCTTCAAGCGTTATCTTATCATAAATAGTCAGATCCAATGCTTCAACGTAGCAGCGTACTGGATTAAGCCTATCATTTAAGTATTCTCTTAAATAGTTGAAAGATTCTCCTACGCCGCGATACGGAAAAGCCTTTGGCTTAAATTTTACTTTGCCGTCATCAGGGGGGAAAACGACAAAATAGCCGCTTTTGAATTTCACGCAATTCCAGTCAAGAATCCATTCTATTCGTTTCATGGCATTGAACGAACTATCTTCGTATTTCGACTTTTTGCGGATATGACCAAAGCTTATAACGAAGGCTTCGAATTCTTTGTCATCAGGCTCGCTCACATAAGTCTCTTTAGTTATCGCAGCCTTGTCCTCTTGTGCACATACTATTTCCTTCTTATCGTTATATAATACAATCTCATATAAACCCTTACTATCCCCACATCCGAATTCCTTGGAGTAATAATTATTGAAGCTATCTTCCCAATAGAAATAAAACGTACCATCATTATGCTCCAGCATAGGCCAAACGTCATCATTCACAGGAATCTTAAGTGCTCTATTCTCCAATGATAATCGCTTAATTATTCTTTTGTCCTCACCTAAATTATTCAGATATTTGGGTTTTGTACTTGCGACAGTTTTAAAAGCAACAGCCTCTTGGATTCCGTAATAGGCGTTTGTTGCTTTCTTTCCTATTACGATATATCCTACATACACATTTTCCAGCATCTCGTTTTCAGAAAGATTCCCCATCTGCAAGGCATTATGATAATTGCTATACAATGCATCGTCTGCCCAAAAAACTTTTTGTGCATATTTTGTTGAAGGTAGAGCAAACACTAACACCCTCTCACCATCTTTATAATCTTCAAGAGTATTCCATTTCAACACCTTAGTCAGACGTCTTACGACCATGCTTGCCAAGGGTTGAGGAAGCCTAACTTCTTTATATTCAGACTCAGTAGAAATATTTTTAGGAACGTAATCATCTTTTAATTTGACATCGATAACTTGTGGTTTCCTGTCATATTTCTTCTGGAGAATATGTTCCAGACCAAAATAACCTTTCATCTTGTTATGATAATAGGCCATCATTTCTTCATTGGCCCCTATCAAGTCTTGTACATACCAATCATCGTTTCTGTTGTACTTCAGAGTAGGCCAAGTAAAACACCACAACGCTTCATCAATGTCGTGAATCCTATTTATTTCTTTCAATGTCCTAACGTCTTTCCTTTGCGCAGTTACGGGGCTGTCACTTCTTGTGAAAGTTTTGTTGGGTTTTAATGACCTCCTATTCTTTCTTTGCTCGGCCCATTTGAGTTTGGTTTCGATACTAATTTCAACAGGCGTTGAACTCCTTTTCTTTTTCTTCTTTTTTGCCTTTCCTCCTTTGCTTTCCTGATTATTGTTCGAAACATTATCAAACAAAGTATTTGCTTTAGCTTTTACTTTCTTATCAACGCTGAAATATTTAACCAACGCATTGTATTGTTCATCCGTTATCTTGGTATTTGGATTGGCATCGTCTTTTATCTCACCTACATGATTGTTTTTTAGAAACTCTACTATCGTTCGAATTCCTATATTCAATTGATTTGTTACTTTGTTTAATCTAACGCCCATAGCTCATTAATCCTTCTTTCTATAGGTTACCGATTAAACTGTTATCACTTATCTCCATATAAGGTATTCCATCCCAATCATTTTCTTCTGCAACTTTATACCATCCTTCAAGTTCTTCATCGTTCAACTCTGCCCAAGGTATAAAAGAAAGGTGGCAGCATTCATCCTTAAAATATTTCTCAATTTCTTTGTATGTCGAGAAAAACTTTAAGTTGACACTCCAATTCTCTATGCTGATATAGGCATAAAATGAATTCAAGGTGTCATCAAGAGCCATAGCTTCTTCCTGAATGAGTTTACGGCATCTGGTGAAAGTATCATCGCAAACGACAAATGAATCATTATATCCGTGAACAGTGCAAATTTCCTTGAATACACTGTTGCTCAGAAGTTCATCGTCATCTATTTCTTCTCCACCCTTTATGCGTTGTATAAGATTTCTGAAATCATTAGTGATGGGAAACTTAAAACAAGGCCATTGGCTGAAATTATAGCCCTGTTCTGATGCTACACCTTCAGAGCTTAGCACATCAAACATCAGGCCAATATCATAAGTATATGTGATATTTGTCACACAAATATTGATGTTGCTTAATTTTTCCAATATTACTTCTCTTGTCATAGCCTTGTCTTACAAATCAGTGTTTGCCTATAATCTTATTTAAACAGCTCACTATTTCGTCTATATCTTCTACCGTGTTCTTATGTCCAAGGGAAATTCTGATTGTCCCTTTGGCAAGTCTTTCTTCAAGGTCGGTAGCTTTAAGAACGTGAGAAATCTGTGTTTCCTTGCTATCACATGCGGAACCCGTTGAAACATTAATACCCATGAGGTCCATTCTATGAAGAATTGCTTCACCATCCTCGTCTGGGAAAGAGAGGCTAATATTTCCAATTATATGATTTGGGGAACCATTACGATGGAAGGCAATATCATTTATTTCAAGCCCGTGAAGCAATTGTTCTTCTAATTTCTGGATGTGAATAATGTTCTCTTGCAATGAGTCAATGTTTTCTTGTAGTGCAACTGCCATGCCTACAATCAAGGCCACATTCTCCGTCCCTGCTCGGTGTCCTGATTCCTGTGATCCACCCAATAAAAGTGAAGGCCATTCAAGCCCTCTCCTCTTATAAAGAAATCCTATTCCCTTTGGTCCATTAAATTTATGAGCAGAAGACGAAAGCATATCCACTCCAATTTCATGAACATTAATCGCAGTATGTCCTACGGCTTGCACGGCGTCAGTATGAAAGAACCATCCATTATGATGAGCCACATCCGCAAGCTCTCCTATAGGTTCAATAGTTCCAATTTCATTATTGGCAAACATAAAAGAAACAAGACCCCGTTCATCCTTTTCTAATGCTTTGCAAAATTCATTACGAAGCACAATACCATCGCTGTTAACTGGTACTATAGTAGTATCTCCTAAAGTACATGGTCTTAGTATTGAATGGTGTTCTATAGCGGAAGTAACGACATGCAAATTTTGTCGGAAAGCCCCCTGAATAACCCAATTGTTACTTTCTGTACCACATGACGTAAAGAAGATCTCTTCGGGTAATGCGCCTATACTATCGGCAATCAAAGCTCTAGCTTCTTGTAATGCCTTCTTAGGCTTCCTTGCAAAAGCATAGGGTTGAGATGCATTTCCAAATTCGTCAACAAGAAATGGCACCATAGCTTCATAAGCCTTTTGGCTTAAAGGCGATGTTGCAGCATTGTCAGCATAAATATATCTTTTCTTTTGATTCATTCAAACAGTTTACATCCTTCTTCTTTAAATTGTTCTATTTTATCCAGAATATCTTGCACATCGCATTCTAAATAATCTGCGAGACAATCCATGCAATAGAAATTCTTTATGCTTTCACCAAGTAGTTTCTTATTGATACCGATTGTATTCTTATCTGTTATCTCTTTGTGACAGGCAACACATTTAATTACTTTCATTTCCTATTTCTTTAATCGAGAATGCCGGCATGTTCTTTCCTCTATACTGAGAATCAAGAATACCAAGCTGCCTAAAAATTATTTGGCGCATCTTTACTGCAGGACGCAGGCAATACTGCTGGAACTCCATGACGTTGATGTCCTCTACAGAACGAACATTCGGGAATAAAAGCTTCATGTATGCAGTCGCAATTCGCTTCACGGCCTCAGTATTTCGGGTATCTGCATCGGCAGGATAATCAACAATCCTGTCAACGATAGCCCTATATGAAGTGTCATCACGTAACATATGCATAATGGTACAGAAATATTCAGAGTTGAGTGCCCAACCCGATATTTTCATTCCTTCATTCATACGAGGTATTTCCCAACCTTTAATAAAACCATGTATACGATCTATTAGAGCACTTGTTTTAAAGATTGTTGGTAAACTCTCAAACATATTGACGTACTCGTCCATCTTTTCTTGGTCAATATTGCCGAGCATAACTATACCAGCTTCTGCGACATCATTCTTTGCACCAATCTTCACCGTTCCCTGTTCCATATAGCCTTGCAATGTTTGCGTCATTTCGTTAGGATTGTCAAATTCAACTTTTTGAATTTCATCGAAAGCTATGTAGTCATGGAAAAACACCAAACCATCTTCTCTACGTGCAAGATCATAGAATAGCTTTGCGCGGGTCATTTTACCGGCTGACAGATAACCATAACGACTAATGCCACCAAACACATACGACTTACCTGTACCTTTTGGTGCCAGCTCTATCAGATTCAGACGCTTTTCTACAAAGGGAAGCAGCCTTGTAAGCATTGCCAACTTGGTGTGTTCATCTGCATAACCAGCAGCATTGTAGTCTATAGCGCCCAGCAGCACATCAATCCATTCATGAACAGAAAATTCTTGACGCACTTCTTTGTAGAAATCAAGATCGATAGTGTAGGGGCAGAAGTTTTTGAAACTGACTAACTTTATTTTTCCTTTTATCTTTCCGTCTGGATATTTATAACCCAACTCGACAACTCCCCATGTTTCTTTTGCTTTTACCAAATCCTCTTTGCACTGATCCCACACATACGATTCAATAACGGTTTCTTTGTTGGTAAGTCCAAAATCTGGTAACGAGAAAGTGACTTCCTGTGTCAATATATTGATGTCAACGGAAATGCGAGTAAGCACTTTCACTTTCTCACCCTCAACGACAATGCGGTTCTTGATACCAATCCAGTCCGTTTTTGACGGTATGTACGAATGTACGAAGTTTGTTATCTCCTCTACATCGAATTTTCCTTCATCGTCCTGGAACATTTTTATCACCCAGTCACGAAGGAAAGAAGGAAGTTTCAATCCTTTAAAGAAATTACTCTCCTTCAGGTCTTTATAGACCACCATATCCTCAAAACATGTCCTTAGCTTTTCTTCCATGTTACTAACTTTCTATTAAAAATACTTGTTTTCTGATGCACCAGCACTCTTAGCTTCAAATATCAGCCCCTGAGCGATTTTGCTATTACCTATATATACATCAATAGTATAAGTTCCTTTTTTCTTTATATCTCCCATATCCACTTGATAAATATAGCTCTTATCTGTTGCCTTTGCCTCATATATATTTCCATTCAATACAACCTTGGCATCGTCAACTTTCTTTCCAATGAAGATTTGAATGTAAGCATTCTTTTTGAAGCTAACAGTGACGGACTTATAATCATCAATGATATAACATTTAACCTTATCTCCAGCCTTACGAATGACAATTATTGGAACAGCGACTTCTTCAAGTGTCGCTCCTCCATGCACCTCAACCTGTGCTCGTCGTCCTCCTTTAAAACGGTCATAATTGGCTAAACACCAAAAGCCATCTTCCTCAGTCGCATAGTCAGGTTTCTCACTAATGTCGGAAATAGGACAGCAGCGTCCTGAATGTAGTCCTTTCTCAGCAACCTCCCACTTATTCTCTTTTTCATTAATAACCGCAAGCCTACTTGCGCCATGGTCGGAAACTATCATTACCTTTTCAATTCCTTCATGTGCCAAATCGTTTTCAACGCTACTTAGTACATTATCAATGACACTCAGCTCTCCTATAAGATGAATTGGCATTTTTGTGTGTTCATAATTATATGCGCTAGTTCCCTCATGTTTCAGGTCATCAAGAGCTTTTACATCTACAAGTTGAACGCAAGCATTTGCAAAGTTATCTACAAACTCTTTGTTCTTAGAAGTAATCGAAGGAAGATTACAACGCGCAACGCTAATATCACAATCCAAGTCCCTCTCATAGCACAAATCCCTTATATACGAAAGGAACTCAATCCCAAGAGCATCAACAAAATATGCTTTTGAATAACTGAGATTTAGCTTGGAAAGCACAAGCGAACGCGGTTGCAAAATCATATTGTACTCACGCTTTACCGATTGCTCCTCAACCATTTGCCTAAAATCTGGTAGTATTTGATTCGTCACCTTATTATAGGAATAAGCGCTAAAATAGCTATTTAGCAAAGAGTTCCCATAATCATATATCGCGAGATAGCTTGCCAATTGAGGAAATACAACCTTCAGAGTTTTTTCTAGAGACTTCCTGTCGTATGATTCTGCATTTTCTGCAATTAGTGTTATAGCAAGTTCTTTTTCCTGTTGCGTACAGTCGGTAAGGTACCAAATGCCCTCTCTACCTTTCGATTCTGCTTGTTTGCAAAAGTCAGAAACAATGGCAACAGGGATATCAAGACTTTCTATAAGTTCCTTTCTTTCATCGTATTGACTCATGAAGCCTTTAGATTTTACATCAGTACCCAACAAATGGGTATAGATGCGCCCATATAGTTCTGCAATAGAGTGTGACAAAGCAAGCACCTGAGAAAGATACGGTTTACTTTTTACTCCGTGCAGTTTCATAGCAAGGAAAAAAGCCCAGCGTTGGTTTTCTGGCATTGATTTCATCCTGCCGATGTTCTGCCCCAAGTAAGCAGTACCTCCAAGTTCTTCATCTACAAATTTCAGCCAATTACCGCTTTTGTCAACAACCGATAACAGATATTCCCATTGCTCTTCAGCTCCGAAATCGCTTTCTAACAAATGAAGATCTGTATATTTCCTTATTAGCATATCATAAGCAGAGGAATACTGCCTAATACTAAAGAGAGAATTGGGGAAATCATCTTTTGATTTATTAGTTTCAATATATATAGCCTCTTTCTCATCCTTCTCTACGGTTTGGGATAGAGTCTGAATTCCTACAGATCTAGCTTCTACATTGTTAGAGAGTTTTGGGGCGACAAAATATACAATTGGTAATCTTCCACTAATATTTTCTCTTAAAATAATCCTGCCTGCATCAGCTAAACGGCGATCTTTGAATTGAAGCATTGGACTACACTGGAAAGTGAGGATAACTAATTTTCCGTTTACCTCCATATCTAGTAAAGAGCGAATAGCCTTACGTAGCTTATCCTCTCCTTCCAATAACAGAAATGTAGACAACCCCGTTAGGAACACATTATTGGTTCTATATACCAAATCGTCTTGCAGTTTTTCCATTTGAGGTAAACTGTCCTGAGCACAATAGACATAAGCGTCTACAAACTCATTTGAGCCCGTACTAAACTCCATCTCCAATGACATCATTTCTGATACATCTGCCACGTCCACAACAAGTGGAGTCTGTCGTGATGAATCAAGATAATGCCTAATTTTCTCTTTTATCTCTTTCAGTTCCATTTGGCTATTTGTCATTGATGATTTCAATTCCTACCCACATGTTGTTCTTTATTAATTCCTTCAGATATTGCTTTACCTTATCTGCTGGCATGGCATCAATACGAGAAAATGCTGTTTGATAACCTCCTTTATTGTAAGTAGATTCGGCCCATTCATCCAAGCGTTTAGAGACTGCTGAAGAGTTTAACCAATAATAGGGAGCGTCAGTGATGTGCTTTGACAAGTAATCTTTAACAGCTTCAATGTCACTAAGCATAGCATGACGTTTTCCAATGATGGTTCGTTTGAAAGCATCATCTCGTTGCGAAGAACTATTTAGGGCATCCCATAGCGATGTTTCATTCAAATACGAAAGAGCATATTGGATAGCAGATGCATCGGTATTTTTGTTACTGAAGGCATTAAATACTTTACGGCAATTTGCTTGTTCATCTTCTGGAACCATAGCCATGATAGGCATACGATATTGAGCCGACCAGTTAAAAGGAGATTCCGTACCAGTCTTTTCCTGCCACAGCTGACGAAGCTTTTGACTTCCCATACCTTTCTTATAGTCAGCAACCATCTGCTCTACAATAGCAAAATAGTTTGCCTTGTCATTTGTGAACATACCTACTGACAACTTCTTAAATACAATTTCTTTGTCAGAGTCATTAAGGTCTGTCAAATAGAAATCAGCGACTTTAGTGAACATGGTCAGTTGATTGGCATATAAAGCCTTGAAGTTCTCGCCATGCTCTTTAATGTCACGAAGGAATTCCACTTTCTCCGTTTCTTGTAATCTGTTTCCCTTTTGAAGTTCATATAGTTTAGATAGCAGAGGTTTCATTCCACCTGTCTCATCCTTTATGGCTTGATAGCAAAGTCTCATATCACCAACTTTTCCAGCCCATTGTTCCAGTGCCTTGGTGTAAGACTTGACAACAACAGAAAATAGCTTTCCTGTCTCCACCATTATACGATATTCTGTAATAACTTCGTCTATCTTCTCATTAACAGTGTTTTGTCTCCAGACCCAATTTGCAGCATCTGCATCGAACTTTGACCTGACTGCATTTACATAAGCACCGTCATCTTTAACCTTTTCTGCTAACTTAGCCAGTTCTCCTTCGTCGTAAGTGCCAAGGTATGCTGTCATCCCCTTCGTACACATCTCTTTAGTGAAGAGTTTCTTCAAGTCGTTAGCAGCATTGGTATTCTTAATGCAAATAGTACCTATTTCTAAAGCTATATCACTATCTGTTTTACCAGAAGCAGATTGATTATTATTAGCGATGTCACCATAGAGACCTATAAGCTTTTCTACTGTATCCTTATCTGTCGATAAGTCCACATCCGACAAAACGTATGATAATGTCCAAATAGGGAATCCAAGTTCTTTCATTCTTGCTCTAATACGTTCGCGGGTGTCCTCCACAGAAGGGCAGAGTCGTTTGTCTATTCCAAATGCCGAAGCTGTTGAGTCAATAAAACTCTTTTCCTCAGCTGTCATGGTCACAATATATTTGTCAATATAACGACTGTTAGGGGTGTTATCCAACTTGATAACCTCTGCAACCATGTCTTTGAATTTATCCATAGTAAGTAAGTCACTAGATGTGCCATTGCTCCATGTGCATGCACTGTCAACGACATATTCTTTCAACAAGAATCCCATTGCAAAGGCACTGAAATTGCATGGCAAGAAACCATATGGAGCCTCTTTCAGCATCTCGTAAATATCACGAATGGAGACGCGTCCACGCTCTTCAAATGATTTTTGGACTAATGTATCTACTGCAACTTTAATTCTTGAAATAGGTAATGATGGATTACTCCTCCAATATTCAGGAACTTCCCAAGCACCATTAAGTGCAGTCTGTAATTTTTTGTTATTTTGATAGGTGCCTTTCACAGTCTGTGTTGCACCGCATTCGACTCCAACAGCCATTTGAGTTGCAGTCCACATGGGATCATGAACCTTATATCCCTCAAGGCCCAGATAGAAAATTTTTCTGTCGGCATCCAATAATAATTCTATCAGTGCATCAGTGTTGGCAATATTTTCACCAGTAGGTGCAGTAGCAGTATACACACGGAAATGTCCATCGGCTATGCGACCTCGCCACTGTTTCAACACTTCATTTGCATAAGAAGCATATTGCCGACTTTGATCATTGTCTTTCCCTGCAAAATAAGATGACGTTGCTTTATGCTCAACCCATTCATAAAATGCTTTGTCGCCGAGTGTATTCATGCTAGTATCGATAAACAGAACTTTTGTCGAGGGTCTTTGTTGAATGACATCCTCAATTTTCTTACTAATCACTACAGCTTCATCATCATTCTTAGCAAATGTCATTAACGCATATATTCGCTGTTCATTATCTTCTGCTTGCTGGATAACTTTTGCGGCTTTCTGCTCGAAATCGTTAGCTGAAGCGTATTCAAAAATGTATCTGAGTTGTAATGAAGGTGGCAACTGGATACAATCGGCTAGATTTCCTTCAAGAATGAGCGAAGAAGTATTCTTTTGTTCATACTGTTTTTTGTGCTCGTCTATCTTGTTAGAATCCATTTCTCCTGTTAGAATGGCATAAACCCATTGATCATCCTTCATCTTTTTCTTGTAGATGATGTTATCCCGTTCTAACTTGTTCGCACAGCGTACAGCTTCTCCATTTTCGAGGTCAGAACCTTCAAAAGCATTATTTAAGTTCTTCTCATTGGCATGGAAAAGTTCGACACTATCGCCCACTTCCATAGAAATGGCCTGAAATAGCAGGATAGCTTTCAATACACGCAATTCTGTGTTTTCGAGCGGCTTAGTCTGCTCTAAACGAGGATAATTGTCAAGCACCATGCGGATATTATGTGCTAAGTTTTCCTTCCCTTTATCATAGAAGAAGCCCCATAACTGATCAATTGTTAGCAAAGGATTGTCATCATAGGGGCCGACATTATCTATAAACCATTGAAATCCAGGAATCTCTTCGCCACGGTCATTTTTTATGAAATCGAACATACTTCTCTGATTCGATTCAAATGATGTGGATATGTGTTTTAGCACAGATACCGCATATGGATGGATAGGTAATACATTGGCCAAGTCAGCATCTCCAATTCTCACAGCATCCTTTACAACTTTGCGTGAACTGTATGTCCGCTCTTCAAGATCATTAACGATGCTACTCCACTCTTGCATAACAGCATCATCCTTTTTCTTGCTCATAGCTTGTCCTATCAATTGGAAGGCCATATTATCAGGCAATTCAATATTACTACGAGGGCTGATGTATCGACCGAAAATTTTTTTCCTGTCAGGATCATTCTCTGAAAGACCCCCTTCATTGATATGGGTAACTGTTATAAAGCAAAATGGCTCTGTCTGACTGATGTGAAGCAGTCTCTGAAATCCTGTGAGATGATGCTTGTTGTTATCAAAGTACTCTTGGAACTCATCCCATATAAAAATGAGAGCTGCCAAATTGTTAGCTTCAATAACTTCAGTAATCCAGTTTGACATATCCTCGTCATTCATAGAGAATGCCTTGATTTGTTTTTCGTTGGCTACTTTCATTATTTTGCCCATTAGGGTTTGGAGGGCTTCGTTCTCGTATGATTGTAGGTGGTCTAAAATATCATCTACATCGTCACCTCCGAACAGGCTGGCGTAACTGCCTTTTACATATACAGAGAAACTTTGTTTATTCTCATCGTCAGACAGGTACTTAATGACAGTTTCACGCATGGAGACTGTGGCTTGATTGTCTATTCCACATTGTACAAGTTCTGCTTCTATGCTTTCCTGGATAGCTAAAAACAGGTCTGTATCGCCATTAATGGAAGAGGAACCATAGCGATGAACAGTAACGACCTTTCCCTGACTTTTTGCACTAATGAATTTATTGCAAAGATCGGAATCCAAATTGAATGTTTCGAAGTAGCCACGAGTTTCATCTTCATTGGCATCCAAAAGACACTTAAGTGTATGAACGGCATAAGATTTGCCGGTTCCATATGCTCCTTGAACCCAAATATTCAGGTTTTGTTTACGAGTCAGGACATTAATAGTGTCCTTCAGTAATTTAACAAAGCTATCGTGTGGATAGAATTTCTTCCACAAATCAGGGTTTTTCTTTATAACGGTGGCATCAACGGCAGGGAAGAAATCCGGGTCAATGTCGAAGTAGTGTCTGTATGTAGCTGTCATAACTATTACTGTTAAAACAAGGTTAGTACATCTTTTGAAGTTTTATCATCACGTAATGTGATATTGTCGAGGTTGAGAGTGAATGTAACATTTATATAATCAGGATAGTTGGCACTCAATCCTTTCAGTAACGTTGAAAGTGTATCTTTGTCGAGACCGAAAAGCTGAACAGGAGTAATACCATCACTTTCGATGTCAGTGTCCAAAAGACGAGAAAGAGTGAACTGTTTATAGTCGCCACATGCTTCTGCAAATTTATAGAGGCTGTATAGAATTGTTAGTTCGTCAGGATCTACCCATGGGAAACGAGTAAGCGAAGTCGCTTTCTTCTTCTCAAATTCCATCTCACCAAATCCTGTTTTTGAGAATGGCAATTCACAAATTCGAGTAAAAGAACTCCATATATCAGCTACCCATGATTCCTTAGCACCATCTTCTACTAAAAGATTAAGGGTGTACTCTTTACTATATGTCTCTCCCATTTTTACCCTTTTATAGAACCAGTTAAACTGAGGGGTATATGCAAGATTAACCAGCATTAATGCCCAACTACTTTTGTCATCCAACCCTCTTTTGTCGATAATTTGGGCAAACTCAGTAAAGCCATTCCCGTCTTGTAAACCTGCATCTTTTAAGAACCTCTTAAAGAAGTCGTACATGTTTGTTCCAAGCGAATGGTTTTCACTAAATGTGTTTTTGTACTTGAAAAATTGTACAAACCAGTCCATCTTAGGAGCGTGGTGTGAATAGCAATTTAAACTTTGAGTCTTCATATTGTTCATTCCTTTTGGTTTTTCTGTAGATTTATAAACAAGACATCCTTTGTCCACCTTGTGACATTGAGAGCAATGATGACATGTGTCATCTATGAAAAAGTTTGTTCCATCCATATGCATACTTCCATGAGGACAGTCCGCTTCACAAACTCTACACTGGATGCATGATGAAACTTTTCTGAATACATTCCTAAATAACTTTGAAAAGGTTGGGGCACGTTTTGCTAAGCTTGAATCAATAACAACAGTTAGCCCATTTTCGTCTTCAACCAATTCAAAAGTGTATGCTTCTTGTCCGTTTTTGATTATATACGGGGACATCGTTGTTTGAAGGACACCAATTGTCTTAATCCATTCTTTCCAATCAGCCTTGGGATGTTCTATTTTTATGATTAACTTCCCTTTATCTTCAATTTCTTGATAATCCTGTACGACATTAATGTCTCGACCATTCTTTCTAGCTTTCCATCCACCATTTGCTATGAACTCTGTCAACTTGCTTTCCGTTGCAAAATTTCCAGCATAACTTTGCTTGATTAAATTGACGAGTTTACCATATGAATCAGGATAGTTTAAATTAGCAAAATAATCACTCCTGTCTGCTGCACGTGGGCACACAAGGCATCCTGCTCTTCTGTTCCCCTTTTTATATGCCTCATTCAGGTAGAGATGTTGAGAATAGATGTACAGATATAGTTCTGCTGAGTTCCAATCTAAAATAGGATTGCAGCTATATTGTCCTTTATGCTTTTCTCCTATGCTAATATAGTCATATTCGCTTCTGGCAATGCTTTCACTTGCTCTTACACCGATAAAAGCCAAGCCGGTAAAGTCTGGTTTGTGAAGAGTCTCTCTCAATTTAAGCACTTGGGGCGATGTCTTATGGACGCTACAGCACCAGCGATTTACCGTTGCAGGAGGGCCAAAGCATTTCCACGTATAATCGGGAGTATAGTGAGAGGATGAGCGGATAAAGTCAATGCCTTCATCTTCACAATACTTCTGAATATAATCAGTTGTACGATATGTATCAGGATATTCCATGCCTGTATCGCCAAACAAAACCTTAAAGGAATTGTGTGGTAGACACCTCTGAACAAGATCAAGAGTTACAATACTATCCTTACCTCCGCTAAATGCCACATAGAAAACATCAACCTTTTTCTTGTATTTATCGTAGATGTTCTCTATTTTTTTGATGGTATCATTTACCCATTGTTCAAGAATTAAAGCATTTTTATTGGCCATCCCTTCAAGGTCCACAGGTCGAAGATATGACCCTTGGGGTTCAGGATCTTCTATTACAACTATTTGTGGAGCATCAAATGGGGAACCTCCTTTTGTCTGAGCGACAATCCTTCCCCGATAGATATAGTTGTTTCCTTCTGCCCACATCAGTGGAACATCATTGCTCTTAGGATAAAGCCAATATTTGTCGAATCCCAATATGTCAAGTTCCTGACTATATACAGGGCGGGGTTCCTTGCTCATTTTCAATTCAGAAGTTGTAAGCAGGAGTCCGCCTGTTTCTGCATCCCATTCGTAAACGTGTCCGTATTTCATTTTTTATTATTATTCTTTTTTATTTGTGATAATACATCATCTATCTCGTCATAGCGTCTTTGGGCTATATACCCGTTGTCAAAGAGAAAATCGAGGGCAGACTTTTTGTTAAGTGGAACATCTGCCTTATCAATGACTTGTATAAGTAATTCTGAGAAATCGTTGATACCCGATGATTTTTTAACAATTGCTCCTACAGCCTTTTTTCCAAAATATCTTCCATGAAGTAAAGTGAATTGCTTACTATAGCAAGCCACATAACATTCCAGCAGGTATTCATTCCAAGGATAACCACAGTCTGGCAATGCAGTAAATAAAGTTATATCGCGCAAAGATACATATTCAGACGGGCATAGCTTTGCCAAAACATCATCAGTCGCAGATATGTCGAAATGGACGTGATGGCATTCAACAAAATCATTTTTATTCACTCTGACACTATAGTTAAATAAATACCCAATCCATACGTTGGCTAAGGTGTCGCAATCTGCGGCGAGTCTTACCACCTCATCTATTGTATAGTTTTCTTTTTCAGCGAGTCTATAGAAAACATCCTCCGTACTTATGGGTTCTGAAATACTACTGATAATGTTATTAGTGAATTTGAAACGATCACCTAATTTGATTTCTAGAACCTTTCGAATACCGATCTCAGTAAAGTTTTCATTATTATCCAAAAGGCTATGCGTTTGTAGCCGCATGTCCTCAAGTAATTCTCCAAAACTGATGTAGTGGTAGTTACTAATCGCCTTGTCAATAATACTTTCCACAATATTCACCTCCTCATCAGTAATGGCAAAATTATCAATATGGAACCTCTGGTTTCGTCCACAACTGATAAGGATAGTAGGCGCTGCTACGAAGGCGTTTTCAACCTCACTTGGAGGAAGTAAAGGTAAGCCTTTTACAACTTCCTCTTTTGATACGACACCTCCATGCTCCCTTACAAATTCCTCAACTTCTTGTTGGATGTTAGTTTCTGCAAACTGGCCATCTGTCATATAGTCCGTCCAAAAACGCCATCCTTCGTTGTTAGTACTTTCCAAATACTGACGAAGCATATGAGGACTTAGTATCTGATAGTCCAGGAACTGTTCGTGGAACGTATCGTAGAGTACCGAATAATAGATGCATTGTGTACCTTGCTCAAACGTTTCGTGGAGATAGTTTATAAGATTATCTCTCAATTCTCCGCTAAGCATCAGCTCAGGCAGATAAACTCGTCCTTCATTCTCTATACCGCAGATTCTAACATTTGCATCAATATCATCGTCACTCATATCGAGTATCTCGCCGTGCAATTCCTGATAAAACCTCTTCATTCGCTGAGTTTCCACAAAGGAATTTAAACGATAACCGCGAGGGAATTTTTCTTTTAGTACGAGCTTTATTTTCTCAACAGCATACCAGTCTGTCAAGCTTTCTTGAGCAGATGTGGCTGGTTCTTCAAATATGGCATCTTCTGTTGGTGTATCCACATGTTCACCGAAGTTCCCTAATAGGACATCAATATGCCTTAGTACTTTACCAGAAGACAAAGTTACGTATGTTCTATCTATTTCAGCAATAGTTTCACCATTGGATAATCTAGATCCTTCGTGGAACCACTTAGGCAATGTCGGTTTCCTTTCGGAACTTGCTGTTATCATATAAGCAGGCACACTATATCGATTCCATCCCTTTGTCCGTATTGTTGCCGTATCTTCTCCATAGCGTTCTAATTTGACAGCAATAGTTTCACCATTAGGTAACTTCAAACCGCATATGGATCCTTCTCTTATGGTATTTGCTTTCATCTTTGAAGCCTGTTCGAAATGGCCATTTGGTAATTGTGGCTCAATAGGATACATGAATTCTGCTATTTTCAGCATTTCATCATATGAATTTCTCTCCTCATTGAACATTTTAAATACCTCCCTAAACAATGTACTGACATGCGATATCCCTTTTTGCCCATCAGTAAAGAGATGCTCTATAGCCGACATTTGCATGGATATGCCATTTTCGTTTCTATAAGTTTCACTTACAGCACTGCCAAGTCTCTGCATACGAGCACGAAGGCGCTTGGAAAGAATTGCCACAGCATCTTTCCGCGACCATTCCTCCTGCAAATACCTTTGATAGGCATCTACAAGAAGTACAACCTCGTACTTGTTCCACCCGATGTTAAGAGTTGGCGAAGTCATCTATTCCTTTATTATGTTAATACTAATTTTTGTCAAGTTCCTCATATCTTACGAGGTCTTTCAGGTCTATATCGAGTAGCCTGGTAATTTTCATCATCATTTCTAACGGGGGCTGTGATGAATTTGTGCACCACTTCGACACGGTTGTTGGCGAACAACCCAACTCTTTGGATAACCAAAGATTGGACTTCTTCTTCTCCGCCAATATCACTTTTAAGCGATTGAGATCTTTGTTAGCAGCCATATCTTATCTATAATAATCGCTACAAAGATACAAACTTTATTCTAAATAAACGACTTAAAGGCTAAATAATTTGAGAAATTTAATGAAAAACGTTCATTTTATAGATAGAAGTAGGCCAAAATTAAGAAGCCTCGCCATCTTCTCAGACAATGAGGCTCATTTGAGGTTCCAAATAGTCGGCCAAAACTTAATGTAACCAACCTCGGCGGGATACGCCTATATTTATAACGGATGAAAGCTGTTTTTATTGCAAAAAAGGACTGCAGCTCGAAATCGGATAACATATCAAATATCCCTTACCTTTGCCAAGAGCAGACGGCAAGAGTGAGGGCAATATTCTGGCATTATCAGAGTAGTTCTAATCGATTATTTGATAGATTATACCTTACGGGATGAGCAAAGATGATAGCCTTACCATCATAGACAGCTGAGACATCTACGCCTCGGCGCAGTAACTCATCGATGAGAGCTTGGTCGTGATAGGCACGCATACCAGTCCAGCCAGTATTGCCGACTTGATTATTAAATACTGTTACTAACTCGGGAATCTGCATGTCAGCAAACTGCAGGGCATACTTTGTGTAATAAATGTGCTGTTGCATAACTTTTTGTTTTTGAAGTGAATAATAATCTTCCGCATCGTACTGACCACCGTGGCTAAGTTAAAGCTCGGTTGGCGAGTTACCCTTTCGGGCACTGCTCTTGATGCTTCGGGTGCAAAGGTACGAATATTTTTTGGAAAGGGAAACTAAAATAGCGAAATTCAGTCGATTATAACCTATAATAAATGTAAAAAGTCAGTCTGAGAAGTTGCTCTTTCCGTTGAAATTTACTGAATTTCAGCGAAATTTAGTACCTTTGTGCCTGCAATTATCAACAAACAACAGAAGTAATGGAAACAAGGAAACAATCGCCGCGTGAAGCCTATAAGGTGGATGGTATTTATGAGTTCAGAGTCAGGAAACAGTTCCCCACCTATTGTGAGGTAATAGATGAATTGACAGACATCACTACTTATCTGAGGGGAACGGCAAACCTCAAACTCTTTAAAGGCCAAACGGTCAGGTGCAGGATTCTGTCTATCAAGGAGAAACATCCCAGGATAGAACTGGTGGACATCAGCGAGTTTGAACAGAATAAGGCAAACCTGAACGAAGAGAAACTGACGGAGCTGCTTTCTAAAAGGGAACTGACATGGAACACCAAAGAATTCATCCGCTTACTGCTTACAGAAGAAAACGAGAAATCATTCGAGTCGCAATGCCACAGGTGGATTCAGAACCTTATAAACAAGAAGATAGACCTGAATACGGTGAGGATGGACTGTTCTGACATACTGGAACTTTCTGAACTGCTCGATCTTTGCAGCGACGCTGAAAGGGAATACTATCAAGAAAGGCTTACAACGGTCATTGAACAGCTGGGCTACTATGTGAAAGCTGCAGAGCTGATAGCCAACGAGGCCGACAAAAGCTCAACCGACACGCCCACTTACTTTATTAACGCCCTGTTCAACAAACTACAGATATCAGGCTTCGTCT
>Ga0256405_10001438_pt1 | contig 64704 bp, 55 predicted proteins | sample RumenRJG_02DNA_FD_189096 | JGI IMG/M metagenome (GOLD analysis project Ga0256405, IMG submission 189096) | Bovine rumen microbial communities from Lethbridge, Alberta, Canada - RJG_02 | ecosystem: Host-associated > Mammals > Digestive system > Stomach > Rumen | place: Canada: Alberta... | reverse complement strand
ATTTTATTTCTTTAAGCTTAATTTTTTAGCTTTTGGGAAAAGTGTATAAAAATTTTTAGTTGTTATATCAGAAATTTCATCAATAGTCTTTTCTCTCAGGTTTGCGAGGCATTCAGCTATGAGCGAAACAAACGCTGGTTCATTTGTTTTTCCTCTATAAGGCACCGGAGCAAGGTATGGCGAATCTGTTTCAATCAAAAATCTATCGTCTGGCACAAACCTTGCAATTTCGCGTAATTCTTCCGATTTTTTAAAGGTAACCACTCCTGAAAATGAAATATAATATCCTAAATCTAAAATCTTTTTTGCATTTTCTAACGAGTCTGTATAGCAGTGAAAGACCGCATCTGTTATGTCGTCTCAACGCACTGACCTCGATTAAGGAGCTCTTACTTTCAGTGGTATTCCTTCCTTTAGGAGGCACTCAATTACTTCTTATCCAAACGCGTAGCAAATCAATCAATGCCTTGTTCGTCACTGTTTTTTGTAATCTCCTGTACTAGCTTTTCATATATCTTGATATTGGAAACTTTTTTGAACGCTTCTACTGCAATAGTAATTATTTCCGATTCAGCGAATCTATCCACATAGCGAGATATTATGTCATAGAATTTTGGCTCTGTTGTTTGTGGCATTTCTATCTTTTTAATTCCTATTGCTATATACCTTTCGCCACTCAATTTATGGAAAGTTATTTCTCCTGCGCGTAATCCCATTATTATGTTCATTAGCACATCGCGACTTGGTATTAATTTTAATATCTTCTTTACGTCTGCCGTCGCTTCGTTAGTATTTGTCAAAAGAGCTCTTTTTTTGAACTGAAATTCAGCTGCAGCATATTTAGAACGCAACGCAGAAACAGCATTTTCTCCTTGAGACGCAATATCTGACAAATCTTCTCGTAGAGTTTTTTCTGCTTTTTTTATGGTGTAATCATGCAAAACAATCGGCTTTATAGATTTATAATCGGGAAACGTTGCTTTCATAATCTTATTCACAACCACAACGTATGATTTCATATCTGTTTCTTTAGAATCTATCGTTGAACTTGATTGTCCTTCATCTGTTTCAAAAATAGCATTTACTATTTCTGTTCTCGTGTCATCATCCGGAATTAATTTTGCAGCTTGCCGAACATTTTCTCTGCTGATTTTCTTAATGTTTTCTATTTTCATTCCGGTTTCTTTTGCAATCTCCTCGATAGTTTTTCCTGCGCCAAAACCATCATCAATCTGATTTCTTATTTTTTTGATTCTTGCATAAAACTCAGGTGAATTCAATTTTTCATTTTGAAACTCTGCGCGAATTTCTTCCATTATTTCTTTCTTTGTTTTTTGTTTGGCCCGATTGATTTTATTCAATTTGTATATATAAAACTTATTTCCAATTTTTAGAACATCGGAAGTTTTCCCCTCCTTTAATCCGAATAGAACTTTACCAATACTTTCAGGAAAATCATTCTTATGAGCACTTTCAATTACAGTTACTGTTGGTGAAAGTCTCTTTACAATTTCTTTCGTCGCGACGCCTCTATTTATAAGCTCCCAACCTTTATTTGCAGATTTTTCTTCGTCGAATTCAAAGCGCTCAAATGTACGCGATTCAATTTGAATATACAAATCCTTATTGGCTTCATACATTCTTTCAACTTCTTGCTCATCAACTGGCATATCGTCCAAAAGCCTACCATAGTCGATCATGAGAATAGATACATCTCTTGTTTCAGGGATTTGGTATTTATCTTTGTTATTTTCATAGTATTGCTGCAACTCATCGTCGGAAAATTTTGATTTAAATTTTTGATTATTCAAATCTATCGTTGCAACAACCACAGTTTGCATAGCTTCAAAATTTTTGGCAATCACATCCTTTATCATTGTGGGAACCTTATAGCCTGCAATGACCGGATGGAACAACTGCGTACGAGCGACACTATCACGCAACTTCATTAAAAAGCCACTCTCGTTCATTCCTGAATGGCGAAGTGCCATTTCATAGATCTTGCTATCAAATCCTCCATTGCGCTGAAATTCAGGCATGGCATGAACCAGAGAAACCAAACTTTGTCTAGGGACAATTATTCCAAATCTTTCATAAGAGCGTTCTACCACCGCAGTATTGATGAGCTTATCCAAAACCATACCTTTTATATCTAATCTTTCCATCTCGGCGTCTGTTAATGGCTTAGCTCCTAAGTTTCGAATTCTTTGTTTTTCTTGGGAAAATTCTCGCAAAAACTGATCAGCAGTAATGCGTGTTTTGTCTATTTTAGCAACTGCTCTAGATGCAGAGTAATTCCTTATAATATCCCCCACTCCCCAAAGGCAAAAGCTTAATATTATCGCTGTGAACAATATTTTTATGACAAGACTGTGTGAAGCATCTCTAAAACTCTTTAACACCATAAATAATCGCAGAAGAGAGAAAAACTGTATCTTCTTTATGGTAATCCATAACTGCCTTAATCTCAATATTTTTGTTACATTCAGAAAACACCAATTTATGAATTAAAATAATGAAAATTAAGGCGATATGGAGATAAGATACTGATATAAAGGCATTAAAGTTGTCACATGAATGAGCGAAGATAGATACATAGTACATATACATAACGCATTAATTTCCGATGCTCTTGTCATTAGAGCTGAAATAGATGAGCAAATGTCTAATCTTTTTCATGCAGATATATACCTTCAAACGATGGAACAAATTGACACAGAAAAACTCCTAAACACCATAGCTACCATATCCATAGAAATAGACAAACAAAACATACGATATTTCTCAGGTATAATCGAGCAGGCAACTTTCGAAAATGTAGTAAGCACTGACGAAGTAAATAATGGAAATATTCTATACATCAGACTAGTTCCAACCCTAGCTCGTATGCAATATACAAAAAAATATAGAGCATTTCAGGAACAAACAGCGCTCGATATAGTCTGTAGCCTTTTGAAAGAGAACAGTATTACAAATACACAGATGAACATAGACAATCAGACAAGAAACAGGCGCACTTTCTGCGTACAGTATGGGGAAAGTGATTTTCATTTTATATCCCGTCTGATGGAAGAGGAAGGGATATTCTATTGCTTTGAACACAAAAATAACAAGGATATTCTCCAAATATCAGATATTAGTGCAACGTGCAAAAGGATCAAAACCGAGCTAAAAGTTCGACAATATTCAACAAACGCAACTATTACACCAGATTCCGTTTATAACGTCTCATTTTCTGATTCCATTGGAACCAAAAAGGTGGAAGCATATTCATACTGTGATGCAAAATCTGAGGTTATTTCTGGCGCATATTCTGACTCTCGAGACAAGACAAAATTTGCCGAGAAAGAAATATATGACCCTTCATTTAGTGAAAAAAATGCAGGAAACGATATAACAAAAATCATGTTTGAAGAAGAAAACAGCCTGACAAAAAAATTAGTTGGAAATTCATATTGCCCAGAAGTTTACGCAGGTTCTATTTTCTCGCTCTCGGGCTCAAAAGTAGAAAAACACAACGGAGAATTTTTAACAATATCAGTAAAGCATTATATCAATCAGATTCCAAATACAACTGATACTCCGATTTATTATAATTCATTCGTTGCTATCCCAAGCAATGTCCCATTTAGACCTGCACAAACTCATTTCAAAAACAGGATTTTCGGATGCCAAACAGCGTTAGTAAACGGGACTTCAGATGAGGAGATTTTTTGTGATAGCAACGCCAGGATAAAAGTAAAATTTCACTGGGATTCGCGTACTAAACAAGATGAAAACAGTTCTTGTTGGATCAGAACAGCTCAAATATGGGCTGGCAATAATTTTGGTTCTCTAATAGTTCCGCGCGTCGGTATGGAAGTTTTGGTTCAATTTATTAATGGAGACCCGGATCAACCTATAGTGGTTGGATGCCTATACAATGGTGTGAATAAAGCGATTGAATACGCCAAGGATAACAAAGCGGTCTCGTCATTTCGCACAAATTCATTGCAGACAGAAAATGGCTTTAATGAATTGAGTTTTAATGACGAGAAGGATGAGGAGGAAATTTTCATACATGCGCAAAAAGATATGAATTTGATAATTGAAAATAGTGTTCGAGAAGTGTTGATGGAAGGTTCAAAAAAGACTGTTTTAGAATCACAAAAAGACCCTACCGAAAATTCATTGACGATAAAAAAAGGGAAAAATAGCCTAATACTAAATGAAGGTGATTATGTTATCACGCTTGATAAAGGCAACCAGTCGATTACCTTAAAAGAAGGAAATCAGACCATCACTTTATCAAAGGGAAATTTGAAAATAGATGTTACTGGTGAAATTTCTATAAAATCCACAAAAAACATTAGCATAGAAACCGATGGGGAGTTTTGCTTAAAATCCGGAAAGAAAATGACGCTGAATTCAAGCAATACAATAGATATAAATGCTACTAATGATTTGAAAATGGATTGCTCAAAACTTTCCGCGAATGCAAAAAATACATTGGAATTGATTGCTTTGAGTTTCAAATGTGATGCAAAAACTAATGTTCAAATTGATGGGCTTGCTATCAAGGTTAATGCAAAAGCTACTTTGAATCTTTCAGCAAATGCTGTTGCCACCATAAAATCTACTGCGATGCTACAACTTCAAGGCACGGCAGGAGTTGCCCTTCAAGGAGCTATGGTAAAGCTGAACTAAACCAGCTTCTAAATGTTTTTAGGCGCATCTTAACAGATACCTTACCAGCTAGAAACCGATGTTTCTATGCATCGCTTGAAAAACGGATTAAAATAGTAAACTCTCAGAATTCAGATATTTTGAATGTCTCATTTCTATGTTGCACTTCTTTTATGCTTATTTGTCTAAAGGCTATTCACTAACTCACCTAGTAGCTTCAGTTTTTTATATATTGCCCGATTTTCGATACTGCTAGCTGTTCTGCCTCCAGGTTTGGTAATGTGGTATTTTTATAAATTTTGCAGCAACAACAGTCACAAATCCGACATACTTTGTTTATCAGAGGGACCGAAATCTGTTGCTGTATTAACTCTATTTCCCGTGTCTATTTGATAATTTACATCGCCTTTGTTATGTGAATTTTTTCTGTATATCACTCGCAATAAATTGTTTGCATAAAGGAGCTAATTTCAGCATCCCAGAGAATGGAAACAAACACCGTTGTTAACGGATTTCTATCTATGAAACCGAAAAAGATATCCATTTATCGCAGGGATAAATGAGATTTTATGTTACAAAATTATTTGTTATAAGCTATCCATCAATTGAGCTAATTTTTGCATATCTTCCGGCAAATCAGCTTCAAAGTGTAGCCACTCATGTGTAAAAGGGTGCAGAAATTCCAATATATGGGAATGCAAAGCCTGACGAGGAAAATTGCGCATAATCTCCGGATAAGTATGCTCTATTTTTTGTTTTCCATACATTTGATCTCCGATAATATTACTGCCAATATATTTCATATGCACACGTATTTGGTGGGTTCTACCTGTCAACAACTCACAATTCACTTTAGAGATAGCTTTTGTAGAGGCACAATACCTTGATTGTTCGACTTCATAAAGGGTGATTGCTTTTTTGCCAATGCTATCATGCGCGATAAACATTTGTCGATTTTTTGGATGTCTTGTAATAAAGGTTTCGATTGTGCTGCTTTTGGACGAAGGTATACCAAACACAAAACAAACATATTTGCGCTTTATTAAATTACCTTTTTCATTTGCAAACAAATTAGCGAAGCTCACATGAGCTTCATTCGTTTTTGCAATGAGCATGAGACCAGAAGTATCTTTGTCAAGTCGATGCACTATTCCAGGACGCATTACCCCCCCTATATCTGACAACTGATCGCGATAGAGATAAGCTATTGCATTAACCAAGGTTCCAGATTTATGCCCAGGAGCGGGGTGGCAGACCATACCGGCAGGTTTGTTTATTACTATTATGAAATCATCCTCGTAAACAATATTCAAATCGATTTTTTCTGGGATGACATCATAGTCGTATTCTAAACTACAATCCTCAATTTCTATTGAGCTGGTGGCAATAATTTTTTTTGAAGCATCTATAACCAATTCATCGTTGCATATGATCTTGTGCGATTTTATCAGCTTCTGCACCTTTGTCCTTGACAACTCTGGCAATAGTTCAGAAATTGCAACGTCTATCCTTTTTCCTATTTCAGAATCCTTAATTTCTATTTTCAATGTATCTCAAACTCACAAACTGTGCATGCTTTCCCCGAGAGCTTTACTCTATCACCAGCATATTCCACATTCAACACCCCCGTACGTTTTGATGCCTGAAAAGCTTTAAATACAGTTTTTCCGGTAACTGAATGCCAATAGCAAGCCAGTCGACAATGCATTGACCCACAAACTGGATCTTCATTAACGCCAACTTTTGGCATAAAATATCGGGAATACATATCGAAATCTTCATCTCCAGGTGCAGTCACTGCAATCGCTCTACAATCAACTTTTTTAATCTCATCAAAATTTGGCACGATGTTAAAGATATCCTCTTTGGAATTCAACACAACAATATAAATGAGATCATCCTTCACGACCTCCTTATACGATTTGATTCCAAGAATTCTGTTGACAGAAAACGGGAAATTTATGCATTTTTGCACAGGTTTTGCCGGAAAATTCATAGATATAAACCCATCGTTCAACGCAGCTTTGAGTATTCCGCTATTGAACTGGTAATTTATTACATTTACGTCCACAATGCCTTTCGAAAACAGGATATGCGAAGCGGCCATGGTTGCATGTCCGCAAATCGGAGCTTCATCATTTGGCGAGAACCAGCGTATATAAAAATTATTGCCTCCGAGCTTTTTTACAAAAGCTATCTCTGACCAGCAATAATAAGACGCGATGCACTGCATTTTCTCCGCGCTTGGATACTCATCAACGACGCAAACTCCTGCTGGATTTCCCTTAAAAGGAATATCAGTAAATGCATCAACAAGATAAAACATTCGGCGCCCAGAGAACAACTCACTCCTCGTTATTATACCACGCTTGAGGGGAGGTGTTCTTCCGGATTATTGTCACTCAACGTCCTCTGGAATGCTATTGCTAAAGCTATATCTTATTCCTAGTTTTATACATTGAAAATGTTCGTCAGGTTGTCTATTTCGTTTATAACGCCTCTTTTCCTCACAACGCTTTTCCAGTTTCTCCCAAGGAATATTTGTATATCTATCAGCAAGATTAAAAGTAAAATCGATGTGGTTTTTATCTTTATGCCCTTTTTTATTCATTTGGGATTTCTTTTGTGGATAAATCTTCATATCTAGCATATTGATATCACCATTTAAATCATCCTGGATTATAGAAAGGTTGCCTCCTCTTGGCGCAGCTCCTAGGCTGATGCAATTTTTGAAGAGGCCCTGTGTTTTACTAATATGTTCCGGGCAAGGTAACGTTAGATTTGTCAGGCTTCGGCAATTTGCAAACATTTCTGACAAATTTACATTCTTGCGTAAAGCATAATTCTCATTAAAGGATACAGACAACAAATCCATGCAGCCATCAAACATTCTTTGCATAGTTTCTACTTTTAATGTATCGAAGTTAACTAGATTTATGGATTTTAAATTTTTGCAATCCCGAAACATACCCTGCATATCGATGACATTCTGTGTATCAAAGTTGCTTAGATCTAGGGATGTTAAAGTAATACATCCTCTAAACATTTGAAACATACTAGTTGTATTTGATGTATCAAAATTACTTAGATTCAGAGATTTTAAATTTTCACACTCTTCAAACATACTCCTCATATTACTTACCTTTGCTGTATTAAAGTTACTTAGATCTAGAGATGTTAAATTTTCGCAATCCTATGAAACATAGAAGACATATTACTTACATTCGATGTATCAAATGTTCGTAGATTTAGAAATGTCAAAGTATTTTGTCCGCTGAACATTTCTTGCATGTCACATACGGATTCTGTCGAAGCACCAATGAAATCTATAAGGCGTATTGAGGATTTGTTTGGATAACCCAAATAATCTAAATTTTGAAACAGACCCGAACTATCCGGAGGCAAGAGCACTTTTTTGTCACCTATTTCAAAGAGCATGATGTTCAAAACCAAATTCCGAATGTTCGTTTTTGTGACAGATTTAGGGCCAAGCATCACTTGCATTCCATCGATCATTCCCGGAATTCTCAGATCTACCTCCGTCAACCTCTGCGGATGATTATCTTCGCCACCAGTATGGGAAATCTCGCTCAGTATCATAAACTTGTCTTTACGACTCCACTTCGTCTGTATATATTTTCTGAATTCCTCTGCGTCATAATAACGTTTTAGCCATTGCCCTCCACGACAACTATAATCCTTGTGTGTGTTATTTACCAAATCTTCTGCATATACAGTAATTACATTGTCCGTCGTTCTTCCTGCCGCATTTCCGCAATTTATGGAAGCTATCGCCGACATTAATAAAACTAATCTTTTCATTCTTTCCCCACAAATTTTAACTATTAACCTGTTCGTGCCCGGCCTAGCATATCTTTTTCTGTGTCCATAGTAGAGCATCTTCTGATTTTTGCAAGCCATTGACACTGTTAGCTATTGTTAAGTATCAGCAAGTTGGCTCTCTATCACTTGGTAAAAACTAACGTATATAAAAGAGATATCCCAGCCCAGTGACAATAGTTCGCCATTCTTTGCATTTCTTCATCGCTTGGATATTCATCAACAACGCAAACCCCAGCTGGATTTCCCTTAAAAGGAATATTAGCAAAGGTGCCGACCAAAAACACGCCTGGATAGCAAAATTATTACAAGCCCACTAGGTATAGGATGACAGACACAACAATGTTCTAAAATACATAATCCCCCAAGCGAATTTTGCACTCGAGGGAGATCATATACAACTAATTATGCCGCTTTTTTCTTTTTGCGCGCGTTTCCTAATCCGTTTGTTTTCGCGATTTCTGTACGTCTTCTGGAATAGCTCGGGGCGACCACAGGATAGTTCGCCGAAAGCCCCCATCTTTCCTTATATTGCTCCACCGTAAGACCATAAGCGGTCATCAAATGCCTTTTAAGCATCTGTAACTTCTTGCCGTCTTCTAAGCAGATAATGTAGTTGTCGTGCACAGATTCTTCAACTGGAACAGCTGGCGCTTGCACTGGACGATTGCAAAAATTGTTTGAATCTTGCAAAACAACTGCCACCGATTGGAATATATTCTTCAACAATTCAGGAAGTTCTTTTGGAGATACTTCATTGCTTGATAGATAAGCTGTTGCTATTTCCGTGGTATAATCCATAACAATCTGAGACGTTAGTTGTCCTGTCAAATCTTCGATTTTCTTTTTTGCCATGTAAAACTCCATTTCAGTTAAAAATTATCATCATATATAGAATTTTATTACGTATTCGAAAAAGAGCAACACAAAAATTACTTGTACATGTAACTTTTATTGCATCCCCCTACCCAATATACTTAAATTAAGTGGAGTTTATGAATAAAATACGGGTGTTGTGGCTACAAAAAGTGCGATAGATGCAATATAATCAAAAAAACGCATAAAAAAAAGATTGAAAGTACTGAAAGGAGACTAGAGGGGATTGAAGGCATTCTCAGTCGCATTGAAACTATATTGTGACTTTATCAATCCTAATTTAGTGAGCGTTTTCGGGCTTGGCAAGCTGATAAATAATATAACCTACCAGCTTTCCGCCGATAGGGCTGTGTTGTGCGTGGAAATTAAAACCGAAGAGAAGTGAACACTGCAGAACGCCGAGATTATGAATGCAGTATTCTTATGATGCAATTCTCCTGTGCTTATTTGTCCAGCTCTAGCGACTAAATATATTCATATATGCTATTCCAGAAACTCAGCTTGCGGTTTGCGGATTTTATATATTGCCCGATTTTCGATACTGTTATCTGTTCTGCATCTAGGTTTTGCGCTGCGGTATTTTTATAAATTTGCAGCAATAACTGTGTTGTTTATAAGAGAAGCTGAAATCAGTTATTTCTGCTCGTTATATCCACGTAACACTATCAACTCTATGCCCCTTCTCACAAGATTATCATACAGACTTCATGTCTGTTGGATACTTTATACTGCCTTCACTATGTGAACTTCTTCTGTATCTGTATACCTTGCAATAAAGTATTCACTTAAAAGTGATGGGAACATCTATCTCGCGGAATTGGAAGAAAATTTCAAGTCATCCTGCCATACAGTATTGCTAAAGTGAATATCTCACTTACGGAATAGATAAAATAACCATGTTTCCCTATCGAAGGATAAACTTCACTGTATATTTTTGTTTTTGTGAAGATTTTGAAGATATTTCAGGAACACTTTCAATGATGTTGGCATTCGCTCCAAATGCCTCATTTATTTTTGCAATTATTGCGATTGTTTGTTTCTTACTCAAAACCGGACTGCCGGCATTTGATAATCTAAGTTTCACATTATTGTCTTCTGAAATCACGTCGTATTCTCCACCGATTTTAGGAATTTTAAATTTTTCGGTTTCGATTAATCCTGCTGAAAACAAATGTTCAAAAACTTTTTTAGCATCATCGGACGACATCACCCCATCGCCATCACCATTTGAAGCTCCAGGAAATCGAACAGATGCCGATGCATCATCACCAGGTATTGAACCATATGAATTGACATAACTTTCAAAAGCCGTTTGTAAATTTTGGAAATCATTTACAACCGCTCTCACTTGCGCAGCTTCAATTAAATCCTTCCCTTTCAGCATACCACCAGCTATGATTCCTATCACCAGTAGCACGATTGAAATTTCCATCAACGAGAAACCATCGTACCTGGCGGCAACAAATCGTCGTATTGTTAACTTCATTTTACATCTACCTTACGCATCTTTCGCTGAATCCACAGAAAACTTCGATTTGTCTATCTTTGCCTCACTTTCCTTAACTGCCTTTTCTGCCTCGTCGATAGTTTTAGTTGCTTCCGCAGCGCTTTCATTGGACATCCTCAACTCCATTTCTTCACTAGAAGCGTCTTTCTGTTTTGTGGTCGTCTCATCAGAACCAGTGTTGTTAGCTTCAGAATGCTCTGAAAAAGCTTTTTCTGTATCTGTCTCTCCTTTTGAGACAGAGGTATCACCTGAATGCTTTTCCGCCTTGACATCCTTTTCTTCCAAATCCTTCAAACCTCTATCATCAATGAGAGGCTCCTTCTTAGCCGATTCATCTGAACGTTTATCTTCCTTGATATCCTTTTCTTCTAAATCCTTCAAACCTCTATCATCAATGAGAGGTTTTCTCTTAGCCGATTCACCCGAACGTTTATCTTCCTTGGTGTCTTTTCCTTCCAAATCCTTCAAGTCTCTATCATCAATGAGAGGTTTTCTCTTATCCGATTCACCTGAACGTTTATCTTCCTTTGCGTCTTTTTCTTCCAAATCCTTCAAACCTCTATCATCAATGAGAGGCTCCTTCTTAGCTGGTTCTTCTGAACGTTTATCTTCATTGGCATCCTTTTCTTCTAAATCCTTCAAACCTCTATCATCAATGAGAGGTTTTCTCTTATCCGGTTCTTCTGAACGCTTATCTTCCTTTGCGTCTTTTTCTTCCAAATCCTTCAAGTCTCCGTCATCAATGAGGTTTTCTCCTTTGGTTAAAATACTCGAATTTTCACCATCTCTAAGGCCATCTCTATCCCTTTTGCTAAGAGACTTTTCTTGAGAGACTTTATCAGTTTTTATGAAACCTTTTTTATTGAAAGTTTCTTTAAGCTCTTCCTGGGAACTATCATTCAATTTATCCAAATTTTCTATTTCTTGATCCATTTCGTGTTTGACATTTTGAACTGATTCATTTTGTGGTGTGGTTTTCAATGGATAATCTTGTTCTTTGTTTTCAACTAAGGGCTCGTTTACACCTGGCTCTTTTGCTCTCTGTAGTTCCTGTTTTTGCAGCTTTCGTTGCTGTGCCTTTGTATCAGTTACAGTTTTATTCAGTTTCTTAACCTGTTCTGCTAAATCTGCTTGCTGTTTTTCCAAAGAATTTATTTTTGTAATAGCGTTTTTCAGCTGTTCTTCCTTGTCTTTTTCTGAAGTTATAAAATTTTGAGTATCCAACATTGCATTATTGGCTATTTGTTTTAAATTTTGCCCTTCTTGAGCCAGTTGTAGTGCAATCTTTGTATGCTGAACTTCTAACTCCCCTATTCTTTTTTTTGCATCTAAAATTTTTTCGGCTATATCTTCAACCTCAGCGCAATTTATCCCTGTAAATTCCGACAGAAAAAAACCACACAACAAAAACTTTATAACTCTCATAAATGCTCCCCAGCAAAAACTTCTTTTACATATCCAGAATATCATAAGAAACAATTTATACCAAACAATATTTTCGCTGCTAGACTGGCATACCATCTCAAGATTACCCATAAATAATTTAAAATTAGGACAAAATCTTCGTCTTTAATTAAATTTAGTTCCTATAATTTACAGAATTTCCTCATCATCTTCTAGCAAAACTTCGGAAACTTTAGATGCCATTTACGTGGCGTTAAACATTGTTTCTTTTACGCAAGCAAATTGATAGTAATGTTTGTTAACCTCTAGCTTCTCACAGGTATTACCTATGTTATGCATTATCGACAAAATCTTAGCGATTGCGCTTGAATTAACAATATCACATATGCGCATCATAATTTTTTTAACTTATAACGGATTAAAAGCTCGTACTTTCTTCGTATCTTATCCAAGATAATCAAGAGTTTTCATCTATTATGGGCGTCTTACAAAGAGGTATAGCCATCGCTAGCGGAAAGGAATTACCAGCAGATATATGCAATCAAGATAATTTTGATTGCATATTACTTGACAGCAAAATACCGTTCTTTATACCGTTGTGCTTTCATTACCGCATTTGGTGTTGGAATGCGTACTTTGCTCGTTATTGTGACCTTTTGATTTTGCACCACGCGTCCCAATATCGGTGCAAGCCTTTCTGATGGCTTGCGATACGACTTTTCTTGAGGTTTTGCTTTGAGCTTTTGTTCAAATGTTAGGTATCCCAGAAACGAACCTGTAACAAAAAACAGCAAACTGCAACAAACTAAACTGAGAGCCAAAAACCATTTTTTCATATCAGCGTCTCACACATGGAGTCCGATTTTTCTCACAATCTCATGCGCCCACTTCGATATACTTCCAGCTCCTGCAAACAGAATTATATCATCCGGAGATAATGTTATGCCTTGCAATATACCTTGCACTTCCAGTGCATCATTTGCAAATAAGACATCTTTTCCTTGTGACTTCAGATTTTTAAACAAATCATCCGCAGTAATCGGCGCTGTCTCTATATCATCTGCTTTGTATACCGGCGTTATCACAATTTTATCTGCCAAGTTAAAACAGTGACAAAATTCGTCAAATAAAGTATTTAGGCGCGTAAACCTGTGAGGTTGGTGAATGATGACAACTTTCCCACTACTCATTTGCTTTGCTGAATTTAACAGTGACTTTATTTCGGTTGGATGGTGCGCATAATCGTCTATGACAAGAGCAGAACCAATAGTACCAACTTTCGTAAACCGCCGATTAACGCCAGTAAATGAGGCTAAAGTTGCTTTTACTATGCTTATATCAATTCCAAGTTCATCCGCCATAGCAATTGCAGACAGAGCATTTTTGATATTATGGTCGCCCAAAAGCGGAATTGATATATTTTCAATAATTTCGCCATTATGATTTACATCAAATATTGCTCCATTCTCGCTTTTTCTGATATTCACAGCTTTGAACATTGAATTTTGATCTATCGAATAAGTAACGATCTTGCGATCGTTCATATCTTTAACAAGATCAGCAACATTTGGATCATCTATGCAAACGATTCCAGCTCCATAAAATGGAAGATTATTTAGGAAAGTCCTAAATGCGCTTTTCAAATTTTCGAAGTTGCCGTAATGAGCGATATGCTCTTTGTCTATATTCGTGATTATTCCAATCGTCGGGAAAAACTGCGTAAAACTCCCATCAGACTCATCAGATTCTATGACAGCCCAATCACCAGTTCCCAACTTCGCATTGGTGTTGTATGAATGAATTATCCCGCCATTGACGACTGTTGGATGAAAGGATGCCATTTCCAAAATCGAAGCACAAAGCGATGTTACTGTGGTTTTTCCATGCGAACCAGAAACAACAACCGATTTTTTAAATCTGACTATTTGCGATAGCATTTCAGCTCGTGTCAAACATGGAATTTTCAATTCGCGAGCTCGTTGTAATTCGGGGTTATTTTGCTTTATTGCAGAAGAATAAACAACAACATTAGCATTTGCAACATTTTCAGCATCGTGTCCAATAAACGCTTTTATTCCGAGACGCTCTAATCGTTCAATGTTTTGGGAATGCACCTTGTCGCTCCCTTGGACAACATAACCAAGCGAATGCATGATTTCAGCAATCCCGCTCATGCCGATACCACCAATTCCGACAAAGTGTATTATCTCACTGCCATTACTAATCGCGAACATAACTTCACCTCTGCTCTAACGCGTTTATTGTATCGTTTTTTCGATATAATCCGCAAACTTTTTAACCGGAGCACAAATTCTTAATAACTTCAGATTTTCAGATATTTTTTGCATTTTGGGAGGAATGTTTATTAACGTTTCGACTAACTTAGTCTTGGTTAATTCTTTTTCTTGAATAACCACGCAAGCTTTATGATTTTCCAAGAACTTTGCATTCTCAAGTTGGTCGCCATTTATCGAATTGCCATAAGGTATTAGAATTGCCGGTTTCTGAAATCCTATGATTTCAAAAATACTGGATGCACCAGACCTCGAAATAACTATATCGGATTGTTGGTATAGTTCATCAATATTATCGAAAAACTCTTGAACAACGCTATCAATTCCGGCAAGAGAATACGCCTGCTTTATTCTTGCTATATCCTGTTTTCTTCCTTGATGAAAAACTTTGACAATTCTTGTTTTTGAAAATTCACAGATAGCATCAACAACAACTTCCGAAAATACTTTTGCCCCCTGACTTCCGCCAAAAATTAGTATGGTAAATACGTCATTTTCAGGTTTTTCAACGGTATCATACGACGCCTCAAACCTTGTTGGATTGCCGACACATTTCGATTTTTCGCCAAAAGATAATCCTGTTGTTTTGGGAAATGACGTCGCAATCATTGTCGCTTTTCGTGATAACAAATCATTTGCTTTGCCGATGACTGCGTTTTGCTCATGTATCACTGTTTTTATGCCAAGAATTTGCGCCGTTAAAACAAAAGGCACAGACGGATATCCTCCAAATCCAATTACTATTTTGGGTTTCAAACAAATAATTTTGAAAAAGTATTTAAAAATATTAAAAATAAGGCTTAAAAAAAGTTTTAGACGAGATGAAGTGGAAATATTTTGGATTATGGCTTTGTCAGCGTATTTGCCAAGGTATTTTACACCGCGTTTATCAGTTGCGAATACAATCCCATATCCCCGTTTTGTCAGTTCATCAGCCAAACACACAGCTGGAAACACATGTCCTCCGGTTCCTCCAGAGGCTATTACTATCAAATTGTCCAATGTAACTTCTGTGAATAAAAATTCACCTACAGTGTAGCACACTGAGGCATATAACCTACAAAATAGGCCATTACCTCGCTATCTTTAGACTAAAGAAGCAATCATGGGTTCTATCATCTATACTGATGCATTTAAGGGGTGCAAAATCAATCAGTAACATTTGTATGTCAATATGCAAAACTAGCAGAAATGCTATAATTGAATGCAAGTTGATATCATTGCAAAAACTAATGGAAACGGATACTTTGGTACTACACAGAAACATTTGGGGAAAGTTATACAAAATCGAAGGTAATGCCATAAAGCAAAATCAAGGAACGAATTTCGTTGATATTTTTCATATAGGTTCAACGGCTATTTCCGACATATATGCAAAGCCTAAAATTGATATGGCCTTGATAGTCAAAGATTTGGAGCGATCTAAAACACTGGAAGCGTTGAATTATCAATATAAAGGATGTTTGAATATTCCATTTCGGTATTTTTATTCAAAAAAAACAGACAAGCTTTGTGCGCATTTGCATGTTTTATTGTCGGGCGATCCTGAACTAGATGGTTTTTTGCTGTTTAGAGATTATCTGAATACCCATGAAGATGTTCGAAAAGAATATTCTGAATTAAAACTGAAGATACAAAAATTGCTGGAGACTGCGGAAAATGAGCATTTTTTGAATGAATACACGCTCGCAAAGAACGATTTTATAACATCTGTGCTTAGAAAAGCTGGTTTTAAAGGCTATTGCATGCGATTAGTTTCTCATTACACAGAACAAAATTATGAACAAAGTGTGTTTCCACAATTCAACAAAGATGATATACGAGTTATTTTTTATAAAGGAGCCGACATAATTGGATACGCGAACGCTGATATAAAATCTAAACAAATCAATTTTTTCGAAGTATCGGAAAATGCTGAGTATTTTAGAAACAGATTTACGGCATACCTGAGGAGTTTGTGATGATAGAAAGATTTATTGCATTAAGATACCTCAAGTCCGGGAGAAATTCAGGTTTTGCATACGTTGTGACATGGTTTTCATTCATAGGCATTGCGCTTGGAGTCGCAACACTCATAATCGTAACTTCAGTTATGAATGGTTTTAGAACTGAGCTGTTGGATAAAATTGTCGGGATGAAAGGGCATATAGTAGTGTCCGATGTTGAACATAAAGGCATATCCGATTATGACAATATTTCCAGCCAACTAAGAAAAGTTGACGCCCGTATATCAAAGGTCATCCCCCAAATAGAACAACAAGGAATAGTTGTTGCAAACGGGCAAACCAGAGGTGTGTTGGTGCAGGCTTTGTCTCAACAATCATTGCATCGCAAAAACCTCATTTCAGAGCATATAAAAGCTGGCAAAATTTCCGATTTTAAAAATCAATCGATTTTTGTAGGGCGCAGAATGGCTGAAATCCTGGGGTTAAAAATAGGAGACGCCGTTGAACTTATGATTCCAGACAGTGAAATATCGACGATAGGGACAACCGTTAAAGGCGAAACATACACTATTGCTGGAATTTTCGAAGTTGGAATGAATGAATATGATAAGAATATTATTTTGATGCCGCTAGCTGAAGCGCAAGATTTTTGTGAAATGCCAGGAAAAGTGTCGCAAATCGAAATATTCATCAACAATGTTGACAATTCACAAGAAATAGCGCAAAAGATAGCTCAAGTGCTCGGAAGTAGATATATGGTACTGGATTGGAAACATTCCGATTCTAGCATTTTTCACGCGGTTGAAGTTGAAAAAAACGTCATGACGCTGATTTTGAGCATAATAATACTTGTTGCAGTGTTTAATATAATATCGGGATTAACAATGTTAACAAGCAGTAAAACAAAAGATATAGCAATATTACGCACTATGGGAATGACAAAAAAGTCAATTTTAAAAATATTTTTCACTATAGGCTCATCAATTGGCATATTAGGCACAGCAACTGGAATATCTATTGGTTTAATTGTTTCATTAAACATCGATAGAATAAAACAATTTCTGGAAAGATTTTCTGACAGCGAATTGTTTAGCGAAGAAATATATTTCTTGACACAAATACCGTCGAAAATCGACTGGATGGAGGTATCTTGCATCTCCATATTTGCGATAATATTGTGTTTACTTGCAACAATATACCCTGCGCGAAAAGCAGCGAAACTCGACCCGGTTGAGGCGTTGCGGGCATGATAAACGAAATAGCAGTTTGCCTTTCGTTTATAAGCAACGATTACTTATTGATGTTAGTTGCAGTCCTGTTTTATATTTTCTCAAAACGTTCCGAACATGCAAATTTAGTCATTCTTCTCTTGTTTGCGATGGTGTATAAGGCGCTTTTGAAAGAAACACTACAAATGCCTGCTCCAGTGACGTCGCCAACGACGTATGGATTTCCAAGTGGACATATCAATTTCGCCACAATGTTTTTCGGATGTTTTATGATAACGTATAGAACAAAGCTGTTATATTGGATGTGTCCAATAGCACTTGTTCTAGCATCGATTAGCACAATTTATCTTGGATACCACGATATATATGATGTTATTCTCACTCCGATATTGCCGATTTGTGTGTTGGTTATATATAACATATACTTAAAAAAAGTCGATTTAAGCAATTTTACACTTATATTTATCATAATTTCTTCATTATGTTATCTAGTTTCGTTCTTTACCTTGGACAAAATACCGATAGATGTTGTCATAGGTTCGTATGGAATTCTAGGATTTGGAGTGGCTATACTCGTGCTAAGCTATCAACTTAGAATGTTAATGCTGTGCATGATAATATCCCTGTTCTTTTTCGCATTGTCAGGCGAACTGATCAATTTTAGCAAAAATTGCATATGGCTACTTGCTTTTGGCTCAATACCGTTCATTTCAAAAATAATTGCAATAATACGCCAAAAGTTTAGTTTATAAATTTTTGCACTTTTTCAACTGCCTCACTATCAGGACATTCATCTACTTCCTGCCCAGAAATATATATTTTGGCAACACCCTTTTTAAATCCGAAAATTCCAATATCTGCATTTTTAGCCTCGCCAATGCCATTAACCACGCATCCCAAAACTGATATTTTTAAGTTGCGATTAATAGAATTACAATATTTTTCCAAAGATGTAGATATCCCTATAACATCTATTAAGGTTCTTGCGCAAGTTGGACAAGAGACGATGTTCACAGAATTTTTCAACACCCCTAAAGATTTCAGAATTTGCCTACCGACCAAAACTTCATCTGATATATCAGATGATAATGAAACCCTAATGGTATCCCCAATTCCATCAATTAACAGTGAACCTATGCCTATTGCTGATTTTATGCTCCCGGGAAAAAATGTACCGGCTTCGGTTATCCCAACATGCAAGGGATAATCAATTTCTTTACTAAGTTTTCGATAGGACATTATCGACGTCCTAACATCGGAAGATTTAACGCTTACTTTAAAGTTGTAAAAATCAAGATCCTCAAGTTTATGGCAGTTCACAATTGCGCTTTCGACTATTGCATCAACAGAAGGTTCTCCATACTTATCCAATATATTCTTTTCTAACGAACCAGAATTTATGCCTATTCTAATTGCGGCCTCATAATATTTTGCAGCCTTGACGATTTCCTTAATGCCTTCAAATGGTGTATTGCCTGGATTTATCCGAACACATGCAGCTCCAGCTTCAATGGCTTCGACGGCGCGCTTATAATTGAAATGTATATCTGCGATCACCGGAATAGGAGAATATTTGACTATTTCTTGGAGAGCAATAGTGGATTGGGCTGTTGGGCAGGACACTCTCACCAAATCGCATCCCAAAGCGCTAACTTTTTCGATTTGCGCAAGCGTGGATACGATATCTTCGGTATTGCTGTTTGTCATTGTCTGAACGAGGACTCTTTCCCCTCCCCCAATTTTCAAATCACCAACAGATATTTGCTTTTTAGATGCCATAAATGCCCTGTTTCCTTAGTTAAAAATTTGTATTAAGACAATCTTGCAATTTCATTCAATTCACTGAGTTTTAAGCTAGCTCCACCAATCAGCACACCATCGACTAACTCAACAGATAAAATTTCTTTTGCATTCGATACATTGACACTCCCCCCATACAGAGTTTTCATCCCAAAATAAGTGTTCTTTATTTTAGACAATGTTTCAGATATATCCTTCAAGGATGGAACCTTTCCGGTTCCTATGGCAGAAAGCGGTTCATACGCGATGCACACTTTGTCTAGATTTGTTTTCAAAAACTCCTTTGTTTGATTATCCACAAGTGCTGGATAACTTTCGTCAATACAAATAATTGCCGTCATCCCAGCCTTAACGACATTCTGCAATTTTGCAAAAACATTTTGCTGGTTATCAAAATTTGATGTTTGTCGCCGTTCGCTATGTCCTATAATGACGTATTTGCAACCAACTTGTGAAAGCATCTCTGCCGAAATTTCACCAGTATGTGCTCCAAAATCTGCATATACGGAGCAATCTTGAGCCGCAAGCTGCATAGTCGGATTCTTCAAATGAGCATATGCAATAAAAACACTTGGAATTCCCAAGATAACTCGTGCATCTAGAGTTTGAGAAAATTCATCCACCAAAGATAAATTTCCATTCATTTTCCAATTTCCGACAATCAATTTATTCATCATAAAGCCCTTTTGAAATGCTCATATTCATCATTGTATAGCCCTTTTCGTCCCGAGTTACAATCAATTTCAACAGCTTGCCCATACAAATAAGGTTTCAGGCTTGAGAACAAACGTTTCGAAAAATCCTCCAAAATCTCTTTTGAAATTTCTATTTCTTTATCAAAAATTTTACATTCTTCGCTTGCCATCAAGTTCCAGATTTTAATGTTTCTAATTGGTTTTATATCCTCCCCAAATCCGTAATTTTCTGCAATCAAACAGAGAGAAAGAACAGATGAGCATCCATCATAGATAATTTCTTTAGCCGAATGGCTAGCCGAATAACGGAAACAGACCAGGGTAGAATACTCGCCATTGTCAACAATCCTATCTGCTTTGCCAGAAAGAGAGATACAAATCTCAGGAAGTTCAATCTTTCCATAAATATCATTGTATGAACGACGGACATCAAAACTGTTTTTTTTCAAAATATCCATCAGTTGCAATGCTTTATAATATGCAAATGAGTCCAATTTTTTTAAAGACTCAAGAAATGATTCAACACCTAGATTCTTAAAATGATGCTTTACCATTTGTCTCAGAAGTTTCTTAATTTCTTGTCGTTTGGGGGCAAACGCTTCCGGATGCACTTCCAAAATATTCCTAGCAAAAAAAGCATGTGGATCTCGAGCCAGCAACTCAACACCCCAAACATCAAGCTCTTTTGGCAACTTAAATATCAGAGGCTCTTGTATGTTTTTACATTGTTTCACTTCTTGTTTTGGATGCAAAAAATCTAACGTAATTCCATATTTTTCTGCAATTGTTTCAAATTTGGTCAATATAGAGCTTTTTTTGTTATTTCGACCTTCAGATTTAAGAGCTCTTAGAAGATAAATTTTTTGACTCACTTTAATTCCATAATAGAATAAGCCCTCCATAAAACTTGCATCTCGGAACAAACCTAATTTCTTTCGCAAAGTGTAATGCAACCAAAAGTAGCCGGCGTCCCTAGGCTTCCACATATTTTCGTTCAATTCAGTGTATATCGTCCACTCATTTCGAGGAATTTTATAAATTTCTGCCGGAGTTACCAACAAAACCTTATATGATGCATTAATATCATTCGTTATATCATCTGCAACAATGTCAGAAAGCTCTTTGGCAAGTCTCACTAATTCATCTTTTGAGCAATTGTTAAAATTTTTATTCACATTATCTATAACCTCCTGTGATGGGACACTGCGTCCACAATGCGAAATATACTTTATCGCTTCAGCATCAAATCTCATGCTCAAATATCTGGAAAAATCTTGATTTGAAGAAATAATTGATATTCTCTCGCCACCAGATTCTTCGATAATTTTTATCACGAGATCTATCTCATCATAGATATTTTTGTTTTCACATATAGAAACTTTGCGAAATAAATCGAAATCATGTTGAACTGGATTTGAAATTATTGGTTTATGCCATTGAGAAACTTCAACATCAGCGAGATTACGTTCCTTCAAAATTTCCTTCCAGTATTTTGTTACAATCAACAAAAATTGTGTACGTTGCTTCCAATGTTCTGGAAAGAAATTTAAAAACTCACGCGATAGCTCAGAAAGATCAACGCTCATATAGTTCAGTTCATCTATGACGTTTGCTAAATCTTTTGCCAAACGAACAGTTTCAACAATATCAGCACTTACACAATACTTTGCGACTAACTGAGATAGGATAGCAATACGCTCAATTTTGCTAATTCTATTCAAAGACATCGAGTATTATGCTAGGCGACTGCGCTTCAAAAAAAACTTTATATACGGCCTCACAAATAGGTAACTCAAGCCCCTTTTGATGAGCTAGTTCGACCACCTGAGAAAGTGTGTCATACCCTTCGCAAGTCGCATTCTGCACAAGCTCACCAATAGATTTTCCTTTTGCGCATTCCATGCCAAGCAAAGTATTTCGTGAATTTGAGCTTGAAGCTGTCATTATCAAATCGCCTAATCCACAGAAACCGTAAAACGTCTCCTTCTTTGCTCCAAGGGACATACCGAGGCGTTCCATCTCAGCAATTCCCATAGTAAGTAACGCCGCATGAGTATTTTCCCCCAAACCTAGTCCGTATGCTATCCCTGAAGCGATTGCTATAACATTTTTCATAGCTCCTGAAATTTGCGCGCCAATCATATCGTCAATTGGCTTTAGTTTGAATGTCTTCGTTGAGAGCTCGGCCGCAAATATGTGTGATACACTCATACTTTGGAATGCTATATCTGCAACGGAGGGCTTATCCATTGATAATTCTACTGCAAAATTGGGGCCAGCAAGGTATCCAACCTTAGACTCAGTAAGCGTTCTCTGAAATAAATCACAAATGAATGATGAATCTGGCAATAATCCCTTTGAACATATTATTACAGGAGTTCCGTTTATCAACGATTTGAGACGCTCGAGTATATCAGGGGTAGGCTTTATTGGCAAAGTCCAAAATAAGTAATCATAGTGATGCATACCTAAATTAGCGGTCACATCTAACGCAATTTCTTCAGGTATTTCAAAATTTTTAAAAAATTCATTGATCCTGGTTTGTTGCATCGAAGCCACGTGTTCCTCAAAGCAGGAAAATAGAGTTATGGAAAAATCACGATTATAAGCAAAAGCCAAAGCAGTTCCAAATGCTCCAGCGCCTAATATACCGATCGATTTGTGCTTATTTGTTAACATAACGTATTCACTGCGAGACCAGCTTTGCTCCATCGTAATCGATGATATTATGAAAATTAACCAACATCAAGTATTTCCTATACCTAGCTTTTCATTGCACGTTAACTTTTTTTTTACATTTTTTTCATAGACTCAAGTCATTAAGTTGGATGGATATTGGGAAAATGTCAAAAAAAGGAATACTGTCACTACTCGCGACCATCGTGATAATTGGTGCTTGTGTCGCAATATTGAAAAAAGAGCAAGCGAATACAAATGATGCAAAGCCTGTTTCGGAAGCCATTATTGAAAAGGATATAAACGAAAAAAATAAGCAAAAAGTTAAAGCGAGCGAATTGCACAAGGATATATTGAGGCAAATTGCTTCGGGAACAGAAACTGTTTGTGAAATTTCGCCAAGTGATGCTGAAAAAGAACTAGAGAAAAGAGCTGGAATTGACCTGGAAATGGATCAAAAACCAGCGGATATAAAGAAATTGCCTTTTGAAATAGTCAAACTTATCGCCCGTTCTCCTGCTACGATTGCGGGTATACAACCTAAAAAAGCGACAAATGAGCTCGTTAGAAGATATCTGTCTATAGATTTAACCGATCCCGATGATGTAAATTCGGCGATCCTCCTTGAAGTATTGCAACACAGAGGAGAAAAGAAAGCCATCGAAGATTGGGCAAAAAATGAAGATGCTGAAGCTGTTGAAGCATTCCTGAAAGAAGAAGCCGACAAAGATCCGTCTTCTGTGGCAAATTTTGCACTAGGTTTGAAAAAACTGGATAACGAACACGACATTGCGATGAATTACATGGATCGATATGCTAATCATGCGCATGGTGATGCATTTGATAATCCAGATGAAAAGAAGGCATACAAGGACCTTATAGAAGCGGTAAAAAAGTTAAAGTAAAACATTAACTTAAAAAAAATACCCCTAAGTTTGATAAACTTGGGGGATATTTATCTTTTAACAATGCCCAGCGCACAAAATCATTCTGCATACATATGATCGAATATCGATTGATCTTTTTCTATTTCAATTCCCCTCTTAAGCACTTCTTTCACCTGCTTTGTCAAAATCTCTAATGTTGCCAAATACTCCTTCCATTCTTTCGCTTTTTTTTGTATAAAATCTTTCTGAAATAACAGCGTTCTTTTTGCTCCATTCAGAAGCGGAGTGACATTCCTCGCAACTTGGTCTGACTTTGTCGAGTTATCTAAATCGTTGAGTAATTTCTGCATTGAGTAAATAGCATTTTCAAACCTTCGATTAAACGTAGGACCATTCATATCTTTACCTGTTCGTTCAAGTCTTTCTAAAATAGTCTGCATCAAATGGAAAAAATAATAACTTGGAATATTTGGCTTATCTTCAAATCTCGTTTTGACCGCATCAACAAATGCGGATTTTACCATCGCCTTTGTATTTTCATTATAATATTTAACCATCGGTTCAATTTTTCCATATATTTCTTCGGCATCAATTGACATGAGAGGACGCGTGTTATACATGTTTTTCAAGGTCTCTATTATGCCTGAATCATCCCCAGTTATAGTATCAAGACAACGTAATAAAACTATCGTGTCGTATATGTGTGACGTAATATCCTCATACCCTTTCACAATATCACCGAGATCTATTATTGTCTTTTCAACCACATCTGGAGACTGCGCCATGACATCTTGGAACGCTATTTTCCTTTCAAAAATGGAACTCGATATACATGCAATAGCTGATTTGTCTTTGTTGGGATGTCGAGTTAATACGTCAGGATAAGCATAAAAAATTTCCTGTAATTCATCTCTAACTCCATCGATAATGCTGAAATTTTTGTCAATTATCTTCGGAAGAACCTCTGCCGTTTCACTATTTTGCGTTTCATTCTCTCTCAAAAATTTAGCAAATTGTTGCAACATTTCTGCATTTTTATCTTCAATTCGTTTGGTATCTCCTTTTCGTTGTGAAATATCAGTATTCACTAAATCATGCCCATAAGAAGCTGATATGACGGCAGATTTACCAAAAGCAAAACATAAGCAAATAATAAGTTTTTGAACAGCATGAACACGCATAAACCAAAATTCTTTCAATAAAGCTTATATCCCTGTATAAATACTACTGTCATTTCGTTAATGAACAGTTAATTCCTCTTACTTAGCTTTTCTTTTGCTCTTTGTTTTATGCTGATTTGGATGAACCATTATCTCATCTTCAGATAGTAAACACTCATCATTATCCTTATAAAGAGCATCAAGCATTTTATTAAAGTTCGATATGACTATTTCGTTATCAGCATGCACAACTTCCTCAAGCATTTCAGACTTACTGATCTGAGCAGTCAAACTCTTTTTAGACAATAGTTCTTTGTCTTTTTGAGCAGATATCTTATAGTTATCAAAATATTTATCCATTAGCTGTCCAGCGTATAAATCTCTTGCTTTTGCGCTCTCTCCTCCCATCACCACAATAAAAAGTCTCCTAGATTTGCCTGCCTTATCATAACGACTTGCAGACACCACAAGGTTAAATCCTGATGCACATATGTAACCTGTTTTTGCAAAGTCTGCCCCTTTATACCATTGAAGAATTTTGCAGTGAGTTGTATATTTCTTCTTTCCGTATGTAAACTTTTTAAGAGACAAATAGTGCCGATATTGAGAAAAATCTCGAAAAAGTGCCATGCCGAGTTTTGCCATATCTTCAGCTGTGCTTGTTTGTTTCGCATCTGGAAGCCCAGATGAATTTTCGAAATGTGTATTTAACATCCCAAGCATGCGACTTTTCTTATTCATCAAATTGCAAAAGCCCCTCACACTTCCAGCAAGCCCTTCTGCAACAACAACTGCAACATCATTAGCGGATTTTACGAATAAAGCCTTTATTGCATCAGAAACCGAAATCTTAGCCCCTACTTTTAATCCAAGTTTGCTCGGGGCTTGCGCTGTAGCATATTTAGAAACTCGAAACTTTGTATTTAAACTAACTTTCCTGTTTTTGAGAGCATCAAATAAAAGATATACCGTCATCATTTTTGTTAAGGATGCTGGATATCTCTTCTCTTTCGATCTATCACTATACAAAATTTTTTGACCATTCGTGTAATCTATCACTATTGCTGCTTTTTTTTCACTCTGTTTATTATCAATTGTTTGAGCAACTATGTTTAGTTGGCTCACATTTTGTATAACCAAAAAACAAATTAAAATTTTAAAAAACAAATTCATTAAACGCAAAAAATGCTACAAAAGAGTATTATGTATTTTTTATTGTATCATAGCTCCCCATTGTTACCTAAGCAATTCTTATATATTCGATAAAATTATTTGAAAAAATTTTATCCCCTATATAAGCTCATAACATATGAGACAAAGACTAGTTTAACTTAGTTCATTTTGCCTAACTCACTCCAACTTTTGTTTCATATGTGATGAACTTATACAATACTCAATTCTTGCATTTTCTTTATAAATGTATGACAATACAAATGTGGATATTCTGGTAAATTAATATGTCTTTTTATTCAGTTGGGAAAAATGAAATACGTAATCTTCGTGAAAAAGAAACACATATAAAAGATGAATTGAAGATTCTGACCAGTAATTCAAGTTCGAATGTGCTTAGTTTTAAGGCTATTGCCCTTAATAATGAACTTGAAAAGTTACATAATAGATTAAAAGTATTAACCTTTGGCAATAATAATGATGGCAATGACATCGCATAGATGAGCAGATACTGAGCGTTAGATAGTTTCAACTGCAGTTCAATTGCCAAATAAAATGTATTTGGGGTAATCAAAAAATTACACATATACAGTATTTTATATATGTGTAATTTATGTAATGAGTATTTATGAATATAAATTTAGTGGCTACAAACTCATTTTGTCCGCGTCATTATCCAAATTATCTATAAATTTTCTTGCTGACCATTATTCATATTCTGTCCAAACTCCGTGGTTGCACTTGTTTGCGACATATGAGCCGAAATATTATTATTCAGTTGTTCATTTATGGCTGGAACAGTTATCAGAGCTGGCGCATGGTTTGTAACATCTCCGTTTTGTTCATTCGCATTTAGATTTGCAATATCCGGTACGACAATATCGAAATACCCAAATCCACCAGTTCCCAATCCTAATATCTGCCCTAGGTCTTGCGGGATATGCAAATCACCATTCACAATTTGTGCTGGGAATGGCATTATATTTGCAGGTTGGTTATGAGCCTGAACATTATTATTCGGTTGTTCATTTATGGCCGGAACAGTTATCAGAGCTGGCACATGATCTGCAACATTGATATTTTGTTGTTGCGTATTCTGTAATGTCTGATTCGCTATGTTTGGCACGATATCGTCATTTGGAGACACATTCATCCAATTAGCATTAGTGACATTGTTGTGATTTTCTGCATGTAAAGCTCCATCCTTTGGTTCAGCGCTCGTTCCGACGGAAATACAAATTATTCCGGCTAAGCACAAAGATTTTATGTTCATATTCTTCTCTAAAAACTAAGACTAATCCACAAGCAATTATATGAAAAAAATATAAAATTTTATAATTTTATTACGCTCAAAAACAACAGCTCACTAAGCAAAACGGGCAAAAAATTCTACTCCGCAGCTAGTTTTGTTCTATCCCTTATATTTGAAGTCTCACCCCCTCACAACCAAAAGAGGTAAATCTAAGCAGAAAGAGTTTTCCTCAATAAGATAAAATCTCGAAAAGCTAGAGATTTTTGAGCCGGGGAACGTAACAAATACGCTGGATGAAATGTAGCGATTGTAGGAATGTTCAGGTAAGTGCTACGGGAACCACGAAGTCTCGAAATTGATTCTGAGGTATTTAATATAGATTTCACGGCAACGCCTCCAAGAAGCAAAAGAACCTTGGGATGCACCAGTTTCACGTGTTGTTCCACATATGGCATACAAAATGCAATTTCTTCGGCTGAAGGGGTCCGGTTTCCAGGAGGACGCCAAAAAACTATGTTAGAGATATAAACTTCATCACGCCTTAATCCGACAGACGATAGCATGGCATTTAGCAATTTACCACTCTGACCAACAAATGGCTTTCCCTGCTCATCTTCGTCTTGCCCAGGGGCTTCTCCTATAATCATCACAGCAGAGTTAGGGTTGCCATCAGAAAATACTGTATGTCTCGCAGTTTTTTTTAAAGGAAAATCCAAAGCCAATACTGCTTGTTTCAGCTTATCCAATGATGAAAAATTCAACTGTTCACAAGCTTGCTTCACCTCTACTTCTTGAGTCTTGTCAGATTTTTCCGTACAATCAACCACATGGAAAACATGCTCAATCCCGAACGTCCGATACCATATGGATAACAGTCGTTCTAATTGAGTTAAGCTTGTCTTGGATGAAATTTTGCTCATGTCTTTGATTGTATCGCGTGCTCTTGCAAAAGTCAATTTATTATTGAATATCACTGGAAAATCAGATAGTGGTTACCATGAAATGCAAAGTATTTTTGCCTTTTTGCAAAATGTATATGACGAGTTAATTTTTTATCCTGACAAAGAATTTAATAAAAACTCAGCAATAATTCCGGGAATTAAAGATAACTTGATAACTAAGGCATGGCAAATTTTAACGAAATATTTTAATAAAAAAATTCCGCATTTGGATATCGTAAAAAATATTCCTATTTGTGCTGGACTTGGCGGAGGTTCCAGTGATGCAGCTTGTTTTATCAACTCTGTTTTTGATTTTTGGAAATTTTCTCAACAAGAAAAATTATCATATATCAATTTGTTTTCCTCTCTAGGGGCAGATACCCGAGTCTTCCTATTCAAATACTTCACAAATTGTCGTTTGGTGTATTTAAATGGAACAGGAGTTGATGGAGAAATTCGAGAAATTGACTTGCCAATAGGCCACCAACATATTCTGATTATCAATGACGGCACCAAACTTTCCACGCCAAAAGTTTTTAACAACCTAAAAGAACCTTTTCGCAGAAACATTGCGGATTTTAAATACATTATGGAGCACTTTCAGTTACATAATTTCTATAATTCCCTTCAAAATTCAGCGTTAGACTTAGCACCACAATTGAGATGCATTTTGCATGACTTATTAAAAATGTCTCCCATTGCTTATGGAATTTCGGGTTCTGGAGCAACTTGTTTTGCGATAGTAAATAACTTGCCTCCCGGCTTTTTCGCACTGCCATATGCATTTAAAACTATAAGCCTATTTTAGGAAGGAGCAATGTGGTGCATTCATAACTTCACCATATCTCGTCCCTATCTACTTTTTCATCATTCCCGCGAACGCTATACAGGCTATGGCCGCAGTTTCTGAGCGCAGTATATTTTGAGAAAGGCAAATTGCCGTCGTCTTTTGATTTAACAACAATTTTTCTGCATCCGAAAAACCTCCTTCTGCCCCAACTATAAAACCTAGAGGATTAGCGTCTAAATTAAAATCTAACAGATATTGTGCATCTCCAATTCGTTCTATTGCAGAAAACCACGCATACTCTGCCGGTAGATTATTTACAAATTCATGCAGATGCTTTTCTTCATTTATATTAGGGATATCCATGCGCTCCGATTGCTCAGATGCAAAAATAGCAATCCGCCTTAATTTATTGATATTATTGGTGTAGTTGGTATACTCGCTCTTCAAAAGATAAAAGTCAGTTACTCCGAGTTCAGTACATTTTTCTATTACTAACTTCATATTTTCAGGTTTAATTTGACATATACCCAAAGCCAATTTTGGCGAGTTCATAAATGCTCGTGTTTGAGATATCATCCTTATGTCTATCGATGATTTCCGTATCGATTCTATCTCGCATAGCCATTCTCCATGCGTTTCATTGAATGCCAAAATTTGGGTACCTTCTCGCATTCGTAAAACGTGTACCATATGGTTACGTTGATACTCTGGCACCCAAAATCCTTCGCTATTACACTCAGGGCAATATATTCTTGGTATATGTCTGGACACCTCCTAATCGTCCTTATGCTTCAAATCATTGATAAAGAAGGAAGCAATCATAGCGAGGCATAGCGCGACTAAAACAGCTAAGAAAGCGCTTCGATACATAGTCAAATTATAAACAGGCGCTCCAGCTTCATCAACTAAACCATTTCTAACAAAATCAAGGATTTTTCCCAAAAGCGGCTGAAATAACATCCCGCTTGACATAACCAGTGCATTCGTAAACCCAGCAGATGTTCCTCCATATGCGGGCGGAACCAAATCATATGCTATCGGGAAAACCAGGTTGTTGGTGCCGGCGCAAGTCCCACCTATAAATAGCATAAGTAAGCAAACATCATAGCTAATATCATCACTGTAGATAGCAATACCAAACGCCAAAGCTATTCCTAAAGTGAACATAATTACCGTTTTCTTATAGCTATTTATTTTCTCTGCTACCCATGCGGCAACAACAGAACCAGTTGCAAAACCAATGAATATTATAATTGAAGAAATAGCCGCCTTGGTTGTGCTGACTCCATACCTGTGTTCCATAAATGGAACGACCCATAGTTCCGCAAGCGCGCTTAACGGCAAATATGTCATAGCCCCATAAAAGCCAAGTATCCACGCTCTTGGTTGCTTAGCTATTACCTTCAGCCCAGTTAAAATATGAGTTTCTTCAGCAGTCTGAACTTTTGGACTTTTTTTCATGAAGGAAAATACCATCAAGGTCAAAACGAATCCGAAAGTGGCAATGACATAAGTCGCTATTCTCCATCCAAATTTCGCAACCAAATAAGCCGTTGGAGAACTTCCTGCAATGCCACCGAGGCATCCCATACACATAGCTATTCCCATAAACATCGCATATTTACGTTTATCGAAAAATTCTGTGGCAATTTTTCCACAACATAAAAACGCAGCCGCCGTCGAAAGACCGATCAAAAATCTAGAAATCTCCAATTGCAAGACAGAATTAGCTGAGCCAAAAATAAAAGCACCGATTGAACAAATAGCACAACTACCTAAAACTACAGTTTTTGTCCCTAATTTATCTGTAATAACCCCACAAGGAATTTGCATAGCAACATACGGTAAGTAAGCTATTGAACCTAAAAAACCGATAACAGATGAGGTTATTCCAAACTCACTCATCAAACTTTTTGCGACAACACTAGGTTCAACTCTAATGACATATGCAAATAAATAAAACATCCAGCATAATACGACAGATAAAAACGCTCCTTTTGAGCTCTTTGCGTTCATAATGTACGATCCAAATCCAAAAAATATATCAAGGAAATTTTACAAAAATCTGTAGTAGATATGCAATGAGAATCAATCGGTTTGGTATGCGCAGATTATCAGAACATTGATGATAAGTCAACTTTATATAACTCTAGATTTGTTTATTAGCAAGATTAACAAAATATTAACCTCGTGTTGCAAATTATGAATTATTGTCATTGAGTATAGGGGGCACGGAGAATATTTTAACAAAAACTATGGTAATTACATTATTTGATATGATGTCTAGCTACGCTAAATTTATTAAATTTAACAGATGCAGTAATACTTCAAGTTTTCATATCGAACAATGTCATTTTCCTCAGGAGTTGTAATTATTTCGTGCGCACGGTAATGCTCTGTAAAAGCATCCCCCCAAAAATGCAACGTCTTAGCTATAGCTGCAAGCTGCCCTTCGTTCTTCACATCCAAATCCAATTGAAATTTCGCCATATCAACAGCATGTACATTCACTATAACAGCCACACAGCTAACCGCTAATTTCAATAAATCGCTCATAAAAAGCGACTAATTTCACCGACCTATAATTTCATTGTTACAAAGTCTGAAAAATAACAAGAAAGACGTACACTTACTGTTTTGGAAAAAATATAGCGCGCTTTCATGTATCTGCGCGCTATGCATATTTTATGCAGTCAACATTTTTTATGCAGCTAACATTGCCAACAGTAATAGAGCTACTATGTTTATTATCTTTATCATTGGGTTCACAGCAGGGCCTGCGGTGTCTTTGTATGGATCTCCGACAGTATCCCCAGTGACTGCCGCTTTATGAGCATCTGAGCCTTTGCCACCAAAGTTTCCGTCTTCTATATATTTCTTTGCGTTATCCCATGCGCCACCTCCTGACGTCATTGAAATGGCAACAAACAGTCCGGAAACTATCGTGCCGATTAATGTTGCTCCCAATGCTGAAAACGCCGCGTCCTGACCTGCTATGGCATCTATCGCGAAATACACGATAATTGGTGCAAATAATGGCAAAATCGAAGGCACTATCATCTCCTTTATCGCAGATTTAGTCAGCAAATCAACTGCGGCTTTATAATCCGGCTTTGCTTCACCTGTCATTATGCCCTTGATTTCCTTGAATTGCCTGCGTACTTCAAGCACCACGGCTCCTCCAGCTTTGCCAACCGCCTTCATTCCGAAAGAACCAAAGAGGTATGGCAACATCGCTCCAAACAACAACCCAACCAGGACATATGGACTTTGCAAATTAAACTCAACGTGTAGTTTCGGGAAGTAATGCACCAAATCCTCCACGTATGTGGCAAACAGAACCAGTGCAGCAAGCCCAGCTGAGCCTATCGCGTATCCCTTTGTAACCGCTTTCGTCGTGTTCCCAACGGCATCCAGGGCATCTGTTATTTCGCGTACCTCGCCTGGCAATTCAGACATCTCAGCTATTCCACCAGCATTATCGGTTACAGGACCATACGCATCCAGTGCGACGATTATTCCAGCAAATGCAAGCATAGTTGTTGCTGCAATCGCAATACCGAATAATCCAGCGCAAATGTAGGCACAAATTATACCACCACAAATCACGATTGTCGGCATTGCCGTTGCTTCCATCGAAACTGCAAGCCCCTGGATTATGTTTGTCGCATGTCCGGTCTGCGAGGCGCTCGCAACGCTTTTAACCGGGCGATATGAAACCGACGTGTAGAACTCAGTTACGACGACTAGTAATCCAGTCACTGCAACTCCAACCAAGCAACACTGAAGCAAATTCATCGGGGTAAAGACACCGCCAGCAAATGAGATTTCAGTATGCAATGAGTCGAACATCAAGCTGGTTACGGCGTATACCAAAATTACTGAAGCAATACCTGATGCAATCAAGCCTTTGTATAGCGCCTTCATGATTTTCTTGGATGAATCGAGCTTGACAAAATAAGTCCCGATTATAGAGCCAATTATGCAAACCGCACTTACTGCAAGAGGATATAACATCATTGTTGATTTAAATTCTTCTGCAAAATGTATGCTAGCCAAAACCATCGATGCCACGATTGTCACAGCGTATGTTTCGAATAAATCCGCCGCCATTCCAGCACAATCACCAACGTTATCTCCAACATTATCAGCTATGACTGCTGGATTTCGCGGATCGTCTTCGGGAATATTCGATTCAACTTTTCCAACCAAATCAGCTCCGACATCTGCTCCTTTTGTGAATATCCCGCCACCGAGTCGTGCAAAAATCGAAATTAATGATGCCCCGAAGCTCAGCGCGACCAGCGATTCTGTTACTACACGGATATCCAAATTCATCGCTTGTAAGACGAAATAATAGCAAGAAACGCCGATAAGCCCAGCTCCGACAACGAGCATACCGGTTATTGAACCTGAATCGAATGCCACGGTGAGAGCTTTTTGAAGCGAAGTCCTCGCCGCTTCCGCTGTCCGAACGTTTGCTCGAACCGATATATTCATGCCGATATATCCTGCAATTCCTGAAAGAACTGCCCCTAAAACGAAGCCGACTGCGACGTATGGCGACAAAAAGACACCAAGCAATATCGTCACGAAAACGCCAACCAGAGCTATCGTGGAATACTGTCTGTTTAAATATGCTTTCGCTCCAATCTGGATTGCATTGGAAACTTCAACCATTCTGTCATTCCCGCAAGGCAACTTGAAGACAGAATTAATTTTCGATATCGCAAACAAAACAGCTAGCAAGCCACATGCCACGATACCAACGTCAACTAAAGGTAACATCAAATCCTCTATTTTGTTAAAAAGATAAAACCAAGCTCATTTTACAAAAAAACGAAGAAGCGAAGCAATGGCTATTTCTAGCATGGGATTGCATCGCTTCTTCACAGCAGAAACATAAGTGTTCAGGCTTTCACCTCCCTTTGATGTAGTCTAGTGTTTCTCCTGGTTCATCGCATAGATAATATTTCTTTGCCTCGTCAAGAGCTAAAGCCTCCATCGCTTCTGCAATTATTTTTTTAAACTTCTTCCTAACATCTTCGGTGTTCACATTTGAGTAGAAAATCCGGGTGGGGCCACTGACCTTGTCTTCATAGTGGATGTCTGGAAATTTTATTGTTGTTAAGCCTAATTTTTCTTTCTTATATTCTATATTAAAACTCACCCAGTATATCTTATCTTCATTTTGAATTTTTAGTGCTGGCTGCCCATTATTACCGAGGTCAATTGTATTTACAAAAAGTACCTCTTGATATTTGTATTGTCCATTTAGTGGTTTTGCATCTGCTAATTTTGCCTTTGTAAGTTCTATATATGGGGAGATCAATTTAGGGTAGGTATCTCCAAAATCGTTAACCAGCATTACAAATGGCTGATTTATTTCTAACACCAAAAACTTACCTATTTTGAAAAATTCTTTTAGCTGAGTACCTAGTGCCAACTCATATTCATAACTTTTTATATCGTGTATAGCATCTTCTATTTTTGTGTTAATGGCATCGATTGCTTTGTATTCCTTTTTTACTCGTTCCTTGACTGTCTTAAACGCTTTTTCTATATCGAATTCGTCAGATTTTTTGTATTCCTGTTTACAAACATGTATCAAATTCCACAACACCACTGCGTTCCAGTTTGCCTTGCTATATTTCACTTTTGTAGGATCCGCGTCAAACTTAATAACTTCATTTTCTTTTTTGCCTGCAAATTCGTTCTTCTCTGTTATGCAATCCGCAATTGCCTTGCCAATAACATTACGTATCGATTCACTGTATTCAGTTTTAGTAATCCAACTACCTTTCTCTGCATCGACAATCGTATTATTGGCGATAATACGCCAGCTGAACTGATTGCTCATATTCAACACGTCTCGGTTAGTCAAGTATTCATCCTGAGCAATACTGTTTTGTGTAAATGCAGATAGTGCTAATACAGCATTAACTACATAAGCCCCCCCCAGAATACTTCACTTCACTTATTTTATACATTACCTTCACCTTAAAAAAATGGCCTATATAATCTCTATTTTCATGTTACCACTCTTTTTCTCAAAATTGCAAGAAATATTTGGAAACAAATCATAATAATTATTGATTTAATATCATAAGATGAAGTATAATCGCCTGGTTGAGGTTTTTAGGTATTCTGAAAGATGGAGCATATCCCGGTTCTTTTGAAGGAGACACTGGATATTCTTAAGCCTCAAGACGGAGAGAGAGTTCTGGATTGCACATTTGGAGGTGGTGGGCACAGTAGAGCTATTTTGGATTCTGCGAATTGTTATGTTTGCGCTATAGATCGGGATCCCGATGCGGAACGGAGAGCGCTAGAAGTAAAACAACTATACGGAAAACGATTTGATTTCATTCATGCTAACTTTTCCCAAATATCTGATTTGTTTAGAGAACAACAAAAATTCGATGCTGTTTTATTTGATTTTGGGATTTCATCATTTCAGATCGATGATGCAGAGCGAGGTTTTTCTTTTTCGAAAGACGCCATACTCGATATGAGAATGTCCAAAGATGGTATTTCCGCTTATGACGTCATTAATAAATTTTCTGAACAAGAATTAGCAGACATAATATGGACATATGGGAATGAACCGCGTTCCAGGCAAATTGCGTATAAAATCACAAAAGCTCGCAGTATTGCACCTATCAAAACAACGCTTCAGCTGGCAAATATCGTGCGCAAAACGGCAAAATCGCCTAGCACCATAAAAAAATATTCTAAAATTGACGCGGCAACAAAAACTTTTCAAGCAATTAGAATTTTTGTAAATGATGAATTGAGAGAAATTAAAGAAGCTCTTGAAACGCTGCCGAAACTATTGAATAATGGAGCAAAAATAGTGACCATTGCATTTCATGCATTAGAAGACAGAGTAGTGAAAAATTGGGCAAAATCAAAAATGCACCATGTGGTGCCTATGAACAAATCTGTTATAAAACCGACAACGGAGGAAATATTATTAAATCCACGTTCAAGATCTGCAGTTTTACGTGGATTTTGGTATAATGAACCCGGGGATAGGCGCAAGAAAAGCGAGGACGGAATTGAATAAGAGCATCATCTTGTCATTGTTGTTTTTGCTGTGCATTGGGCTTTGTGTCTCTCGCATGAAGTATGAAGTTGTATTTTTGAAAAATAAATTAAAAGAAATAAATATTCAACTCGACAAATGTCAAGATGACATAAAAATATACAATGCCGAGTGGAGTTTCCTAAATGATCCAAAACGATTACAGCGACTAGCATCAAAATATTTGCCACACTTACGTCCAACAGAAAACCGGCAGATCATCAATTTTGAAACTCTCATCAGGAGCGATTTTGATAAAGAGATCAGCAAAAATATCACTTCGCTTGTTGAACGAGATATTCCTCTCCAAGGTGCGAATAGGTATGCAAGTGAAGCTTTTGGTGCATTTTTAGACAAAGCTATAAAAAAACATGAAGGAGCGATGGAAAGTGACTGAATCGTTTCTGAAAAAATTTGTCTATTCAGTGTTTAAAGGCTTTGCCTTGTGGCGAAAAGCTGGTTCTCACGCTGCAGTAATAAAAGCGCTAAGATCGCGTATTATGTTCTCAGGAGCGTGTTGCATTATCGTTTTTCTTGTAATTTTATACAGGCTAGCGGATGTGATGATAATCAGCAGGTATGGTCAAATACCACCAAAGATATTCAGTCAAGAGGAAATTATCCAAAAGGCAGATATAGTTGATAGAAATGGAGAGCTTCTTGCCACGAGCTTGATAACAGCTTCGTGCTATGCAGATCCTTCTGTTGTTATAGATATTGAAGAGACTGCAAATAAGCTCTCAAAAATCCAAGAAATGCCGAGCGCTGAAAAGATAAAGCAAAAATTAAGTGATAAAAATAAACATTTTGTTTGGATTATGAGGCATGTAACCCCAGAAATACAAGAAAAAGTAATGGATCTGGGGCTTCCTGGTATTAAATTTCAAAAAGACTATAAAAGGATATATATCCACGGTAATTTATTTTCTCACACAATCGGGTATACCGATATAGATGGCACTGGAATATGTGGTCTAGAAAGACAATTTTCAGATGAGTTAAAGCAACACGGATTGTCAGGGAAAAGACTAGTAACAACACTGGATTTACGGCTGCAATCAATAGTGTATGAAGAACTTTCAAGTGCGATAAAAAAATATTCCGCACAGGGTGGGAATGGTATTCTGATGAAATCGAACGGAGAACTGCTGGCAATCGTCTCACTGCCGGATTATAACCCAAATGATTTAAAACATGTAAATATTGAAAATATGTTTAACAGAAATACCCTAGGTGTATTTGAACAAGGTTCAATCTTGAAAATCTTAAATGTTGCTATAGCTCTGGATTCTGGATATGCTCAGCCAGGAAGTATATTTGATGCAACTGAGCCAATTAGGATTGGCAGGTTCAAAATAACTGATTTTAAGGGCAAACATCGTCCATTAACGCTCACCGAAGCATTTGTGTATTCATCAAACATAGCATCAGCAAAAATGGCTCAAATGTTTGGAGCAAAGATACAGCAAGAGTATATGAGAAAGCTTGGAATGCTCGGGGTTCCAGAAGTTGAAATTCCCGAACGTGGTCATGCTATTGTTCCGACGTATTGGAATGATACAACTTGCATGACGGTCTCTTACGGATACGGTTTAGCCTCAACCCCGCTCCAAACGTTAACCGCCGTCACATCAATAGTAAATGATGGAATAAGGGTACACCCTACTCTTATTCAACGAGCGTCTCAACATAATTCTATGGAAGAGCGAATTGTTTCACGAGAAACATCAATATTAGTGAGAGAAATGATGAGAGCCGTTGTATGTTATGGAACCGGCAAAAAAGCAGATATACCTGGGATAAGCATCATTGGAAAAACGGGAACCGCATATAAACTCAAGGGTAGAGGTTATGGTTCTGACGGCAATCGACAAAGAATAACGACATTTATTGGGGGATTTCCAAAAGATAAGCCACAATACATGCTTCTGGTATCGCTTGATGATCCCAAAGCCACTTCAGAAACATGCGGATATGCCACGGCCGGCTGGAATATAGCCCCGACTGCTCATAAAATATTCGAAAGGATAATACCAATTTTGAATGATGGAACAATACAAAAGGAATCGACGCTAAAAATTGTGAAATATCTAAAGTTAGACAAATGATATCTTGGCAGGATTTTGGCATAGTTTTATCCGCTGTATCACGTGGAGAAAAATACAAAATAGTCAATATATTAACGCAGAACCATGGAAAAGTGCACGCGCTAGCTTATAAAAGCAAATCACCAACGTTTACAAATCTTGCGCAAGTTAACATAGCCTACACATCACGAGAACCTGATTCCTTAGGATTTTGGAAGTTATTATCTGAAAAGCCCACTTGGATAGCCTCCATACATCTTGGAAATCACCTACTGGTATGTCAAAGTATTTGCTTTCTCCTAGACAAATTATTGCCACAAAATGCAAATGATACACAAGTGTTTAAGCTAACCAACTATGTGTCAACAAATCTTCAAAACTTTAACTCGGTAGATATATTGTTTCTTTACGTATATTTTGAACTCTACTTACTAGCAGATATTGGCTTTAACACTAATATGTGCAATCTTCCAGCAATAGATAACTGCTCTGACATACCTTCACTGCTATCCTCAATTCAATTTCGGCAAAACGCATATCAGCTCCTGCAAACATCTGCTCAAATAATCGCAAAAAACTTAACGAGCATTGAAAATTTTTACCGCTCCTCAGTCATAAAACAACTTTCTGCAATATAGCAAGAGGATTCTTTCTTAACTCGCTAGTTAATCTTTGACATGTATGATATAACTCACGTCACTTGCAAAAAGATGCTAAAATGTATCCATTGCACTTAATGTTGGATCTTTATGTTGTTTTCTGTCAATGATATCAGAGCGGAATTTATAAAGTATTTTGTAGAGAATGGGCACACTCACGTTAAATCGAGCTCGCTTGTGCCTGATAATGATCCGACTTTGATGTTTACAAATGCAGGAATGGTTCAGTTTAAGGATACCTTTACCGGGAAGAAAGTTTTACCCTACAGAAGAGCGACAACAGCACAAAAATGCCTAAGGGCTGGAGGAAAACATAATGACCTAGAAAATGTCGGGTATACTGCGCGGCACCACACGTTTTTTGAAATGTTAGGCAACTTTTCGTTTGGGGATTATTTTAAAGCTGAAGTAATCGAATTTGCGTGGAACTTAGTTACAAAAAGACTTGGCCTACCAAAGGAAAAACTGTTGGTTACAGTGCATTCCAGCGATGAAGAGGCAGCTGGTATTTGGAAAAAAGTTTCAGGACTGGAGGATGCCAGAATTATACGCATTCCGACGAATGATAATTTTTGGTCTATGGGTGACACCGGACCTTGCGGGCCTTGTAGCGAGATTTTCTATGACCATGGTAAAGAAATACCTGGAGGAATGCCGGGCTCAGAAAATGAAGATGGCGATAGGTTTATCGAAATCTGGAACCTTGTTTTTATGCAATTCGAAACGTTGCAGGATGGTTCGCGAATAAATTTGCCGAAACCATCAATTGATACTGGTATGGGGCTTGAGAGGATTGCTGCGGTTTTGCAAGGAGTGCACAGCAACTACGATATCGATTTATTTAAAACACTTATATCGGATGTAAAAAATATAACCAGCACAGATGATGTGAAATATACATCGCACTACAACGTAATTGCTGACCATATAAGAGCCATTTCATTTATGATTTCTGATGGCATAATTCCGACAAACGAAGGCAGAGGATACGTTTTGCGAAGGATTATCAGACGAGCTTTAAGACACGGTTATATGATGGGAATGAAAGAGCCATTTTTGTATAAATTAGTCTCAAGCGTTAAAAATGTTATGGGCGATCACTACACTGAGATAGCAACGAATGAAAAGACAATACAGCAAGTTGTGAAAAATGAAGAAGATGGCTTTATGAAAACCATCGATAAAGGTATGTTCATTCTTCGACAAGAACTCGAAAAGCTCGGCTCTGCGACTGTATTTCCGGCGGATGTTGCGTATAAATTATATGACACATACGGCTTTCCATTTGATTTAACTCAGGATATTTTGCGAAATGAAGGAAAACGAGTTAACGAACCCGAATTCGATAAAATAGCTTCCGAACAAAAGAAGATATCGAAAAAAGCCTGGGCGGGCACTGGGGACAGTTTTACCGACAAAGTTTGGTTTGATGTCGCGGAGAAAGTAGGGAAAGTCCAATTTATGTATGGATGCGTGGAGAGAAAATCTCGAATTCTTGCGCTTGTTAAAAATTCCGAAATGGTTGGCGAATTAAAAACAGGGGATGAGGGGTATATTATCTCTGAAGTAACGCCATTTTATGCAGAAAGTGGCGGGCAAATTGGCGATATTGGCACAATACATTCAGGCAACAATATTGCTGAGGTTGTTGACACTAAAAAGATAGCGGGAGTAGTCGTTCATAAATGCAAGCTAACATCTGGAATGTTAAAGATTAAAGATGAAATAAAATTGCAAATAGATGTTGCACGAAGGATTAAAACAGCCCGCAATCACACAGCAACGCATGTTTTGCAAGCGGTGTTACGCAAAGTTTTGGGGTCTCACGTCGTGCAAAAAGGTTCGTTGAACACTGATGAGAAATTGCGTTTTGATTTTTTGCATAATGAACCAATGACGAAGGAGCAAATAAATGAGATAGAGAGACAAATTCGCGATGTGATAGATAAATCTATGACTGTAAAAATATATGAAACAGACTACGAGAATGCCGTAAAGAGTGGAGCTTTGGCACTGTTCGGTGAAAAATATCCAGATAAAGTCAGAGTTGTTGAAATCGGCAATGGATTTTCAGTAGAACTTTGTGGAGGTGCGCATCTTGAAAATACATCACAAATCGGATGTTTCAAAATCGTTACAATTTCATCAGTTGGTTCGGGAATAAAGCGAATTGAAGCGCTGACTGGACGAGTGCTTGCTGAGTATTATGAAGAACAGATGAGAGAACAGGCAGAACGCATCGAGATGTTGCAATCTGACATAAAGACCTTGGAGAGGCAAGTTTCAGAGTTAAAAGCTCACAATTTTTCAGATAAGCTGAAGTTTGAGACTGAAAATGTTGGAGACATTGAAATACGCCATACTTTCGTTGGTGATATAGAACAAAAGATGATTTTAGGTCTGATAGACAAAGCGAAAACCTCAACTGATAAGTTCTATATGATTATTGGAAATCAAAATTCAAACACAGGAAAGATTTCCATCTGTGTGTATGCTTCGGAAAAAGCCATCGAAGCTGGAATTGATGCTAAAAAGCTGATGGAACAAGTGAATTTGGGGAGAAAATTTGGAGGGCGTCCTGATTTGGTGCAATTCGGCGGGATTGATAAGGACATGTTTAACAAACTGGTTTCCGAAATAAAACAATGTCTGAAAAACTAGAACGTCCGGATTGGATTCGTGTCCCAGCTTCCGTTTCACGTGGTTTTGCTGAAACATTAAACGTGATTAAGGAAGCTGGAGTGCACACGGTTTGCGAAGAGGCTATGTGTCCAAATATCGGCGAGTGTTGGCGCAATAGAACCGCGACATTCCTGATAATGGGCGACATCTGCACACGAAATTGCGGATTTTGTAACGTCAAGCACGGGCGTCCAGAGCCTCTTGATGCGAACGAGCCGGTGAAGGTAGCTCAGTCGGTAAGCAAGTTAGGCATAAAGTACGTGGTAATTACGTGCGTTACTCGCGATGATATAAAGGACGGAGGAGCTCAACATTTTGCAAATGTAGTAAAAGCAATAAGAAGCATAAATCCCGAGACGAAAATTGAAATTTTGACATCGGATTTGCGTGGAAATGTTGATGCGATAAAGACAATAGTTGATGCACAACCAGATGTGTTCGGGCACAATCTGGAAGTTGTGCGAAGCTTTCATAAGCAAGTAAAACGTCCACCTGCGGATTATGACGTGTCTCTGGATTTTCTGCGGTCGGTCAAAAAAATTGACCCAAAGATGATTACTAAAACAGGCATAATGGTCGGGGTTGGCGAAACAAAAGAGGATGTTTTTGAACTAATTGATGATGTTGTTGGTTCAAATATAGACATATTAACTATAGGTCAATACCTTCCCCCATCAACATCGCATTATCCAATAGCTCGCTATGTTGCTCCTGAGGAATTCGCTGAATACGCAAAATATGGCAAATCACGTGGAATCGAAGTTATTTCAGGGGCACTTGTCAGGTCATCGTATAAAGCCCGTGAAACATATGTTCTTTTGGAAACTTCAGAAAAAAACTAACGTTACATAACGAACGATTGTCGAGCTTGATGAGCGGACAAATAAAGAATATACCAATTTTTGCTTGAATAGTGATTAGAAGAGTAATAAAGCGTTAACAACTTGGAAAGTTTGCTGAGTTAATGGCTTGTAGTTATAAAGGAGAAACAGATAATAGAACAAAATATCAGGTCTCCTCGCCTAGCATAATTTTGCCAAAACAAATATCGCAGTTGTATCAGAAAGACTGACAATGAAAAATTTTTTTTCAAAAAAAATCTTTGAAATTTTTAAAGAACTCAAAGGAATTTATTTTGCTAAAAGCACTGGAACTTCACGGTTTTTCTTCTAGATTTTTTTGATAGGGACGCATAAAATATTACAAATATATAAAATTTTAAATAAAAAGCGCTTGCTTTTGGATGTTTTTTTTTGTTAAATAAAATTGTTTTGTGCACGTTAGTTATAGAAGTAATGACGTTGTGGTATTTTGGGAATATTTGTTAAGAGGTGAGATTTTGCAATTTTTAGCATATAAAAACTTATAGATTCTCAATAAATGAGACTATTTTACTCGATAACATAATAAGAAAATACCTACATGAGAGTTTTTTCTAGATTAACGCTTAGGATTTAGAGAAGGAAAAAATGAAAAAAGGAAACATTGCCTTGATGGCAACAACATTGGCTGTATCCACAGCTATAACAAACGTATCTGAAGCTTGTAATTCTAACACGCGTTGGCACGTAGGTGTCGATGTCGGTCTGGCTCAGTACAAACAAGAACGTAAGAAACCAGTGCTACCAACATATAAAGAAATACAAAAGCTACTCGATGAGTACAAAGCGAACAATCTTGATAAGATTGTTGGTATACAAAACCTCCTTACGAAGGTTTTGATTGATGGTGATGGTCATGGGGGGTCTTTTAACACAGAGCTGCGTATGGCTCACGTTGACGATCAAGCCATGAATGATTTCGTAAACTCTATCAATGGTGCAGCCAACAACGCTGCAGTTAGAGGGATAGTAGTGGCGACAATTAATCGTGCTAATGAACAGTTAAGGAAATGGGGAGTAACCCTTCTAGGTGCTAATGCTGACGCAATAATACAGACTAATATGAACTTGCTACACAATGACAATGGCAACTTAAATAACGTGAAAAATCAAGTACTAGGCTATTTTAATGCTTTGACTGACCAACAGAAGGCAGCAGCACTGACTACCGAGGATCAAGGTGTTAAAAGGGTGAGACCGAATGTTCTGTTGTGGTTGCAAAACTTAGCATATGTAAATGAACACAAGAGTGGTGCCGAAATTACCAATATTAAGAATGCTATTACCGCTAAGATGAACGAGCTCGAACAAACAGAAGACGATACAATAAAAGATGTAACACTGTTGCAAAGAATTCAACAGTTCATGTCTGCGCAAAAATATGAATATGAAAACTTTTTTGAGAACAACCCAGAACTAAAATGGGCAATGACTGATAATGACCTCCAGACCTGGATGACTACTAACTGGTATAGACACAATATAAATGGTACTACATATGGTACGAAGCAAGAAGAGTTTGATAATAGGTTTGCTGCAATTAAAAAGAGCATCTCAGACACAGAAGCAAAGATGATATTGCCAACAGAGAAGACATCATCTGGTCGCATCACTTCTCCGGCTATCGAAGCTAACTTTGGAGTGACACGTCAATTCGGTAAGGGTATTCTTGGCGCTGAAATATTTGTTGGTGTTCACACAAAGGATTTCAAAAAGAAAAAGAGCAAGGATTTATATCCTTACACACAAAGCAGGATGCCTGTGTATGGAGCTGGTATAGTAAGAGCTGGTTTCATGCTTGGAGACAGAGCGGAAGTGTATGCCCTAGGTGGAGCTAGGTTTAATAAGCTATCTCCTATCGTCGGTGCTGGTGTGAGGCTCTATTCTGACACGAAATCCTACTTCTTCAAAGCAGAGTTTCAACAAACCTTGGGTAAGAAATATCCAAAAGGTCACACTATAAAACTTGGTTTTGGTTGGACGATATAGGATATAATCATATAAGATATAATCTCTCAGGGGACGTTCTCTCAAGAGAGAATATCTCAAGAGAGGTTGTATCGCCTTTTAAAAATAAACGCGCGCCTTAAGGGAGGGGCATCCTCTCTTAAGGCGTTGTCTTCTTCTTAAGTGGTGTTTTTGGATGCACAAGGTGCTATAATGGAGTTCTAAGAGTTTCAGACTTCGGAAACCATGATTGATTTGGACACCGGATTGAGCCTATACCGGAAAATGGTACAGGCTCGGCTGTTTGAGGAAAAAGCAGCAGAGTTATATACTCTCGGTCATATTTTCGGCTTTTGTCATTTATATATTGGACAAGAGGCTGTTATTGTTGGCATTGCTCACAATATGCAAAAAAACGATAGCTGTATAACCAGTTACCGTGATCATGCGCATATGATAACTTTAGGAGTGCCCCCAGAGGAGGTGATGGCGGAGCTTTGCGGAAAGGCGACTGGATGCTCCAAAGGAAAAGGTGGCTCGATGCATATGTATAGCCGCGCGCATAATTTCTTCGGCGGAAATGGTATCGTTGGTGCTCAGGTTCCACTTGGCACTGGGCTTGCTTTTGCGCATAAATATAAAAAAGATAATGGAATTTCAGTGACTTTCTTTGGAGATGGAGCAGCAAACCAGGGGCAAGTATATGAAGCATTTAATATGGCATCGCTTTGGAAATTGCCTGTTCTATACGTCCTTGAAAATAATCACTACGCTATGGGGACTGCTGCTAAACGTGCGGTTTCCGGACAAAGTTTGAAAACGCGTGGCGATGCGTTTGGAATACCGACGATATCAGTTGACGGCATGGATATTCTTGATGTTATAGAAAAGTCAAGAGATGCTATAGATAAAGTGCGCACGACATCTACACCGATAATTCTGCATGTGGATACTTATCGTTACCGTGGACACTCGATGTCTGACCCGGCGACTTATCGAACGCGCGAGGAAGTCGAAAATGTGAAAAAGACACGCGATCCGATAATAAGGTTTAAGAATAACCTACTAGAAAATTTTGATATAGATATATCTAAACTTGACGATATTGAAGAAGAAGTGGCTGGCGTTATAGAAAATGCAGCGCAAAATGCGATAAATGCACCATATCCCGACGCTTCGGAGTTAGAAACGGATGTGATTTTATGAGCAAAATACCAGTAAGATTAGCACTAAGGGACGCTATGGCTGAGGAAATGCATCGCGACCCAAATGTGTTTTTGATGGGCGAGGAAGTTGCATATTACAATGGAGCCTATAAGGTCAGCCAAGGTTTGTTAGCCGAATTTGGGAACGAGCGGGTTCTTGATACACCTATAACTGAGGCTGGATTTGCTGGCATTGGTGTTGGTGCTGCGATGATGGGATTACGTCCGATAATCGAGTTTATGACTTTTAATTTTTCGATGCAGGCAATAGATCACATCATAAATTCAGCAGCGAAAACGCTATATATGTCGGGCGGGCAAATCAATTGTCCGATAGTTTTCAGAGGTTCAAACAGCGTGCCTCGCAAAGTAGCAGCACAGCATTCTCAATGTTTTGCAAGCTGGTATGCACATTGCCCTGGGCTCAAGGTCGTTGCTCCGCACACCTCATATGAAGCCAAAGCGTTGCTGAAATCGGCAATTCGGGACGACAATCCGGTCATCTTTTTGGAACATGAGATTTTGTATGGCAAGAGTTTCGAAATGCCTGATGGTGATATTGAACCAATGCCACTGGATAAGGCAATTGTCGTGCGTGAAGGCTCAGACATAACCATAACTGCTTTTTCAATATCGGTCGAATATGCGTTGGAAGCAGCTCAAATTTTACAAGAAAAACACGGTATTTCAGCTGAAGTGATAAATTTGATTAGTTTACGTCCGCTGGATAAAGAGACCATTATTCGATCGGTAAAGAAAACTAGCAGAATTATCAATATCGAAGAAGGCTGGGTATCCTGCGGTATTGGCTCTGAAATCACATCTTTGGTCGTCGAAAACGCCTTTGATTACCTTGACCACGAACCTATGCGTATAGCTACTGCAGACGTTCCAGAGCCCTACTCCAAATCGCTGGAGGAACTAGCTCTCCCAAATGCTCAAAAAATTATAGATATTGCTCTAAAAATGCTATGAGCTCTTGGTCATAATGAAAGCCATATTGGCTCAGAAATTACATCTTTGGTCGTCGAAAATGCCTTCGATTACCTTGACCACGAACCTATGCGTATATCTACTGCAGACGTTCCAGAGCCATACTCCAAATCGCTGGAAGAACTAGCTCTCCCAAATGCTCAAAAAATTATAGATATTGCTCTAAAAATGCTATGAGCTTATTGAATTTCTGAGATTCATAAACTCATTGTCTCATCGTGCCGAAGGAATGCATAGAAAGAATTAGAATTTATACGAAATAATGCCCATGGACATGAATGGTGGCGAAAGTCCATGAGCGTTCTTGCTTATATTGTCGTCTTAAGCCATACATGACAGCCTTGGCAATCATTTTGTGGTGCAGGAGCTTGAGGTTGCACCACAGTCTGAGCACTAGGAGTAGTGGCGGTGGTTACAGTTACTTGAGTTGGTGAAGTAGTGGCAATTTGTGAGGCCGGCGTTGTTACGACTGCACTCGTCTGAGGAATTGCATGCGTTGGTGTTGTTAATGCCTGTTGTGTCGGCAATGTCACTTCCCCATCAATTATTTTCTTCTTCAGAGCATCAATATCGCGTGAAAAAAAGTATATTCCTCCGTCTTGCATCTCACTAGGAAAAACCATATCTTCAGGTGCAATTAAAACAATCCCATTTTGGCTTAAAAAGCCCACCTTCTTTTTCTGTTCAGCAACCACTTGAGTCGGTTGAGATGATACAGCACTAGCCCCTGAGGCAACCTGTATAGGCGCCGATTGCCCAGAAACCGCTACTACCGACGTCTCACTAGGCGTGGCGACTACTGGCGGAACTGATGCTACCGCAGTAACGGCCTTAGTGTTTGGTTGCGTTACTACAGGTGTTGTAACTGATGACGCAGCGGGCTGAGGAACTGCACTAGATTGTGGCGTCGTTGCCGGAATTGCCTCGGCGCTCGTGGATACCACAGCTGTCGTTGATGTAGCTGGCTTAGCAGGTTCTCCTGCCACAGGATCATCAAATGTTGGCAGTGTTGTTGCATCGGCGCTCGTTGTGCTTTCTACTGGTAGAGGCGTTGCTGAGGTTGTTTGCGTTTGATTTGGCGCAATAGCTTCAGCTGTCGTCGTTAACAAATTGCCTAACAAACTAGATGCTGTATTTGTTTCTGTTGCAAAGCAGACAGAATTCATTCCTATCGCGATTAAAACTCCGCTAGATAGGGATAAGACTTTTTTCAGTTCAGTAATCACAATTCCCCCAAATGATACATTTATGTTCAATCTTCCTAAAGAAAATTCTAAAAAAAGAATGTTAATTTTACGTTAACAACGTAGTAACATTTCCTTGGTGCCTGTCGTATCAGTATCTAGTTTTATATCAAATTCGAGACTACGCTCATGAAAACTTTTTTAAAATATTATCAGAATGAATTACTTTCACTGAGGGAAAAAGGTGGAGAGTTTGCTAAACAACACCCTAAAATAGCTAGCAAACTTGATATAAAAGACGGTGAATCTACGGATCCTTACACAGAAAGGTTGATCGAATCAGTCGCCTTTATGTCCGCAAAATTGGCACAAAGGATTGATGACAATGCCCAAAATATAGCATTTCATTTGCTTTCCGCTTTGTATCCAAATTTAATTAACGTTTTTCCACCTTGCAGTATTGCTAGATTTGAATCCGAAGATAATGTTTCAGTATCAAGCCCTATCAAAATAAATAAAGGAACAAATCTTTTTGTAAAATCGAAAAATGGAGCAGAGTGTCAATTCAGAACGCTTTATCCTCTTGTAATATATCCAATTTCCATTAGTCAAATCAGCTTTCTAAAAGTTTCGAAACAAATAGGAGGAGATGATGGATGGTGCCTTGAATTAAAAATTAAAACTAATTCTGTTCCTATCGAGCAATTGCAAATAGACGATTTGCTATTTTATATAAATTCAGATATTACTGAAAATGCTCTGATGTTATATGAGTCAATTTTTTCAAATCCAAAACGGACTGTATTTGTTGATGTTAAAAATCAACGATTTAATCTGGATTTAAAAAATATATTTCCTTGTGGTTTTTCTCCTGATGAAACGGTTTGTCCTGTATCTCCATATTCAACAAATTGTTTTCAACTTTTTCAAGAAATTTTGCATTTTAAGAAAAAATTCATGTTTTTCCGAATAATGAATTTGGGAAAACTACTTGCAGAAACTGGAATAAAGAATATTGATGAACTATCGCTAATTATTGATGTAACGATATCAGATGAACACTTATTTCAAGTGGTAAATAACGATTTTATAATTCTGAATGCAACTCCTATTGTTAATTTGTTTCCGATTACATCCGACCCCTTTAGGTTTGATGGGACACAACCAAAATATTTACTGCTTGCAGATCAAGCTAGAGATAAAACTCTTGAAATTCATTCAATTTCAGAATTGCATATCATAAATAATGAGACTAAGGAAGATGAAATAATCCAACCTTATTTTTCATTAACAGTCGATTCAGATACCAACGTCGTTCATGATTTGTATTGGCTATATTCTAAAGAATCGTCAGAAATTCGAAATTTAAAGGGATATGACGTATACATTTCCCTTGTTGATACAAAAATGAATCCACATAATATCTATGCAGATGTTGTGTATGCAAAAACCCTGTGCACAAATCGCAATGATACCAGCGGTATTCCTGTCTTATCAAGATTTTATGTAGATAGTCTAGAAACAGCTGGATACCATGCAACATTACTGCATAAAACAACAGAACCTGTGTCTCTTATTGAAGGAACAACAACGCTTTGGAATTTGATTTCACAACTCAGTTCGACTCACATTAGCATTGCAAATGCTCAAAATTTACTCTGTTCAATACGAAAAATTGCAGAAATATTTTCCGCAGGAAATGAACGAAAAGTTTGTGAATTATTCGATGGAATCAAATCTATCAATATTGAGGATACAGTGCAACGTTTTGGCACTGATGCATGGCGTGGCTTTGTCAAAGGCAAAAACATAACGATCGAAACTGATGAGGAGAATTCTGCATTCACTTACCTTATCTGTGCCGTTATAAATGAATATCTTTCAGACATTGTTTCTATAAATTCGTTCATCAAAACACATATGATATCTGCTCCTTCAAAACAGTTACTTGCCTCCTGGCTAACCACATCAGGAAGAAAAGATATAATCTAGCAAACTATTACAACTTTTTAAGAAAGCCCCCCAACCATAAAAAATGATTGACCTTGCATTTGGGAGATGAGAAAATGGTGGTGTTGTGTGGCGGGTGTAGCTCAGTTGGTTAGAGCGCTAGATTGTGGCTCTAGAGGTCATCGGTTCGACTCCGATTACTCGCCCCATTATGCCGATTTAGCTCAGTTGGTAGAGCAACTGATTTGTAATCAGTAGGTCGAGAGTTCGAGTCTCCCAATCGGCACCATTCGGAACCGTTTTTTTAAGGAGGGCTTTATGTCTGTGATAAAAAACTTGATTGCGGTAGGTATGAGTTGTTTGGTTTGCGTTAATACTTATGCCTCAGAGTCATCATCTGGCGAGGAAGACAACAATATTGGCGAAAGCAAATTTGCTGAACACCAAAAAATTATGGTGAGGCTAAAAGGGTTAACCAAGATAGATTATGGAATTTGGGCGTATGATAAAATTTCGTGTCTGGAAGATTCGCATTGGATAAAACGATCGGGACTATTCAATAGCGCTGTGACTGTGATAGGAGATGCAATCAGTAAGATCTTGGTAAATTCCGATGAGTTCGAACTTGGTGAGGATGAAAATCCGAAGGAACTTATAACATTTAAAGCGAACCCGGAAGGCTATGATCGTTCTAACTGGAATGCATTCATCTGCTATAATTTTATAAACCAAATTGTCAAAGCCAGCATAAAAAGACAGAGAAATATAGATGTTGAACAAATATTTAAAGATATAAAACAGAACGCTTTGCAACATTATAAGAACGCCAATATAAAAGGTTTGGCAACCCAGTTGGATACCAGTATTTCAGATATAAAACAATATAATCGCGTATTGGATTTAAGCACATTTCTTAAATTATTTAGTAAACTCAAGAGTGAAATAAAGAACGGCAAAGATTGCACCAGTTGTATAGTGAATACTTATGGAAAAAAATTGAATGATATAAAATTGAGAGATGTAAAAAACGGAACAATAAAGATAAGAGGGTCTGAAGAATGTATCAAGCTACAAAACAAAGGTTACGTTCAGGATTGGTGGATAAGAAGAGCCTATGGTTTAAATTACCCTATGGCTGGCGAATTTTTCAATACATATAACAAATTTTGCTTGGACTTGGAATTCGACGAGACTAAAAAGGTATGGCGAACTTCTGCAATAGAATCGTTCAAAAAGATAAGGTATATACAGCCCGACGAGCAGAAAGAAGTCACAAATGTGTTATATGATAATGAGCATTTAAAACGGAGCAGACAAACAATAGAAGAAATCAGTAAATACATAGTCAAATGTATTCCCGATGAATGTGAGAACGTGAGCGAAGCTGCAAACAAGACTGTAGAAAAGATCATAAACGACAATAAAAAACAACAAGAAAAAAAGAAAGAACTAACTGCAGTCGACTTCTATGCGCTGTTCGATATAAAAGCGTGGGGAAATGAAGACAGAGACATGTTAGAACGCGACCTGAGGCAATTCTTAGGGCCCATCGGAATCAAACTGGATGAAGAAGTTTTTGACTAAATCTTCCATAGGAACAGTGTCGTAAGACATTTCCTAGATGTCTCACGACAGTTTAATCTAACTAAGAAAGCGTGACATAGAACTATCGGTGTCTAACCGATAGGTTATCTATTTCTTTTTCACTTCAGCTAGTAACAATTTGTAACAAATATGAATGTTTGTGAGTGATAGCATATTGTTACAGAGGGACAAATTTCTTATTTTGATGAATTTTGAACACGAGATAGCCTGGGAAAATGATCAAGTTTACGAAGAAGTTTATAGAAAGTCGATAGAATTTTCCAATGAGTTCTGGATGCAATATGTGAAAGATATTGCGTGGAAACGTGTTCCGACTCTGGCATATGACAAGAAAAAGAACGAATGGCTCTCCGATGGAATTTCGAATGTTTGCTACAACTGCGTTGATAGACATGCAATCGAAACTCCCAGAAAACCAGCTATTATTTGGCATGGCGATGAATATGGTGAACGTCGCGAAATTTCGTACGCTGAACTTCAGCAAATGGTATTACAAATAGCCGCAATTTTGAAAAATAGATGTATCAAGAAAAATGATGTCATTGGAATTTATATGCCAATGATACCTGAGGCACTAGCATCCATGTTAGCTTGTTCTCGGATTGGGGCTATTCATTTGGTCGTTTTTGCAGGTTTTTCACAAGAAGCATTGAAATATCGCCTAACTACCTCAAATGCCAGGGCACTTTTAACAGTTACATCATTTCGACGTGGCGGAAAAGAAATATCATTGGCGAAAAATATACCAAGTGATCTCGATGTAGATATTATAAATCTTGATAATGTTTCGTTTCCGAAAAATGCAAAAGCAGAAATAGAATGGCAAAACTCTGATGACGATTTGTTTATTCTTTACACTTCAGGTTCTTCTGGAAAACCGAAAGGGGTATTGCATTCCGCTTTGCCATATATGCTTTATGTTGCCGCAACATTCAAAGTGATATTTGGAATTAAAAGCGATGATGTATATTTTTGCACATCCGATATAGGATGGATAACCGGGCATAGTTACACAACCTATGCCCCACTTTTTCATGGCTTAACCACCGTAATATTTAGCGGAAGCCCTACATATCCCCAAGCTGATAGATATTGGGAGATCATCGAAAAAGAAAGGGTTTCCATTTTTTATACTGCTCCAACTGCCATAAGATCTCTTCAGATGTTTAATAAAAAATTCGTAAAAAAATACGACCTTTCTTCTCTGAGAGTTCTTGGGAGCGTTGGAGAACCAATTAACAAGTCTGCTTGGAAATGGTATTTTGAAAACATCGGAAACAAAAGATGCCCGATAATGGATACGTGGTGGCAGACCGAAACCGGTGGCATAATCCTCGCTCCTTTGCGCAACCTAAATCAAAAGCCAGGAATAGCTGGAAAACCGTTTTTTGGAGTAGAAACAGATATAATTAATGGCGAATTAGTTATCAAAAACAAATTTCCAGGACTTTATAAAGCAATTATTCCCGAATTTAAAAAGGCTGATAATGCGTTATATAAAACAGGCGATGAAGCTGTATATGAAGACTCAGATATAAAAATAAAAGGAAGAATGGATGACGTTATCAATATTTCGGGACATAGATTAGGCACTGCAGAGTTTGAATGCGCAATAAATAAAGTCGACGAAGTCAAAGAATCTGCAGTCGTTGCAATTCCAGATGAACTGAAGGGACAAACCGCATTTGCTTACGTTGTACTCACAAGACCTCTAGAAAAGAATGACTGCGCCGATATTGTCAAAAAAATTGTAAACTCCACACGCAATAACATCGGTTCTATTGCTAAGCCGGATTATATAGCTTTTGTCCCAGATTTACCTAAAACAAGATCAGGGAAGATAGTTCGCAAATTACTTCGTGATATAGCAAATGGAAACGAAAATTCAGCAGATCTTAATTCAGTTATTAACTCGGAAATAATCGAAATTCTGAAAGCGTCAGTCAAAAGTCCGATATTTTGTCCAGATATGTGTAAACTCAAATGAGTTGTTTTCTATATAGCCTTCATCGTAACAAATTCTTGCGTGATTCATTTGGGAATTTATTTCCAAAACGTGGGATGGGTGAAAACCCTCGTCTTTAAGCGAACACTTCAGTATAATGAGAGGTATGGCACAGAAGAAGTTTATATAGTATTCTACACAAAGTATAGATACAGAGCGTTGTACGGTAATGATATGGGAAATCTGCTTAGCAAATTACGTCGATATAATCAGTGGAAATGTGAGTCCAGACCATGTGCACGTGCTAATTTCAGCCCCACCGCATCTATCTGTATAAAGGGAAAGGTATGAGAATATCGCAAGATGAGTTCCTGGAATAGTGTCTATGGGCTCAAGGATACTTCGTTGCGACATCTGGACAAATAAGCATAAAAGAAGTGCAAAAATATATAGAGGAATAAGAAGAACATCATAAAAAGGATACATTCAAAATATCCGAATTCTGAGAGTTTACTCTTTTAATCCGATTATCAGGCTTCTAGCCGGTAGGGTATCTATTCTCTTATCTTTCGTGCTAAATATATAACCACCGCAACTATTGCTAATAATATTGAGAGAGCCAGCACTGCAGGCATTGAATCGAATTTGCCATCCATTATGACATCCGCCCCAACATAACCGATAAAACACCCAGCACTTGCCCAACATAATCCTGAGAGCATATTGAATATCACAAATCTTCGTGGCTGGATTTTTGCAGAACCAATTATTAACGGACTTATAGTTCGTATTCCATAAACAAATCTGAATGCAAATATGAAAAATATATCCATAGTATGCAATAACCTAAAGACCTTTGCTCTAGCTGGTTCGAGTTTTGGCAATCTCTTGATTAACCAATCAGTTCCGAGTTTATATCCCAAAAAAAACAGGAGCTGATCGGCAAATACTGTTGTACATAGAGAGATCAAAAACACTTTTGTTAAGTCTAGATATCCTAGCGCAGCTAGTGCACTCGCTGTTATAAGGATCACTTCTCCTTCGAATAATGACCCTATCAAAACTGCGATATATCCCCACTCACGTACAAAATCTGTTACTACATTTGAATCAAACATTGATTATATAACGACGCCTTCACGCAACGCCCCCTCTTTTATTGCTAAATCAGCAAGAATTGTCTCGCCGGCAATGGCAGTTTGTCCGACAACTACCTGCGGTATGGCACCAATTGGTAGCCAAATATCACATCTACTACCAAATCTTATCAACCCAAAAATTTCTCCTTTTGCGACCTCTTGTCCTTCGTGTGCCTCACAAACTATGCGTCTTGCGATAACGCCAGCTATTTGGCTAAATGCCATTAAATTTTCTGGTTGATCATTAACCTCAATAACTAGTGTATTTTTTTCATTAAAAACACTTGCTTTATCCAAAGAAGCATTTAAAAACGAACCAGGTTGATATATAACGCTTCTTACTTTTCCACCAACAGGAATTCTGTTTATGTGCACATTAGTTATGCTGAGAAATATGCTTATTCTATAGCGCTTTTCTTCTCCCAATCCTAATTCTGCTCCGGGAGTGTCAAAATTTACTCCGACAACTTTTCCATCAGCTGGACTCACGACTAGTTCATCTCCAGATGGTATTACGCGCTTAGGATTTCTGAAGAAAAAAGCGCAAAACAACGTTAGAATGATGCAAATCCACGTTATGTTTGATGAGAAAAACATAAAAAATAGTGATAACCCAGCTCCAATAGCTATGAATCTAAATCCTTCCTTATGAATTGAAAAATCTACTCCATGAAATGTCATAACCCGAAATCCAGCAAATCCACCTAAGTCCATATTAGCATATGTTGTTCAAAACAAAGCCATTTTTTCCAGTTTGGATAAATTATTTTGTTGTCTGCTTTTGCAGGAATAAATTGATATAATATTTTATAAAAAAATAAATTATTTTTATATAATTACAATCCTATAATCGAAATATTTAATGGTTCTTTTTTGGTTTTTAGTTCTAAAATTGCCCATACAAGTGCATCAACCCTATCGGGTGATTTTTCGATTTTGCCATCATACGTTAAATCACACATTTGTTCTTCCAAAGCCGAGAATTCCTTCGTATGAAACACTCGCTGATTGCTATACAAAAGCGAAATAGGTTCCGCCCTAGCAATTTTCCCTTTTATTGCACGCACTTGTCTGAATGGAGCGTATGGATTGATTGTTTTTATCATTTCACTAACAAGATCCCCGCCATTATTTGTTTCCGCGACTATGCAACTTGCACTATAGTCGTGGCATGCACGACACACTACTTTTGCCCACTCTTGAGCTGAATATTTACCGCTCAGATCATCAAGCACATATATTTTTTCATCATAGCCTACTCCTGCTACTATTATCCCGGTTTCATCTGAATTGTCGTTCGTGCTAACCGCAGGATCAACGCCTATAACTACTCGTTCTAGTGTATCGTTATCAATTTCCCTGTGTTGTATATCAGATTTTTTCCAGAGAGTATTTTCTTTCGTCATTATCAGCTGTCCCTCTAGCTCCTGCTTACCCATCCAGGTATTTGCGTAAGTTTCCCTTATTGTTTTCAAAAATCGTTTACTCAAATTTTCTTCGTTTTGAAAAGTTGAGCCCTGAGTTAAGTACGTGCCTTCAGAATCTACCATTTTTTTCAAAATTTTCAGTGGTTTAGGAGTAGTTGTGATGATACATCTAGGATCGTCACCGAGACGCAATGAAAACAATATCTGGTGCCAAGTTTCCTTGGGATGATTGTATTTTGCAAATTCGTCCATCCAAACCAAATCGAATTGATATCCCCTGATTTTTTCATAATGATCTGCGCCTATCAGATATGCCTTTGCTCCGTTTTCCCAAACTATCAAATTTCTCGAGCGATAAAATTTAAATTTCAAGAAATCGCTGTCTTCGATTTGATCTTCATGATTCTTATATATCTTCTGAGCTATAGTTGTCGATAAGAGACCAGACAAGCCTTCAACCATAACATCGCGTGCTTCCACAACTGATTTCCCAACTATGGCAATACTTTTGTATTTTCCGCCATTGACTAGCTCCATCACTGCTTCAGCTCCGGTTCGGGTTTTTCCAAAACCACGCCCGGCGAGTATCAGCCATAGCCATTTATCCGTATTTGGAATTCGTTGCTCCGGTCTGGCTATATCATGCCAATTTGGAATAACTTGGTTATTACTTTGTTCGGTTGTATTTATTTCATTAAAATTCATATTGATTCTCCATTAAAATTATTAATTACTTAAAATATTAGACACAATTAAAAAACAATATATTTTCAAAAAAGGAATGGATATTTTACTTATTCAAAATTCCTAAGATTTCCCGAATTGATTTTATTTTTCGTAATCTAATTTTTTCATTCTTATCAAAATCTTCGGTTTTATACGAGCAGATAACCTGCGAAAACCCAAGTTTTTGTGCTTCTTTTATTCGTGAATATGATAGATGTGATTGCCGTATTTCACCAGAAAGACTAACTTCACCAAAGAATACCGCGCCTTGTGGCAAAGGTCTATGAAAAGCAGACGAAACTATTGCTGCAACAACAGCTAAATCTATTGCTGGTTCAGTTATCTTTAATCCACCAGCAATATTCAAATAAACGTCTTTATTTGAAAAATTTAGTTTACATCTGTTAGATAAAACCGCCACTAGCATTGAAAGCCTGTATGGATCAAAACCTATCGCTGAGCGTCGTGGCGCTGGATTTGAGGTGTTTGACACAAGCGCTTGTATTTCCGACAAAATAGGTCTTGTCCCTTCAATTCCGGAAAAGACTGCGACACCACTAACGTTGTCATCATATTCGGAAAGGAAAGCTGACGATGGATTAGCTACCTCTCGCAATCCTTCTGTTGTCATTGCAAAAACACCAATTTCATCAGTTGATCCATATCTATTTTTTTCGCATCGCAGTATTCGATAATCGTATGCTTTATCGCCTTCGAAATACAGCACACAATCAACCATATGCTCCAGTGTTTTAGGCCCAGCAATTGCGCCATCTTTGGTCACATGCCCAACTATTACAACAATGACATCGTTGTTTTTTGCAAAGTTGACTAATTCCTGAGTACAAAACCTAACTTGAGAAATACTGCCTGGAGGGGATTGTATCAAATCCGAGGAAATTGTTTGTATAGAGTCTATCACAACAATGCTATTATGCTTGATCTCGCTTAAAGCCGTCAAAATCTGATGTATATTTGACGATGACGCAATTCGCAAGTCATCGTTTGTAACCTTAAGGCGTTGCGCTCTCATCGAGACTTGCTTGGTAGACTCTTCGGCGGATATATATATGTAATGCTCTATTCCTTTTATTGCAGATAGCAGTTGCATGAGCAACGTCGATTTTCCTATTCCTGGATTACCCCCTAGCAAAATTACAGAGCCATCAACAAATCCTCCGCCCAAAACGCGATTTATCTCCTTCATTTCTGTCTCATGTCGCGTCGCATCTGGCTGTGATTTTCCTGTATCTGGAATTGTCTCAAAAAAATTGTCTGGAATAGATATATTATCGGCTAACGGTTTGCTTTCAGTTAGTTCTTCAACCACACAATTCCAATCCTTGCACACGTCACATTGCCCCATCCATTTTGAGAACATTGCTCCACATGATTGACATATGTATTGTGTCGTTCTTTTTACCATTCTATTCATTTCACAGTGGCGTCTCCTACGGGATTTGAACCCGTGTTGTCGCCGTGAAAGGGCGGTGTCCTAGACCCCTAGACGAAGGAGACGTTTAGTAGTGGTGGGCTCAACAGGGTTCGAACCTGTGACCCTCTGATTAAAAGTCAGATGCTCTACCAACTGAGCTATGAGCCCCTACCTGGTTGTTATTGTAACTTACAACTTATGATGTGTTCAAGATAATTTTTGAAAAATACAGATAATTGTTTACGTCTGTCTCTTCCTATTCACAAAATATCTTAGATACTGAATGGTTACTCAGAGCAAAACTCCATTCACAACAAGATGTCAAGTTTGTATCTATTTTCTTAATATAAGAGGTTTATTATCCAAAAAACTTATGATTGTCGAGGGAGAATTGGCGCATAGCCCTCCATCAATTATTAGTGGCAAATTATTGCCAAAATCGGCTTTCACCATGTCAGCGGAAATTGCAGTCGGATGTCCAGAAATGTTTGCGCTAGGCGCTACTATCGGATGATCAAGCTGACGTATTAGTTCTAGGCAGAACGTATTGTGTGGCAATCTTAAGGCAACTGTATCGTCTCCTCCAGTTACTACTCTAGAGATATTCTTCGCCATCAAAACCAGAGTAACAGGTTTCTGTTCTTCAGTCCAGACCCGATGCGCATACTGCATAGATTCATCGGTAAAATTTGCCACATTTTTAGCCATCTCTAAGCTATTTATCAAAACTATCAAGGCCTTATCCTTGGGACGTTTTTTTAACTCATATACTTTCTGCACAGCGTGATCGATAGTTGCATCTGCTAAAAGCCCATATACAGTATCTGTCCTAACCGCTATGACTTCACCCCGCTTTAGCAAAGTTACTGATTTTCCCAGGTATTTCATTTATCCTCAATTGCCAATTGCTATTGGATTTCTCGTGTTTTAGTTCCTATTGAAGTTTTTGATAAAATCCAATTATCTTTACCAAAAGCTCTTTCGAATACCCATTTATGTATGACGTCACGATATATTCTCTTAGGATTATCTGGTGAAATGCCCTCGCTTGTTACCATAGCACTCATTTGATCGACATCAAAGGTCACGAAAATTTGCGCTTTTTCGGAAAGCATCTGAATTTCATCAAGACTTGTTTCCTTGTGCTTTATCAGGAGTTCTTGCCTCAAATTTTTTGATTCGCGTCGTGCTATTTGTGAGGCAAAACTTTCGTATAGTTTTTCGGTAAGCATTGATTTTAGGATATAGTGATGAGAATTAGCGAAGCCGTTAAATATCGCATCAAACATTTCTTCCGCCTTTGCCAGAAAAGTAGTTGGCGTAAAATCTGGAAATTTTTCCTGCAGAGCCAAAGATATTTTATCCAACTTTGCGTTCTCACAATTAGGAGATACTCCAGATGAGGAATTAGCAATCACTCCTTCTATCACGTTTTTCAGCTTCTCGCGATCTTCTTCGCTCATGTTTATAATAATTTTTTGAGTTTTTCCAAACTCCTTAAACAGTTTATAAAAAATTAAAAGAGCTATAATCGCCAAAACCAACAGAAGCATAATTCCTTCCACAAAAAAACGTCACCACGTGGCAACCTATAAGCCGGGTTCTGTCCAGGAGCATCATGCTCCTTGGTTGACCATTCATCTAGACTTGTTGTTACCAACAAGCTCAAGCGACCTACCCGAATGACTGCGATTGTAAGCTATCGCGGGAAACCCACGCCATCCCTATTTGGTCTTGCTTCAGGTGGAGTTTGCAGTGCCGTTCCTGTTACCAGTAACGCGGTGAGCTCTTACCATCACCTTTTCACCCTTACCCCCAAAAGGAGGCGGTATACTTTCTGTTGCACTCTTCCTGCTGAAAACCTCACGATTTTCAACGCCGGACGTTATCCGGCACCTTGCCTACAATGAAGCCCGGACTTTCCTCTGAAAATGCAAGCTAAGAAAGGTAGGCAGTTTGCAATTCTCAGCGACCAACCAGTTGCCACATTGATATTCTAACAGAAAAAGGCACAACAAGCACAAAAACAAACTGCACAGCACCTGCTCGTCCACAGGCTATAACTTTCCGGCAATCTCCAAAGGCAAGCCAAATTCATCTTTATGCTTATTGAGAAGTATATAGCTTGCAATACTTGAAACAAAACCACTACTTTGCAAAGTTCCGTGCAAGATTCCTTCGTATGATTTCAAATCTTTTGCAATCACCGTAAGTATGAAAACCTCATTTCCCGATGTCGAAAAGCATGAACGGATGCGGCACTCACGTTCAACTATTTTTAAAAAACTGCTCACTGTTTCTGTTGCCTGAGATACCAGAGAAACAATGCAAAACGCCTTTATGGTAAAACCAAGAAGCTCAGGATTTACTATCGCGTGGTATCCCTGCAAAAAGCCTTGATCTTCCATAAGCTTAAACCGTCGCAAACAGGGCGGAGCAGAAATCCCGGCTTTCTTTGCAAGATGAACATTTGACATTCTCCCATGTTGTTGAAGGTTACCCAAAATCACCATATCGATGCTATCAAGATTCATTGCTACAAAAAACAAGGCATTTTTTATATGGTACAAATGTCGCCAGCATTTCAGAAGTAGAAATCGAAAAAATTTTCAACTAGTAATGAACAAAAATAAAGAAATCAATATTTCATAAGTACTAAAGATTCTTTGCTATATCATTAGCAGACATTCCAGAAAGCGCTAATTGTGTATTTCGCGTGGTATGAGATGGGGGGAATTTGCTAGCATTTAGAAAATGTGTCTTATTCAACAAGGATTGTTTCCCATCTGCAAATAGCCTCTCTGTCACTAGATCGGATAATCCACCCCAAATGCCTTCTTCAATAAATATAATTTTTTCGTGATGGTCTGAGAATTTATAAAACGTTTCGAAGTCGAATGGCTGAATAACTCGCGCATCAATTATAGTTGGGTGTTTTTCAGAAATAGCAACTGCATCAAGAACAGTTTTTAGCATGTCGCCGACAGAAATTATAAGTGTCGTATGCCCTTCACTCACAACTCGGCTTTTTAACGAAAATTCAGATATTGGAAAAACATCGCTAGCTTCGGCTTTAGGAAACCTTATAGCCGTTGGTGCATCCTCATAACAAGATGCGAACTTTACCATATTCTCAAGTTCCGCCTTTCCAGAAGGCGCCATAATAACAAATTGCGGAAAATTTTGTAGCATCGAGATGTCATAAAGTCCTGCGTGCGTTTTTCCATCAGCTCCTGGAAATCCCGCTTTGTCGATAATAAATCTCACTGGCAAATTTTGCAGAACGATATCGTGGTAAATTTGGTCAAATGCACGTTGCAAAAATGTCGAGTATATGCAGACAAACGCTTTATAACCTTGCTCAGCCATGCCTGCAGCAAAGGTTACCGCGTGCCCCTCCGCAATTCCAACATCGAAAAACCTTTCTGGAAATTTTTCTGAGAATTCCAAAAGCCCAGTGCCGGTTTTCATAGCGGCAGTAATACATACGATTTTTTTATCCTTTTCTGCCAATTGAACAATAGTTTTCCCGAACACATCTGAATATTTATTTTTCTTTGATTTATCAACACCGTGCATCCTTGTTGCATCACGCTCAGCCTCAGCATATCCTTTTCCTTTCTGGGTTATTGCGTGAATTAAAACCGGCTTATACGTTGCTACATCCCGAATGTTGGTGAAAATTTTTATAAGTTTGCCCAAGTCATGTCCATCGAGAACACCAACGTATTGAAAACCAAATTCTTCGAATATGTTATTGCCTTGTATGACCGTTTTAATGCAATTTTCAATCTTTCGCGAAATCTTCTTAGGTAAAAATGTCAGGGATTTGCTTATCATCCGACGCACAGATAATCCTCCTCGAGATGCAAGGAGTTTTGCTAGGTATAGCTTCATTGCGCCAACGGATTCAGAAATAGACATCTGGTTATCATTTAGTATGACGATGAAATTTTTTGTTCCGGCAACATTATTCATCGCCTCATAAACCATTCCGCCACTCAGCGACCCATCACCTAAAAACGAAAGAACTTTGTAATTCCCGCCATCCAAATCACGTGCTTTAGCCATTCCAAGAGCTGCACTTATGGATGTCGAAGCATGTCCGGCAATGAAATGGTCGTATTCGCTTTCTGCCGGGTCTGGAAACCCAGAGGCTCCGTTTTCTGTACGCAAATTTTCCATCATCTCGCGACGTCCAGTTAATAATTTATGAGCATAAGCCTGGTGTCCGACGTCAAATATAAGTCGGTCGGTCTCTATGTCAAAAACATAATGTATCGCAACGATGAGCTCTATTGCCCCCAAATTTGAGCCTAAATGTCCACCGTTTTTTTTAGTTATCCTGATGATTTCGGAACGTAACTCAGCACAAAGTTCGGTTAATTGGGCAATACTTAAGCTTTTTAAATCAGAAGGTTTTGAGATGCCATCTAAAATCATTTCACATCCACTATAACCGGGGCATGGTCTGATGGACGTTCCTTTGCCCGTGTGCTCGTATCTATAAAACAATTTTGAACATCAACATTTGGTGTAGTTAATACGTAATCCAAGCGTAATCCATAATTTTTCGCAAAAGCATACCGTCGGTAATCCCACCACGTATAGATTGGTTCAGTTTCCGAATTAGCAAATTCTCGCATAATATCTCGCAATCCAATATTTATCAAATCTTCGAATAATTCACGTTCTCGCTCAGTGCAACACACCTTTCCTCGCCAGGCTTTTGGATTGTATACATCCGCATCAGTTCGAGCTATGTTAAAATCCCCACCAATGATAAATTTTTCACCTTGCGCTGCTTCTTTGATATGATTTGCCAATGTTTTCAAAAATTTTACCTTATATTTATATGCTGGAGCTTCAACATCTTGCCCATTAGGAACATATACAGATGCAATAATATGACCATTTATCAGCGCCTCAACGTATCTAGCTTGCGGATCATTCTCAAAAATCTCATTGCCCATTTGCAAGCATTCGATTTGATACTTCGATAAAATCGCCACCCCATTATAACTCTTTTGTCCGTAAATCAGGCAGTTATACCCCATATCTTCGACATACTCGCACGGAAATGCTTCGGTGACACATTTCAACTCCTGCAATAAAACAACATCAATATCATTCTCATAAAGGAAACTCACCAAATGCTCGATACGAGCTCTAACTGAATTAACATTCCAAGTAGCAATTCTCATTGTTCTAAGGACTGTATTTTTTTTAGCGACTTAACTTTTACATTTTAGTTTTCTTTGCATCAATCGCAACTAAATTTTGTTGTATCTTGAACGATTTTCCACATCTGCACGTCTGTGCGTTATGATTTCTCACGACTATTTCGTCACAAAGTCCAGATTGTAGTTCTATTGAAATGTTATCAACAAATGGAACAGCATTCCTCTCTATCGCAAACTTTATCCCATTGTGCTCGACGAGCTTATCCTGGACATATGGGACATCAAGCAACAAAACCAACATATTTCCAGCGCATCCACCTTTTTGTAAAACTAATCTAGGAATTTTCCCAGAGTTTTGCTCCATCGCTTTTTTAATTTTTTCTTCGGCTTTTATAGATATTTTCACTGCTATCCTCCAATGTCCAATGCTTTTAAAAGATCATTTAGCTCTTGTCTAGCTGCGATATGGGACAAGCTCATTTGTGAAGCCGAAACATTACGGTCAAGCAATGTTAGTCCTGATAGGAATAGTTCCCTAAAAATTACACGTTCCTTAAATCCTTTTGCTAATCTAAAGCCAATCCGCTTTGCTAATGCATTTAAAACTCTATCCAATTCTGTTCTGTTTTTGGATGCAACGCTAGACATTCTGTTGACAAGCACTATCCAATCTATTGAACCTTTATCTCGCATAATCCGTTCTTTTTTTTGATTCCATACCATTTCAGCGTAGGTACTCGGTCTAATATTCGTTTCAGTTGAATCGTTTATGCGTACCAATAGATCTAAATCAATAAAACTTTCATTCATCGGCGTTATGATTACATCAGCGAATGAATGAGCTATTCTAGACAGGCTACTGTCATTACCAGGAGTGTCAATCACAATGTAGTCATGCTCCGTAAGAGAGTCTAATAGGGTTGTAAAATTTTTCAAATTATCTCGTTCTACTTGCGAAATCGTCTCAGCTTCGCTTTCAAAAACAGGCGTATGAAGAGGAGTTAATATCTCTGGATTTTCACACTTTGTAGCTTCTCTGTTCTCTATATACCTCGTCAATGTTCCTTGGCGAGCATCGACATCTATTGTTGCTACTGAGTTTCCTTTTTGTAATAAGTTAACCACAAGATGCATCGCCAATGTTGATTTACCAGTCCCGCCTTTCTGATTGCCAAAAACTATAATCTTTTTAGTCATAAAAACTTTGAGCACTATGAAACTACCAAGTTTATTCTATCATTTACCTTCTAATAACATCAAATAGAATACAGAATAGGATGGGGCGCGATGTGGTATGTTTTTATTTTACCACATCGCGCCCCAAGGCCTGTCAAGGTACGCATACGCTCAGCGACCTTCGGTCAATGACCGCTGGTTGCTGACCTTGACGGGCGGAATAGTCTTCGGCTGAAAATAATTTGCATAGCCATGAAAAAT
>Ga0256405_10001437_pt1 | contig 64761 bp, 63 predicted proteins | sample RumenRJG_02DNA_FD_189096 | JGI IMG/M metagenome (GOLD analysis project Ga0256405, IMG submission 189096) | Bovine rumen microbial communities from Lethbridge, Alberta, Canada - RJG_02 | ecosystem: Host-associated > Mammals > Digestive system > Stomach > Rumen | place: Canada: Alberta... | reverse complement strand
GATTACAACGTACCTGATGAAATGTATAAATGCTTCCAGTATAATGAACTGGAAAGGAATCGGGCTGCATAAAACTTTACACCTTAAACCTGTAAAAATTTTGTGTTGACAAAACAGCGCAGTTTATCTAGATGCACATGGTGGTAATTATAGAAACCCAACAGAGGGAGCTCTATTTAGGAGAATAAAATGAAGGCTTCTGAAATAAATAATAATCCTCTGACAAAGGCATGGGAAAAACGCTTTTCCCAATTAACGGTAGAGAAGCAACAAAGAATTCTGGAATTGGAGAAAAAGACAGTTTCAGAATACCAACTGAATGTAATCAAACGAACTCGTTCATATCCAGAAGTCGGGGATATTTTTGATATTAATCCCAAAGATGATGTGATTTATCAAGGTTTAGTTATCAACAATCACATTGATAACCTTTATGGGAAAGATTTAATCATTGTCATTATTTTCAATAATAATGAAGATATCAGGGAAAAGATGAAAAGAAAAATTTCAGGCAATGATTTATTACTTCCTCCATGCCTTATTGGAAAAGAATATTGGACTCGAGGATTCTTTCATACAATACGACATATGGAATTAAAAATTGATATAGAATCCTATGGATTCTATCGACTTGGAGACGGTTTATATTATTTGGAAAAATCACTTGAAGAGTAATAAAAGGAACTGTATCCCAGAATTGCCATCAAAAAAGGGCCGGAAAGCAAATAAAATTGCGAATTTGGGAAAATAATGCTAAAATAAGGCAGGAGGATAAAATCATGAGTTACGAAGCAGTTTTGGAGCAGGTAAGAACTGCCCCTGAAGAATGTCTTGATGAAATCTCTAAGATTATCAGCTATGTGGTGTACCGCTATGAAGCTGGAAAGGAAGAAAAGCCTTCCCCTCAGCTTGCCAATGCCATGCTTGAAGCCCTGCAAATAAGTTCCGACCCGTCGGAAAAAGCGTATTCCAGCACTAAAGAACTTTTTGAGGACTTAAACGCATGACATATCTTGTAAAAAAGACTACACAGTTCAAAAAGAGCTATAAACTTGCTGTAAAACGCGGCTTGGATGTTTCTTTGCTGGAAGATGTTGTGGAAAAACTAAAAAACGATATTCCTCTTGAAGAAAAGTTTCATGACCACCAGCTTACAGGAAGCATGAAATTGTTCCGCGAGTGTCATATCCAACCAGATTGGCTGCTTGTCTATTTGAAGCAAGAGTCAATTCTTACGCTCACGCTTGTCGATACTGGTACACATTCAGATTTATTCGGAAAATAAAACAGAACTTTGCACGGATTTTGCAATTGTTCTGGATCTGGATGTTGCTCCATACGGCATACAAAAAACACAAGGTACAAGCATCAAATGTAAAGGAAGAATGTTTATGGATTTGCTTGAAAAAATAATACAATTAATTAATAGTGGCAAATATGATGAAAGCGAAAAAATTTGTCGAAATCTCAATTTTACGGAAATAAGGAATGGTTTTCTAAAGATTGCCTATGACACAACTAATTTTAGCTTGTACTCATTTGTATTCTATATGTTTACAAAAACTGAAGATGACAGATGGCTTGATTTAGCACTTTCACTAGTTATAGGCCCATTATGTTTTGTAGAAGGTGCTTATTCTATTGGTTTGTTCCATGCACGTCAGCTAATTAGAAAAAAAAATTGTGTTAAAAATTTAGTACAACTTCTATTTTTTTATACTATTCCTGAAAAGCTTATTAATAGAGATGAAGCTTTAGAAATAGCTCATCAGGTTTTAAAACTTGATCCTATCAATCAAGTGGCTTTGCAAATAGTAAGTAGTAGTAAATAATCTTATTGTGTATTCTAAAAACTACCGAGGATAGATGAAGCATTGAATTCCACCATGAAAGGCGATTTCCCAAGTAGATACTCACCCATAAAGCGGGTGCTTGCCCTTACCGTGCTCCTAGCTTACCTCTCATCGCTCAGCACCGCGTTCTGTAAGGTTTTCAGAAGCCTCAGCTTGTGCCTTGCGCGAAGCTCCGGTCTATTGGCAAAACAACAGAACCAGCTCCCATGAGCCCGTGTTAAAAAACGTAAGAGCTGACTCCGTAGCTTTGTGAAACCAGTTCACACGCTTTGCGGAACGCGAAAACGCGCTTGCCAAACTGAAAAAACACGCTGGGCAGGCTGACAAAACGCAGTTGCCGTCAGAAGCCCGTCAAGCCTCCATGTTCGGGCAGGGAATCCTGCTCACCTGCCAAAAAAGCCTTTCCTTTTTCTTCTATATAATATATAATCATTGAAGGAGGTAGCCCCATTGGAAGAAGAAGAGGCCGTTGACAAGACGCTCAAGCGCACGGTGAAGGACAGTGTTTTCACCGACCTGTTCAGCCAGAAGCGTTACCTCATACAGCTCTACCGCTCGCTACACCCGGAGGACGCGGAGACTGGAGAGGACAACATCTCCATAGTGACGATTCAGAACGTCATAACGGACAGCCTGTACAACGACTTGGGCTTCATGGTCAAGGACAGACTTGTAATTCTGGTGGAGGCTCAGAGCACGTGGTCGCCAAACATCGTCATAAGGGCACTCATGTACCTGATGCGCACCTACAACGACTACTTCTCGGAGCGTGATATGGATTTGTACGCTTCCAAGAAGGTGTCCCTTCCCTGCCCGGAGCTGTATGTCGTCTACACAGGCGAGAAGAAGGATGTTCCTGACAGCCTGAGCCTGTCACAGGAGTTCTTCGCCGGGCAGAAGCCGATGGTGGACGCAACGGTGCGGATACTGCGTGACGGCAGTAAAGGCGACATCCTGAGCCAGTACGTTGCCTTCACGAGGGTGTGCAAGGAACAGGTCGCGCTTCACGGCAGGACGCAGAAGGCCGTGGAGGAGATAGTGAGGATCTGCCAGACGACGGACATACTGGCAGAGTACATGAAGAGCCGTGAGAAGGAGGTCAAGAATATCATGTTTACTTTATACGATGAGGAAGAAATTCTACGCCGCCATGACAAGACTGTGGCCGAGGCTGCCGCCAGGGAAGCGGAGCAGAGGGGCATAAGTCAAGGCATAAGTCAGGGCGTTGTCACCAGTCTCCGAAACCTGATTGCCAATTCGGGCATGACACAGGTGCAGGCGATGGATATGCTGGGCATAGAGCAGGAGGAGCGCGACAAGTACGCTACGATGATGGCGTAGTGCAGGAATGCCAGAAGCTCCCTGTTTGACTGATTTAAACGAATGAGGCATAAGCTCTGTACCGAAAGAGGTTCTTGCCCAGACACTATATATAGAAAGAAAAAGAAAGTCTTTTGCAGTGCTGCCGGGAGGGGGCACATTTTACCTTAATTTCCTCACTTTTCTTCTTGACAGGATGCGCTGCCGGTTCCATAATGGAGATAGTTCTTTGAAATAATCTGCACTGGGCGACTACCTCCCCACCGCAGGGGCTGACAATTCCAGCCTTTCCGGTATGGGCGGAGTGTTTAACACGACAAACTGCCATTTGTACCACTACGCGGGGAATAACCCGGTGAGGTACACGGACCCGGATGGAAGAATTTTAGCAAATATCGTTGCTGGAGCTGTAGGTGCTGCAGTTGGTGCTATTGTTGGTGCAACTACAACATATATGGCCGGTGGAGATGCAAATGCAATAAAAGCGGCTACAATTGGTGGTGCAGTAGGCGGAGCCACTGCAGGCTTTACATTGGGGGCATCTCTAATTGTTGGGGCTACGGTTGCTGTAGGAACTGGTGCTGTCGTTGCAGCAGGTTCTGATATCGGATTGGATTTACATGATGGAAAAGAAATTTCTGGGGAATCTGTATTAAAAGCTGCTATAGGAGGAGCTACTGGAGGTCTTGCAGGTTTTGCAGCTGGTCATGCAACTGGAAAAGCTATAGAAAATGCAAGAGAAACAACTGCAAAACAAAATGATGTTTTCCCTGAAAATCCTGATAATTTTAATCCAGAAGGGTTAACTAGAAGAGATTTTAAAAACGGAGAAATAAAGAAGTGGATGAATAATGATAATAAAGCTATATATGAATGGAATAAGGATCCTAAATACGGAGATCATTATCATTTTACACCAGATGGAAAAAATCGAGTCCCAGGGGTAACAGGTGACACACATCTATTGCCTGGAGAACCAGTTCCTTAAATCTAATTTTCTGAATAGTGGATAGGAGATGTTATGATTTATAATCTAAAAAATTATCAAGATTTAAATTCTATATATTTACATGATTATGAATTGAAAGATATTATTGTTAATTATAGTAGCAAAGTATTAACAATTCGATTATTAAACACGGACAATCAGTTAATAGACTTTAATATAAACTTTTATTCGTTTTATATTGAATGTTTTGAACCGTGGGGGGAAGGTATATATATTAACTCATTTTCAGTTTCCTTACATCGTCTAGCATCAGAAACAGAATGCATGAAAATGGATTTGTTATTGAATTCGGGAGATAAATTAACAATTTTGGCAAAAGAAATTAGTTTTATGAATTCATAATATTTTCTCAACATCTCACTGCGTTTTTTAAAATTCTCATTGGAAAAAAAACAAAAATTTCAGTAAATGGAAGAACTCGTATTCCTGATGGTCTACAAGCCGGTGTTTTAAGTGAGGTGAAGAATACAAAGACACAATCATTCACACGACAATTACGTGATTTTTCTGATTATGCAGAGGCCAATGGGTTACGAATGGATTTATATACTAGATCTGATACTAAATTATCAAAACCCTTGCAAGATGCTATTGAGTCTGGAAAAATTAATTTGAAAACTATACCGGAGTAATATAATGACAGCAGAAGAGTTGTTGAACAAATTAAAAAATAATAAAGACTATCAAGATATGTTCAATAAAAAAAAATTTGAGCGACAAAAACAGCATGACGCATTAGTTCAGGAAGCTAAATCGTTTTCTAATGATTGTCTCAGTGTAGGATATGAGCTAGAAACGCCTTGGGATTTGATAAGTGTAAAAGAGCCTTATCCTAAATTGATACCAATTTTAATAAAGCACTTTGAACAAAAAAATTATTCGCCAAAATTTAGAGAGGGCGTAGCCCGTGCACTAGCTGTGAAGGATTCATCTGATTTTTTTGATATCATACTTTCCCAGTATAATAATACATCTGATAAAGCTGGAAATGTAAAATGGGCTATCGCATGTGCACTTTCGGGAGCAGCAACAACTCAAAAACACTTTGATATAATTGAACAGCTGATTCTTGATGCTGAAAATGGAAATAGCCGAAATGCATTGCTTGATACAATAAAACATATGAAAAAGGAGCAAAAAGAGAGAATCCTAAAATATGCACTAACTGATAGCCAGTTATTACCAAATTTAAAGACACTGGGAATAAAATGAAACTCTCAGAAATAAATAGTACCTACTGAAAAAGTTGCTATTTGGAGTGGAAGGAATGCTGGCGCGTGCTGAAACCGCAGGGCCTGCTGCTTTCCGGTGTTGATTTTTACATCAATTATATTGTTGATGCCGATGAGCGGCAGATAGTCAATCATCTGCCGTTCAACCCGCTGATTGATGAAGAGCAGCGGCGCCAGCTGGAACGTGACGACGGCGGCATGCAGTTTTCGCACACGCTGGAAGAGCAGATAAACGGCCAGCTGGAAGCCGGTTTTACCCTGCTGAATTTGTATGATGACACAAACGGCGAAGGCCGCCTGCATGAACTGAACATCCCCACGTTTCTTGCAATGCGCTCAATGAAACGTGCAGAAAACTAGTGCTGGATTTGCAGCTGGAAAACGCCGCTGAATCATGCTATGATAGTCCAAGGAGGAACAGCGTGTCAGGGATAAAAAGACTTGAAGTTGATGAGTTCTGGGCCGATTCTACGGTGATAGATGCCGGAGATTATGTGTTTGTCGGATATTGCATGGCAAACGAAGGCAAATCCATTCAGGAGCAGATGGACGGGGCATTTGATGTCTTGGAAAAACGCTTGCAGCTTGCCGGGCTCACGCTGGAATCAGTTGTAAAAATGGATTGCCTTTTTAAGGACATTCAGGACTTGCACTATCTGGCAGACGTCATAAAAAAGCGCTTTGCAGGAAAGTATCCGGTGCGGAAAGCTTTTACGTCTGATTTTATTCGGGAAGGCATACGATTTCAGATTGATGCGATTGCATATAAAGGCTAATTATGGAGGCTCACATGCGTTTGGATGGGTTCGGGCTGCTGGTCAATGACATGGGAACAATGATCCGATTCTACAGGGATGTGCTTGGCTTTGAGATAAAGGAAGCCGAGGACACAAGCAATGTGTATCTGGTCAAAGACGGAACGCTGTTTTTGCTGTACGGCAGAAAAGACTTTGAAAAGATGACGCACCGCAGATATGAATACGTCAAGGGCCTGAACGGTCATGCAGAAATCGCACTGTACGTTGATACATTTGAAGAAGTGGATGCTGCCTTCAAACTGGCTGTTGAAAAAGGCGCGGTGCCGGTCCTTGAGCCGGAAACAGAACCCTGGGGGCAGCGGACCTGTTACATCGGCGATCCCGAAGGTAACCTGATAGAAATCGGCTCGTGGAACAAGCCGTATGAGCAGAAGGATAAATAGCGCTTATATGGTGCCGGATGGAAACATGATACGGGAAATTACACGTGACGAAATACCTGCCTGTGTTGAGATTATAAAAAAGAGTTTCAGGACTGTGGCAGACGAATTTGGTTTTACGGAAGAGAACGCTCCCAGATTCACGGCGTTTGCAACTACAAGCGACAGGCTTGTGCACCAGATGGATGAAGAGCATCGCGCAATGTTTTGCTTTGAGGAAAACGGTGTTTTGCTCGGTTACTATTCCCTGCTTTTCCAGCCGGGCAGCGAATGTGAGCTGAGCAATCTGGCCGTCCTTCCGGAGTTCCGGCACAAGGGAATCGGCAAACTGCTTCTGGAACATTCGTTCGGGGTAGCCCGCAGAAAGGGCTGCCGTATCATGAACATCGGGATTGTTGAAGAAAACAAGTGCCTCCGTGCATGGTATGAAGCAAATGGTGCCGTTCATACCGGAACAGAAAAATTTGATTTCTTTCCGTTTACCTGCGGATATTTGAAAAAAGAGCTGTAAGTTCAAGACGCGTGCATTTGAGCTGCGTGCGCGGATATGGTGTCGTAAGGAGATAAAGATGAAATTGACAATTATCGTTGATAACATTTCCAATTCGGATATCAGGGGTGAGTGGGGCTTTTCTGCTCTGCTTGAATACGGCGGTAAAAAGATTCTGCTGGACGCGGGTGCCTCGGAGCTCTTTTTGCAGAATATGAAGCGCCTCAATATCGATGTCAGTGACATCGATTATGCGGTGCTGAGCCATGCGCATTACGATCACGCAAACGGCTTTCCTGCCTTTCTGGAAAACAACCGGAAGGCAACGCTGTACCTCCGCGAAGGCACTGCCGGAAACTGCTACCACAAAAAATATTTTATCCGCTTCTATATCGGAATCCCAAAAAGTATTCCCGGAAAATATGCGGCCCGGATACAGTATGTTTCGGGCGATTACCGCCTGATGGACGGCGTGTATATTATTCCCCACAGAAGCGAAGGGCTTGCAAGAATCGGTCTGCGCGAAAATATGTACCGCCGCACTCCGCTGGGCTGGATTCCGGATGATTTTTCCCACGAGCAGTGCCTTGTTGCCGATACTGAAAAAGGACTTGTCATTCTGAGCCCCTGTTCGCACGGCGGAGTTCCGAATATCATCAATGAAGTCAAAGCAAGTTTTCCGGGGAAAAAAGTCTACGGGATAATCGGCGGTTTCCATCTGTTCAACAAACCGGACGATGAAGTCCGTGCACTTGCCGCAGAGATAGAGAACACCGGAATTGGATATGTCTGCACCGGCCACTGCACAAAGGACCGGGCGTACAGTATTCTGAAGGAAGAACTGGGCGACAAAATCCAGCAGATGAACGTCGGGCTCTGCATGGAGTTTTAACGGAACGTTCTTGCGGTAGGGTGGATGCAGCCTCTCGAAGTCCGCGCGATTTTGAGATATAGGGAAACGGAGAACAATATGAATAAGAAATGGTCCGAAAAGAACAAGAAAATGCAAATGCTGCTTGCAAAAGAAGCGGACTTCGCCGAGGGAATAAAAGTTCTTCTTGAATTGCGGAATGATTTGTTCGAACAGATTTGTTCCATCGTAAAAACTTTTCCTCCGGCCGCTTTTTATCAGATGCCCTTTGGAGACGGCGACGGAAACCATAACGCAACTCTTGCATGGTCGCTCTGGCATATTTTTCGGATTGAAGACATTGTTGTACACACGCTGATTTTGAACGGCACGCAGATTTTTTTTGAAGACAGCTGGCAGAAGAAAATAAAGAGTCCGATTATTACGACAGGAAATGAGCTTGACTGTGCGGCGATGCTTGAGTTTTCAAAGAAACTGAATATCAACACCCTTTATGAATACTGCAAGGCCGTGATGGATTCCACAAATGAATTTTTGAAAGGCCTGCAATTTCCAGATTTAAAACAGAAGTTTTCCGCAGAGGATAAAGAAAGGCTTATTGCAAGTAAATGTGTAAGCCCTGATGAATCTGCTGTCTGGCTGATTGATTTCTGGTGCGGAAAAAATGTAAAAGGATTAATCCAGATGCCTCTTTCCCGCCATTGGATTATGCATGTCGAAGCGATGCTGCGAATTACAAACAAGCTGTGCCAGCAGGCAAAAAAGAATCCAGGAAGTTCTGGATCATGAAATTGAAGACGGCATGAGGATTTTGGAAGAGACCTGGTAGGAAAGATATGGATGAAGAATTAGGGAAAATGCCAATAGAAATCAAGCCTGCGCATACAAGTCGTGCAATGGCATACAAACTTTGGATGAAAACGCCCAATCCAATGGTAACGTTTTTTAAAACTTTTGATGTGACGAATCTTGTCAAAATCAGCCGTAAAAAGCATCTGAAGTTCAATATGCTTCTTGACTGGTGTATCGGAAAAGCTGCACATTCCATAAAGGAATTTTACACGCTTCCTGTTGGTGACAAGTTGCTTCAGTACGAAAATCTTGCGGTCAACACGATTGTAAAAAATAAAGACTGCGAAGTAAATTCCTGCGATCTGCTTTTTTCGGAAAACCTGCAGGCTTTCAACCGCTCTTACTTACAGCATACGGCAAATGTAGCACAAAGCTGCAAGGACAGGGATTTATCAGAGACCTGCATGGTAATCGGCACATCTGCAATCATAGATACCGAAATAGATGGAGCGGTCGGAATGAACTCAGGAATTTTCAATAACCCGTTCATCATCTGGGGAAGATATAAAAAGCAGTGGTTCCGCTATAAGCTTTCGCTTTCGTTCCAGTTCCACCATACGCAGATGGACGGAGCGCACGCAGGACGCTTTCTTGCAAACCTGCAGCATGAGATTACTACTTTGCGATGAGAAGAAGCCCACACATTCATGTGCTTGACCATAATGAACTGCGTGATAAAATGTATATTGAAATACAGAGCTGGGCACTGGAAATGGCATTGGCCAACAGGCTGCAAAAACGGGTCTTAGGGCGGAGCCCTAGGCGAAGGGGGTATGGCATAACGAAGTGTGCCACAGGGGGAAGGCTTTCCCCCTGTATTATGGAGAAAATTATATGATCATTCAGGACATCGACAAAGGCAAGGCTTTTGACTGGGGAAAAACTTCCAAGGATTACGCTAAATACCGGGATATTTATCCGCAGGAATTTTACGACTATATTTTAAACTTGGGAGTATGCAAGGACGGTCAGACCGTGCTTGACTTGGGAACCGGCACCGGCGTGCTTCCAAGGAACATGTACAGGTACGGAGCAAAGTGGACAGGCACTGATATAGCTGAAAATCAGATAGAACAAGCAAAGGCACTGGCAAAAGAAGCCGGTATGGATATAGATTTCTTCACGTCAAGGGCGGAAGAAGTCTCTTTTCCGGACGACACGTTTGACGTCATCACTGCCTGCCAATGCATCTGGTATTTTGACCACAACATAACTTCTGAAAGTTTTGCCAGAATGCTTAAGCCGAACGGCAAGTTTCTGATTTTGTATATGGGCTGGCTGCCGTACGAAGATCCCATTGCGGGCAGGAGCGAAGAAATTATTTTGAAGCATAACCCTGACTGGACGGCACATGGCGACACGGTTCATCCGGTTTGGGTACCAGACCAGTATTTGAAACATTTTACGCTTTTGTCACAGAAAGAATTCCGCGTTGACGTTCCATTTACACGAGAGGGATGGCATGGACGTATGCGCGCATGCAGGGGCGTTGGAGCTTCGATGTCGCCGGAGCAGCTTGCTGCATGGGACGAGGAACATAAAGAGATGCTGGAAAAAAATGCTTCGGAACATTTTATGGTGAAGCATTATATATCCATTGCAGAATTACAGGTAGCAAAATGAAACAGTACAATGTTGATGTGTTTACCGATAAAGTTTTTCACGGAAATCAGGCTGCAGTCTGCATCCTTGATAAGTAGCTTCCTGAATCGCTCATGCAGAACATTGCAAAGGGAAACAATTTTTTTTTCTAAATGGCATGTGCGGTAAAGGAAGGAAACTTTACGGTAGAAAAACAAAACGGCTTGTACAGTAGGAATTTTCCTGCCTGCCGATGCAGCAGGATTATTAGTTCTGGGAAAGCAGTTCTGCTTTCACAAGCAGAAATTTGTGTGGAGTAAAATATGCGGAGAAAAGACCGAGAGGTAAAAGATTTTAGCGAAATTATAGACATTTTGTCCCGAAGTAAGGTTTTGCACCTGGCCCTTATAAGCGATGGAAAGCCTTATTCTGTTCCGGTGAATTTCGGCTACACAGTGACAGAGGATAACGGTGCGAAAAAACTGTCCGTGTTTTTCCATGGAGCCGGAGAAGGAAAGAAGCTGGACGCAATCAAAGAGAATCCGGCCGTCAGTTTTTGCGCGGAAGCTTGCGCTGATGTTTCCGGCGGAGCTAATGCCTGTGACTGGACTTGCTATTACGAAAGCGTGATTGGCTTTGGAACTGCAACAATTCTTGACGACAAACAGGCATGTGCCAACGGCCTTGACGCGATTATGCTCCATAACGGCTACAAGATTCCTGCTGGCGTTAAAGTGATTGCCTACAACGCGATGTATCTTGCAAAGACCGCCGTCGTCAAAATCGATGTCAGCGAGCTAACAGGAAAGCGGCATGTGAAAAAACAGGAGGAAAACAACATGAACGCTAAGAAAACAGCGGATGGATTTACAATCAAGTACAACGAACTGAGCGCGAACGAGTTTATGTTCTTGTGGGAATCCGTCTGGGGCGAGCCGCCTTCCTTGGAGCAGACAGAGCTTGCCATGAAAAACACGCTCTTTAGGGTTTCTATATTTGACGGTCAAAAAATCGTGGCAATGGCAAGAGCAATTGGTGACAAGGGTTTGTGCTATTACATCAAGGATGTCGTGGTCCACCCCGACTATCAAGGCAGGGGCTTGGGAAGAACTTTGATCTGCGAAATTCTTGAATACATTAACAACAACGGCACGGAAGGAACGGAGATTGCCGTAGAGCTTTGCGCCATGCCGGATAAAATTCCTTTCTATGAAAAATTTGGCTTTGCAGCGAACGAAGCCCAAAGGTTAAGAATAATGCAGAAGGTTGCAAAATAGTGCTTGAGTTTATTGAACCGTTTGAGAGGTAGACAGATGAAATATAATCAGACAATTATTTTGAAAAATGGAAAAGAAGCTTTGCTCAGAAACGGGCTTGCTTCCGATGGACAGGCTGTGTTTGAAAATTTTAATCAGACTCATGCCGAAACAGATTACCTGCTGTCATATCCTGATGAAAACAGTTATGATGCAGAACAGGAAGCTCAGTTCCTGAACGAAAAAACTGAAAGTCCGAATGAGATAGAAATCATTGCCATCATCGATGGAAAAATTGCAGGAACTGCCGGTATTGAAGCTGTTGGCAAAAAATATAAGCTGAAGCATCGGGCAGAATTCGGCATCAGTATTTTAAAAGAATACTGGGGACTTGGATTGGGAACGGCGCTTACAAAGGCCTGCATCCAATGTGCCAAAGATGCCGGCTATGAACAACTTGAATTGGATGTGGTGGCTGAAAATAAAAGAGCTGTTGCTTTATACGAGCATCTTGGCTTTAAGGAATTCGGCCGGAATCCCAAAGGCTTTCATTCGCGGATAAGCGGATTTCAGGAGCTGGTGTATATGCTGCTTCCTTTGTAAGCAGCGGCCGCTTGCTGTTGCATGCATAATTGAAAGGAGGAAGAAAAATGAAGGCCTTTATCGTTTACTGCCATCCGTCAGAGGATTCTTTTACACGAAACATCCGGGATGCTTTTATAAAAGGAATTCTTGATTCCGGCAATGAATACGTTCTCTCTGATTTGTACAAAATGAATTTCAAATCGGATATGACTGAACAGGAATATCTGCGGGATGCAAATTACCGGAATACGCCGGAGCCTGCTGCGGATGTTCTTGCTGAGCAGGCAAAAATAAATTCCTCTGATGCGATTGTTTTTATCTACCCGATATTCTGGACGGAAGCTCCGGCAAAGCTTGTCGGCTGGTTCGACCGGGTGTGGTCTTATGGTTTTGCATACGGTGAAAAGTCCATGAAAATGCTGGAGAAAGCTTTGGTGCTCTGTTCTGCCGGAAATCCGCTTGAAAAGCTGGAGCAGTTTGGCCTTTTATCCAGCATGAAAAAGGTGATGTTTGGCGACAGGCTTTTTAAGCGCGTAAAGCAGGCGGAATTTGCAGCCTTTACCGGCACATCACGGGAAAAAGAGTCCCGTGAAAAAAATTGGGATGCGAATCTGCATCGGGCGTATGAAAAAGGAAGGACGCTGTTTGCAAAAACAGAAACTGCATTTTTACTGGATGATAAATATTTTACTGTTGTAGAAAATTCTTCAGCAGGGGAAGTTTCCGGCAAAACTGTTTTCAGCTATCATCAGAAATATTCTGTTATTTGGGCGGAATATTCCGGCGGAGAAATTGTAAAGGGCTTTCTCTTGGGAACTATCGATGAAAACTTTCACCTGCATTTTTCCTATCAGCATATCAATACCGCGGGTGAACAGAAATCGGGAAGCTGCGATTCCGAACCCCGTACTGAAAACGGAAAGCTGAGGTTTTACGAAAACTGGAAATGGTCAAGTGGCGGGTGCGGGACATCAATTATTGAAGAACTGTAAGCTGGATTGAACGTTTTCCTGTGTAACATGCAGTGTTGCAAAAAACTTCAAAAAAGCGTATGCCGGTTGGTGGATTTGAAACGCATCATGTGGAATACTGGAATTACCGGCGGCCACTGGAATAAACACTACGAGGAAGTGCGATGGACTTAGGAAACAATATATGCTTTTTACGGAAGCAGCGGAAGCTGACGCAGGAACAGTTTGCTGAAATGATGCATGTAACCCGGCAGACAGTTTCACGGTGGGAGACGAACGAGGTCGTTCCCGAATTAGAACGGCTTACACAAATGTGTGCTGTGTTTTCATGCACGATGGATGAGCTGGTCAGGGAAAGCCTGCATGCAAAGGAATCCGTGTATTCAGCGATTGAAATCAGAACGGTTCCTGCATTCAGGATGGCGCGCTATGTTATCATCTCGCCCTGTCCTGAACAGGATGTGCAGCATCACATGCAGGCGTGGGGAACGTCAAGCGGACTGCTTGCGGCGGACCCTGCTGCGAAACTTATCGGCTGGGATTTCCCGTTTGTCTCTCAGGAACAGCAGATGCGCTTTGGACTCCACGGTTATGCTGCAGCATATATGCTCCCCGAAGGATTTGAGACGAACTGTCCGGGTGTTGAATACGCTGTAAACCGCGAAGCACAGTATGCGGTCATCACGGTGACAGATCCGCATGCCAGATCCTTCGAGAGAATTCCCAACGGCTACAAGCGTATTATGGAATATCTGCAGTCCACCAATTTCAAGGAAAAAATGCCTGCAGATATTCTTGCCTGCTTTGAGTACGAATATGATGCAGACGGTGTGCATTATATGGATATTTACATGCATGTCGACAGTGTAACAAAAACGGATGCCTTCTCCCATTTAAATTAGGGCCGGAGGCACTTGTTGCATATCCGGCTGGTTCCATGCTACACTCGGGAGTACTGAGAAATAGAAGGGGGCAATGGTTATGGATCAGCTGGAAAAACGCGGGCGCGCGATTATCCGTACAAGTATCATCGGAATCGGGGAGAATGTCCTTCTTGCTGCGTTCAAGGCCGCTGTCGGAATCATTTCTTCTTCGATTGCGATTACACTGGATTCCGTGAACAACCTGAGCGATGCGGCCAGTTCCGTCATCACGATTATAGGTACAAAACTTGCGGCAAAACCTGCCGACAAGAAGCATCCTTTTGGATACGGCAGGCTCGAATACCTTACCGCAATGCTGATTGCTGTCATCATCCTTTATGCGGGCGTAACCTCACTTGTTGAGTCGGTGAAAAAAATCATCTTCCCTGTTACGCCTGCATACAGCAGGGTGTCTTTCATCATCCTTGCGGCAGCTGTTATCGTGAAGATTCTGATGGGTTTGTACGTCAGGAAGGTCGGAAGAAATGTAAACTCTGATGCGCTCATTGCAAGCGGGCAGGATGCCTTGATGGATTCCATCATTTCTGCTGCTACGATAGCCGCTGCTGCGGTCTATATCATTACAGGCATTTCGGTGGAAGCCTACCTTGGTGCCGCTATCTCTCTGCTCATCCTGAAGACCGGCTTTGGCACGCTGCATGAAGCAATCAGCGAAGTTCTAGGCGAACGTGTGGATGCTGAACTTGCGCGCAAAGTCAAGGAGACAATCTCCGGCATTGAAGGCATTCACGGTGTATACGATCTTGTGCTGACAAACTACGGGCCGGACAAATTTTTGGCGTCAGTACACGTTGAGGTTGATGATGCCACAACAGCGGCAGAGATAGACAGGCTGCAGTGGAAAATCTCGAAGGCGGTGCTGGTCAACCATGGAATAACCATGAGTGCCGTCGGTGTGTATCCGTCAAATACGGGGAACAGCATGACGAGCATGATAAAGAAAAAGCTGCGTACCTATCTTGCGCAGTTCCCGGAGGTTCTTGAGCTGCACGGGCTTTATCTTGACGAAGAGGAAAACTTCCTCCGCATGGACGTCATACTTGATTTTGATGCAAAAGACAGGATGGTCCTCTACGAACGGATTAAGACGGAAATAGCCGGAATGTTCCCGGAGTACAAAACCTTTGTTCAGCTGGACCTTGATGTGAGTGCATTGTAGCGCGGCTCTTGACGGCACCGGCTGCATGGCATATAATAGAGTAATCAACACCGCATAGAGGAGCAAAACTGCCGATGAGACTGTAACGCTGATTTCCACCACTTTCAATTTCTCTTTTGAGATTTTATTCGGGAAGTCAGCCGCAGTTTGTTCCATTTATCATGCGAGAGCCGTGCTTGAGGCTTACCGCCTTACGCTTTGTGACTAAACCTGTTGCCTGAGACGGCCCGCATGCTGCAGCTGGCATCCTTACCATAAGGAGGCCGTAATGCCGGTTCACATCACAAAACTCAACTTTTCCTACCCGACTTCGACAGCACGCCTGTTTGAAGATTTCTCGCTTCAGATTCCGGAAGGCTGGACATGCATTGCCGGAAGCAACGGCTGCGGCAAAAGTACCCTGCTCAAACTGCTCGCTGGCATCCTGCAGCCTGACGGCGGGAGTATCTCCTGCGCACCGGAAAGCGCTCATGCGGAAGCCGCCGTCTACTGCCCGCAGGAAACAGCCGAAATCCCCGACAATCTGTACACGGCATTCTGGTCGGACGATAACGAGGCGCGGAAGTTTTTCTCCCGCCTCCGCGTAAACGAGGCCATGCTGGAACGCTACGACAGCCTGTCCGGGGGAGAAAAGAAGCGCATCCAGATTGCCTGTGCCCTTGCAGAGCATCCGCCGGTGCTTCTGCTTGATGAGCCAACGAATCATCTGGACAGCCGGACATCCGCCATGATCTGTGACGTGCTCAAAACATACGCAGGCTGCGGCATCATCGTGAGCCACGACCGCAGCTTTGCCGACTCGCTCTGCACGCGGACGGTATATCTTTACAACGAAGCCCGGGCCTTTGCCGGCGGCCGGGACTGCATCGCCTGTGACACATATCCCTGCGGGCTTTCCAAGGCGCTGGAACTGCGGCGGGCTGGGCTGGAGCAGTCGCGCAGCGACTGGGAGAAACTCAATGCAAAGGCTGCGGGCGAGCGGCAGCGGAGCGCGAGGCTTGAGGCGGAAAACCAAAAGTCGAAAGGAAGGCTTTCCAAAAAGACTGTTGACCCGCACGACCATGATACACAGGCAAAGATTGATGCTGCCCGAATCAGCGGAAAAGACCGGAGCAGCGGGGACGCAAAGGCCCGGCTTGAAAGCCAGATCCGCCAGACGGAAGCTGCACGCGACGGTATAAAGAAATCGCTCCAGCGCAAGGAGGGATTCTCTGTTGCGGGAACGGAGTTTTCAAAGCCTCTGGTCATCCAGGCTGGCGAGCTGACCGCAGGGAGCTACACGCTCAGCATTCCGCACCTCGAGCTGAAACGGGGAGACAAAATTGCGCTCACCGGTGAGAACGGAACGGGGAAGACGCTGTTCATCCGCCACGTTATCTCTCTTGTGGAACAGTCTGGCCGCACGGGCGAAGTCCTCTACCTGCCGCAGGAACTGTCCGCAGCGGACACAGAGGCAATCCTTTCGGATTTTTCCGGCCTGGATGAAGGCGAGCGCGGCGAAGTGCTTTCGACACTCTACCGGCTGGGGAGCGAACCCGATCGTCTGCAGCAGTTGAAGAATCCTGCAAATCCAAAGGATGCGGCGCATATTGACCTGCCTGCATTGAGTCCCGGCGAGTTGCGTAAGCTGGCAATTGCCCTTGCGGTGCAGCGGCCGCTTTCGCTCCTGATTCTGGACGAACCGACGAACCACATGGACATTACGAGCGTGCTCGCACTGGAGGACGCACTTGCACCGCTGGACTGTGCTATGCTGATCGTCAGCCATGATCAGGCATTTCTGCAGAAGACGACGAATGCGCAGCTGGTCACCGTACGTGACGGAGACCGCGGGGACGTGCGGAAAATGTAAGGGAGCACATTCCCCGCGGACTGGTGCCAGTCCTGTTTTTATGATACACTTATGTATGGTTGTGCAAGCAGATGCATTATTGCACTCGATGATCAAGGAGCATTTATATGACCATAGAAGAAAGGGCTGACAAGGCCGTAGAATTGAAGACTAGCGGAGGATATAACTGTTCGCAGGCTGTGACGGCAGTCCTTGCAGATCAGACTAGCCTTTTGGAGGAGCAGCTGAAGCAGGTTTCGGCAGGATTCTGTGCCGGCATGGGTAATCTGGAGGCTACCTGTGGCGCGCTTATTGGTGCTGGCATGATTGCCGGGCTGAAGACAGAAGGAAAAGGCACGTTGAAGGTGAGCCGCCAGATGCTGGAAACTTTCCGCGACAGATGCGGCGCCACAAGGTGCAAAGACCTGAAAGCGATAACTGACGGAAAGCCCTTGTGCCCCTGCGAGGAATGCGTAAGGAATGCCGTCCTGATTTACGGCGATGTGATGGGACTGTAGGAGCGGGCACAGGTCTTTAATCAGGCAGCCTCTTTGTATTGTTGCTGTTGCTTGGAGGCTTGCCTGTTTTTCTTTCCCGGTAGTCCTTTTTAGTTTCCGGCTGAACTCAGGGATTGCAATGCCGGCTGGTTTCCTTCCTTTTCGTAGTTCTGCCCCGGAAATGTCGGTTTCATATTCTTGATTTTATATTCCCAAGGCATGGTATCATTTTCTTCATTTATTTTCATCGGTGGAGGAATCATGTACTTTGCTGGTTTTAAATTTCCCTCTTTACAAAATATAGGTAATATGTTACTATAAAAAGGTAATAGATTACATTGTCTGTGAGGTATAATGAATATAGAGGACGCGGTTAACAGCAATAGACTTGATTTTGACGGAATACCGGCAAGTTACTATCTGCTTGGGCTTTTGAGTGCGTTTGAGAATCGTTTTCAGGCCATGGCAGACAATATTATGAAGGAAATAAGCTGGAAGCAGTTTTTTGCAATAATCTGCATAACTATTTGCAAAGAACCGCCCACGTTGAAGGAACTGTCCGAGGTATTGGGGAGTTCGCACCAGAATGTCAAACAGATTCTGCTCAAACTGGAGAAAAAGCATTTTGTGAAGTTTCAGCCTGATGAAACGGACAAAAGAAAGCAGCGGATTGTTTTAACAGCTCATTGCCGTAAGTTCTGTGAAAAAAATGATGCCCTGAGTATTAAAATCATGGAAAAGATGTTTGCTGGTATCCCCGAAAAAGATATCAGAACAACGATACAAACTATAAGCAGCATAGAGAAGAATCTGACGGAGGATGAATAAATGCAAGGTATCATACTGTACAAATCAAAATATGGAGCAACAAAGAAGTATGCGCTCTGGCTTGCGGAACTGACCGGTTTTGACAGCATGCCGCTTGCTGATTTTGAAACCAATAAATTTTCTTTCTATGATACGGTAATCTTGGGCGGCGGCGTATATGCTTCGGGTATTGCATGCATTCCGTTCCTCAAGAAAAATTTCCCCAAGCTGAGAGGAAAGAAGATACTTGTCTATACGTGCGGTGCTTCACCGTATGATAAAAAATGTTTTGATGAGCTTGTGAACCATAACATGAAGGAGCCTTTGGCGAACATTCCTGTCTTTTATTGCCGGGGCGGATTTGACATGCCGGCAATGTCTTTGAAGGACAGAATGCTTTGTAAAATGCTCCGGAAAGCCGTAAGCAAAAAAGATCCCGCTGATTACGAAGTCTGGGAAAAAGCTATAATGGAAGTTAGTGAAACTGAATCGTGTGACTGGACAGATAAATCATATCTGGAACCATTGCTTGATTATTTGAAGGCTGAATGATATGAAATGCAGGCACAGAGAAAGCCCTTCTCGTTTGCTGCAATTCTTGTAATCTGTCATGGCTGTCTCCGGAACGAGAATCAACTGGACAAAACTGAGCATAAAATGACAAGATATATTTTCTGATTGGCCGTAGAATAGAATCATCAAGGAGGAAGCAATGGAATGGCTGACGTGCATCCGGACTGCTATCGATTACATGGAAAAGCATCTTGAAGACAACATTACTGCGCAGAATGTTGCAGAACAGGTGTTTATGTCCTCATTCTTTTTTCAGAAGGGATTTTCGCTGATGACCGGCTACGGCTTGGCTGAGTATATCAGGAACCGCAGGCTGTACAAGGCGGCGCTTGACCTTCAGAATACGGATGACAAAATAATCGATATTGCGTTCCGTTACTGCTATGAAACGCCGGAAAGTTTTACAAAGGCTTTTTCGCGTTTTCATGGAGTAAGTCCGACGCAGGTGCGGGACGGTGCCCCGGTAAAACCATTTCTTCCTCTGACAATTGAAATTTCTATTCATGGAGGCAATCAGATGGATTACAAGATTAACACAATGACTGGATTTAAAGTGATTGGTTTTGTGAAAGTGTTTGACAGCGAAACCGCTTATACAGAGATTCCAAAGTTCTGGGCTGAAGTCGGCGAAAAGTATGCCGGCAGAGTCTGGAATGGAAGCTCTCCTGAGAATGCTTATGAAAAGGCAGTCGCGGATAATAACATTGGCGAATACGGCGTCTGTATCGATGATATTGGCGGCAGCAAATTCCGCTACCTTGTTGCCGGAAAATATACTGGCGGCGATGTTCCTGAAGGTATGTGCGTGTATGAGCTTCCGCCGTCAGATTGGGCTGTGTTTGACTGCTGCGGCCCGGACCCAGAAACGCTGCAGACCGTGAACACAAAAATCTTTAAGGAATGGCTTCCGGGGAATCCCGACTATGAGTTTCCGGGAAAAGTAAACGTTGAGTGGTATGGGGACGGGAATCCGCGTGCTTCAGACTATCACAGTGCAATCTGGATTCCGGTCAGAAAGAAATAATCTGTACAGCCCGGCGGTGCTTTTATGGCCGGGCGCATTCTTTAACTAAAAGTAATTATGATGGAGCGCAGCATGAAATTTGAGGGAATCAGCAGAACGTTTTCTACCGAAGGAAACCGGCAGTATGCAACAATAGGTGCATTCTGGGAAGAGATGTCAAAAATCTATGGAGTGGAAAAGCTTCGCGGCCTTGGATATAACTGGACGGAAAACTCGATAGAATATGTGATCGGCCTGAAAGAAGGTATCATCGATGGTGCAAACTGCTCTGTTGTATTGCCCGATACAGGCTGGTCCACAGAAAAAGGAAACACTGCAGACCTTGGAAAAATGTACGGACGTATCTACAAAGACGGACCGCTTCTGTATGAAATCGAAATGTTCACTTCCAGCGGAAGCTTTGAAGTCCTGTATTACCGGAATTGAAAGGATTGTTAGCCCCCGTGCTGGGGGAGCTTCCTTTTACGAAGAAGCCTGTATCCTGGATTCTAAATATTCCCACGCCTGATCCAGCGAGCTGACTTCAATATAGACAGGCTTTTCCTGATGGCAGATTGTCGTTCCGTCAGGAAGTTTCCGGTTTAGATAGATTACGTTCATTCCAAACTTTACGGCCGGCTCAATGTCGTGAACGGGACTGTCGCCGATATACCAGGAACTTTCTTTTGCTGCACCGGCTCGTTCTAATGCAATTTCAAAAATGCGCAGATCGGGTTTGCTTACCCCGACTTCGCCCGAAATGATGATGGGATCAAAATAGTCCGTCAGTTTTTCTTTGTTGAGCTTCCAGCGCTGATTGGATGTGTCACCGTTTGAAATAAGTCCTGTTTGGATTTTATGTAGTTTCAGATGTTCCAGAATGCCGCGCGCATCGGGGAAAAGCCCGACGCCTTTTTCATAGTTCGACCAGTAAAGCTTAAAACGTTTTTCTACTTCATTTTCATCCAGAAGGATTTCGTTCAGCTCGAACATTTTTTTTACGCGCAGGTGCCGCTGTTCATCAAACGTATGAAGCCCCGCTGAGTATTCATCAAAAATCTTTTGCGCGACTTCCTTCCATGTTGAACGGAACTCTTCGTATTCCATCTTCAAATCGTTTTTGTAGGTTTCGAACACGGTTTTAATTCCCAAGTCTTCCCCGATTTCAAAATTCATCAGCGTTCTGTCCAAATCAAAAAATACCGTCATGCTAAGCTCCTGCTTCATTGTAGCACAGAAGTACAAAAAAATCTGCATTTCATCCTGCAAAATCTGTATTTTATCAGATGATTGTTTTCAATCCGGCTTTTCTGTCATATACTGAATAAGAGATAGTGAGATGAATATTTTTTATACAAGCGAACGCAGTGAATGGCGGGACTGGCTTTCCCGGAACTTTGAAACCGAACCAGAAATCTGGTTCGTGTTCCCGATGAAAGATTCTGGTGAAAAAAGCCTTTCGTACAATGACGCTGTAGAAGAAGCCCTTTGCTTCGGCTGGATTGACAGCACAATCAAGCATATTGACCCGCTGCACAGGGCTCAGCGCTTTACACCGCGAAAAGAAAAAAGCTCATACTCCCGTCCGAATATTGAGCGTTTGATTCTTATGGAGAAGGAGGGAAAACTTCATCCGAACATAAGGGAACGCGTACTGCCGCTGATACAGGCTCCATACCAGTTCCCGGCAGATATTATTGAAGCTGTCCGGAATAATAGCATTGCATGGCAGCATTATCAGAACCTGCCTGATGGCTACAAGCGGATTCGTATTGCGTACATTGATGCTGCACGAAAACGCCCGGAGGAATTCAAAAAACGCCTTGAAAGTTTTATTCAGAAGACGCAGAAAAATACTTTGATTCCCGGTTTTGGCGGAATCGATAAGTATTACTGAAGCATTGCATTAGCACTTTCATAAAATCAGCAGCTGTGCTATAAATCTGATTGTAGCATAGTGCGTTCAGACTGCTGCAGCGGGCTGGAAAGTACGGTGAAAAAATACCTGCACAAAGCAGCGCTTTGGGTGTATACTGAAAAAAAGGAGTAAGCAGTATGGATAAAATTTGGGAAGAAATGTACGATGCTGCAAAGAAGGTTTTGAATCCGCGGCAGATATCGGAGTATGTATCGGCAGGAGAGGTTTCTGCGGCAGTGCTTTCTGCCTCCGGAAAAATTTATACAGGAGTATGCATTGATACGTGTTCAACGCTTGGTATTTGTGCGGAACGGAATGCTATCTTCAATATGATTACAAACGGCGAGCAGGAAATCAAAAGAGTTTTGTGCATACCGCCGTTTGAAGGAAAAGGTGCGCCTTGCGGGGCCTGCCGCGAACTGATGGTTCAGCTTATGCCGAAATCTTACAAGGATATCGAGATAATGCTGGACTATAAAAGTGGTCAGGTCGTAACGCTGGGAGACCTGACGCCTGAATGGTGGATAAGCTATTAGTTCCGGAATGTCCCATAGTTGGTACAGACGGAGATGAAGTGTAAGGAGAAATTGACTATGAAGAAGATGATAGCCTTTTGCGGACTTGACTGCGAAAAATGTAATGCCTATCTGGCAACAAAAAACAACGATCAGGCCCTGCGTGAGAAAACGGCAAAGCTGTGGAGTGAACTTAACGGCGTAGAAATAACAGCGGAGATGATCAACTGTGACGGCTGCCGGGTGGATGGAGTCAAGACACCGTATTGCGAAAGCCTGTGCCAGATCCGGCAATGTGCCCTGAAAGAAAATATTGAAACCTGCGGCGAATGCAGCCGGATGCAAAGCTGCCCGACTGTTGGAGCTATTATTTCGAACGATGCAGATGCATTGAAAAATCTGAAAGCTGCTGCTGGTAATTGAAGCGGAACATAAAGACGCTGTCTTACTGTGTATACGTTTTATATCTACAAAGCGTAGGTTGCTTTTGGAGACACGGTGATGTATTGTATGCTTGCAGCTGCAAAATTTATTTTGGAGAATTGAAATGGCAAACCAATACATTACCGGCGCGATGATTAAACGATTGCGCGAAGAAAAGAAATTGACGCAGCAGGAACTTGCAGAGCGTATACATGTCACGGACAAGGCTGTTTCCAAGTGGGAGACGGGACGCGGGTATCCTGATATTTCCCTGGTGGAGCCGCTGGCAAAGGCTTTGGGAGTTTCTGTCATAGAACTGTTTTCCGGTGAAAATGTTGTGAATACAAACCGGGCGGCAAACATGCTCCGTGTGCAGTTTTATGTGTGCCCGCGCTGCGGCAACGTGATTCAAAGTTCGGGGAAAGCCGTGGTAAGCTGCTGCGGGATTATGCTTCCGCCCCTGGAAGCAGAGGACGCTGCTGCGGATCATGCTGCATCCGTTGAACGTGTTGAGGATGAACTGTATGTTTCGCTTGAACACGAGATGAGCAGGCTGCATTATATTTCTTTTATTGCGGCTGTGCGCCTGGACGGAGTTGAAGTCCGCAAACTGTACCCTGAGCAGGATGCAGAAGCCCGGTTCAAAATCAGCGGAACAAAGTACCTGTATTACTATTGCAATCAGCACGGGCTGTTCAAAAGGCTTGTGCATTGAATTCCGGCGGGAGGAATCCGGATGGAAGAAATCTATACAAAGCGGCTTGTACTGCGGAAGTTTAAGGAATCCGGCTATGACGATCTTTATGAATTCCTTTCGCAGTTGCGGGATAATGAATTTGAAGGATATCCGGGCATTACGTATGAAAACGGCCGGGAACACCTGCGCTACCGGCTTGATTCAGAGGAATTCTATGCATTTGCATTGAAGGAGCCTTCCTCTGATTCCGGCCGCGGAAAGGTTATCGGAAACATATATTGCGGGAACAGGAATTATGCGGCAAAAGAGGTCGGCTACATTATCAATGAGCATTACCGGGGAAACGGTTTTGCCGCTGAAGCCCTGGAAGCCGTTGTTGCAGCGGCCTTCCGTGCTGGGGCTCACCGGATATTTGCAGAGTGTGATCCCCGGAATGCCTGCTTGTGGAAGCTTTTGGAAAAGGTAGGCTTCCGGCGGGAGGCTCATTTCAGGCAGAATATTTATTTTCATAAGGATGCGGATGGAAAACCTGTCTGGAAGGATACCTATGTATATGCGCTGCTGCGCAGTGACTTTTCACACATGGAATAGGAGGAGTATATGAGAATTCTGGTTTTGAACGGAAGCCCCAAAAAAGAAAAGAGCGATACCATGTGCATAACGCGGGCATTCCTTGACGGCATGCGCGAGGCTGCTGCGCAGGATGTGCATATCGTGCATGCCATTGAACGGCATATCGAATACTGCACCGGTTGCTTTACCTGCATGAAAAACGGCGGGAACTGCATACATGATGACGATATGCGTGCTATCCTGAAGGAGATTCTTGCAAGTGATCTTCTGCTCTGCAGCTTCCCCCTGTATTGCTATGGAATGCCTGCGCCGCTCAAGGCGCTCATCGACCGGGTGCTGCCGCTTTCCCGCATGGCAATGCAGCGCGTCGGCGACCGGTATGAACATGTTGGCCAGGCTGATTTTTCCCGCCTGCGATATCTGATGATCTGCGGCTGCGGGTTTCCGAACAGCATGCATAATTTTGAACCGGCAGTTGCACAGTTCAAGCTGCTGTTTCCGCATAACCATACGACAATCACTGTTCCCGAGAGCCCGATGTTCAATGTAGCGGAGGCTGCTCCGGTTACAAAGCCGCGCCTGGAGCTTGTCCGCACGGCCGGGAAACAGTTTGCACTGGACGGCACTATTGCTCCCGACCTGCTTGCACAGATTTGTTCCCCGATGATTCCCGAAGAGGAATATGCTGCAATCGTGAACGGAAATGCCTGAGCGTGAGGACTTCTATGGAACAGCGTGACGGTTACAATGCACTTTCTCTCAGCCCCTGCATGACAGCCGGTGCCGCTTCGCTCGCGGGCAGCGTGTTTGTCTGCGGGAAAGCATATACGGTCATTCGGCTGCTTGGTCACGGCAAGGGCGGTTATTCGTATCTTGCAGAAAGCGGCGGGCAGCAATTCGTGCTGAAACGCATTCATCACGAACCGTGCAGCTATTATACTTTCGGGAACAAAATTGAAGCTGAGCGCCGGGACTACAGTCGCCTGAAAGATGCCGGCATTCGGATTCCGGAACTGATTGCCCTTGATGAAACTGCGGAGATAATCGTGAAGGAATACATTGAGGGCTGTACGATTTTCGACCTGGTGAAGGACGGTCTGCCTGTTGAACCGTACATTGTCCAGGTACGGGATATGGCGGCGCGTGCAGAAGCAAAGGGCTTGAACATCGATTATTTCCCGACCAATTTTATTGTGCACGACGGCTGCATCTGGTACATTGATTACGAATGCAACACGTACATGGATGCATGGAATTTTGAGAATTGGGGAATCCGTTACTGGTCGCGCACGCATGACTTTGAGGAATATCTGAAGCAGCATAAGGATTGATGGGATTTGCAGGGATTGCGGCGCTGCATTTCATCGCCCGTAATCTGCATCTTGTCGGAAGCAGCATTTACAGTTCAGTTTTTCTGCTGTATACTGGATCTGCTTTTACAGGGCATTTGCTTTGATAAACTGACAGTTTCAGATGCCTGCTGTTTCTGAAACTCCATCACTATACCGAAGGTGTGAATATGAAACTTTGCATTGTTCCTGCTCCACGCAGAGTCTGAGGAGACTGTGTGGAGGAATGGATTTGACTGAAATTCATGCATCCTCAGGCTTTGCTTCCTGAACATTCCAATGAAAAAGGAGCAAAGAAATGACCGAAAAAAATAAATCTTCATTGCGGGATTTTTATATTCTCTGGAGTACGCAGGGGCTGTCGCAGCTTGGAAGCAGCATGACGGCATTTGCACTGACGCTCTGGCTGTATGAACGGACAGGTTCCGCTCTGGGCACGGCCACGCTTGCAATCTGCACCTATGCACCGTATGTGATTATGAGCATCTTTGCAGGGGCGCTGACTGACCGCTTTGACAAGAAGCGGACCATGCTTGTGTGCGATACGCTTGCTGCCGTATGCACGCTGGCGGTGTTTGTGCTGTACAAGAGCGGCAGCCTTGCTGTCTGGCACCTGTATGCAGTCAACGTGCTGTCCGGGCTGATGAATACCGTGCAGCAGCCGGCCTCGGAAGTTACTATGTCTTTGATTGTGCCCAAGGACGCGTACCAGAAAACGAGCGGCCTGCAGTCCCTGTCACGTTCGGTGAATTCGATTCTGAATCCGCTGCTTGCAACGGCATTGTATTCGTTTGCTGGGCTGGACATGGTGATTGCACTGGATCTGCTGAGCTTTGTTATTGCCTTTGCAGCCCTTGCCCTGTTCATAGCGGTTCCGCGGACATCGGCGGAAAAGAAGCAGGGCGTGCTGGTACTTGCAAAGGAAGGACTTTCATTTTTGAAAGAAACTCCGCTTGTGCTTGTGCTGATTCTGTTCATGGCGGGAGTCAACTTGATAGCATCTGCATTTGATGCCGTCCTTCCGGCTCTGGTGATTCCAAATCCCCGCGGCGGTGCGAACGTCCTGGGGATTGTAAGCTCTGCTGCCGGCATTGCAATGGTAAGCGGGAGCCTGCTGGTTTCTGTTATGCCGAAACCCAAAGACAGGGTGCGGGTGGTTTATGTGACAATGCTCATTTCGCTGGGAATTGAAAACTACCTGCTGGCATTTTCACGGCTGCCGGTGCTGTGGTGCACCGGGCAGTTCATCGGCTGGATTCTGGTTCCCGTCATGAGCGCCAACCTGGATGTTATCCTGCGGAATTCCATTCCGCTGGAATTGCAGGGCAGGGTGTATGCATGCAGGAACACGCTGCAGTTCTTCACGATACCGCTGGGACTTTTTCTTGGCGGCCTGATGGTGGACGCTGTCTGCGAACCGTTCATGGAACGCCATGCCGCTTCACCGCTGCTGGCAGCCCTGTTCGGCAGCGGAAAAGGTTCCGGTGCTGCGCTGATGATGTTTGTGCTGGGCCTGGCTGGAACCGCATGGTGCCTGGTTTCGGGTTTGCGGCTGAAGCACTACCACTATAGTGAGGCATCGTTGTAGGAGGAGTTGTAGGGGCAGGCTGTCCGGCCTGTCCCTTACAGCGCATTTTGCTGGACAATTTGCCTGTTATCCCTGATAATAGAACTTTAGAGGAAGATATGCCGTTATATACTGTTCTGCTTTATGTGCAGTATGCAAGCGTTGCGCTCATGCTGCTTGAATGTGCGTACATCACGAAAAAATGGTCCAGCCCTCTGCATGGCTGGTTGTTCTTCTACTGCGTTTCGGTTCTTATCAATAATGCCGGTTACCTTGCCTATATGCAGGCTGACACAGAGGACGCGCTTGTCCTTTGCTGGCAGCTGGTTTACCTGGGAAAAGCTTGGACCGGTTTCTCTCTCTTTGTCTTTGTTCTGTTTCTGTGCAGGGGAAAAACATACCACCGTATTTCTACGGTGCTTTCGGTCATCCATGCCATAACGTATTTTTTAGTCCTGAAGATGCGGAGCAACAAGCTGTACTACGAGTCCTATACGTTTACGGAAGACGGACTTTTCCCTCATCTTGAGTTCGGCCACGGAATCTGGCACAACGCCTTTGATGCATTGATTCTTATCTACATTGTGATAGGTATAGTCCTGCTTTGCCACACCCTGCGTGCTCAGACGGACAAACGCCGCAAAAAGCAGCTCTTCTTCATTGCGCTTGCTGTCCTTGTGGACTGTGCCTGCCATATCCTTGAGCTGATCAAGATTATCCCCGGCTATGACATGAACGCCATGGGCTTCTCGCTGGCTTCCGTGTGCCTGTTCATTGCAATTTTTGTCTACGACTTTATGAACACAAAGGCGCTCGCACGTGAATTCGTTATTGAGAACATTGCAGAAGGAATCGCGGTGACGGACACGCGGGGCTGCCTGATTATCTGCAACAGCAGGGCGCGGAAACTGCTCAACGGCATAGCACCTTTTCCGGACAAGGCAATCCATGTTCTGCAGGGACTGTACGCGGAAGGAAAACCGCTGTTTCTTCAGGAGCGGACGTTTTCCATCAACGAAGAGCTGCTGATGGACAAAAGCCATGTGCTGGGTAAGGTTTACATGCTGACGGATGATACGGAGCACTTCCGCTACATCGAGGAGCTCAAGGAGCAGAAGCAGATTGCAGACAAGGCGAACCGTGCAAAGGGTGAATTCCTTTCCAACATGAGCCACGAAATCCGTTCGCCCATAAATGCCGTGCTGGGCCTTGACGAGATGATTCTGCGCGAAAGTGCGGAGCCGGGCATCCGGGAATATGCCGCCGACATTCAGTCCAGCGGAAAGATGCTGCTTTCCGTTATAAATGACATTCTTGATTTTTCAAAGATTGAATCGGGCAAGATGGAACTGGTTCCTGCCGATTACGACCTGAGCTGCCTTGTCAGCGATCTGGTGAATATGATTGCCGCGCGCGCGGAAGCAAAGGGTCTGGACTTTGTTGTTGACATTGATGAGGCAACGCCCCACCTGCTGTACGGGGACGATACGCGCCTTAAGCAGTGCGTGCTGAACATTCTGACGAATGCGGTGAAGTACACGCCGAAAGGTTCCGTTACGCTCAGTATGCATGCAGAAAAAATTGACGAGACGCACTGTTCGCTTTGTGTGTCCGTCAGGGATACGGGAATCGGCATTAAGGAAGAAGACATAAAGAAATTGTTCAGTCCCTTTGAGCGGATTGAAGAAGGGCGGAACCGTGCAATTGAAGGCACTGGGCTTGGCATGAGCATTGTGAAGAGCCTGCTTGCCGCGATGGGAACGCAGCTTGATGTTGAAAGCGTCTACGGCAAGGGCAGCTGCTTTTCATTCCGCGTGGTGCAGCAGGTGCGCGGCTGGGAACCAGTAGGAAATTATGCGGAAACAAAAGCAAAGAGCGTTGAAAAGAACTGTGCGTATACCGAAAGTTTCCAGGCGCCCGGCGCAAAAATACTTGTCGTCGACGATACTCCGGTGAACCTGACCGTTATCCGCGGGCTGCTGAAGCAGACGCGCATTCAGATTGACACTGCAGAAAACGGAATCAGCGGTCTGGAGAAAGCAAAGGCCTGCAGGTACGATATGATTTTTGTTGATCACCGCATGCCCAAGATGGACGGCATGGAGATGCTTGCCGCCCTGCGTGCTGATGCAGAGAGCGTGAATCAGCACACGGTCTGCGTTGCGCTTACGGCAAATGCTGCAGGTGATGTGCGCCAGCAGTACATTGACGCGGGGTTTTCGGAATACCTTTCAAAACCCGTTGAACCCAGGCTGCTGGAGGAAGTACTGGCACGCTATCTTCCGCCGGAGCTGGTGCTGCACAAAGGCGATGACGGCTGGGTGGAATCGGCTTCGGGCAGCGGGATGCTGGCCGGGGCAGCTGCATCGGCGGAAAACCGGCCGGGTGTTGCGGATGCTTTCTTTGCCAGACGCTTTGGCATCGACCTTACTGCCGCACTCAAAAATTGTGCCGGCGAAGAAGTTTTTGCGGAAGCCGTGCAGGGCTTCTATGATGCAATTGACAAAAAGGCTTCGGATATTGAAGGCTTTGCTGCCGGCCGCCAGTGGCAGGACTATACCGTGCAGGTGCATGCGCTCAAAAGCAGTGCACGGCTTATCGGTGCTGCGGAATTGAGTGCTCAGGCTGCGGAACTGGAAGCGCTCGGTGACAGGGCAAAGACTGCGGATGATGCCGCGGCGGAGACCGCCATCCTTTCGCAGACACCCGCGCTGCTTGAAGCGTACCGGGCATACCGGGAAAAACTGGCTCCGTTGTGTGCGGGTGCAGTTTCCTGCGGGAATCCTGCGCTGCCCCCGCTTTCTGCGCAGGAGCTTGAGGAACGGCTTGCGGCCCTGCGGGAATTTGCCGGGGCTTTCGACTTTGCCAATGCGGACATGGTGATGAAAGACCTTGCGGCTCATACATTGCCCGCAGATTTCCTTGAGCAGTACGAAAAACTGAAGGAAGCGGTGCGTGCTGCAGACAGTGCTGCCGTACTGGCGCTCCTGTGAGTTTCCGCTGCGGCCTTGACGGGAGAAAGTATATGGATGGTTTTGAAATCAGGAAGGTGAGGGCAGAAGATGCGGCGGCGGTCAGCCGGATAAGTTCGGAAGATTTGGGCTACCCCTGCGATGCCGCGCTGGTGGAAAAACGGATAGCGAATCTTGACGGCAGGCGCGAGGCCGTGTTTGTTGCCGTGGCGGACGGCGCTGTTATCGGCTATATTCATGTTGAGCGTTACGAGCTTTTGTATTATGAAAGCATGGCGAATATTCTGGGAATTGCGGTGCGGCAGGAATACCGCAGGCGCGGTGCCGGAAAGGCGCTGCTGTGTGCTGCGGAGGGCTGGGCAAAAGAAAATGCCATCTCGGTAATGCGGCTGAATTCGGGCAGTTCGCGGACAGATGCGCATGCATTCTACCGCCATCTGGGCTATGATGCGGAAAAAGAGCAGAAGCGCTTTCTGAAGCATATATGATGGAGCCTGTTTCAAAACAGTTTCAAAATTCGTCCGATTTTTGAAAGTCCCTCGATGGAAGCGCTTTTAGAATTCCTCCGGGGTTTTTAGTCCCTGCGGAGTTTCTTCGGCGCCGGGAAACTCCTGTGCCGGCGGCAACTTTGCAGCCGGCGGCAGCTTTGTTGCCGGCTGCAGCTCTTGGTTCAGCTTATCCACGAGCGCCTTGAGCCTGCTGCAGATTTCCTTTGTGTAGTAGATGATGTAGACGGTATGGCGTTGGCCGTCCTTCCACCCGATAACGCGCAGCATGTCAAAGTTGTTGTTGCCCCCGGAAAGGCTGAATGTTGCAGCCGGATGATGCTGGACAAGGGGCGCGTCAAGCGGCACCGTGATGTAATCGTCGTCTGTCATGTAGCCTTTGTGGCGGAAGGAGCGGCCCTGCCGGTTCCTCCTGCGCTCCAGTTCAATGCGCTCGTAGCCAAGGCGCCGGAATTTCCGCAGCCCTTCCACGGTTTCTATGTCTGCCCGCCAGTGCCAGTCACGCAGGTTGAGCACAATCGAGAAAATGAGCAGCGCAGTAATGGCGCTAAGTGCGAGAGCCAGCAGCATTGTGTGCTCCTCAGTGCCATTCGGCGTGCACGGCGGCGCCTTCTGCTTCTGCGTCGGCAAAGGTGAGCCGGAGCGCCTGCGTGTAGCTGTCGCCGAGCGAGCCTGCTGCGTGTTCCGTGCCGGCAAAGTGTATGTCCAGTTCTTCGTGCGGCTCCGTCAGTGCATCGTACAGCGCATCCAGATTCTTCCCATAATACGACGGAAGATGAAGCGCGGATTGCAGCAGTTCGTGCAGGCTGTTTCTGTCCGTTATCTCTTTCAGGTCAATGTCAATCTTCATGCTCATTCCTCGCCGAACAGCAGCGTGAAGGTCTGGTAGTGGTCGTCCGTGTAATAGATGAGCCCGTCGTTGGAAAAGACAATCCGTTTTGCACCGCGGCTGCGTTTGCCGGTGGCGTCAATGTCGCATTCCGTGTAGCTGCGGCCTTTTTTCTGGGGAAGCAGCCCTTCGCGGTTGCCGAAGCGGTCCCCGCCGATGCTTTTGCCGGGAGCATAGGCTTCCAGTGAACCGCCCTGCCAGCCGAGTGCATTTGCTTCTTTTTTAGTGATATAGTTGCGCGGCAGTTTTTTGTAGCAGCGGATATAGTTTGCCACATCTGCGGCACTGTCGTAGCTGCCGTCTTCTGCCAGCCGCGCTTCTGGGACTGGGGAGGCGCCCGCTGCGGGTGGTGCTGTGGGCTGGGCGTTTCCGGCTGCGGCTCCCGTATCCGGCGGCACGTTCTGTTGGGATGCTGCGGCGGTACCGCTTGCTTCCGTGCTTTCTTCCTCGTATACCTGCACGGGCTCAATTGCAACATCCTGCGGCATTTCTGCCGTGGGGGAATAGGTGTCTTCCGCCGTCTGCTGCGAGATGCTGGTTTCCTGCGGGGCTGCCTGGGCGGCAAGTTCCTCCAGCAGGGCAGCTGCCTGCTGCGGTGTGGTTCCCCGCAGCGCCCGCACTGCAACTGCGCAGCAGACAATTGCCGCGATGCCCCAGACAATGTATTTTAGCCAGTTTCTGCTGTTTTTCTGAGCCATAGTGTATCCTGAGCCGGTTTCTCCTGTAGAAAGCAGGGGCAGTCCCCGAATCCCTGCGGATTAAGAAACTGCCCCTGCATGCTGCCGCTCGGCGGCCTTATTTCAAGTTGATGATAGACTTGTCGTAGTCTTCCGGCGGCAGGTAGCCCATGAGTTCCATGAGCGTTGCCGGCCAGGAGCTGATGCCCAGTCCGTCGTTCAGCTTTGTATTGTCGTACTCACCCTTGTATTCGGGGTCGTAGATGATGCCCGGCACGGGGTTCAGCGAATGGCTTGTCTTTGCCTTGGGTTCGCCGTCCTTGTCTTTCTTGACGGAACCGTCTTTTGCGTGCTCGTACATATCATCGCTGTTGCCGTGGTCGGCCGTGATGCACATGATGCCGCCGGCTTCGTCGATGGCTGCCTTGATGCGGCCCAGCTGCAGATCCATGCCTTCCATTGAGCAGACAACTGCGTTGAACACACCGGTGTGCCCAACCATGTCTCCGTTCGGGAAGTTCAGGCGGATGTGGTCGTATTTGCCGCTCTTGATTGCTTCGATCACTTTGTCAGTGATTTCCGCACACTTCATCCACGGGCGCTGCTCAAAGGGCACCACGTCGCTGGGAACTTCCACGTAGTCTTCAAGCTTTTCGTCGAATTTGCCCTGCTTGTTACCGTTGAAGAAGTAGGTAACATGACCGTATTTCTGCGTCTCGGAGATGGCCAGCAGCTTAACGCCTGTCTGCGTCAGGTATTCGCCCATTGTGCGGTCAATGCTCGGCGGGTTCACCAGGTACTGGGCGGGTACGTGTGCGTCGCCGTCGTATTCCATCATGCCTGCGTATTCCACTGCCGGAACGCGCTTGCGGTCGAACTTGTCAAAATCTGCCCCGGCTTCGAATGCCTTGGTGATTTCAAGTGCACGGTCGCCGCGGAAGTTGAAGTAAATCACGCTGTCGCCGTCGTTGATGGTGCCCACTGCCTTGCCGTCTTTTGCGATGACGAATTCATGCATGTCCTGGTCGAGCAGGCCCGGCACTTCCTTGCGGTAGGTTTCGATGGCTTCCGTTGCACCTGCAAACTGGCGGCCTTCGCCAAGCACATGTGCGTACCAGCCGCGCTGCACCATGCTCCAGTCTGCATTGTATCTGTCCATCGTCATGTACATGCGTCCGCCGCCGGAAGCAATCAGGTAGTCGCAGCCGGCAAAGCCCGCAAGGAACTGCTCCAGGGGAGTGATGTAGTTGAGCGCAGATGTGGGGTCAACGTCGCGGCCGTCAAGCAGTGCATGCACGCGGATTTTCTTGATGCCCTCTTTGTTTGCCTCGGTGATCATTGCCTTCAGGTGGTCGATGTGTGCATGTACGTTTCCGTCAGAGACCAGTCCGATGAAGTGAAGCGTGCTGTTCTTGCTGAGCACGTTCTGTGCCAGCTTCTGCCACGTGGCATCCTTGAACATCTTGCCGCTGGAGATGGATTCTCCCACGAGCTTTGCGCCCTGTGCAAAAACGCGGCCGCAGCCCATTGCGTTGTGTCCGACTTCGCTGTTGCCCATGTCGTCGTCGCTGGGAAGTCCGACGGCGGTTCCGTGTGCCTTAAGCTTTGTGTGCGGGCAGTTTGCGGTGAACCAGTCAAGGTACTTCATGCGGGAAGCCTTTACGGCGTCGCCTTCTTCATACTTGCCATAGCCTACGCCGTCCATGATGACCAGCACCACCGGTCCGCGGCGTCCCTTCCATGCAGGGTTCTTCTTCAAAGGATGCATTGTGTCTGCCATTTGTATACTCCTGTAACGCTGCGGCGCCGCGCGGGCAGCCGCAAACAATGCAAGTATATACTATTATATGCATTTAGTGAAGAAGCCCCATGCAATCCATGGTTCAACATAAGACAAAAAATGCGCTCCCAGCGGGAAATTGCCCGGCACCGTTTAGGCAACAGTATCCGTTGCCCTTGTGGCACTGCGCACTACAAAGACGGCACCGTTCAATTTCCCGCTTCCGCGCATTTTTTTATGTTGAATCCCGGACTTGCAAACCATAAAAAAAACGCCCCCGGCGGATTGCACCGGGAGCGCCTTTATGCTGCACTGTTAGCTTGTACAGCAGAAAGCTTATTTGTTCGTGATGAGGAGTGTCTTGGAATCAAGCTTGAGCGTTGATGCCACGTTCTTCTCTTTTCCGAACTTCAGGATGTCCAGCATTGTGGTTGAACCCTTTGAGCTCAGGTGCACGACCGCATTGAAATACGGCAGCACAGCCTTGGGGGCTGAATCCTCAAGGGAATCACCCTCTGCAGTAGAAGAAATCCACACCTTTGCCTTTGTTGCCTTTGCATAGCTGGCAACGGTCTCGATGCTGCTTTCGTCCACCTTTGAGAAGTCCACACCGTCAATCACAACACCGGCAACGGCAATACCGCCGGCCTTGAGCGCGTTGAGCGTTGCAACAACCTTCTCAAGGTTCACGTTGTCCTGGTTGAAGTTCAGGATGGTGCGGTTGCGCAGAATCTGTTCCTTTGTGTCCGCAGCGATGGTCTTCTTCTTGGAAATTTCCGTGAAGATGCCGTCATACCACGTGATGACATTGGAACTGTGCTGGTCAAAAGAGACGTGCACAAGCTGCTGACCATTCAGGAGCGTATCCATGCCGAACTGAACCAGCACGGATGTCTTTCCCAAGCCTTTCTTTGCCGTTACCAGCCCGAGCTCACCGGCCTTCAGGCCGCCGTTCGTGGCGGCATCGAATGCGCGGATGGGGCTGCTTTCAAAAAGTTCCTGTTTTCCCATAGCTTACGTTCCTTCCGTCTAGTTATTTTGCCTGACCGCTCTTGCGCTTCTCGGCATAGGTCTTGATAAGTTCGTCTGCAACGTTGTTCGGAACTTTGCCGTACTTCTCGAATTCCATCGTGAATTCAGCCTTACCCTGCGTAGAGGAGCGGAGAATGGTTGAGAAGCCGAACATCTCTGACAGCGGCACTTCTGCGTTGACGGTAGAAGTGTTGTTCTCGTCGGTGGAATCGATGATAACACCGCGGCGCTGGTTGATGAGGCCGAACATATTGCCCTGGAATTCCGTCGGACCGGCAATCTGCACCTTCATAATCGGTTCAAGAATAACCGGCTTTGCCTTTGCATAGCCTTCGCGGAATGCGCCGATGGCTGCAGTCTGGAATGCGATATCTGAAGAGTCAACCGGGTGGTACTGACCGTCATTGATGGTGCAGCGCACGCCGACAACCGGAGCACCGATAAGGGAACCCTTCTCCATAGCCTTCTTGAAGCCCTTGTCGCAAGACGGGATATATTCGTTCGGAATGGCACCGCCCTTGATTGCGTCCACGAATTCGTAGTCTTTCTCGGAAATCGGTTCCATGAAACCTGCAACGCGACCGTACTGACCGGAACCACCAGTCTGCTTCTTGTGCGTGTAGTTGAAGTCTGCACGTGCGGTGATTGATTCGCGGTATGCAACTTCCGGCTGTGAAACCTCGACCTCGCACTTGTACTCGCGCTTCATGCGTTCAACGTAAACTTCAAGGTGAAGCTCGCCCATACCCTTGATGATTGTCTGGTTAGACTCCGGATCAACGTAGGTCTGGAACGTCGGGTCTTCCTTGGTAAAGCGGTTGAGAGCCTTTGCCATGTTGGCGGCATCCTGCTTGTTCTTGGGAGAAATAGCCTGAGAAATAACAGGTTTGGGCACGAACATTGAAGTCATGGCGATGTTAAGGCCGCCGCCGCAGAAGGTGTCGCCTGATGCGCAGTCAACGCCGAACAGGGCGATGATGTCACCGGGCTGACCTTCGTTGATGTCTTCCATTGTAGCTGAGTTCATGCGGACAATACGGCCGACCTTGAACTTCTTCTGTGCGCGGACGTTAAAGAGTTCGTCACCCTTAACAATCTTACCCTGGTAGATGCGGACATAGGTAAGCTGACCGAACTGGCCGTCGTCAAGCTTGAATGCCAGAGCAACACACGGCTTGTCCGGAACGTTGAACAGCTCAACCTGAGCCTCGTTGTTGTCGCGGTCAAGGCCGTAGTTGTGTACTTCAGTCGGGTTCGGCAGGTAGCGCTGCACGGCGTCAAGCACCGGCTGGATACCCTTGTTTACGTGTGCAGAACCAAGGAAGACACCGACAAACTGCTCTGCAAGGGTTCCCTTGCGGATTGCTGCGATGATCTTGTCCTCGGGGATGTTGTCATATCCGTTTTCAAGGATTTCTTCCATCAGGTCATCATCAAAGTTTGATGCTGCGTCAAGCAGTTCCTGGCGGTAGCGGGTTGCATCTTCCACCAGGTGTGCAGGAATCTCTGCATAGCGGACAACTTCGCCGGCAACGCCGTCAAAGTAGATTGCCTTCATGGAAACAAGATCCACCACGCCTTCCAGCTTGTCCTCAAGACCGATGGGGAGCTCCATCATGTGTGCGTTCAGGCCGAGCTTTTCGCGGAGCTGACCGCATACGCGGATGGGGTTTGCGCCCTGGCGGTCGCACTTGTTGACGAATGCAATGCGAGGTACATGATAGCGCTTGAGCTGGCGGTCAACAGTGATAGACTGTGACTGGACGCCTGCAACTGCGCAGAGAATCATGATAGCGCCATCAAGAACGCGGAGTGAGCGTTCAACTTCCACGGTGAAATCCACGTGGCCGGGTGTGTCAATAAGGTTGATGGTGATGTCTTTCCACTGAACCTGTGTTGCGGCAGACTGGATGGTGATTCCGCGCTCGCGTTCCAGATCCATGTTGTCCATAACAGCACCGACACCGTCCTTTCCGCGTACTTCGTGAATCTGGTGAATCTTGTTGCAGTAGAACAAAATACGTTCGGAAGTTGTTGTCTTACCAGAGTCAATGTGGGCGCTGATTCCGATATTACGTACTTTAGTAATATCAAAGCTCATATTGTGTACCTCTCAAAAAAGATTTCCTTCATGCAGGGCGTTGCAGCCCTTGCGTTTCATACCAGGCGGCCGAAAAAATAATACCCCGCATGATACAATACCTATACCATCATACAGGAAAAGCTGCTGAATTTCAATAGTGTTTTCCTCCAAATGCAGGAATTCGTGCAGGTTTTGCAGAAAAATCTGCGGTTCAGAAGCTGCCCGAAAGGGAAAGCTTTCCGCTCCAATTGATGCCGTGCGCCGTGCCGTCGAATGAAAGGCCGCCGGAAACTTTGGTGCTTTCGTATTCGCCGTCCTTGTATTTTACTGCCGCCTGCATATTAATAGAAGAAAACGGTGTTTTTTTGGGAGTCAGGCGCTCGGTCAGGGTGAATGTGCGATTGTGTTCCGAGAATGACAGAGCCGCCGTGCTTGTGGACTTGAAGCGGGTTCCGTTATGGCTGTAGGACAGCCGCGCGGAACCGCTTTTGCTGCCGTCCTTTGCCGCGATGCTGCCCCCGCAGGCTGCCTGTACGCTTTCCCGTCTGTGCGTAAAGGACAGCGCTGCCTGGAATTTATATTCGTCCGCGGGCACCGGTCCTGCGCTGCCTTTCCGGGTAACCATGCGCTCCGTCTGCTGCACGGCAATCCCTGTCCGCACTGTTCCCGCGGGGAACTTGAGCGTAAGCTGGGGACTCAGCTGAAACTGCCTGCGTACCATCAGCTTTTTTCCGGTGGGAAGCAGCATGTCCGGCTGCGGTGCCCCGAATGCAGCGGCCTTCAGGCGCAGCGCCCCCAGCTGGACGGAACCTTCCGTCCTGTACCAGAAAAAACTGTCCTGCAGGGCGCCGGCGGGATTTTCCACCGCACCCAGCACCACTGCGCCCTTGCACCGTTTTGAGGACAGGGTGAACTCTGCGTCTGCCGCGCCGTATGCCTTTTCCCGGTAGAACGCTTCTTTCAGGAACCACGACTTGCCGCTGTCGCGCTGCCCGTGCACGAATGCGCCGCCGGTAAGCGCCGCCGTCAGCTGCACGTTCCCGAAACGGAGTTTTTCGGCAAGACTGACGGCGCTGTTTCCGCCGGTGTCGCACATGCACTGAATGACTGGCAGCGGCGTTCCGTTCCGTGCAGGGGTCAGGCAGAGTGCGGCGGACAAAGCTGCCTGCGCCGACGTGAACGCGGGAAGGGCGGGCGCAATGCCGGGCAGGGGAAGGCTGGCTCCGGAAAGTGCGGATGGGGAGCCGGGCAGCGGGGATTTGAGCCGTGACAGTGCACGCCCGTAGCGCAGGGTGCCCGCAAAAAGATCTGCGCGGTACGGCACCGTGCTGCTGCCGCCGCTTAAGCGCAGTCCCAGGCGCACCGTCCGGTCTGCGTCCAGCGGGTCTTTTTCCAGCCAGCGGTCCGCTTCCTGCAGCAGCAGTTTTTCCTTCTGCGAGACCGACACGATTGCGGCGACCGGTACGCTCTGCACCCGCACCCCAGCCACCGGCACGAAGGTACATTCCTTTTCCGCCCGGTATGGCACCGTGCCTGTAAACGCGGTGTACAGTTCCAGCCCCCGGAATGTGCCGTTTTCTGCCGCAGACGCGCCGGCTGCTGCCGGGATGAGCGCCGCCAGCAGGAGCCGGCGGAACGTGTGCCGGCTGATGTGCCGCAGGAGCTTCGGCTTCTTTGTGTGTTTCATACTGTTCCTCCACAAAGAAGATCCGCTGAGAAATTTCATTTTTCGCAAAAAATGCGGAAAAAAATTTGAAATTTTTGTATTTTTTTTGCGGGCACACGGGAAGGGCGCGATGTGTTCCTGCCCTAAGTGAAAAACCTAAATTAGAGCTGGTATTTGACAGGCAGGTCATTTTTCTCATAATTGCTTGCAGCTTACCACTACTGTGCCCGCGCGGACGGCGGCATTGCTTTCGTTGAAGTCTGTATCCCGCGACTTTGTGCCGCGCACAGGCAAGCCCAAGCCCATTGACCCGTGCCGCTTTTAGACGGTATACTGGGCGCAGTTTGGCGCTTTCCTGCCTTTCACTTTTGGAAACCTCTAAAAACTTCAGTTTTTAGAGGTAACTTTAAAATGCGATGTTCTAAGTCGCGATATTGTAGCGACTTAGAACTTGACGGCAATCTCTAAAAAGTCGCGATAGCGAGTTGTTAGAGATTGCCCTTTTTCAAGATACTCTGGAATCATAGCATGTATTCGGATACTCATTTTCATTTTCAGCACCTTGCGCGGCGTTTTGGACTGCAGGGGGGCGCGGAGCTGTTTGCCGCCATGGGGCGGAACGGAACTGCGTTCGGGATGGACATTGGCACCCGCAGCGGCGACCTGCTGCCGCGCATGGAAACGGTGCACGAATGCCTGTGCCTGGTGGACGATGCCGGACTGCGCCGCAGTGCCGGGGCCTGCATCCGGTTCAGTGCGGGCATCTGGCCGGATCCCGGTGCCATCCGCGAGCGCGTTTCCGGTGTGGCCGAGCTTGCCGGGCAGATTGCGTGCGGCAACGCGGATACCTCGCTGTTTCCCGGCAGGGTTGCGGCAGTGGGGGAGTGCGGCCTTGACCACCATTGGAATTCCTCCAGTGCTGCGGACTGCGGCGCCGCCCTGCTTTCCGGCGAACGGGAACTTTTTGCCATGCAGCTGGAACTTGCCCGCCGGCTTTCCCTGCCGGTGGTAGTGCATTCCCGCGACGCCTTTGCAGACACGCTCGGTGTGATTGCAGACTGCGGCTATGACTGCGGTGTCATTCACTGCTTTTCCTACTGCCTGGACGAGGCGCGTGCCTTCCTTGACCGCGGCTGGTACCTGGCATTCGGCGGCGCGGTAACGTACACAAAAAAAAGCTGCATGCCAGACATGGAGCGCCTGCTCCGCTACGTGCCGGCAGACCGCCTGCTGCTGGAAACCGATGCGCCCTACCTTGCGCCCGTGCCTCTGCGCGGCACCGTGAACACTCCGCTCAATATCCGCCTCAGCTACGAATTTATTGCATCCGTGCGGGGCGAATCCGTGGAAGCGCTCTGTGCCGCCGTAGACAAAAACTGCTGCACCCTGTTCAGCTGACTGTCAGAACAGCCGCTCGGCAAGTGCTATGCTTGCGGGCAGCGTTACAAGGCAGAGCGCGCTGGTTACTGCCACCAGCATGCTTGCATAGGATTCGTCCTTGCCGAAGATGACGGCAAAGCTCGAAACGCTCATTCCCGTGGGACAGAGCGCCGCGATGAACACGACGTAGCTCATCAGGCGGATGTCCTGCGTGCCGCTGAACACCTGCACTGCGGCCCAGCCGATAAGCGCGGTGGTTACGGCAGAAAGCAGCAGTCGGAGTGCCGACACTTTTGCAACGCGCAGTACGTAAGTTTTTACCGTGGTCTGGGGTTTCCGGAAGGTGGCAAAGAGCATGCCCAGCAGCAGCATGGAAACTGCGGTGTTCATGTCGCCGATGTATTCCAGCGGGCGGGAGACAAGTTCCGGGAGCCGCTGCGGAATGCAGAAGAGCACGGTGCCCGCAACGACGGCGATGACGTTGGGATTCGTGATGACTTTGAGCGGCTGCATTTTTCCGGCAACCAGAAAGTAGCCGAATGTCCACAGCCCGATGTTGAACATTGCAAGGTATCCCATCAGGTAGAAGGTGCCGCCTTCGCCGAACACGCCGGTGATAAGCGGAATGCCGATAAAGCCGCAGTTCGTAAAGACTACCGCCAGCTGGTCAAGGCAGTCGAGCTGTTTTCCTTCGGGCGTTCGGGACCGGCAGAACAGCAGCGCAATGGCAATCAGCCCGGCATGTGCAGCGATGGAAATTACAATGACCAGCAGAAACCCGTGCAGGAGTTCCGCGGAAAACGGCTTGTCGAAGGTGCGCAGGATAAGGCAGGGGTTCACCACGTAAAGCAGCAGCTTGCTCATAAACTGCTGCTCCGTCTTTCCGAATCTGAATGCCCTGGTGACGGCGAATCCCACCACGGCAATGAGCGCCATGATGGAAAGTTGTTTGAAGACTACAAGATACATGGGCAGATTATACGTTTTTCTGCCCCTTGTTGCAATGCGGCAGTCCCTTACTTTTTAGCCTTGTACTCCATGATGGCGTCGATGCTTGCGATGCAGGCGCCGCGGAGTCCGTGCTTTTCCAGCGTGTCCACGCCGCGGATGGTCGTGCCGTTCGGGGAACAGACGGCATCCTTGAGCACGCCCGGATGGTCGCCGGTAAGCTGCTGCAGGCGGGCGCTCCCCAGCATGGTCTGGGCAACAAGGCGGTATGCCGTGGGGCGGGGAATGCCGTACTTTACGGCGGCATCAGCGTATGCTTCCATAATCATGTCCATGAATGCAGGGCCGCAGCCGCTTACCGCCCCGCCGATTCCCATAAGGGCGGTGGGCAGCTCCTCTACCGTGCCGAGCGCGGCAAAGAGATCCTTCAGCCCGGCCAGTTCTTCTGCACCAAAAGACGTCTTCTGCTCAAAGAGCATGACGCCTTCGCCCACAAGTGCGGGCGTGTTCGGCATGATGCACTGAATGTGCACGTCGTCGCCGAGTATTGCATGGAAGCTTTCGTGCACCCAGCCTGCGGCAACGGACACAAGGTTTTTTCCCTTGAGCGCTGCACCGGCTTCATCGAGCACGCCCTGCACCTGGTAGGGCTTGCAGGCAACGATAACGGTATCGCATTTTGCAATCATGCTGCCCAGTGACGGCTCCGCGTTAAAGCCCAGTTTAGCGGCGTTCGCCCGCAGCTTCTCCTGGTTCGGTGCGTAGGCAAAAATATTTCCGCCCTGCACCTTGCCGGACTTGATGAATCCTCCGGCAATCGCCAGAGCCATATTCCCCATTCCTATGAATCCAATGTTTTTCATGTCTGCATCCTTTGGGGCACTGTGCCCGGAAAAAAAGAGGGCAGGACTTCCGCCCTGCCGTCTCTCTTCTATTTTATTTTATGAGGAGCTGCGCGTAAGCCTTCAGCGCGGGATCCATCTTGTCCGCAAGTACGGCCTTTGCAAGCGTCTTGCCCAGCTGCACGCCTTCCTGGTCAAAGCTGTTTACGTTCCACAGGAAGCCCTGGAACATCACCTTGTTTTCAAAGTGAGCCAGCAGTGCGCCCAGCGATTCCGGGGTAAGCTGCCTGCCGTAGATGATGCTGGACGGGCGTCCGCCTGCAAAGAATTTGTTGGGATTTTCGTCGTCCTTTCCGCAGGCAAATGCCACAATCTGCGCCGCCACGTTTGCGCACAGTTTCTTCTGGCTGGAAGAGCCCTGAATGTCTACGTCCTTGCCTGTCTGGTTCTGCTGGAACGCAATGAACTGCAGCGGAATGACGTCCGTGCCCTGGTGGAGCAGCTGGTAGAATGAGTGCTGGCCGTTGGTGCCCGGTTCGCCGAAAATGACGGCGCCCGTCTGGTAGTCCAGCTTCTTGCCGAAGCGGTTCACGCTCTTGCCGTTTGATTCCATGTCAAGCTGCTGCAGGTGCGCGGGGAAGCGGGAAAGCGCCTGTGAGTAGGGAAGCACCGCCGTGGTGGGGTAACCCTGCACGTTGCGCTCGTACACGCCGATGAGTGCGTCCATCAGGGCTGCGTTTTTGGTGATGTCCTTTTCCGTTGCAAGTGTGTCTTCTTCCGCAGCGCCCTTAAGGAAACGGCTGAACACGTCCGGGCCGAATGCAAGGCTCAGGATTGCACCGCCCACCGCAGAGGTTGAAGAATAGCGTCCGCCGATGTAGTCGTCCATGAAGAATGCTGCAAGGTAGTCGGGGCTTTTTGCCAGCGGGCTGGTTTCGCTCGTTACGGCAATCATGTGCTTTGAAGGATCAAGCCCTGCTTTCTTCAGGAATTCGATGACGAAGGTCTGGTTTGTAAGTGTTTCGAGCGTGGTGCCGGACTTTGACACCAGGATGAAGATGGTCTTTGCAAGATCGAGCGAAGCGAGCACTGCGGCTGCATCGTCCGGGTCAACATTGGAAATAAAGTGTGCGTCCATCTTGAAGCAGCTGTTTGCCTTTGCCCAGTTTTCCAGTGCAAGGTACATGGCGCGCGGACCAAGGTCTGAGCCGCCGATGCCAATCTGACAGACAGTGGTGTATTTTTCGCCCTTCTCGTTGAGGAGCTCGCCGGAATGCACCTTTGCTGCAAAGTCTGCAATGGCTTTCTGCTGCTGTACGTAGAAGGTGCGCTTGTCCGTGCCGTCTGCCACCACAGCCTTGCCAAGCTGACCGCGGGTCATGTGGTGCAGCACCATGCGCTTTTCGCCAAGGTTCACCACTTCGCCGTTGTAGAGCGCCTCGAATTTCTCCAGCAGCTGGGCTTCTTCTGCAAGTTCCTTGAACTCCGCGATGATTTTTGCGTCAACCTGCTTTGCTGCGTAGTTATAGCAGAGACCGCTGCCCATGGGAATGGAATACTGTGCGACGCGCTGAGCGCCGCCTTCACCCTTGAGCGCATCTGCCACGGAAACCTCATTCTTGAGGGCAGTGAGCTTCTTGAAACCTTCAAGTTCCGCCAAATCGTTCCATGAAATTGTTGCTGCCATAGAGACCTCTCTAAAAAACTTATGTCGGGGGCGCCGGAAAGTCAGACGAATTCCGGCTGCCTGCCGGATACTATATCAAAATATCCCGAAATATGCTATAATGAGAGCACAAAATTCATCAGGAGGTCTATAAATGACTGCTATTATTGCACTTATCATCAAAATTCTGATAGGAGCGTTTGTCGGCTGGCTTGCAGGAGTCCTTATGAAGAGCAGCCACGGTTTCTGGATGAGCGCGCTGCTCGGTATCGTCGGCTCTGTGCTGGGGCACTGGCTTGCGGGGCTTATCGGTATTACTGCGGGCGGTCTCGGCGGTTTCCTTATCTCCCTTGCGGGCGCCTGTATTCTCATCGCAATCGTGCGTGCCGTTCTGGGCAAAAAGTTCTAGCCTGAAATAATTAAACCTGCTCGGAAACTTCAGTTTCAGAACAGGTCTATGACGTTGCGCAGGAGATGCCTGCGCAGGAACTGAAAATGACTGGCGCCGCCTTTGCAGCATGTGCGTTGCAATGGCGGCGCTGTTTTTCCGGGGATGCATGTTTATGCAGCCTGTTTACGCCTTATTCGTCTTCCAGCTCCGGGATGCGGAGCCTGAGCGCCTGCATGAACTGGTCGCCGCTGATGCCTTCGCGCAGGCAGATGAAGATGCAGTTTTCGCCGGCAATGGTACCGATGATTTCGTCCATGTTGAATGCGTCGAGTGCCTGCGATACAGCGTCCGCATGGCCGCCGAAGGTCTTGATGACAACGATGTTGCCGCTGTATTCTATGCTTACATAACCGCGCAGAAAATCCTGAATGTAGATCTGTTCGCTTTCGCGCCGCTCGTCCTCGTCCGGCAGCGTGTAGACGTAGCCTGCGTGCCCGTCGCTCACCTTGCCCACCTTGAGCAGCTTAAGGTCGCGGGAAAGCGTTGCCTGCGTTACCTCAAAGCCTTCCTTTTGAAGGTAGCCGAGGAGCTCCTCCTGGCTTTCGATGCGGTAGTTCTTGATGAGTCTGCGGACGGTCTTGAGCCGTGTAAGCCTTTCTTTCAAAATAATGCCTCGAACCTGCCCGGTTCAAAAGCAGCGGCTTCTTCACCGGATTCTTTTATTCATTATTATGTATATTTATACATTTGTGTCAAGAGTAGGGAGGAGGGATGTGGGGCATCCACCGGTACCGCAGCAGCGTGGGACGCCGGCAGGGGATTTTTCCTTGACGATTATAACAAACGTTCCTATACTTGATAGAAGCATCAGAATACTGGAGGACTACGAAAGATGTTTAAGCAGTTACTGGAATACTTTGTTGCGCACCTTGAATATGTTGAGGGTGGAAAACATCCAGGCACAAGGGGCTATGAAGAGTATATCGCGCCTATCCCTACGGCTGATTTCTGTATCGCTGGACAAGGATACTTGGGGCATGACATTCAGAAACAGATAGCAGGCTATGATACCTTTTATGACAGGCAGGTTTGCATCACTGTTGTAAAAAACTATCGTAGTTATATAACGGAAGCATCGTACCTTCACTGGAAGGATGCATGGACCAAAATAGTTGCAGTACCGAATGAAGATAGAACAAGAGTAACGGCTTTGAGAATAAGGTCTCCCACTGGCTTTTTAATAGACCCCCCGAAACCTGACGACTGGGATATTGCTGAAGAAATGCCTCTGACCGCACTCGGTTTGTTTGACCACTCGGATACCGAAAATGAAACACTCAGGCACTTCCTTGAAGTCTTTCATGAGCGCTTGCTGGTAGAACCAGAAAGCAGCATATAAAAACTTTCTCTCCGGCGTACAGGCCGGGGAACACAGCCGCTTCAACTGACGGTGCGGTGGACTGCAGTTGATCCGGGGGCGGGCACTCCTGTGCCTTCCCCCGGAACCGTTGGCGGGACTTTCCTCCGCCGTTCATGTAAAATTCTTGTGTAAGAAATCACAATAACCTGTCATACCCGTATAATTTTTTGTTATATCCGCTTTTACGCCCTGTTACGCCCCGTTTTCGGGGCATTTTGGGGGAATTCGCTTGTATAAGATAATGCACTACTTCGTTCTTTGACATACCAAGGGAAGGGATAAAAAAAGTGTTATGTTGATTTTAAGGAACCGGGTGGATTTCATCTGCCCGGCTGCAGCCACTATCACTATTTGATATTGCATCTGTATAAAATAAAAATGATGGAAGACCACAACAATGCAGGGGTAGTGTTATGGTCTATTAAGTCTTTGCAACTGAAAAAGGAGCCTTGTTATGAACATGATGAGCAATGCGGTCTACAAGAACAATGCCTTGACAGGCTGGAACAGAATGGCGTTCAGCAGCCCGAAAGCTGCGGGCAACCGTATACCTGTATACTGGGCGTACAATCCGGGCAAGAACAACTACGTCCCGGCAAATGAAGTCCCCCGGTACGCTGCCCCGACGGTCATCGACAAGGAAAAGCTTCTTGTCTGGTGCCGCTCCTGTAACCGTTGGGAGGACATCAAGGGCTTCTCTAACAACACGCTCAAGACTGCCTGCGGGAGAGAATATGCCGGGCCTTTTAAGACGAACCATAGCGACTTCTTCTATGGCTATATGGTTCGGGAAAAGAAAGGCTCCCTGGAGCTGACGGCAATGGGGCAGACCGTTTCTGCCGATTACCGCACTAGCAATGAGCGCTTCTATGAAATCAACGAAATCAACCTGGACAAGAAGAGAATCCTCCTGAGCGGCAAGAAGACCTATGTCGTGGGCGACCTGTATAATGTCCCCTGCTGCCCGGAACTGACGCAGGCTATCATAGACCGGCTTGGCGAAGGCTACAGGCAGCGGTACGGGATAAAGCCTTCCGTCACGTCCGGGCTCAAAAGTCTGTCGCTTGTGATGGGCTACATGCTCTGCCCGTTCAACGTCAACTTCTATGTTATCTCGCAGCACTGGGGCCTGCACCCCTGTGACGACAACTTCACGTCCCTGTCTTCGGGCGACACTCCGTCCGCAGAGAACGAAATGTTCTCAAGCCTTGGAATCAAGCCGACAAAGACGGTGCGGAAGCTGTACCAGAAGAACCCCTACGGCATAATTCCCTATGCCGCCGTGCACGACCTGGGCTTCACGGACGTGAACCTGCTCCAGAAAAGCACGGGCCGCATCTGGTACGAGTTCTTCAAGCATTACATGATTTCGTTCGGAAGCGGGTCGATACGATATAGCGTCAGGGCACAGCTCTACAGGTTCGTGCAGGATATGCTTGCCATAACGGACCAGAAGACCGTCTGGAACTCCATAGAGCGGACGGTCAGGATTTTCAATGCGGGCGATGAGGATGACAGAAGGAACACCACTGACGGCATCAATATGTACCCGGGTATGATGGAATTTCTGACCGAGCGCGAAAAGAAGGAAATCCTCCGGGAAGGCTTCAACAACTATACCCACGATTTCCTCCTGAGGCGTCAGGAAGCCTTCTATGCCGTCTGTAAAACAGCAGAGGATCCCGATAAAAATGTGCCCTTTCCTTTGGAAAAAGCATTCCTTGACCTCGAGTATAAAACCGGCAGGCAGTACCGGATTAATATGGAGACAATGGAAAAAGAGGAAATTCCGGACGAGGAGCGCTGGTGCTTCTACGTTGCCAGGGATTCTGCGACACTGAAGCGGATTGGCAGCGAGATGAGCAACTGCGTGGGCTGGGGCTACGCAACTGCGGTAAAGGAGCGCAAGGCGACGATTGTCTATGCGATGCACCAGAACAAATACAAAATCTGCATAGAGGTGACGCCCGAGTTTACCATGCGGCAGGCATTCGGCCCGTGCAACTCGGAGCTCACGGGCGAGGCATTCGAGGCCTATTCTGAATGGTGCAAGGAGAAGCACATCGTGAGGGAAAAGGTCTTCAGAGTCGCCATGGCTCCGCGGTAAGGTCTGGCCGGCCCTGCCACTATCACTATTTGATAATGGCTTCCATCATAGTAGAGAAATACATCGCAGTGAAGGCAGCCTGCTCTCAAGGACGCGTCAGCGTACAAGAGAACAGGCCGGTCGTGATTTGACAGTATGTCATTCCATAATTTAATTATTTCATTTCAGGGGGTAGCTATGGGTAAAAGAGACCGCAGGAACAACAAGTACATGGGAGGAAGCATGAAGTTCAAGAGCGTGAAGGAGTGCCAGGTGCTGGCATTCTACCTGCATGAACTTCTGGACTGGATTGAAAAATCCGAAGACTCCTTCACCCTTGATTTCTATTATGTAAAGCCCTTCCTGGAAATCGCCGATGTACTGGACATCGATGAGCCGCTTTCTGCCTGCCTGCAGGATGCTGTTGATACGGCCGCCAAGTGTGGTGACCTCCGGCCGGTCTCGTGCAAGGATGATGACGGCGGGACGGTCTGCATCGGGTATTCCAACATCCCCATGGCCTACAAGGAGGATAACTACGTAGAGCACTGTATGGGCAGCGACTACCCCTTCTCCATAATGCTTGCGAACCTTTTACGCTTCCTGTTCAGTGGCACTGGGGATTGGGCAGGAAGACTCATGGAGATTATAAAGAAGTTTTGCCTGCCCAAGAACGGCCAGCTTAAAAAGGCTCTGGAGGACACGGACGAGCTGGACTTCGCCGTCAAGTCCATGTCACTCTCCGACGACGAAGCCCGCGTCCTCACGCTCAATTACCGCGTGTTCTCATGCAGGTCCCTCAGGAAAACATTCACCTCTGAGCTGAGTAACTCACAGATACATGAAGTGTTCCAGTCAATCCTCGGAATGAGCGACGGAATGTACAAGGGGCTTGTCAGCGAGAAGGGGCGGCTCCGCCTGATGGGCCTGCTGGAAGATGATGGCCTCATCGAACGGGATTTCCTTGAATGCGTTGAGGCGCAGTCCATGCAGCCCTTCTTTGCCGACCTGGTGAAGGAATGTGACATCCAGACTTGCTACGACGTAGAGTCCTTTAATGTGGACGGGAACGCGGTGAAGATTATGTGCCGCCTGCTGAAAAGCGACGAGCCTGTCTCCATCCTGCTGCACGGCAAGCCCGGCACCGGCAAGACTCAGCTGGCAAGAACGCTTTCGCACGGGTCGGGCAGGAAGGTGCTCGTCTTCAAGAACGAGAGTGAGCTGGCGGAGAACGGCATGGTTGTATTCAACCGGCTGAACTGCCTGCTCTCCACCTGCCAGAAGGATGCGGTGATCATCATTGACGAGGCGGACAAGATCCTGCAGACGAAAGACACTTCGGTTTTTGGACTGACAGGACCGGCGAAGACCAAGGGCATCGTGAACAAGATGCTGGAGCTGACCCAGAACAAGATAATCTGGATCGTGAACGGTACGTCGCAGATTGACGAAAGTACCCTGCGCCGCTTTACCTATTCCTACCGCTTCGAGGCCATGACCAGCGAGCAGCTCAGGTCTATCTCCGCCTCCAAGCTGGAGCCGCTGGCCCTTCCGCAGGAGTTGAACGGAAAGATTCTGGACATGATGGAACGCTACAGCGTCACCGGCGCGTCGGTCGAGAACATAGCAAAGACGATCCGCTGCCTCAGGACCTCCACCGGGGACGATCTGCTTGACTGCGTCCAGTCGGTCCTGAAGGAAAACTCCCAGCTCATAAACGGCAAGGCACGCATGAGGGAGGAGGTGTCGTCCAGCTATAACCTTGGCGTGCTGAACACGAGCGAACAGCCCGACAGGATTGTCCGCATGATAGAGAACGCCCAGAAGTTCGCGCAGCAGGCGGCCAAGACACACCATGCCAAGAAGGGCGAGAACGGCATCCGGATGCTCTTCTACGGGGTGAGCGGAACCGGAAAGACGGAGTTTGCCCGCTATATTGCGCAGTTGCTGGGAAAGAAGATCCTGCTCAAGCGGGCGTCCGACATCCTGGGTATGTTTGTCGGCCAAAGCGAAAAGAACATCCGCGATGCGTTCGAGGAGGCGGAGCGGACCGGAAGCATCCTCCTGTTCGACGAGGCGGACAGCTTCTTCAGCGACCGCAGTAAAGCTGTACAGAGCTGGGAGCGGACACAGGTGAACGAGTTCCTGACCCAGATGGAGGAGTTCGACGGAATCCTTATCTGTACGACGAACCTGAAGAAGATTATGGATCCCGCGATGAACCGCCGCTTCCACATAATCGTAGAATTCAAGCCCCTCTCGTGCGAGGGCATACGCAGCCTGCTGCAGGGCTATTTCCCCTCCTGCACGTTTACGGAGGAACAGCTGCGCAGCCTGGATCGCTGCGGGTCGGTTACGCCCGGCGACTTCGCTGTGCTCGCAGGTAAGGTACGCTTCATGGACGAGGAGGACATGAGTGCGGACTTCATCATCGGCGAGCTGCTGAAGATTCAGGATGAAAAGCAGACATCCTCCTGCGGCAGCCGTGTGATTGGATTCTGCGGGGCAGCGTAGGCTGCCCGGGGCTGCATAGACTGTTCTGAGTTGTTTTGATGACCGTTATCACTATTTGATGACGGCATCAAGTGTCGCCGTCTGTCTTAACACATAAAAGGAGCCTGTAATGATTAACGAAAAAAGCAGTCTGGATCTGTATCTGAAGAAAATCAGCCGCATTCCGCTCTTGCCGCGGAGTGAGGAAATTGAGCTTGCACAAAAAGCCCAGTCCGGCGACAAGGCCGCGAAGAAGAAGCTGATTGAGTCAAACCTCCGTTTTGTCGTTACCGTTGCAAAAAGATATCAGAACTGCGGCCTGGAGCTGGAAGATCTGATAAATGAGGGCAACATCGGCCTTATGATAGCTGCAGATAGATTTGACAGCTCCTGGGACAACCGCTTCATAACATACGCTTCCTGCTGGATAATACAGTCAATTCTTAAGGCAATAGGAAAAACGAGCCGGGCTATCCGTCTGCCGGTAAACTGGGAACGCGATATTTCGCGAATCAAAAGGGCAGAGAAAGGGCTCCCCGGCACCATGAACGAAAGCAGGAAGATTGAGGAAATCTGCCGCATGCTGAACCTTGCCCCGGCGCACGTCTGCGAGCTGCTTGCCTTATCCCGGGAGATGGTAAGCATGGACAGCCCGAATAAAGACAACCTTTCAACGCTCGGAGACATCATCATGGACGAGTGCAGCACAACGCCGGAAGATGCCGCAATCAGAGAGTGCCTGAAAGAGGATATCAACCGCGCTTTCAAGACGCTGAAGCCGAAAGAAGAAAAGATTCTGCGCCTGCGATTAGGTTTTGACGGCGGCAATGGAATGTCGCTGGATGAAATCGGCAAAGTTTTCAACCGCTCAAAGGAACGTATCCGCCAGATTGAAGAAAATGCCCTGGATCGCCTGCGGCTGCTGCCGTATATGCGCGATTAAGCTGCATAAAGCAGCAGGGCGGGGCTGCAGCACTATTGGAAAGCTGTATGCCCCGCCCTGAATGCAGTTTCTGAAAACTGTTTTCCTACTTTATTATGCCGCACTCATGCGCAAAGTATTCCCAAATCAGAACCATCGCCATGGTATCTAGCTCACAGTAACGGTAGAGCGCTTCGGAAATCGTCTTTATGTGCACTTTGTCCGCGATGGACTTGTCAAACGAGATGTCGTTGTCGGGATCCGGGCTCTGCGGGAAGGTCTGCAGGTAGCGGTAGATGACAAGGGGCAGGCCGCCGTTGTTTATCTGCGTGTCTGCGTCAAGGCCTCCGTCGTCCTCATCCGTGCTGCTTCTAATCACTTGCGTCAGCTGTTCTTTTTCCAGGTCGCCGTCTTTTGCGAGCCGTTCTATTATGGCGTCCTCAATCTCACCCAAGTGCGGCAGGACCTTGTAGGGGTTCTGCACGTTGCCGCTTTCGTCCTTTGTCAGGAGGGCGATCGCCGTGTCCGCCGTGTAGTTCTGGCTTTTTATTTCTGACCCGTAGATGGGCTTGCCGTATTTGTTCTGCAGGTAGCTACTGCTTTGCAGGACTGCGGGCAGCACCTGCTTGATGGAATTGGAACCCTTCATTGACGGATGCCAGTAGAAGCGCTTCACGATGTCGCACAGATCAATCATGTCGCGATCGCCGCTACGCACAATTTCTTGGGTACGTTTATCTTTTTTATGCGTTATGCTCTCGATGAATGCCATGAGCTCGTCTTTGTCTTTCTCATCAGAAGCCGCAAGCTGCTCGTGGATTCCGTTCAATATCGTGTTTTCGTGGTGGGAGTAACGGAATACAGAGCCGTCGTCCGAGCTGAGCTGTCTCTTGAGTTCGCGTACAAAGTCAAAATTGGGGAAGTGGCCGGGTATTATGTCCAGAAACTGCCCCGCGTGCTCAATCGTCCCGTCCTCCTTTATGATGTGGTGCGAGAACTGGAAGGCGATGTTCTCATAGGGGCGCAGGTTCGCATGATACGGCAGCGCGGACGCAGTGGTCTCAAAGTCTATCATGTGCAGGGGGTACTTCCAGGTCTGCATCTGGGCCTTCAGTTCGTCTGTAAAGATTACCGGTTCGTTCCGGTTTTCTTTCACGCTCCTGATGTGGACCCATTTCCTCTCTTTGTTTGAAAGCCCCGGCTTCTCGTCTGATTCTGGTGGATACAAGTCCTCGGTAATGTCCGGGATGAAATAAATGCCGTTTTTTATCCAGTTGTCTTTAGTGTTTTTGCCTCTGGTCAGACCCGTTCCGTTCAAGTCCTTTATCAGAGGTTTATCAAAGTCTGCGTCGGTAAAATGCGCCATCTCTTTCCAGCATTCTACATAGCCGCTTTTCTTATGGTCTGCCTTTCCTTCTTCCGAAAGCGTGAACGGACATTTGAAGCATTTTGCCCCCAGCGGCTGGTAGACTTTCTCGTTCTTTACATAGCGTTCTGACTGCTCTTCGACGAACTCCTTGAAATTTTTACCCATATACTCAATCTGTTCGCCGGTAGTGCCGCCTATTATCTTGTCGCAAAGCTCGTCCACATCAAACGGGACGATGACATGCTCGTGCTCCTCCGCAAGGATTGCCTGTGCCTCCGGGCTTGGTTCCGCATAGGTTCTGTCGTCCGAATCGGTTTTAATCCTGAACAGGGTGTTGAGGTTAGGGATAGTGTTCACCTTCGTTTTGTCCGCGAGCATCAGGAATGCGCGGACGGTGAAGGGCTGGTCAGGGTACTGCTCCTTGAGGGCATGCGACACGACCCATTTCTGGAAGGCGACGTCGTATACATATTCCCGAATTTCTGTCTCTATAGAATTGCTGTCATTCTTTAGGAAAGATTTCCCTGCTTCCCATGATTTCGCCTTGACTTCGATGAGGTCAACCTGCCGGCCATTTTTCTGAATGATGTCAGCGCGGACAAAGCAGTTCTTGTACTTGAACGCAGCCTCCGCTATGTTCACCGTGTCCTGCGTGAACAGTTCTCGTGTTTTTTTAAGCGGCTCGTCATAGCCCTTCAAGTTCTCCAGGTCGTTCTCTTTACTGACCTTGCCATAGATTTTTGCGATGGCCCCGACCTGGAAGCCGCCCTCGGCAAGCGACTTCAGGAATTCGTCATTTGCCGACTGGTTCTCATATTCTTTATTGCGGGAATAATATGCCTGCATGGGGCAGTGCAATGCCATCTTAAACGCTGATTTTGAAAAAAGTTTCTGATTTTCCATAATTTATATTATAGGTAGGGAAATCATTTCCTGTCAATGAAAATAGAGCTTTGGGTATGCCGGCATGCGTCTGAGGCCACCAGAATCAGACAAATGGGGGTAAGTCCGGGTGCGGCGGGTGCTGTGACGGGTGGTCTCGAACTTCACTCAACCCCGGTTCTGCAAAAAGTCCTATGAGAAATACAGGAATTCTTGCAAAAGTCATAGGACTTATGCTGGAATACTTGCAAATTGGGAAGGACTTTTGCAGCGGGGTGCTTATGTACAGGGAAATTATAAAGGACTTGATACGATGGAAGGACAGGCCGGGCCGGAAGCCCCTGCTCCTGAGCGGCGTGCGGCAGTGCGGGAAGACCTGCATCGTCGGGAAATTCGCACGGGAACACTTCAAGAGCTTCGTGTATGTGAACTTTGAGGTGACGGAGCGGTATTCCGCTATTTTCGATTATGACCTGGACGTGCAGAGAATTATTTCGGAGCTGGAGGGGCATTGAAGGCAAAGATTGTTCCCGGCGAAACCCTCCTTTTCTTTGACGAAATTCAGGAATGTCCGCGAGCCATAACCTCCCCCAAGTATTTCTGCGAGAACATGGACGGCCTCCATTTGATTTGCGCCGGTTCGCTCCTGGGTGTCGCACTGAAGCGGGAGCAGCTTTCGTTCCCCGTGGGCAAGGTGAACCGCCTGTGCCTCCGTCCGAAGTTCCCAAAATCAGGTGGGCCTGGGATTCCGTTCCGGTCCAGCTTGCCAAAGAGAACAACAAGTTCATCTTCTTTCTGGCGGTCCAGCAATACGGCGGAGATAGACTTCATCTTTGAGCATGACGGAGACCTGCTTCCCGTGGAGGTAAAGGCCGCCGACAACAGGCAGGCAAAAAGCTTCAGGCAGTTGAATCGGCCTGAAAAGCAAGTTTTTTTCAAAAATTTTGTATATGAGCCTTGTCATGTGCAGGAGCGGCAAGTATATTTGAGAATAAGCAAAAATAAATGGAGGACAGCTATGGACAGCACAAACAAGGATTTTCTCATTGATGAGTATGGTACGCTGGAAAGATACAAAGGCACGGCAACGTCCGTCAGCATCCCCGAGGGCGTGACGGAAATCGGCTTTATGGCGTTCAGGGGCTGTACGTCGCTTGTCTCGGTCAGCATCCCCGAAGGCGTGACGGCAATCGATGATTGGGCCTTTATGAGCTGCACGTCGCTTGTCTCGGTCAGCATTCCCGAAAGTGTGACCGATATTGGCTGGAGTGCGTTCGCGGGATGCACGTCGCTCACCTCTATACGCATTCCCCAAGGTGTGAAGGAACTCATTGACGGCGAATTCGCTTCCTGCACGTCACTCACCCGCGTTGAGTTTCCCGCCGGCATGACCTACATAGGCGAGACTGTATTCTCTGGCTGCAAGTCGCTTGCCTCTGTGACTCTCCCTGAGGGCATAGAGGAAATCGGCTATGGGGCGTTCTCCTGCTGTACGTCGCTTTCTTCCATAAACATTCCCGGCAGCGTGTCGAAAATCGGAGACTATGCGTTCGTCGGCTGCAACATCAGCGAGCTGTCACACCCCTGCCTGACGATACGGGATGGCCTTGTCATGGATGGCAGCTCGCTGCTCTACTGTGCAAGACAGTCCGAGAGCATCGTGATTCCTGAGGGCGTGACAGAAATCTGTAACAGTGCGTTCCTGGGCTGCAAGCCGCTTTCCTCAGTGACCATCCCCGGCAGCGTGTCGAAAATCGGCGACTTTGCGTTCAAGGGCTGCAACATAAGCGAGCTGTCGCACCCTTGCCTGACAATACGGGATGGTTTTGTCATACAGGACGGCGAGCTGCTCTACTGTGCAAGACAGTCAGAGAGCATCGTGATTCCCGAAGGCGTAACGAAAATCGGTGATGGGGCGTTCCGCAATTGTTCGTGGCTTGCCTCTGTCAGCATCCCCGAGGGCGTGACGGAAATCGGCGATGAGGCGTTTACAAGCTGCAGATTTCTTGTCTCCGTCAGTGTCCCCGGCAGTGTGGCAAAAATCGGTGAACGCGCCTTTCAGTCCTGTACGTCGCTCAGATCCATACACATTCCCGAAGGCGTGACGAGACTCGGCCTGTGCACCTTCTATGACTGCACGTCATTCACTCATATTGAGATTCCCTCCAGCACGACCAGCATCGGCATGGGGACGTTCCAGGGCTGTACATCGCTTGCTTCCGTCACCATCCCCGACAGCGTGACGGACATCAACGGTTGTGCGTTCTCTCACTGCACGTCGCTCGCCTCTGTCACCATTCCAGAACATGTTGAGGGCATAGGTGTGCTTGTGTTCTCTGGCTGCACTGCCCTTGCGGAAATCCGCTATGCCGGTACGAAGGATCAGTGGTCTGCCATCGATAAGGACTCAGGAGCATGGCACTCTTTCGTGCCTGCCACGTCCGTGGCCTGCACTGACGGCGATGTTCTGCTCGACGAGGAAGAGCAGTAGGCGGGTGCGGGCGACCGTAGAAAAACAAGGCCGCTTGTGCTATGATGAATTCTATGGACGAACGATTTCTGCCGATCGGCATACAGGACTTTGAGGACCTCCGCAGGCGCGGCTGCATATACGTAGACAAGACAGCATTAATCTACAAGCTCGCCCGCGAGGGAAAGCCCTATTTCCTGAGCCGTCCACGCCGCTTCGGGAAGAGCCTGCTGCTTTCCACGATGGAATACTACTTCCAGGGCAGGAAAGACCTGTTCGAGGGGCTTGCGATTGCGGAAAAAGAAAAGGACTGGACGGAATGGCCGGTGCTCAAAATCAGCTTCGGTGCCGACAACTACCCGGATCTTGAATCCCTGAAGTCCGCAATAAACCTTATGCTGACCCGCTACGAGCAGGCATACGGAATCACTGTCACTGACAGGCGGTCTGCCCCCCGCCTGAACGTCCTCATCCAGACGGCCTATGAGAAGACCGGAAAGCAGGTCGTCATCCTGATTGACGAGTACGACAAGCCCATCCTGGACGCGCTCTACACGGACTTTGAGGAGCAGAACCGGCAGGAGCTGAGGAGTTTCTACAGCCCGCTCAAGGACTGCGACAAGTACATCCGCTTCCTCTTCATCACGGGTATCACCAAGGTGGGCCACGTGAACATCTTCAGCGGACTGAACCAGCTGGACGACATCAGCCTTACAAAGGACTATGCCACCCTCTGCGGCATCTCCCAGGCGGAGCTTGAGAAGTATTTTACCCCGGAGATAGAGGCGCTGGCGGGCGAGCAGGAGATGAGCATCGGCGAGGCGAAGGAAAAGCTCGCCCGGATGTACGACGGCTACCACTTCACGCACGACGTCGAGGGCGTGTACAACCCCTTCTGCCTCCTGAAATGCCTGAGATACAAGGATTTCGGCTCCTACTGGTTCGAGAGCGGCACCCCGTCATTCCTTGTGAAGTCCATCCAGAACCAGCCGCTTGAGCTGGAGAACCTGGTGAACGGCAGGCTCGCGACGGAGAACCAGTTCAAGAACTACGACCCCGGCTCCGGGAACATGCTGCCTGTAATTTACCAGTCGGGCTACCTGACCATAAAAGGCTTTGAGAAGGAAGACCGTTTCTATAAACTTGACTTCCCCAACCGCGAGGTGGAGGAGGGCTTCCTGGACGTGCTTCTGGGCAAATTCGTCAGCGTTCCCTATGACGACATGGGGCTTGCGATTGACAACATGCGGATTGCGCTCAGGAAGAAGGACATAGACAAGGCACTCTCCATCATACAGGCAGCCATAGCCGACCTGCCCACGGTCGTAAAGAAAGACATGTGCGAGAACTACTACGAGTCGGTGACGCACCTGATGTTCCGCATGACCGGCTGGCGGGTCGCCTCCGAGCTGCAGTCAGTGGCGGGGCGGAGCGACGTGGTCGTGGCGACGAAGGATGCGGTGTACATCTTTGAGCTCAAGATGGACAGGGGACGGAGTTTTGACGATGTCGCAGCCGAGGCCCTGCAGCAGATAGACGCGAACGGCTATGCAGACCGCTTTGCCGTGGCGGGAAAGGCACTGTGCAAGGTCGCACTGGTGTTCTCCAGCGAAGGCAAGGGCCTTGTCGGCTGGAAGGCTGCCGTATGATTATTTCCCTTTACAACTGACGGCAATTTGACTTTCCGTAGAAAATACACTATATTCTCTGTCAGCTTTGGGGCCGAACAGGAGCTTTTCAAAGCTAACAGCGTCGCTTTCACGGTGCACTCGCTCACATCCTTTCTAGATGTACCGAATATTCTAATTAGATTAGGAATCTACTCCAGCTAGGTTGACCGAACAATCTATCTAGAGTGCACCCCCATTACTGTACAGTATATGATCCCAAACCGTGACTGTTCACAGTCTCTGACTGACCGGAAAGGCAGCACTTGCTGAGCGCATTGAACGATGAGCTCTGTTGGTTCGGAAAAATACTTGACGATACGACTTTGGGGGCGTATAATAGTAGAAATATACGGAGCGTGGCATTTTTGCGCTTGAAAAGGGGGATGCAGTTCTAATGGACATATAAAAGCAGCTGCATGGTTTGTACAATCACGGAAAAGCAATTTGTTGTCGTCGGACAGTAAGCGCAAGGATGATTTTTTATGAACGATTATGAAGAAGAGAATGAAACTCTGAGCTCCGGTCAGTCCGGTGTTGCTGCGGAGTTCATTGTGGCTGCTGAGCTCACAAAAAGAGGATTCTATGTTTCCCCTACACTCAAAAACACAAAGGCTGTTGATATTTTGATTGTCGATGAGGAACTGCAGAATCCACTTCTCATTCAGGTAAAGGCAAAACAAAAGGGAAAGGATTGGAAGCTCACAGATGCTGCTGAAACACTTGTCAGTGACAAGCTGTTTTACATCTTTTATCTTTATGATGATGGCACTGGAAAAAGTGAGTTCCATATAGTTCCGAGCAAGGTTGTAGCGGAATTTGCCGCAGAGTTCCATAAAAAATATCTTGCCAAGCCGAAGAAAAATGGGGATCCTCACAAGAATACTCCTATGAGAGTTTTTCGTGATGATGAAGACACTTATCTCGACAGATGGGATTTACTGAGACTGAAAAACGGCAAGAGCCAGTGAGAAGCGGGAGCACTGGTGGATGGAAACCCTCAAGACTCGTGAATTCGGATATAACAATAATTAACGGTGCAAACTGAACAATCTTAGCCCCCGTTGGGGGCTGAAATTGTATATGAGGAGTTATGATATGAGTGAAGAAGAAAAGACTGGTGTTGATGTAGAGGATCTTCCGGTAACAGAGGCGGTGACAGCCGGAAGGGATGAAACCTTCCTGCGGAAGATAAACATCCATACCGATGTGAACCTGGTTACCATTACCCGCGACGATGCCGGGGTAGCCAACGGCGGGAACGGCAAAAACTATAACACCCATAAAGTGAGTGACGGATACTATAACATCAGCATTGCGGATGATGAGATAAGCGGAAAGCATTGCGCCATATATAAAAGCGGTGACGGCTACTATCTGTATGATGGAATCTGGTGGCTCAACAACGGCAAGTTCTCCTCCAAAAGAGTCTTGGTGGGTGGCGTGGAACAGGAGCCCTTCCAGTCCAAGCCGTCCACGAACGGGACCTACCTGAACTTCAAGCGCTTTGAAACAGGCAAGGGCCAGCGGCTGAAATCGGGCGACAAGGTCACGGTCTGCCGCTCGACGATTGAGATTGTGCTGCCGTAAGCAGAGATGTAACGCCCTAAAAATTGCACGCTGCGCAGTTTTTAGGGATATCAATAAGATGAGAGTAATGAGGTTTCTTTATGCCCACTAAAATAGCATCAGATGAAAATGTAATTCCTTTGCCTGAACTTGAACTAGGGAAAATGCTCCTTGGCAGATATGAGATTATAAAGAACATTGCGGCAGGAGGCCAGGGCAGGGTATACCTTGCATACGACACTGTTCTGGATTCCGAAAAGAAGACAAAGCTCGTCATCAAGCAGCTCCAGAAACGCAGCGATGGCGCCCGCGAAAGGTTCCGGCGGGAGGTCAGTATATTGCGCGAGCTGGGGGACTCCGGGGCGGAGAACATCGTCAGGACATACGAGTACCAGCAGGAAGAGAAAGACGGTGACACGTTCGAGTACATCGTGATGGAATACGTAGACGGCATGACCTTGGCGGATCTCATAGAGAAGCAAGGTAGCATTCCGGTACCGCTGGCATTGTACATCTTTGAGCAGATAGGCATGGGACTTGCGGCTGCCCACGAGAAAGGTATAATACACCGTGATATTAAGCCCGAGAACGTACTTATCTCCTGGAAGGGAGTGGTCAAGCTGACGGATTTCGGGTTGGCAGGAACGGAGAATGATTTTGATGCCGAGGGTCTGAGTTCCAGCGGAACGCTCCGATTCAAATCGCCTGAGCAAATAGAAGACAGCAGCTCCGTGGACGAAAGTTCCGATATCTACTCGATGGGGTGCATGCTCTACAAAATGCTTTTCAACGAATGCCCCTTTGACGATGACGATCCTGATGAAAAGAATCGAAGGAGAAACATAGAGACAAAAATACTGGAAGGCAAATACGTCCTGCCGATTGAGCGCGACCCGTCCATTCCCCGCGAACTGAATGATTTCATCGTCAAAATGATGGAAAGGAGCCGGATTAAAAGAGCTTTTCACGAGGTGGGCGATTTTCAAATAGAAGCTGTAATGAGAAGAGAAAGGGCGATAGATCTTTCCTATGGTTTGGATTTCGCCCAATTACGGTACCAGCTTGAGTGCCTCATGACCGGTAGGAACGCTATCCAAAATTTTACTTTGCATCTGGAGCTTCGGATTCCAAGCGAGTGTTTCGGAGAAATGCCCGTCATTACTGTTTATGAGGATGGTTATGGGGGGTATAGTCATGATCAAGTCGAGATTCTCCAAGATGGGGAATATAATCAGGAAGATTTCAAAACTTATGTTGGAACAAAGTGCCTTTCCCCAGAGAGAAGTTATACGGTAAAAATCGCACTTGGACCTTGTGTATTCTGGAAGGCTGTCAACCTGAGCCATGGACATGACGAGAAGATTATTCTGGGACCGGATTGCTTTAGGCACAGGAAAATTCCATTGACCATACAGGCGCATGCCTTCGACGCGGAAAGCGGGGCTGCGTTATCAGATGCTGTGTTCGAGGTACAAAAACATGGGCAGTTTCTCAGTGACGACAGTGATTGGATTCCCTTGAGCGAGGCAGAATTATTTACAGTCGACAAAATCTCTATTCGTGCCACAAAAGAAGGCTACAAGACTGATGAACGTGCGCTCTATGACATGAAGTTTTATGAGGATACCATAAGCGTAGAGTTTCCACTTGTGCAAGTTGTGGATGTGGACAAGGACTTTTACATTTCGGACGGCATCTTGAAGAAATACTGCGCTTCTGCCTCGTCAGTCACCATTCCCGATGGAGTGAAGGAAATAGGAGACCGCGCGTTCCGTAACTGTACGTCGCTCGTGTCCGTGACTATCCCGGACAGCGTGACGGAAATAGGCAGGAATGCGTTCACTGGCTGTTCGTCTCTCGCATCCGTGTCCATTTCCGAGGGCGTGAAGAGAATCGGCGAGTATGCGTTCAGTCGCTGCACGTCGCTCAATTCTGTCAGCATACCTGCGGGCGTGACGGCAATAGGCGAGGGTGCGTTCAGTAGCTGCACGTCGCTCGCCTTTGTCCGCATTCCAGGCAGCGTGAAGGAAATCGGCCATTATGCGTTCCGTAACTGTACGGCACTCGCGTCCATGACTATCCCAGACGGCGTGATGGAAATCGGCAACCATGCGTTCAATGGCTGTGCGTCACTCGCATCCGTCAGCATCCCGGACAGCGTGACGGAAATCGGAGGCCGGGCGTTCCGTGACTGCAACATCAGCGAGCTGTCACATCCTTGCCTGACGATACATGACGGCTTTGCCATCAAAGATGGCACGTTGCTGTATCGTGCAAGCCAAGCATCCGACATCACTATTCCCAAGGAAGTGACGAAAATCGGAGACAGTGCGTTCAGTGATTGCACGTCGCTCGTATCCGTCTGCATCCCACTCAGCGTGAAGAGAATCGGAGAGGATGCGTTCGGTGATTGCACGTCACTCGCATCCGTGTCCATTTCCGAGGGCGTGAAGAGAATCGGCAATCGGGCGTTCGATGGCTGCACGTCGCTCGTGTCCGTCAGCATCCCTGACAGCGTGAGGGAAGTCGGATGCCATGTGTTCGCTCACTGTACGTCGCTCACTTCCGTCAACATCCCAAATAGCGTGATGGAAATAGAGGACGGTGCGTTCTCGCGCTGTACGTCGCTCGTGTCCGTGACTATCCCAGACGGCGTGATGGAAATCGGCAACCATGCGTTCATTGGCTGCACCTCGCTCGCATCCGTCAGCATCCCAAATAGCGTGATGGAAATCGGGGACGGTGCGTTCTTTGGCTGTACATCTCTCGCCTCCGTGTCCATTCCCGAGAGTGTGAAGAGAATCGGCGAGGGTGCGTTCGGTGGCTGCACGTCGCTTGAGGAAATCCGCTTCGGTGGTACGAAGGCACAGTGGAAGGCTGTTGGGAAAGAAGAGGACTGGAGCGGGAGGAGAGTTCCCGCTAAGTTCGTGACCTGTACTGACGGCGAGGCGGAGCTGTAGGCGGCGGGAGAGGGCCGACATGCCGTGACAGGCGGCTCCCCCTCCTGTGATTGGATTTCTCCCTTTCACATTCCCGTGTGCCGTGTTATAATGGTTTTATATTAAACCTGTCCGGAAGCTTCAGTTTCAGAACAGGTCTATTGTTTGTTCGGGGGGGGGCGCGAACACGGGAATCTACCTGAATCCGGGGAACCAGAACTTTGTAGAATTTGTTCAGACTGGAAAATATGTAGACAAGACAATGCTTCTGGATGTGACCAGCGGTCATCTGGGTGATCCTGCCTTGCGCATTTTCGAGCTACCCTCAATTTTGAAAACCGTTGAGTAAAATGCATGCCCTAATTCCTGTACACATGGAGGAAACTTGTATGAGCAATGCGAGTAATGACTTTTACATTAAGGACGGCATGCTGGAAAAGTACTTCGGCAGCGAATCGTTCGTCATTATCCCTGAGGGGGTGCGTAAAATTGGTGATTACGTGTTCGCCTGCTGCAGTCTTGTCTCGGTCACGATTCCCTCCAGCGTAGCGGAAATAGGCGACCACGCATTCTCAGGCTGCAGCAGGCTTGTTTCGATCACAATTCCCTCCGGCGTGACGAAACTTGACAGGGACGTGTTTAGTAGCTGCGATTCGCTCAAAGAAATCCACTATGATGGCACAAGGGCGCAGTGGCTGTTTGAGCTTAGTGGTATGCAGCGTGTCAGGTTGGATATTTCTGTCTACTGCTCGGACGGAATTGCCGAGCCGATTCCAGGTGACATTACGGAACTTTTCATCCCGGAAGGGGTGAAGTCGATAGGAGAGCTCGCGCTTGCTGGGTTTCACTTGCTCCAGTTTGTCAAGATTCCCTCCACTGTAACCAAAATAAATTCTCTCGCGTTCGCCGGCTGTAAATCGCTCGCTTTGGTGCAGATCCCCGAAAGCGTAACAGAAATCGGTGCGTATGCGTTTCATGCCTGCAATATCAGCAGGCTGTCGAATACCTGCCTGACGGTGCGGGATGGGCTGGCCATAGAGGACGGCGTCCTGCTGGACTGCACAAGGCTGTCCGAGAACGTCACTATCCCCGATGGGGTGGAGAAAATTGGCAAGTGGGCGTTCGGTGAGTGTTCGCCGCTTGCGTCCGTGACCATCCCCGCTGGCGTGAGAAAGATCGGCGAACGCGCGTTCTGGTATTGTACGTCGCTTGCGTCCGTTACTATCCCCGAGGGTGTGGAGGAAATTGGCGGGTATGCGTTCTATGACTGCACGTCGCTTGCGTCCGTCACCATCCCCGAGGGCGTGAGGAAGATTGGCGAAAGTGCGTTTGCTAAGTGCACATCGCTTGCGTCCGTCACTATTCCTCGGAGCATGACGGAGATAGGCAATCATGTATTCAACGGCTGTACGTCGCTCACGTCTGTCACCATCCCCGGCACTGTGACGAAGATTGGTCTCTGCGCATTCCGTAGCTGCACGTCGCTTGCCTCCGTGACCATCCCCGGGGGCGTGACGGGAATCGGCAGGAGTGCGTTTGAGGGCTGCACGTCGCTTGCCTCTGTCTCCATTCCCGAGAGCGTGACGGAGATTGGCGAAGAGGCGTTCTACGGCTGTACGTCGCTTGCCTCCGTGACCATTTCCGAAGGCGTAACGAAGATTGGTGAAGCTGCGTTCGCGGACTGCACGTCGATTACATCAGTCATCATCCCAGAGAGCGTAACGGAAATTCACGATGTCGTATTCTTTGCCTGTGAGTCGCTTAGTTCCGTCACCCTTCCCAACTGCATACCGGACATCGCCAGGGAAATGTTCTGTGGCTGCAGGTCGCTCACGTCTGTGTCTATTCCCAAGAGCGTGACGATGATCTGCAATGGTGCGTTCTCACACTGCTGGTCGCTTGCCTCCGTGAACATTCCTGAGGGCGTTACAGAAATCGGCGAAGGGGCGTTCGCGGACTGTAAGTCGCTCAAGGAAATTCGCTACGATGGTACGCACGAGCAGTGGGCCGCCGTCAAGATGGGCGAGAACTGGACCAAAGATGTTCCTGCCAAGTCCATCATCTGCACGGACGGCGAGGTGGAGCTGTAGGGCAGTACAGGGCGGACGGCGGGGTACCTGCTGCCAGCCCTGTGAAAACCAGTGAGTAAAAACTCACTGGAAATCTGCCGGAAGCGATAGTATACTTTTATCATGTCTGTCTGCGTCCTTTGTCACTATGTGACAATGCCACTGCGTATATAGTATCTAGAGCCAGTTGCAAAAGTCCACGGCACCGCAACGCAACGCCTTGCTAGTCCACAACGCAACGCCTTGCTAGCGTTGTGTGTGTGTGGCCGTGCTTTTTTACTGGCTTGCAAGAATCTCAAGGAACATGGAGGGAAGCAAATGGTAAGAGTCACGCCGTTGCAGTGGTGCTCAAATCTTGAGCTGGCCAATTGTGGCGAAATTTTCGTGCTGGGCCGGAATCTCGGTTTTGAGGGGACGCCTCTTGAATTTTGTACAGACTTGATGCTCATTGACCCGGATGGCGATCGGTATTCATGTACAGGCCATCGTAAAGTTACTCCTGGAGACGGCTGGAAGCCCATCGCTTTTGCTCGTATCAGGGTTCCTGACAATCTTAAAGAGTTCTGTGAAGAATGCGAGAAAGAGCAAGAGGAAAGAATATAAGAGTACTTTTGCTGTTCGCCATCTGCACTGACGTAAGTGTATGGAATGTAACAAACCCGAGATTGTAAATCATCGGTTTTAATCAGCAACATCACTGTGCCAATAAATATTCGTCATGTAATCCAGTAAGCGTCTAATTACCACCACCTAAAAATCAGTAAAATCATATATTAAAATGGTCTCCAAGAAGGAGGCCATTTTGAATTTATTCGAAACAAAAGGCAGTAGAGAAGTCTGGTTTGATCGGTTCGCTGCGTCAAACATGAATATAGACACATTCTGTCAGATGAATCACATCAAAAAAGAAACAATTACAAAAGCTCTGGATGAGAAAATGTCATCTTTCAGAGAAAAGAATCCCCAAAA
>Ga0256405_10001436_pt1 | contig 64809 bp, 56 predicted proteins | sample RumenRJG_02DNA_FD_189096 | JGI IMG/M metagenome (GOLD analysis project Ga0256405, IMG submission 189096) | Bovine rumen microbial communities from Lethbridge, Alberta, Canada - RJG_02 | ecosystem: Host-associated > Mammals > Digestive system > Stomach > Rumen | place: Canada: Alberta... | reverse complement strand
TTCGTCAGATTGTATAGAAATTCCGCAGGCATACTGACGTATGTCAAGGGATTTCTGTGCAAGATGACGGAAAATATCCAAGCAGATTCAGTACAAAGACATCAGGCGGTCTTTGTGCGGTGTTGCCTTAAGTGCTTTATTACATCAGGCTTTTATGACGAAAAATCGTCATTAAGATATAAGATCCGCGTTATTATGCGGCTTTAAAATTGCTTCGGGAAAAATTGAATATGTTCAGATCACGTAATTTGAACAGGTCCAGCTTCTGTAAATAAGCTCGTACGTTTGCCTGTATTTTTATGTGGTCAGTCTTTTTATCGCCTGTTTGTCATAGATCAGCATCTGAAATTTGCTGAAACCAAGCAGTGAGAATAATTATTGTAACTGACTGAACCGTTTTGACTGAAGCTTCCCTTTTAAATAAGATCTTTGCACCGTTCAAGTGAAGATCTTCGCAATTACTGAAAGTGAGGTCATATAGTGAACGAAAAAGAAAAAAGCAACAAGCCTAAGCAGAACGCTTCGGCAGCTCCTAAAAGAACTTACAGAAAGAGAACATCCGTAAAAGAAAAAACTACAAAAGAAAAAACAGTTAAGACAGAAAAAACAACTGCTGCAAGAACAAGATCGAACTCAAAACAGCAGAAGGAAGTAAAAAAGACTCCTGTTAAAATAATCCCCCTCGGCGGACTTAATGAGATCGGTAAGAATATGACCGTATTTGAATGTTCAAATGATATTTTCATTCTCGACTGCGGTCTTGCATTCCCTGATGCTGATATGCCGGGTGTAGATATCGTTATCCCTGATTTTACTTATGTTGAGAGAAATAAAGACAAAATACGCGGTATCGTTATCACCCACGGTCACGAGGATCACATCGGCGGTCTTGCTTATCTTCTCAAAAAAATAAATGTTCCTGTTTATGCAACAAGGCTTACTATCGGTCTTATTGAGGGAAAACTCAAGGAACAGGGACTGTCAGGCAAGGTAAATCTTAACGTTGTTGAGCCAAAAAAGACAGTCAAAATGGGCTGCATGGCTGTAGAATTCATCAAAGTCAATCACTCTATCCCCGATTCTGTTGGTATGGCTATCCATACTCCTGCGGGTGTTATTGTTCATACAGGCGACTTTAAGGTCGATTACTCACCTATCGACGGCAAGATCATCGATCTCGCACGTTTCGGCGAGCTCGGAAGCCGCGGCGTCCTTGCGCTCATGGCTGATTCCACCAACGCAGAACGTCCCGGCTACACTCATTCGGAACGTACTGTCGGCGCTTCCTTTGATAAGCTTTTCCAGAAGGGCGAAGGAAAACGTATCATAATCGCTACATTCTCTTCAAATATCCACAGAGTACAGCAGATCATCAACTGCGCTGTAAGATACAACAGAAAAGTCGCTATCTTCGGCAGAAGCATGGTTAATGTAATAAATACCGCTATCGAGCTCGGATACCTTGACGTTCCGGATGGCATAATAATAGATATCGAAATGATGAACCGTTATGAAAATGAACGTATAGTTCTCATAACTACGGGAAGTCAGGGCGAACCTATGTCCGCTCTTACAAGAATGGCGATGAACGACCACAAAAAAGTCAATATCACGCCAATGGACTTCATCATTATTTCGGCGACCCCTATCCCCGGAAATGAGAAATTCGTTACAAGAGTAGTCAATGAGCTTATGAAATCAGGAGCTGAAGTCGTATATGAAGCTATGTACGAGGTCCACGTTTCAGGTCACGCCTGCCAGGAGGAACTCAAGCTGATGCAGGCTCTTACCAATCCGAAATTCTTTATTCCTGTACACGGCGAGTACAAGCACCTGAAAAAGCACGCTGATCTTGCTCTTCAGATGGGTCTTGAAAAGGAAAATGTCATAATTGCAGAAATCGGCAATGTCATCGAAACAGACGGAAATACCATGAAAGTCGTTTCACAGGTACCTGCGGGCAGAGTTCTTGTTGACGGCCTCGGCGTAGGTGATGTAGGTTCTATTGTTCTCAGAGACAGAAAGCACCTCGCTCAGGACGGTCTTATCATTATCGTTATCGGTATCGAAAAAAACACCAACGAGATCGTTGCAGGTCCTGATATCATTTCACGCGGCTTTGTTTATGTACGTGAATCGGAGGAACTTATGGTAGAAGCAAAAGGACTCCTCACCGATACACTTGATAATTGTTCGGCAAGCGAACTCAGAGAATGGAATTCACTTAAAGGAAAGCTCCGCGATGCTCTCTCTGATTACATTTATCAGAAGACAAAGCGCAGCCCTATGATACTTCCTATTATTATGGAGACCTGATCTGTCCGAAAGGAGCAATAAGTTGAAAAATAAATTCCCGACAGTTCTGATGATCCTGCACCTGCTTACTCTCGGTGCGCTCGTCGCTTCATTTCTTCTTATCGGCAAAAACGATCAGAAGTTTATGATATTTTATATTTCAACTGCTGTGCTGATACTCATCAGCATAGTATATACTGTCATTTATTCGAGAAATTCCATGCGGCGGATCTCTAAGATGAACAAGCATCTTGAAAGCTCCGCAGCTGAATTTATGAACTCACTCCCCGCTCCTGTTGCGGTTATTGATGACCAGAGACAATTTGTATGGTACAATCAGATATTTGCAGAAAAGATCGGGCTTGGACAAGATGTCTACGGACTTGATTTTGAAGGCTTCGTAAAAATCGATATCGATTCCCTCGTATCGAACGGCTCTGCTCTTTGTCCGATAAAGGGCTGCATTTATAATGTGACCGCTGAGAAATTTGACAAAAATGATATGTCTTTCCTCGTTTTGTATTTCCATGACGATACAAATTATTATGCAATCAAGAAGTCTATGGATGAATCTCATCCGAATGTATTGATAATGACCATCGATAATTACGATGATATTATGCAGAACGCAAAGGAAAGCGAAAAAGCACAGACCTCTGTTGAAACAGAGAAGCTCATAGAAAACTTTATGAGCAAAACAAACGGTTTCATAAAAAAGACCTCACCCAATACATTTTACGCTATAATCGAAAATATTCACCTTAAAGAGATAATCGACGGCAAGTTCAAGATACTTGATGCCGCAAGAAATATCAAGATAGCAGGTAAATATCCGCTTACATTCTCTATCGGTGTCGGACAGGGGGCAAGATCTCTCGCCGACAGCGAAATCCTCGCAAGACAGTGCCTTGATATGGCGCTGGGCAGAGGCGGAGATCAGGCTGTTGTCAAGACTGAAAACGGCTACAGATTCTTCGGCGGAGTTTCAAAGGGCGTAGAAAAACGATCACGTTCCAAGACAAGGATCATTGCAAATGCTATGCAGGATCTTATTATGAGCTCTGATAAAGTGTTCATTATGGGACATCGTTTCGGTGATCTCGATTCCGTTGGTGCCGCAAGCGGTCTTGCAGGTGCCGTGCTCCTTCTTGAAAAAGAAGTATATATCGCAGTAGACCGCTCAAAAAATCTCGCAAACAATCTTATCGATATGGTAGATAAGGAAAGCAACTGCGGACTCTTTGTTACTCCTTCAGAAGCTGAGCTTATGATCGGTCCTAATGATATGCTCGTCATTGTTGACACACATAATAAGGACTATATCGAAAGCCGCGAGCTCTACGAAAAGGCAAGATCGGTGGTCGTGGTGGATCACCACAGGAAAACTGTCAACTTCATCGACGATGCTGTCATATTCCACCATGAGCCATATGCCTCATCTGCATCTGAAATGGTGACCGAACTGATACAGTACTTCAATTACAACAATGACGAAAAAATTGCCAGCTGTTACGCTGATGCTCTTTTATCGGGAATCATGCTCGATACAAAGAATTTTGTAATGAGAACAGGCGTGAGAACATTTGAAGCTGCTGCATTCCTCAAAAAACTCGGTGCAGACACAGTTGCGGTAAAGCTGCTTTTCTCAAACTCTATCGATTCCTACAGAAGAAAGACACAGATCGTTGCTTCTGCAAAGATACATAACAACTGCGCGATCGCAGCAGCTGATTTCAAATCAGATGATATACGTCTTGTTGCTCCTCAGGCAGCCGATGAACTTCTTGGCATAACAGATGTAGCAGCTTCGTTTGTCATCTATAAAACAGGCAATATCATAAATATATCAGCAAGATCACTCGGCGCTCTCAATGTTCAGGTCATAATGGAGCAGCTTGGCGGCGGAGGTCATCAAACCATGGCAGCCGTTCAGCTTGAGAACGTCACGATAGAAGATGCTGTAAAATCACTTATAAATGCTATTGACGACTGTCAGAACGACAGTTCAGAGTCTTAATACGAAAGGTTGGTAAAAATGAAAGTAATTTTCTTACAGGATGTAAAAGGATCAGGAAAAAAAGGTGAAGTAAAGAATGTTGCAGACGGCTATGCACGTAATATGCTTCTGCCAAAGGGCTACGCTGTTGAAGCAACTGCTGCTAATATGAATAAGCTGGAAGGTGCTCAGGCATCTGCTCAGCACAAGATCGATGTTGACATACAGGCTGCAAAGGATGCTGCTGCAAAAATCAAAGGCAAGCGCGTTGATATCGTTGCAAAAGCCGGTTCAAACGGTAAGCTTTTCGGTTCTGTAACAGCTGCAAATGTTGCTGATGCACTTGCACAGCAGCTCGGCGTTAAAGTTGACAAGAAAAAGGTAGTTCTCAGCACAGATATCAAGAACTTCGGTTCATACACAGCAACAATAAAGCTCTATAACGGTATTTCTGAAACTATCGATGTTGAAGTCAGCGAAGCCTGATCGGTGAAATATATGGATGAAAATGAACTTCTGCTCTCCGCCCGCGAGCTGCCACACAGTATCGAGGCGGAGCAATCCGTTTTAGGAGCTATTATTTCGCAGCCATCAGTCCTTTCCGATGTTATCGAGCTCATAAAGCCTGAGTATTTCTATAACGAACAGCATAAGGCTCTTTACTCGATAATGCTTCAGATGAATTCGATGAGCCTGCCCGTGGACATAGTTACCGTCCTCAACGAGGCTGAAAAGCAGCATATATTTGAAAGCCCTGCTGAAGGCAGACGCTATCTTGCAGAAATAGGAAATCTTCTTCCTTCAACTTCTAATATACAAAGCTATTGCAAAATCGTTGCGGATAAATACTTCCTGCGGAGTCTGAGCTATGTCGCAAGAACTATACTTGAAGAAGTACAGTCAGGCGAACAGGATGCACAGCTTCTCCTTGACGCTGCCGAGCAAAAGATTTACGATATCCGTCAGGGACGTGATGTTAAGGGACTTGTCCCCTTGTCGGAAGCAATTGCCGAAGCTTATGACAGACTTGGCAAGATATCAGGTCCTGACAAGGAGAAATATGTCGGCGCAAGAACCGGATTTACTCTTCTCGACAGCATAACATCGGGTCTTAACAAGTCTGACCTGATAATCATTGCTGCCCGTCCGGGTATGGGTAAAACTTCGTTCGCAATGAATATTGCAACAAATGTCGCAAGACGCTCTGAGAAAGAAGTTGTAACTTTCAATCTGGAAATGTCCAAAGAGCAGCTTGCTACACGAATACTTTCTACAGAGGCTCTTGTAGAATCAAACACGCTCAGAAACGGTCGTATATCAGGTGAAGACTGGGTAAAGCTTGCAACAAGTGCCGGCTACCTCAGTACGATCCCCCTGTATATCGACGATACTGCGAGTATGACTGTTCAGCAGATGAAGGCGAAGCTCCGAAGAACCAAAAATCTCGGGCTTGTCATCATCGACTATTTACAGCTCATGGAATCCACCTCGCACTCTGATAACCGAGTAACCGTTATCAGTGAGATAACCCGTCAGCTAAAAGTTATGGCAAAGGAACTGAATGTGCCTGTTATCCTGCTTTCACAGCTCTCCCGTGCTGTTGAGAGCCGAACAGATAAGCGCCCGATGCTCTCAGACCTGCGTGAATCAGGTTCTATCGAGCAGGATGCTGATATTGTTCTCTTTCTTTACCGCGAAGCTTATTATAATAAGGAAAGTCAGCGACAGAATATATCAGAGTGCATCGTAGCTAAAAACCGTCACGGTGAAACAGGTACTGTTGAGCTTATATGGGACGGTCAGTATACTCGATTCTCAAATCCTGATTATTCTACACCGCCGGAGAATGTATGATCATGCTTGAAAAAATCTGCAACTTTATTAAAGATAATAAGCTCCTAAGCAAAAATGATACCGTTGTCTGCGGACTTTCAGGCGGAGCAGACAGCGTTGCACTCCTTCTTTCACTTTTTGAGCTTAAAGATAAGCTTGAAATAAATGTAGAAGCTGTTCACGTAAATCATTGTCTGCGCGGCGATGAAAGCGATCGCGATGAAGAATTCTGCCATCAGCTTTGCAGCAGGCTTTGTATCAACTTTACGGCAGTATCATGCAATGTAATGGCATTTGCCAAAGCACACGGATTGTCCGTTGAAGAAGCGGCAAGATCTATGCGGTATGAGGTGTTCAGCGACGTATCAAAAGGTAAAAAGATCGCAACTGCTCATAATGCAAACGATAATCTTGAAACTATGATATTGAATTTGTCACGAGGATCAGGTATCAAGGGCTTGGCTGGTATACCGCCATTGCGCGGAAATATTGTGAGACCGCTGCTTGCTGTCACGCGCGCTGAGATCGAAGATTTTCTCGCAGAACGAGGACAATCCTTCGTTACAGACAGTACAAATCTTTCCGACGACTATACAAGAAATAAGATCAGACACAAGATAATCCCACTTCTTGCCGAGCTTAACAGCTCAGTAATTGAAACTTCTATAAACACGACCTCTACTTTAAGAGAGGAAAATGCATTTATAGATAGTCTCACCGATAAGGCGATGGAAATGTGTCAGGACGGAAAGCGGCTTAATGGTTTGTCAAAATATGACAGTGTTATCCGCAAACGTTGTTTATCCCGCCTTCTGACAGCAAACAAGCTTCCGTATTCTCGTCAGCGGCTTGAAGAAGCTGATGCGATAACTGTTAACGGCGGTAAACTTAATATCTCGCGCGATATATTTCTTGTCAGCAAAAATGACATCGTTTCACTTGAAAAAATACCAAAACAGGTCGAACAGCCTGTTCAAAAGGAAATGGTCATCGGTAAAAATTCAATTTTTGACCAATGCGAGCTTATTTGTGAACTCGTTGATTGTGATAATTTGAAGAAAATTGAAGCTGTTCACAAAAAGTCCACATTTTATCTATTAGATTATGATAAAATAAGAGGAAGGATTATTGTTCGCAGTCGAAAATTTGGCGACAAGATCCAGCTAAAAGGAAGAAATTTTACTTCTTCGATAAAAAAGCTTATCAATGAAAGGATCGAAACATCACTTCGTCCTACGCTGCATTTTCTCGAAGACGAGGACGGAACGATATTTGCAGAATGTATTGGTATAGCTGAACGTGTTTCTCCCGACGAGAATACATCAAAATTTCTACGGATCTCGATCAACCGATCATAAATGAATGGAGAGGATAATTTGACACCAAAAAAGAATAAAGGTATTGTAACTTACCTTCTGTTGATCATTATTGCTGTATGCTGTCTGGTTTATGTAAGCTCAAGACTTAACGGCTCAGGCAACAAAACAGAGTATACTTCAATTATCAGTTACTTTGATAATTATCAAGTATCATACTACGAGCTTGACCTCGGTACAGGTGACCTTGTGTATAAGCTCAGAGGTGAAGATGAGGAAAAGCACTACAGTGTGCCTAATGTAAATATCTTCCTCAGTGATACCGAGAATTATCGTAAGGAATACAACGAAAAGTATCCCGACGATCCGCTAAAACAGGATTATATAAAAATAACTGACAGGACATGGCTCTATTCGCTCATACCTGTTATACTGACTATACTCCTCGGCATAGCAATTCTCTACTTCATGATGAAGCAGAGCGGCGGCGGCGGTAAATATACCTCCTTCGGCAAGGCTAACCTGAAAAACAGTGCAAGTGCAAGAAAAGCGACCTTCAAGGACGTTGCAGGTGCTGACGAAGAAAAACAGGAACTTGTCGAGATCGTTGATTACCTGAAAAATCCAAAGAAGTATACTGAACTTGGTGCTAAGGTACCAAAAGGTGTTCTTCTCCTCGGACCTCCAGGTACAGGTAAAACCCTTCTCGCCCGTGCAGTTGCAGGTGAGGCAGGCTGCCCGTTCTTCCCTATCTCAGGTTCAGACTTCGTTGAAATGTTCGTCGGTGTCGGAGCTTCCCGTGTAAGAGATCTCTTTGAGCAGGCTAAGAAACACGCTCCTGCTATAATATTCATCGATGAGATCGATGCTGTAGGCCGTCACAGAGGTGCTGGTCTCGGCGGAGGTCACGATGAGCGTGAGCAGACTCTTAACCAGCTTCTCGTTGAAATGGACGGATTTACAGGTAACGAAAGCGTTATCGTAATCGCTGCTACAAACAGACGTGATATCCTCGATCCTGCCCTTCTCAGACCCGGTCGTTTCGACAGACAGATCGTAGTTAACTACCCTGACGTTAAAGGTCGTGAGGAAATACTTGCAGTACACGCAAAGAATAAGCCTCTCGGTCCTGACGTTGATATCAAGAGGATCGCAAGAACAACTCAGGGCTTCACAGGTGCTGACCTTGAAAATGTTCTCAATGAAGCTGCCCTGCTTGCTGCAAGAAATGAGCGTAAAGCTATCACAGAGGCTGATATCGAAGAAGCTACTCTTAAAGTTATCGCAGGCCCTGAAAAGAAGTCCAGGATCGTTACAGAAAGCGACAAGCGCATTACCGCTTACCATGAGGCAGGTCATGCGGTTGCAGGATATATGCTCGACAGTCAGGATAAGATACAACAGGTTACTATCATTCAGCGTGGTATGGCAGCCGGTATGACTGTTCATCGTCCTGATTCCGACGACCAGCACGTTACACGCAACAAGATGCGTGAGCGTATCATTGTACTCCTTGGCGGAAGATGCAGCGAAGAGATATTCCTCGACGACATCTGCACAGGCGCTTCAAATGATATCGAACGTGCAACCGCTACAGCAAGAAACATGGTCACAAAGTACGGCTTCTCATCAAAGATAGGCGCAGTTGCTTATGCATCTGACAACGATGAAGTATTCCTCGGTAAGGACTACGGTCACACTAAGAACTACAGTGAAGCTATCGCAGCTCAGATCGATGAAGAAGTACGCTCTATAATCGATAAGGCTTACAAGGACTGTGTTGATCTTCTCACCGCAAATGCGGATAAAGTCCATGCACTTTCAAAGTATCTTCTCAAATATGAAAAGATCGACGGTGATGACTTTGAGAAGCTTATGAAGGGCGAACTCAATGTTGATCTCTCTGATCCTGTTAACGATACAAATTCTGCTATCGATAACAACACACAGGATTCAGACAGTAATTTATGATAAAACTATCCCGAAGAGTGATTCTTCGGGATTTTTTTGCAAAAATTGCGCTTATTCACATTCGAGTTGCAATATTTTCTGCCTTGTGATATAATAGTAAACGATGTTAAATTACGGAGGTGTTCTTTTGAACTCACTAAATCTGATACTATGTGCTGTAGCAGCAGCTGCACTTGATTTTTGCATACTTGTGCTTATCATCACTGCCTGCTGCGAAAAAAAATCATCAAAGAAGAACTGGCACACAGTTTCAAATGACATGGAACTCGTCGAACAGAATAAAATTTACGAGTTAGGCTGCGACGAGGTACTGATCGGTCGTCACGCCTCGGCGGATATAAGACTTCCCGATATGTCGGTCTCAAGATATCACGCAATGCTTACTGTTGCGGAAGGTGTATGGACTATAAAGGATATCGGCTCAAAGTCAGGCATTTACGTCAACGGAAACCTTATCCGTGAGGTCGCTTTACATGAAAATGACGTTATAAAACTCGGAAATCGCAGACTTATTTTCAGAAAAAGGAGGTCAGAGCGTGTACGCTAATCCCATTGCATACATTTTTTCCTGCTTGTTTGTACTCATCGCACATATCGCTATGCTTGTGAATATATGGTTCAACGGCAACTACTCAGAGACAAAAGATATTGCAGTCCTTGGTGCAGCTGTTATTATTCTTGATATAGCGTATTTTGTGATAATACTCTTTTTCAAGCAAGCGTCCTATGTTCTGGACTTTCTCCTGATACTTGTCCTGAATATGAGCGTGATATTCCAATCATGCTTTGGTAAAGTAGGATTCGCTTCAAAGCACTACATAACTTGCATAGTTTGCCTTATCACCTGCAAAGCAGGATATTTCCTCTGCAAGAACCACAAGCTGCTGCAAGAAAAGAAAAAATATATTTATGCCGCAACAGGAGTGGTTCTCCTTATTACTCTCATATTCACAAGCGCAGAGGATATGTGGCTTGAATTCGGTAAATTCACCATACAGCCCTCAGAATTTCTGAAGCCGCTGTTTGTACTTATCTGCGGAACATCTATTGCAGACCAGCAGCACAAGCATAAATTTCTCATGTTTAACGTAGTCTATGAGAATTTTGCAGTATTTGGTGTCATGGCTGCAATTTGCCTCGTTCAGATAAAGTCGCACGACTACGGAAGCCTTCCTACATTCCTTAGTATTTTTGCTGTAGGTTTCCTGCTTCGTATTTGTTACCCGAAAGCTAAATTCTCAAAGAAGAAACTCATTGCAGTTATCTCAGCAGGCGTTGTATGTCTGCTTATCGCTCTGAAATATGCTCCTGACTATGTTCAGCACCGTCTGCACGTTGATATTTGGAGCGACAAGACAGGCGACGGTTATCAGCAGTCACAGGCACTTATAGCTATTGCTAACGGCGGCTGGTTCGGAGTAGGCCCAGGAAAGGGCTACCTTGCAAATGTTTTCGCACACGAAAATGATATCGTTTTTGCTACGATCAGTGAAGAATGGGGTCTTTTCTTTGCACTTATGATGATTCTTACGATCATTGTCATAACAGCAGTTCCGCTTATTAATCCTGCCCGTTCATATTACCATGCATCGATTTCGGCTTGTATAAGTGCTGCATTCATAGTACAGATGGCGCTTAACATATTCGGTTCATGTAATCTCATACCATTTACAGGTGTAACAGTTCCCTTTATTTCTGAGGGCGGAAGCTCTCTAATGGTCTGCGGACTTATGGTCGGAATGCTCATGGCAGCACAGTCACCTGTTTTTAAGGAAGCCAAAAAGACAAAACAGGAAGAAGCTCCTGTACCCGCATGGAGGTGGCAGGAATGAAAAGTATAAAGAGAACCCAAAGAATAATTAGCTGCACGATCCTTCTTTTTGCTGTCGGAATGGCTCTGCTTGTATTAAAGATAATTCACGAGTCTTCATTCTACATGATGAATTCCGATAAACGTGAGCTCGGTTATGTCTACGACAGAAAAGGCGATGTGCTCTTCGACGGTACGGGACAGGGGCAATATCCGGATAATTATTTCATCGATACCGGTAATATTATCGGAGATGATTCAGGACAAATGGAAAATACCCTTGTTGCTCAGAATCTTGAAAAGCTCAACAACTACAGCTTTTCGGAAGGTCTTCGTCATACAGGCGGTAAGGCAGCTATATACACAACTTTAAATCATGCAGCAAACCGCGCCGTATACGATTCCTACGGCTATATGAAAGGCTGCGTCACAGCCTATAACTACAAAACAGGAGAGATTCTCGTCTGCACAAGTCTCCCCTCTCTGGACGTTACAAAGGGCTACGATAATATAAATAATTTCGATGAAGGTACTCTTTGGTCGAAAACTCTTCATAAAACTGTTCCCGGCTCAACACAGAAGGTTTCGACTGTTATTTCTGCTCTTGAAATAATGGGCAGCAGCCAGTTATTCTCCAAGAGCTTTACCTGTAACGGTAAGTACACTAACCAGTCAGGCAATGATATCGATTGCCATAACATTTACGGCCATGGCACTCAGAATATCCAGGAAGCCTTTGAAAACAGCTGTAATCCTTTCTTTGCTCAGCTTATCGAAGACAATGATATGCCCCTTGAAAAGATCAAAAAACAGTATGATAAAATGGGATATGTTCTCAATGGTGCTAAACCAACGTATATTGATATCAACGGAATACAATGCGAAACAGCTTCAACGACTCTGGAAGATAAGTACCAGTTCAAAACTCAGTGGGGCTGTATAGGTCAGGGCGATACACTTGTAAGTCCTATCCAGCTCATGATGTGGGAAAGTGCGATCGCAAACGGTACAGGTCAGATGACCATGCCGTATTTCATAGATCATGTTACCGATGTCAAAGGCAAAGTGAAGGAAAAAGCCAAGACACGTTACAGCGATAAGTTATTCTCCGAAAATACAGCCTCAACCGTAAAGCAGATAATGCTTACTAATGGTGCTGACAGATATTCATATCTGATAAACGGTTATACTGTCGGAGTTAAAAGCGGTACAGCTCAGGTCGAGGAGGGGGCGAAGGAAAATTCGCTCCTTGTAGGATTTGTCGATGATCCTTCATTCCCTATTGCATTCTGTATTCTTATTGAAAATAAAAACAGCGGCTATCTGACCACAGAGCAGGTCGCACAAGTGCTTCTTGATAATTTAAAAAACAATTATTGATGTCAGATTAAACAAAATATAATTTACGCTTTGTGCAATTAAACAAAATTAATAAAATATTCTTGTATTTCAACTTCTTTTATGGTATAATATAACCATAAACTTAAAGCCTTACTTTTAGTAAGGCTAAAGGAGGACTAATATGAAAACAACTATTACAGCTAAGAAAATGCAGATCCCTACTAATTTTTCGGAGTATGCAGAAAAGAGAATTGACACACGTCTTGGAAAGTTCTTTGGTGATGATGCAGATGCAAAGATCGTTATTTCCGAGAGAAAGACACAGATCATTCTTGAGCTTACTGTTAAATATAACAGCATAATTTTCCGTGCAGAGCGTTCGGCAGAAGACAAATATGTTGCTCTTGATGATGCGATCGATAAGATCATCAGACAGATCAGAAAGAATAAGACAAAGGTAGAAAAGAAGCTCAAGGATACTGCCTTCAAGGAAGCGTTTGCTTATCCTGTTCCTGAAACCGTTGATTATGAGGTAATCAAGCATAAGAAGTTCAAGATGAGACCAATGGATATCGATGAGGCTATCCTCCAGATGAATATGCTCAGCCATGAGTTCTTTATGTTTACAAATGCTGAAACAGGACAGATAAACGTTGTTTACAAGCGTGATGACGGAAACTACGCTGTTCTCGAACCTGATATGGGCTGATAAAACTTATACCTATTTTATGCGGGGCAATAATGTCCCGCATATTAATTTTAGAAAGGATCAGAAAAATGGATAACAACAAGAAAATTATCATTGAAAAAAGAATAAACAAGGTCGGAGAAAACCTTAAAAAGAACAACATGGAGTTCTACTACGCTCCAACAGCAGCCGATGTCTGTAAGATCGTCGGCTCTCTTATAAAAGAGGGCGATGTTATCACAAACGGCGGAACAATGACCATGAAGGAGTGCGGACTTGCAGAACTGTTAAGCTCTCCGAAATACAATTACCTTGACCGTTCAACTATGACCCCCGAAGAAGTACAAGAGCTTTATATCCGCAGTTTTTCCGCTGATGTATATATATCAAGCTCAAATGCTATAACCGAGGATGGTGTACTTTACAATGTTGACGGCAACAGCAACCGTATCGCCGCAATAGCTTATGGTCCTAAATCTGTAATAATCATTGCAGGTTATAATAAAATAGTAAAAGACCTTAATGAGGCTGAGATACGTGTAAAGACAATGGCAGCTCCACCGAACTGTGTGCGTCTTGACTGTGCGACATACTGCAAGGAAAAGGGAGAATGTGTGTCACTTTCAAAGGCTGACCGTCAGATGTCCGACGGCTGCGGAGGTGATGCAAGGATCTGCTGCAACTACCTTATCTCCGCTCATCAGCGTCACAAAGGTCGTATCAAAGTTATTATTGTCGGTGAGGAGTTGGGATATTGATTTATGAACAATACTGCACTTACTGTTTATAATATAGTAAGTTATTTCGTGATCTACGCATTTTTCGGGTGGTGTCTCGAAGTTGTATATCAGGCCGTTGAACACGGAAAATTCATTAACAGAGGCTTTCTTAACGGTCCATACTGCCCTATCTACGGGTTTGGAGTTATATTAGTCTGCTATATACTTGATCCGATAAAAGAAAATATCGTTATACTTTATTTCGGAGCTGTCTTGCTTACAACCGCCCTTGAACTTTTGACAGGATTTCTTCTTGAAAAGATATTCAATAAGAAATGGTGGGACTACTCACGAGAACGATTTAATCTTAAAGGCTATATCTGCCTGAAGTTTTCGCTTCTATGGGGCGTTGCCTGTCTGGTTGCCGTAAGGCTGATACATCCGCTGGTTGAGGGATTTGTCGGAAAGCTCCAGAACAAGTTCGGAGTAGTGATACTATCGGTAATTATGGTCGGTTTTGTCAGCGATATGATAATCACTGTTTCAGCAATTATCCATATCCAGCAGAAGCTTCGCCTGCTTGATGAAATTTCTGCTGAGATGCGAAGAATTTCCGATAAAACAGGTCAGAAGATATTTGACGGAGTAGAGATCGTCATGGATAAGAAAAATGAGATCGACGAAAAAACAGGTTTATACCACCAAAAGTTCAACGAGCTTGCCGAAAGATACAAGGAGATCATCGAAAAACGTACTGCTACAGGTAAGCGTCTTGCCGCTGCTTTCCCTAAGCTGAAACTGTATCCGCCAAAAGGCTTCAAGGAGCAGCTCGACGAGATCAGAAAAGAACTGAAAAACAGAATATGATAAGGATAAAAGGAAACGTTTTTTTAAAAAGAACTGTTTCCTTTTATTTTTTCAAAAAAATTTCAGAAAATGTTTGACAAACGAAAAAAAGTGTGCTATACTATTATTCAGAAAACATCACTTTAAAGCTCTACAGCATAAAGCTTTAAAGCAAAAAAGAAAGAGGAATACCTATGAAAGAGATTTCTAAACTTATGAATTACAGATCAGATGTACGAGTTGTAGATGCAACTCTTCGTGACGGCGGATTAGTTAATGACTTCAGGTTTTCAGACGAATTTGTAAGAGATCTTTATCTCGCTAATATAAAGTCAGGCGTTGACTACATGGAATTCGGTTACAGAGCAGATAAGGAAATGTTCAAAGTTGACGAATTCGGACCATGTAAATTCTGTGATGATGACTACCTTCGTTCAATTGTCGGAGAAAATCACACAGATCTTAAAATAGCTATCATGGCTGACGTAGGACGCTGCAATTACAAGCAGGATATCGTTGAACGTGAAAATAGTCCTGTTGACCTTATCCGCGTTGCAACATATATCCACCAGATACCTACAGCTGTAGATATGATCGAGGATGCTAAGAAGAAGGGATACGAAGTAAGCTGCAATATCATGGCAATTTCCAATGCTCAGGAAGCCGACGTGAAGGTAGCTCTTGATATCCTTGGTCAGTCCCCTGTTGATGTCTTCTACATAGTTGACAGCTTTGGTTCTATTTATCCTGAGCAGATGGCGAGGATCGCAAATATTTACCTTGAATTTGCTGAAAAATATGGTAAGAAGGTAGGTATCCACGCACATAACAACCAGCAGCTCGCTTTCGCAAATACTATTGAAGCTGTTGGCGACGGTGTTGACTGGCTCGACGCTACATACTCTGCAATGGGCAGAGGTGCAGGCAACTGTGCAATGGAGCTTCTGCTCGGTTTCCTGAAAAATCCGAAGTACAACGTATATCCTGTATTCCAGTTCATTGAGAAGCATATGCCAAAGCTCAGAGAACAGGGCGCAGTATGGGGCTATGATCTCCAGTACCTCCTCACAGGTCTTTTCAATCAGCACCCAAGATCAGCTATCCAGTTCACAAAGGACAAGAGACAGGATTATGCTGAATTCTACAAAGAGATCATCTCACAGGAATAATAACAAAGGCTGCCGTATGGCAGCCTTTCAGTTTATCAATACCCCCATTTTTTAAGGGAACACCTTCACTTGCAAGGCGTTCCCTTATTTTTCGTTAAAATGTAAGCTGGTTACTGTCCCCCAGTTCTTTTGCAGGCTTACCTGCTGCGGGAACACTCTTTGAACGATACTTCTCAAGATCAGGAAGCTCTTCAGGAGAAATAATCGATGCAGACGAAAGCAGTGCTTTCTTTCTCAGAGTAATCACCTGAACTCCCTGAGAGTCTCTGGTAGCTTTAGCAAGTATCATTCCCGTATTGAACACAAGTGCGTGACCGCTGGTAGTTCTGAGAAGTACATCGCTGTCCTCAGCCACAAACAGAGCAGCAACAAGTGGCGATTTCTCTGAATAAGCCTTTGCAAGCTTCTTACGGTTGGTCTTTGTCTCGTAGGACTTCATCGGCACCTTCGCTGCCTTACCATTTTCAAAGAAGAAAATGATATAACCGCTGTAGTCTGTAGTAGTAACAAGAGTTTTCAGGTTCTCGCCCTCGTCAAAGCTGAGCTTTGCAGGTATATAATCACCCATAACACTTGCCTTTGTATCATCAAATGCGCTTGCTTTTGATTTGTAAGCCTGCGCCTTGTCCGAAAAGAAAACAAGCTCTGTTTTATTTGTAGCCTCAAAACTCTGGCTGATAAAGTCGCCTTCTTTGAGTTTTTGCTCATTGCTCATACGGAAGGACTGCGGAGTTATCTTCTTGAAATATCCACTGTCAGACACGAAGATAAGCACAGGATAATCGGGTGTATCGTCTATATCCTCAGCCTCCTCAACATCTGACTGATAATAGAACATCGTCTTTCGCGGTTGAGCGTAATTCTTTATAACATCGCGAAGCTCATTTACAATTATCTTGCGTATTTTTTTCTTGTCACTGAGGATATCTTCCATTTCCGCAATATCTTTTTTCAGCTGATCGACCTCTTCTATTCGGCGCAGAATATACTGTTTATTGATATTTCGCAGTTTAATTTCTGCAACATATTCAGCCTGAACTTCGTCTATACCAAAGCCTATCATGAGATTCGGAACAACATCTGCTTCATTCTCTGTCTCGCGGATTATCTTTATAGCCTTGTCTATATCAAGAAGTATTTTCGAGAGTGCTTCGAGAAGATGCAGCTTTTCCTTTTTCTTCTGCAAATCATGATAAGTACGGCGCTGGATACATTCCTCGCGGAAGGCAGTCCACTCGGTAAGTATCTCACGAACGCCCATTACCTTAGGAGTACCGGCGATAAGGATATTGAAATTGCAAGGGTAGCTATCCTGTAACGGTGTAAGGCGGTACAGCTTCTGCATGAGCTTATCGGGGTCGGTACCGCGCTTTAAGTCGATAGCAATTTTAAGTCCGTCGATATCTGTCTCATCACGAATATAGGATATCTCACGAATTTTTCCCTGCTTTACAAGGTCAATGATCTTTTCGATTATTGCTTCGACAGTCGTAGTATATGGTATTTCCGTTACCTCGATACAATTTGCAGCCTTATCGTAGCTGTACTTTGCGCGTACCTTGATGCTGCCGCGGCCTGTTTCATATACCTTGTTAAGCTCCGCTTCATCATAGAGCATAAGTCCGCCGCCCGGAAAATCAGGACCTTTAAGAGTACTGATTATATCGTGGTTCGGGTCTTTCATAAGTGCTATCGTAGTCTCGCAAACCTCCTCAAGATTGAACGGGCATACATTGCTCGCCATAGAAACGGCGATACCTGTATTTGAGTTAACGAGAACAGTCGGGAATGTTGCAGGGAGCAGAGTAGGCTCCTGCATGGTATTATCATAGTTAGGAACGAAATCAATGGTTTCCTTATCTATATCACGGAAAAGCTCGTTACATATCTTTTCGAGCTTTACCTCAGTATATCGCGGAGCTGCGAAGTGCATCTTGCTCGAATACTGTTTTCCGAAGTTACCCTTGCTGTCGATATATGGGTGGAGGAGTGCTTCATTGCCCCTTGTCATACGGACAAGAGTCTCGTATATAGCCTGATCTCCATGAGGATTGAGCTTCATTGTCTCTCCGACAACATTAGCCGATTTTGAGCGCTCTTTATCAGGATTGAGCAATCCCCTTTTATACATCATATAAAGCAGCTTTCTGTGAGAAGGCTTGAAACCGTCTATCTCAGGCAGTGCTCTGGAGATTATAACGCTCATCGCATAAGGCATATAGTTCTTTTTCAGCGTATCAGCGATCTTTTCATCGACAACGCTTCCCGAACCCTCTATATAAGCCTCATGCTTGAACACAGGCTGCTTTTTTGGAGTTTCCTTTTTCCTTGGCATTTATTCTTCTCCTTTTGGATGTCTTTCACTTTTTTTCAGAAGCTTTTCAGGATCCTTAACGAAACTTCTGACAACACTGCCGCAATCTCTGCAAATCGTATGATAAAGTGAAGTTGAATGCAGCATACTTTCAGCGCTGTTGACCGCGCCGTAGAAGTTCTGATATCCTGTTATGAACTCTGTACCGCCGCAAAAACGGCACTTTGTCATCTTTATCTTTTTCATATTATCGCCTCATCAGCTAATATCCGCAAGCTCAAGGTAATCTGCACCATATTCAGAGATATAATCCTTACGTCCCTGAAGATCATCTCCGAGAAGCATCTCAAACACCTCAGCAGACTCGGTTATATCATCGGCAGTTACCTTAATAAGGCGGCGCGTATCAGGGTTCATAGTGGTAAGACTCATCATGTCGGGTTCGTTTTCGCCGAGACCTTTCGAGCGCTGGATAGTATGTTTTTTATCGCCTATCATGTCGAGTATACGCTGCTTTTCCTGCTCTGTATACGCAAAATATGTCTTTTCCTTTGTATTTATCTCAAAAAGCGGAGACTCAGCTATATAAACGTAACCGTTCTCGATAAGAGTAGGTGTAAGTCTGTAAAGCATTGTAAGTATAAGTGTTCTTATCTGGAAGCCGTCAACATCCGCATCTGTACAGATAACGATCTTGCTCCAGCGGAAATTATTGATATCAAAGTTTGAGAGTTCCTTATTGGCTTTTGTAGTTACCTCAACACCGCAGCCCAGCACCTTGATAAGATCTGTGATTATCTCGCTTTTGAATATCTTTGAATACTCTGCCTTCAGGCAGTTAAGTATTTTACCGCGAACAGGAATTATAGCCTGAAATTCGGCGTTTCTCGCAAGCTTTACGGAACCGAGAGCCGAATCGCCCTCAACGATATATATTTCGCGGCGTGAAACGTCCTTAGTGCGGCAGTCTACGAATTTCTCGACCATATTTGCAAGGTCGATAGTTCCCGTGAGCTTTTTCTTTACGTTAAGACGAACCTTTTCCGCATTCTCACGGCTTCTCTTGTTTATGAGTATCTGTTCTGCTATTTTCTGGGCTTCATCAGGATTCTCGATGAAGTATACTTCAAGCTGATGACGCAGGAATTCGGTCATAGCTTCGCGGATAAATTTATTTGTTATAGCCTTTTTGGTCTGGTTAGCATAAGAAGTCTGTGTCGAGAATGAGGACGATACAAGTATAAGACATTCCTCAACATCGGCATATGTTATCTTGCTCTCGTTTTTCTGGTAGCCGTTCACAGACTTAATATAGCTGTCTATCTGTGCCTGAAAAGCTCTTTTCACAGCTTCGGCAGGTGAGCCGCCGTGCTCCAGAAAGCTTGAATTATGGTAATACTCCGTAAGCTTTGCCTTATTGGAGAATGTGAGGGCAACGTCAAGCTTTACCTTATATTCAGGTTTATCGTCACGGTCCCTTCCTTTTTTCTCGGCAGTCCAGTGCTGTATGGAAGAAAGAGCTCCATCGCCTGCTATTTCCTGAACGTACTCGGTTATACCTGATTCATAGAAGAATTCCTGCTCATTGAATCCGCCAGCCTCATTTTCGCTGCGGAAAACAAAGAGGATATTAGGATTTACAATAGCCTGTCTTTTGAGAATATCACAGAAAAACTCATCGGATACATCGATATCCGTGAAAACTTCGAGGTCAGGTCTCCAACGGGTTTTCGTGCCTGTCTGCTTTCTCTTGCATGGCTCTTTTTTCAGACCGCCAACGTTGTTTCCTTTTTCAAAATGGAGGTTATACTTGAAGCCGTCGCGGACTACCTCAACGTCCATAAATTCAGATGAAAACTGAGTCGAGCAAAGTCCAAGACCGTTCAAGCCAAGCGAATACTCGTAGGATTCCGCAGAAGTATCGTACTTTCCGCCTGCGTAAAGCTCACAGTAAACAAGCTCCCAGTTATAGCGTTTTTCATTATTATTATAGTCTACGGGACAGCCACGACCGAAATCCTCTACCTCTATTTCATTGTTTCTGAAATGGGTGATGATTATTTTATTTCCGTAACCCTCACGGGCTTCATCTATTGAGTTTGAGATGACCTCAAATATTGAATGCTCGCAGCCGTCAAGTCCGTCTGAGCCGAATATAACAGCAGGGCGCTTACGAACTCTGTCTGCACCCTTGAGCATTGAAATACTGTCATTTCCGTAATCCTGTTTCTTAGCCATAATCCTCTGCCTTTCGGTCATGTTTTAATGCATACTTAAATATTATATCACATTTGTTTACACTTTGCAAGTGCAAATTTTTTCCGATATATTGAAAAAAGCAGCACAAAAGCTGCTCTTTTCCGTTATTTTATGCCCAGATACTTATACCCTGCATCCGTGACTGCTTTTTTTAGCTTTTTTTCGTCAGCAGCTCCTGCTATAGACAGTACAGCCGTTCCCTTTTCATGACTTGTAACAGCTTCGTCAACGAAATCAAGTTCCTCAAGAGCTTTCTTTACACGAGCTTCACAGTGACCGCACATCATTCCCTTGATCTTGACAGTGATAGTTTTTTCTTCGCCGTCCGGCTCTGCAAGGACATTTTCTCGCTTCTTATCATGCTTTGCGCTGTGAACATCTATCATATTCAGTCTCAGCGCATTTGATACCACAAAAAAGCTTGAAAGGCTCATAGCGGCTGCTCCGAACATCGGGTTCATCTCCCAGCCAAAAAGTCCCGAATATACTCCTGCTGCCAGCGGTATACCTATTATATTATATATAAATGCCCAGAAAAGGTTCTGGTGGATATTTCTCAATGTTGCACGGCTGAGTCGTACAGCAGCAGGAACATCGCTCAGTCGGCTTTTCATAAGGACTACATCTGCTGCATCGATCGCCACATCAGCTCCTGCACCGATAGCTATTCCCATATCAGCCGCAGTCAGCGCAGGTGCATCATTTATACCGTCACCTACCATTATTACCTTGCCTTTTTTCTTTAAGCGGCGAATGACGCTTTCCTTGCCGTCAGGAAGTACGCCTGCTATCACCTCGTCAACACCTGCCTGCGCTCCGATAGCCTTAGCTGTCCGCTCATTATCACCAGTGAGCATCACAACATGGATACCCATATCCTGCAATTCGCGCACCGCCTGCGGACTTTCTTCCTTTATCACATCAGCTACTGCGATGATACCGATAAAATCGCCATTTTTTGCAAAGAAAAGCGGAGTCTTTCCCTCATTTGCGAGTTTATCGGCAATAATTCTGATATCTTCACTTATTTCAGTACTTTCGGATATATACTTCAGACTGCCGCCTGTGATGACATCCTCACCAATACTTCCGTACAATCCGTTTCCTGCAACAGCTCTGAATCCTGTCACTTCATATGCACTTATATCCAGTTCATTTCCGTATGCGATTATTGCCTTTGCAAGCGGATGTTCGCTTTTTACTTCAAGGGAATATGCAAGTCTGAGAAGTTCACTTTTATCATTCTCGCTTACAGGAATGATGTCCGTAACTTTTGGCTCACCATTGGTTATAGTGCCTGTTTTATCAAGAGCTATGATCTGTGCCTTTCCTGTTTCTTCAAGCGAAACAGCTGTTTTGTAGAGGAGTCCGTTCTTTGCGCCTACTCCGCTTCCGACCATTATTGCAACAGGTGTTGCAAGTCCAAGAGCACACGGACAGCTTATAACAAGAACAGATATTGCTCTTGCAATAGAGAATCCGACAGTTTTTCCTATGAAAAGCCATACAACAAATGTTAAAGCCGCTATTGCTATAACAGCAGGCACAAATACCCCCGATACCTTATCCGCGATTTTGGCTATAGGAGCTTTTGTTGCAGCTGCATCACTTACCATTTTTATTATCTGGGATAAGGTCGTATCCTCGCCTACCCTTGTAGCTTCACAGCGAAGGTATCCTGACCTGTTTATAGTTGCCGCAGAAACATTGTCCCCTTTGAATTTGTCTACAGGAATACTTTCACCTGTGAGAGCAGCTTCATTCACAGCGCTTTCACCCTCTATGACTACTCCGTCAACGGGAATATTCTCTCCTGGTCTTACAGCAAATATATCTCCCCTTTTCACCTGTTCTACTGGGACCTCCACTTCCTGCCCGTCACGGACAAGTACGGCAGTCTTAGGAGCAAGCTTCATCAGGCTTTTCAGTGCGTCCGTTGTCTTTCCTTTTGAACGTGCTTCAAGCATCTTTCCCACGGTAATAAGCGTAAGTATCATCGCAGCCGATTCAAAGTAAAAGTTATGCATACAGCGCATTACAGCTTCATGATCGCCATTAAGCTGTGCATCTGTCATTACAAGAAGCGAAGCTGTACTGTACACGAAAGAAGCTCCCGAGCCAAGTGCAACGAGAGTGTCCATATTGGGAGAACGGTGCATGATGCCCCTAAACCCGTTAATGAAGAACTTCTGATTTATTACCATAACGATCGCAGCAAGAAGAAGCTCTGCTATACCCATCATTACATGATTATTTGCCATTATATCAGGAAGCGGAAGCCCGAACATAGTATGTCCCATAGAAATATACATCAGCAATGCAAGAAAGCCAAGTGATGAAATTAACCTGCGCTTCATTACAGGAGTCTCTGTATCTTTCAGCTCATCGGTATCTGAAGATGTATTTTCTTTTGCACCTTTTACAGAAGCTCCGTATCCTGCTTTTTTGACAGCTTCTATGACTTCAGATTCCGAAACGTTTCCCTCAACTCCCATTGAATTGGTAAGCAGACTTACCGAACAGGACTCAACTCCGTTCAAAGATGAAACAGCCTTTTCTACACGAGCGCTGCAAGCTGCACAGCTCATACCCGTAACGTTGTATTGCTTCATTCAAGCACCTCCGAAAAACTCGCATTTACCATATATATTAATTATAGCAAACTCCTTGACAATTGTCAAATTTCGATTTAACTTCAGCTAACAAAAAAGCGGACTATCTGTCCGCTTTTAGTATTACTTGAATAGCTCCTCATATTCTTTTTCCTTGAAACCCACAAGTACTCTATCATTATAAATAAGTATAGGTCTCTTAACGAGCATTCCGTCCGTTGCAAGAAGGCGAAGCTGCTCCTCGTCACTCATTTCGGGAAGCTTGTTTTTCAGCTCCATCGATTTATAAAGAAGTCCGCTTGTATTAAAGAATTTTTTCAGTGGAAGACCGCTTTTGCCGTACCATTCTTTAAGCTCATCATATGTGGGATTGCTTTCTTTTATATCTCTCAGCTCATAAGAGACAGCTTTTTCGTCAAGCCATTTCTTCGCTTTCTGACAAGTCGTACACTTAGGATAGCATATAAATTTCATTCTCATTCCTCCGTTTTTATTTTGTTTTCAAGTATCTCTCTCAGCTTTGCAGGATCAGCTTTACCCTTTGAGGCTTTCATTCCCTGCCCTATAAGATGTCCGAGAGCGTTATTTTTGCCGTTTTTAAAATCGGTCACTGATTTTTCATTATTTTCAATTACCTCATTTGCGAGAGCAGAAAGATATTCTTCATCTGAATTCTGAACAAGTCCGAGCTTATCTATTACCTCAGCAGCATTACCGCCTTTGGATATCAGTTCATCAAGGACTTTCTTTGCACCCGAGCTTGAAATAACACCTTTCTCAGCTGCCGAACACAAATTGCAAAGCTCCTTAGCGGTGAGCCCTGTTTCGGAAATGCTCTTTCCTGTATCATTCATGAACTTTGTTATCTCTCCAAGTATACGATTTGCTGCTGAACGCGGTTCACAGCCGCCTATTTCAACACATTCATCGTACAGTGCTGCTTTATCAGGGGAATCGGCAATGATAAACGCCTCAGAATAGCTCATGCCCTGTTCAAGAACATAACGTTTCATTTTTTGGTCAGGCAGCTCGGGCAACTCATTGCTAAGCCGCGCTATGCGTTCATCGTCAAGAACTATACTCCCAAGGTCGGGTTCAGGAAAGAAACGATAGTCCTGAGCATTTTCCTTATTGCGCATAAGCGTGCTGATACCATTTCTGTCGTCCCAGCGGCGAGTTTCGCGCTCAATTGCTCCACCAACTGAGATGATCTCGGTCTGACGTTTTATCTCGTACTCTATGCCCCTTACGGCAGCGCTGAAGCTGTTGACGTTTTTTAGCTCGCAGCGAACTCCAAGGGGCGTTCCGACTTCGTGAAGCGACACATTAACATCACAGCGTATGCTCCCCTCCTGCATCTTACAGTCTGAAATTCCAATATAACGCAGTATGCTCCTTATCGTTTCGAGGAATATTCTTGCCTCCTCAGAGCTTCTCATGTCAGGTCGCGTAACTATTTCAATAAGAGGAACTCCGCAGCGATTATAATCACACATTGTTCCGCCGAAACCGTCATCGTGCAGCAGCTTCCCTGCATCTTCTTCTATATGTATGCGCTCAATACCTATCTTTCTTATCTTGCCGTTTACAATTATCTCAAGGCTGCCATTTTCGCAGATAGGGATATCAGCCTGCGATATCTGGTAAGCCTTCGGCAGATCAGGATAAAAATAGTTTTTGCGGTCCATTCTGCTTACATTATTAATATGGCAGTTCAGAGCGTGTCCCATTTTTACAGCGTAGTCACACACCTTACTGTTAAGCCGTGGAAGTGTTCCGGGAAGTCCGATACAAACAGGGCATATCTGTGTATTCGGCTCAGTGCCGAATATATTTTTACATCCGCAAAAAATTTTTGTAGATGTATTGAGTTCCGCGTGTACTTCAAGTCCTATAACACTTTCAAGCTCTGCCATACACATCACCTCTTACAAGTTCATAACCATATGCAGCATCAAGCAATCTGCTGTCCTCAAATCGTCTGCCGATAAGCTGCAAGCCTATAGGAAGTCCCTCCCTGCTTTTTCCACATGGCACACTTATGGCAGGCAGACCTGCAATACTCGACGGAACAGTACACATATCAGCTGCACAGCGTTCACTGATACTAAGTTTCTCATCAAGTCTTATCCCTGCTCTCGGATAAACAGGGGCAGCAAGTATATCACATCTCTCAAATACTTCCTCAAACTCTCTGCAAAGCTTAACACGCACCGCAGCAGCTCTTTTATAATATGAAGCACAGTAACCCTCACTGAGCACAAATGTGCCGAGCATTATTCGCCGCTTGACTTCATCTCCGAATCCCTCGCTCCTGCTTCGCTTATACATATCAGAAAGGCTGCTGGATTCTGCTGCTCTGTATCCGAATCTTACTCCGTCATATCGTGCAAGATTTGAGGAGGCTTCTGCCGAGGAGATTATGTAATACGCTTTAACAGCTTCGTTTATAGACGGCATTGAGATCCTTGAAATGATCGCTCCATGAGCTTCCATGATCCTTATTGCCGATTTAACAGACGTAAGAACTTCATCGCTTATCAGAGCACTGAAAAGTTCTTCGGGAACGCCTACTTTTAGTCCGTGAAGGCCTCCACATAAATTAAAAGAAAAAAATTTATCTACAGATGTCACATCTCTGACATCTCTGTCGTTTATTATATTGTGGAGCAGAGATACATCGCGAACAGTTTTTCCTATAGAACCGATACGATCGAGCGATGAAGCAAATGCTATGAGTCCATAACGCGAAACTGCTCCATATGTAGGACAGAAACCAACCACTCCACAAAGCGACGCAGGCTGACGTACTGAACCGCCTGTGTCTGTACCAAGCGCAATTATAGCTCCACCGCTTGCTACGGCGGCTGCTGAGCCGCCTGACGATCCGCCCGGGGAATAATTCGTATCAACAGGATTCCTTACTTCTCCGAAATATCCTGTGTCTGAAAACGAACCCATTGCAAATTCGTCCATGTTGGTTTTTCCGATAATAACTGCTCCTGCTGCTTTTAATTTTTCGACTGCCGATGCATCATATGGCGGAACATAGTCAGCAAGCATTTTTGAAGCGCAGGTAGTCCGCAAGCCCTTCGTTGAGATATTGTCCTTGACTGCGACAGGAATACCTGCAAGAGGAAGCTTCATATCAATGTTTATCTCAACATTTGCTTCATCGTTGAACGTGATATAGTCATTCAGAGTCGGCTGAGCTTCTTTTGCACGCTCTGCGGTATCATGCAATATCTCCTGCGAACTGCACTTACCGTTTCGCATCATTTCAAGCAGCTCACAAGCACTGTATTCATATAACTTCATCATTGCTCCACCGTCCTCGGAACTGCAAAACAGCCGTTTACTGTTTCATGAGCATTCTTCATAAGCTCTTCACGGCTTATGCTGCACTCCTCTGTAATATCTTCGCGCAGCTCCATCGGAGCAGGAAGGATATCTTCCTCAGAGTATTCGGGAAGCTCCGAGACCATATTTACTATTTCAGAAAAATCCTTTTCAAATTCAGCAAATTTTTCATCTGAAATTTCAAGTGCGGCAAGCTCTGCGATCCTTTTTATATCTATTTCCATTATATTCTCCTTAAAAAATATAATTTTATTATAACACAAAAATTATCATATAGCAACAGAATACCATGTTTTATGCAATAAAAAACAGTCGGCATAAAACCGACTGCTTATTTTTATTAACGGAAGTAATTACGTCTTCCATCACCATAAAAGTACAGGTAACCCTGAGTAAAGGATTCCGGTTCGGTGAAGTAAAGAGTTACAGCGTCTTTAACGCTCTGTGTTACATATGATGAATATGTGCCCAAATTAACATATCTGCTTGCACCCGAAAACTGATATCTTTGTGTAAGTACGTCATAAACCGAATTCGGGAACAAAGAAGAATTTACTCTATTCATAATAACTTCTACTACATATGCCTTATCGTAATTTCCGATCCAATTGCTGCCTGCTTCATTAGCAACGGCATTGCATAAAAGGATAAAATCCTGATCTGATATCGGGAGTCCGCTTTCCTCTGATTGCTCTGCAAATGTCGGATCAACGAAACCTTCCTGAACTATAGAGTATGCATCAGTGAGCTCAGGTTCTTCAACCGGCTCTTCGTAATAATACTCTTCAATAGGGGCGGTAGTTTCCTCTTGTACGGGGACTGTAGCAGCTTCTGTTGTTGTCGTATTGATTACAACCTCCTGGATAGTAGTGGTTGTAGCCTTAGCAGCAGAGGTAATATTCTCTACTTTTGCTGCTGTTGTAAACGCCTGTGTAGCAGGCTCTGTAAATGCAGCCGGCGCATGTGCCGGTGCAGGCACCGATCTTGAAATCTGAGCAGCTTTTGTTGCTGCCTCTGTAGCGCGCTGGGAAGTTGTGCCTTCCTTTGCAGCACCATAGGTTATTTTGCTTGCAGCCGTTGTTTCTACGGCTGTATAAGATCTCTTGGTGGTTGTTCTGTTGTATGTAGTTGCTGTTTCTGCTGATATTGCAGATGCAATATTGACAGCTGTCGCACCGATAACGCTTTCAGTTTCAGTGATAACGTTTTCATCGGTAAGGACATCAGTTGGTTTTACGGTCGAAGAAGTTATATAAGCTACTCCGAATCCTCCGCCCAGTACTGAAGCAACCACTCCGCAAGCTAACGCTGCGGCTTTAAGATTACCCATCAACTCATCCTTTCCTGAAAAAGCATTTTCAAATTTTTTCGGGCTGATGATATGATAACACATATGTCCCGAAATAGCAATACTTTCAGGATTATTTCCATTTTCTGACTGTTTTTTTCAACGCATTTGGGTAACTCGAAGTAAATCTGCACATATTAAATAGATTTTAAATGAATATTTTATGAACATGAAGTTAATACCATTTCTTATTTTACTGCTAATCGTTACAAAACAGTAACATCAAACACCTATCTTTCGATAACAATAAGTATAATAAAACGCCAATATTACGCCATTTCACTGTTATTCAGCCATGAAAAGACTAAAAAAGTGGTAACTGAATGGTGACAAACCAAGCCTGAAAAATATACAGATAGCTATTGCAAAAAACAGGCAATAATGATATAATAAATAAGTATAAACAAATTTATATAGGAGAGACATTATGAACAACACCTATTATACCAACCAAATAAACTCTATCATCGCCGAGGTGAAAAAAGCTGTTATAGGCAAGGACGCTATTATAATAAAAGCCTTGCTCGCTATGCTTTGCAAAGGTCACATACTTATCGAGGATATCCCGGGCGTTGGTAAGACCACCCTCGCTCTTGCCTTCTCAAAGGCTCTTTCACTGGAACATAACCGTATGCAGTTCACACCCGATGTTCTGCCTTCGGATGTCACCGGTTTTTCTATATATAATAAGAGCAATGGCAAATTCGAGTTTCGTCCCGGCGTAGCTTTCTGTAACCTTTTCCTCGCCGACGAGATCAACCGTACATCAAGCAAAACCCAGTCCGCTCTTCTCGAGCTCATGGAGGAAAAGAGCATTACTGTTGACGGAAATACCTACAAGCTTCCTGAACCGTACACTGTTATTGCTACTCAGAACCCTATCGGTTCGGCAGGTACACATAATCTCCCTGATTCACAGCTTGACAGATTCATGATAAAGCTCAGCATGGGTTATCCTGACTTTGACGGTGAGGTGTCGATCCTCAAAGCAAAACATAATGACACACCTCTTGACAATGTTTCGGCTGTTGCAGACGCCGCTTCAATAAAAGAGCTTCAGGAATACATCTCCAACATCTACATAGATGATCGTGTATACGAGTATATTGTCTCGATCGCGACAGCTACACGTAACCATCCAATGCTCAAACTCGGCGTAAGCCCCCGTGGTACTCTTGCTCTCATGCAGCTCTCAAAGGGTATAGCTGTAGCAATGGGCCGTGATTTCGTTATCCCTGAGGATATCTCATATATCTGCAACGACGTTTTTGAGCATCGTATCATGTTGAATTCAAAGGCTAAGCTCTCAGACACATCTGCTTCCGATATCATCACTGAGATCCTTAAAACTGTTCCCGTGCCGGGGATCGGCGAAAAGTAAGGCGGTATCATGATAATCACCAAGATACTTTTCATCGTCCTTATATTGGTATGTATTGCTTTCTATGTAATGTATATATGGGACTTCGCCCTCGTTCTGCTGATAGTTATTGCTTTACTGCCAATCGTTATGTTTATCACGACTTACATGGCACAGAAGCTTATCACGGTAGAATTTGCCGTCAAAGATAAAAATGTTCCAAAGAACAAAGATTTCCCGGTACAGCTCGTCGTTACAAACAAAAGTATTTTCCCTATCGGAAAAGCTGAGGCTCATATAGAATACTATAACGTTTTCAGCAACCAGATATCTTCTTTTGATCTCTATATGCCCATTCAGTCCAAAAACTCTCAGCGTATAACCTTTCAGTTAAAATCAAAATTCTGCGGGATCATAAAAATACGCACCTCGCACATAAACATATTCGACCCGCTCAGGATCTTCAAATTCAAAACAGGTCAGAATATCCAGACCGAAGTTTCCATTATGCCTGAAGGTCATGAGGTCAGCGGTATTGTACACTATATAGACCGCGTAAACGAAGAAAGCGACGTTTTTTCCGAACATCGTCCCGGTGATGATCCTTCCGAGGTTTTCGACCTGAGAGAATATAACCCGGGGGACAAGCTTAACCGTATCCACTGGAAATTAAGCTCCAAAAAGGACGAGTTCATCGTCAAAGAGTACAGCTTGCCTATAGATGTTCCGTGTTCGTTGTTCCTTGATCTGAAATGCTACAACGACAGCGAAATAACACTTCCTGTTTTTGATACCCTTGTCGAGACATTTCTCTCACTTTCGCAGTTCCTTCTCGACAACGAGAGAGGGCATTCTGTCATCTTCTTCAATGCTTCGCTGAATCGATTTGTTGAACGCACTATAAGCGACAGCTCGGATATAGCTGCTGTTGTCAATGAAATAATAAGTTCGATAAAGGATAATTTGTACTGTCAGTCGCCCGAACACTACTTCGCAGATAATTCCAATCTTTCATTTGCTTCTTTCACTTTTATCAGTTCGTCATCTGACAGTGCTGTACTTGACAGCATCGACGAAAATATTGACGCTGATTTCAAAAACGCAGTCATTATCGTTGGTTCCGATGAGTCTGTCGAAAAGCTCGATGCAGGCTACTCTACACTTAATATAGTGCCTGTTGTTATTGGAAAAATCTCTGCTTCGATAAAGGACATAGACATATAATGAAAAGAAAAAATAATCAGAACTTAAACGGCATTTCTATCAGCGACAGCATAGTTATGTCCGTAAAGAGAAAAAACACAAATTATCGCAAGCCTTTTTCAGCTGCGATAGCTATTATCGGATTTGTTTCTATTCTGATGTCTTTCCTCGGAATGTTCAAGTTCCAATATGATGCCAAAAAAATGTTTCTGGCTGCTGTCGTTTTTACTGCATTTTATCTTACCCTTGCACTCATAAACGGAAAAGCAATGGTCGCATACGGTGGATCTATAGTCATTTTTATTGTCGCCGCGTACCGACGTTCCGCAAAAATAGCTCTCGGATTCAAGTTCGTTTACAATATCATCTTTCACACCGCTTACCATACTGAGATCAACTACTACAGATCGCTGAAGCAAAGCCTGGAAGTTTCTTCCGTAACAACACTGTTCATATTCTATATGTGGCTGCTTGCAATAGTGGTATATTACTTCACTGTATGCCGTCCAAACCCTGTTCTTCCGCTTATGCTGACGTTCCCTGTTCTCGAACTCGGAATGTATCACGGCATTGAAGTTCCTGTTTTCTGGGGAATGCTTTGTATCGCGTACTGGCTCTCTCTGCTGGCTATGTCAACTATCGACGTTGGCGAATACTCAGGCGGTCAGAGCGGATTTGTACGTAAGAACAACCTGTTCTTCCCGAAAAGACATATGAAACTCAAAGTTACCGAAAAATGTGGTGCAATGATCGTTGCAAGCGTCATGCTTATAGCAACTGTTTCATATGGTATGCTCAAGATCACAAATTATGAACGAAGCGAAAAACTAAACCAAAAACGCCGTAATATCACTGAAGCCCTCAATGATTTCTCATTTGAAAACTTTGCAGAAAGCTTCTCTAACCTTGCAGCTGCTATGGGATTCGATTTTGAATATGAGAACCATAAGCTCGGTGACAACGATCATGTAAAATATAAGAATGTGACCGATCTTACCGTTACGCTCGGACATAATTGCTATGGTGCGATATACCTGAAAGACTACGCGGGTTCTGTGTATAAGAACAATGAATGGTTCGATCTTCCCGCAGCAGCTTACGAGAATAAAGTATTCAACGATTTTAAGGAATACGATATTTACCCTCAGGACTTTCCTGCAATGTTTTCGCCGCTCATCGATCCGATGAACAGGTCTAACAATATTGCTATAAAGCCAAGCCAGAAAAAACAAAAACATATATATGCTCCTTATGGCACTATTGCATCTGAGGACATCACTTACAATAGGGATCTTACTGTTAGCGCTAAAAAATCTTCAAAAGGTGTTTCAAGATACAATTACTTCCATTTCGATGTGGAAGATGTCGTAAATTCTCTTACGTATATACAGACTTACTCAAGCAGCAATGTCCGCGAAGTATACTCAGTAAATGATATAAGCGATGATAAACCGCGAAACGACATTTTGAAATATTGCACGGATAATCAGCTTATCACCTTCGATGAGTATTTCCCTGTTGATATCGATATCCCGTCCGACAAAGAATTTATGCTCGAGAATGGTTCCACCCTTATGGGAGAGCTGCTCCAGAAGGATTACAAGCAATTTGTATATGAGAATTACCTTAAAGTTCCGAATACAAAAGAAATGGAAGAGGTTCGCGATCACTATTCGGATATAGTCAGCGGAGATCATCCTACTGTAATGGATAAATTCAATGTTCTTACCGATATAAAAGACAGGATACGAAACGAATGCTCATACTCGCTTTATCCGCGAAAGACCCCTTCAAACCGAGATTTTGTCAACTATTTCCTTCTCGAGAATAAAAAGGGCTATTGTACACACTATGCTTCGGCAGGCGTTATACTCGCAAGAATGGCAGGTATCCCTGCACGTTATGCAACGGGATATATCATTGTTGAGGACGATATCAAAAAAGGCAAGCATAACCCCGACGGCACTATAACGATCGATGTCAAGGATAACAGAAGCCATGCATGGACTGAGGTCTATATCGATGGTGTAGGCTGGCTGCCATTTGAATTCACAGCAGGCTACTCTTCAAAGGAGATCAACACAGAGCCTACAAGTGCACCGACAAGTGAGGCAACTTCTACTGTTACATCATATGTTACCACAACAACTCAGGAAGCTACTTCAAATACTTCAAAAGCTTCCGTGTCTGCTTCATCGACCACTCTTACTTCTTCCTCAAAGAATACCGTTACTTCTGCAAACAGCGGCGGCGGTTTCGGTAAAGGAAGCGGCAAGCCTATGCCTAAGGCCTTGAAAAGATCTATCAGTTTCTTATTATTGATCGTTCTTATTGTATTACTTTTCGTTTTAAGAAGATATCTCATTCTAAGATCGCGTCATAAGAAATTTACAAACGGTCGTTCTTCGACACGAGTAAGAAATATGTACTCTTACGCTGAGAAGCTTCTCGAAACACTCAAGCTGCAAAGCGAACACGGTAACTTCAGGGGCTTCGCAAACGACGTTGAAAAACGTCTCGGCGGTGATTATTTTGATAAAGGCAGCTTTACAAAGCTTACGGACATCGCTCTCAAAGCAAGCTTCGGCAATGGTACTCCTGATGATGAGGACATAAAACTTTGCGAAAAAACTATCAACGACATTGCTTCAAGCCTGTACAACAAGTCAAGCTTTATCAATAAATTGAAGCTTATGTTCATTAACGTTCTGAAATAGGGGTGATATAATGAAAATTGATAATTCAAAATATATTTTCAAGGGTATAACTCTTTTGATCTGCGGAGTTCTTTTCGCATTCTTCCCCGGCGTTCTTTCATGGATATTCTATATAATTGGCGGCGCTATAATTATAGGGAGCGCTGTGACTGTTCTGGGAGGACTCGGAAGCGGTGACGGCGGCGGACTCCTTCCTGCCGGCATCGGAGGTGTTCTTATCGGTCTTCTGGTCATTTATCTTCCAAAGATCATCTCATCTCAGATGTCTATTATCACAGGTATAATCCTCGCTGTCATAGCTGTTACGCAGATCGTAAAAGCTCTCAGTAAAGAACTGACCAAAAAAATGAAGATACTACAGCTGATATTCGGAATAGTTCTTCTTGTATGCAGCATATTCTTCATATTCAATCCATTCAAAGGCGGAAGTATTATCCGTATCATTCTCGGTCTTGTTATGATCGGTTTTGCAGCCTTTAATTTCTACGTTGCTTATGTTATAAACGAACGCAACGGCGGCGTTATCTCCAATAATAACGTTGTAGATGTTAATGGCTATGAAGTTCACGATGACAACGATCAGAAAAAATTGCAATAATTACAGCTCCTGTCGAGAAATAATTCGGCAGGAGCTTTTTTATAACAACAAGACAGATTTCCTCATGCGATATCACTCGCCGATCATGTTCTGACTTGTACAAGTATAAAACACTTTGAGTTTTTTTGAAGTAATTTCAGCTATTATATTTGAAAAATATATCATATAACTGCTAAAGCACTCAAAACGGTAAATTTTGCTTATAAGATTAATAAAGCAAATAAAATAATGCTTTGTATTTTAAGTGCTTCGGCTTTAATTTAATTAATCGTGATATTTTTCTTGCATTTTTAGACAAGACGTGATATAATATTTATATATCAAATTGTTAATGATAAGGTAGGATGATCTTATGAAAATTCAGCAGCTTGAATACGTCATCGCTGTGGCAAGGGAAGGAAGCATAACTAAGGCGGCTAAAAAACTTTATCAGGCTCAGCCTAATATAAGTATCGCCTTGAAAGAACTCGAAGCTTCTCTGGGTATCCAGATCTTCAATCGCTCACCTAATGGTATGATACTTACTCCTGAGGGAGAAGAATTCCTCGCACGCGCTCAGACCATAGTCGATGAGATGCAAAGTCTTGAAAGAGACTATGCACAAACACCCGAAAATGAGCTAAAACTCAAAGTTGCAGCTGCACGTTCGACCTACGCAGTCGCTGCTATGGGTAAACTCATCAGTAACTATTCAGAAAAAACAGATAAGCTTGAAGTACACGTTATGGAAACAAGCACAGCAAAGGTCATGGAAGATATATGTGCAGGTAAGTACGATATAGGCTTTATTCGTATCCCAAGCACCTATTCAGAAATGATCGAGAGCCGCCTTAAAGCCAGAAATCTTGTGGGCAGAACAATTATGGAGTTCCCTCTCCAGATCGTTATGAGTATGCATCACCCTCTTGCTCAGTACGATGATGTTCCCTATGAAGAACTCGCAAAGTACCCCGAGATCATTCACGGCGACGATGAACCCGAAATGGTAAAGCGTGCTGCCATTAATCAGGGCTACGACGATAAGCACTCTCAGAAGCGTATCCTGATCTATGACCGTGGAACTCAGATCAGTATGCTGAAAACAGTTAAGAATGCGTATATGTGGGTATCTCCTATGTCCCAGAGTATTCTGAGGTATAACGATCTCGTTACAAGAAAGTGCTCATACGCAAGCAATCTTAACAGAGATATGATAATTTATCGTAAGGCAAGCGAAAACAGTGCTCTTATCGCTGAATGTGTGAGAACAGTTTACGAGTATGCAGACAAAATTGAAGGACTTGAAATATAATTTTACCCCGATCAAGCATGACGAATCACTTGATCGGGGCTTTTTTACAAAAAGATAGAAAAAAAGAATGAGAGCCATTAGGGGGGAGGTTCTCATTCTTAATAAGGGGATATGAGATTGTCATTTATGAAAGAATGACTTTCCATGTATTAGTATAGCATATTGCAACCCCTTTTGCAAATATATATTTTTTATGCGCATATATATTTATACATATATCAAATTATATAAATAAGTAATTAACATTTCATTAATAATTTGTTGCTATTTCAGACGCAAAAAGGCTTCGTATTTTATTACGAAGCCTTCCAGCTTGTCAATAAACCCCATTTTTTAAGGGAACGCCTTCACTTGCAAGGCCTTCCCTCTTAAAAAACAGTCCACTGGACTGTTTTTTAATTCACCCTTTGCGAAGCGCTTTGAGGCTATTTGTGGGGTTACTCCCCACAGTGTGGGGAGATGTCGCGCAGCGACAAAGGGGACGGGCTTGTTAAGCTTGCCCCACGCCCCACCAGAGGCGCTGCCTCTGGACTCTGCCAAAGGAACACAGTCCCTTTGGAATCCCATTCATTGGTATAAGGACTTTTTCGACAGACTGAGGCTTCGTATTTTATTACGAAGCCTTCTATTTTTATTAGTCTGCCATAAATGCTTCAAAAGCCTTATATGCCATATATGTGTCAACCTTTGATACTATCTCGTAAGGAGCGTGCATAGAAAGCACAGGTACTCCCAGATCTATCGTGTCAACATTGAGGTTAGCAATGTAAGCTGCAACTGTTCCGCCGCCGCCTTCGTCAACCTTGCCAAGCTCTCCTGTCTGCCATATTACCTTCTTAGCATCCATGAGCCTTCTTATTCTTCCTGTGAACTCAGCTGACGCATCAGATGTACCTGCCTTGCCACGCGCACCTGTATACTTCGTTATAACAACTCCGTGGTTTACATAAGCGCTGTTAAATCTCTCGTTGACCTCCGGATATGTTGGGTCATATGCTGCATTAACGTCTGCTGAAAGGCACTCTGATGCAGAAAGAACTGTTCTCTCATCAGAACCGAGTGCTTCTGCGATGTCAGCAATGAAGTATTTAAGGTATGCTGAACGAAGTCCTGTATTGCCGTCGCTGCCTGTTTCCTCTTTATCTGTGAGTACAGTCACAACTGTGTGCTTTGGCTTCTTGCACTCAGCTGTTGCGATAAGAGCAGGATATGCGCAAACCTTGTCGTCGTGGCCGTATGCACCGATCATGCTTCTGTCAAAGCCGATATCCTTCGCCTTGAATGCAGGTACTGCTTCAAGCTCTGATGAAATGAAATCAGCTTCTGTAATACCGTATTTCTCAAAGAGTATATTCATTATATTGAGCTTTACCGAGCCGCTCTCTTCATCATCCTTGAACGGACGTGAGCCGATAACGATATTCAGGCGCTCACCTTCTATACCCTTTGCCATTGGCTTCTGCATCTGTGAAGCTGCAAGGTGCGGAAGAAGATCTGTAACACAGAATACAGGATCATTCTCATCTTCACCGATATTGACAGCAACAGTTGAGCCATCTGCCTTTATCACTACGCCGTGAAGCGCAAGCGGTATTGTTGTCCATTGATACTTCTTGATACCACCGTAATAATGAGTCTTAAAGAGTGCCATCTCCGTATCTTCATAAAGCGGATTCTGCTTCAGATCAAGTCTTGGAGAATCAATATGAGCTGCACAAAGACGTACACCTTCACTTATAGGTGCAGTTCCGATAACCGCTGCAAGAACAGCCTTACCGCGATTGTTTACAAATATCTTATCCCCTGCTTTGAGCTTCATACCGTGCTCATACTCAACAAAGCCCTTCTTTTTGAGAAGATCCGTTGAATAGATAACTACCTCACGCTCGATCTTCGCATTGGTCATAAAGTCCTTATATCCCTCACAGAACTTATCACAAGCTTTAAGATCCTTATCCGAGATCAGGTGATATGCGTTCTTGCGCTGAACAAGCAACTTTTCCTTGAGCTTCTTTGCCGCATCTTTTTTTTCTGCCATTGTAATATTTCTCCTTTCGCAGAAATCTATATCACAGCCTTTTGGGCTGAATTATTGCACTTTTACAGGTGACTGTTTACTTTTGAACAGTTCCCTGATCTTTGCTGACACTTCCCACGAGATGTCGTTTACGGTTTCCATATCTGCATTGTTACGAATGATATAATCAGAATGACTGCGGAAAAACTCCTCATCAAGCTGAGAATTCATTCTTCTGCGAGCCTGTTCAACAGTAAGCCCGTCCCTTGAAATTATACGCTTTTCACGTATATCAGGATCTGCAAGCACTGATATTATTATATCACAAAAATCATCTGCTCTGCTCTCGAAAAGAGTAGGAGCATCCAGAAGTATCAGTTTTTCATCCTTGACCGAGTGTACACGTATCTGTCTCAGGATCTCGCCCGTAATATAAGGATATGTAATAGTGTTAAGGGTTTCGAGTTTGGCTTTATCCGAGAATACTATTGCTGCCAGAGCCTTTCTGTTCAAAGATCCGTCTTCGCAGATCACACCTTCACCGAAAAAATCAGCGATCTCATCAAGACACTTCGTTCCTTTTTCTACTACTCTGCGAGCCACCTGATCTGCGTCGATAACTGCAAAACCATTAGCTGAAAATATCTTTGAAACCGTACTCTTGCCTGCACCTGTCTGTCCCGTAAGCCCAACGACCATTACTCCGTTGAGACTGTTCATACCCTTATCACCTCGAATCCTGCCGCTCTGATGAGACGGTTATATACTGCAAGTCCAACGCCGTCCGTTTCAGGAGCGCGGACATATACTCTAACTGCTCCTGCGTCATCAAGTTCACGCAGTCTCTGAAAGATAAGATGTGCCTGCTCAGAGCTATCCTTTCCGTAGGTCATATACCTGTAAGGATAGTTCTCCGTGTCGGAATCAAAAATAAGAGAATACACACCGTTATCGTAATTTTTTCCGACATAGGCTATGAAATTTTCAAGCTCTCCCTCGACCATGATTATATCAGCTTTCGGAGAGTAGTGTTTATACTTCATTCCCGGTGAAGCCGCCTTCTGACCTGCTTCAAGCTCATGAAGGATCGCATGATCGATTATTACCTCGCTGCACACCTCTTCGAGCATTTCCTTGGTAACACAGCCTGGACGGAGTATCCTTACGGTATCCTCGCCCTCAATAGCTATTACCGTTGATTCTACGCCGAATTTTGAGCTTCCGCCGTCAACGACAGCCGAGATCTTTCCATTCATGTCGCGCATAACGTGCTGTGCAGCCGTCGGGCTCGGATAACCTGAAGTATTTGCCGACGGAGCAGCGATCGGTCTGCCTGAAAGCTCTATTATCCTGTGCATAACAGGATGCGACGGCACTCTGATACCAACTGTATCGAGTCCGCCTGATGTTATCATTGGTATTCTCTCGTTCTTTGGCAGTACCATTGTAAGAGGTCCCGGGCAGAATTTCTCTGCAAGAGAGTATGCCAGCTTTGGTATAGAAGTTGTATAATCCTTCGCCTGTGAAAAATCGGCAAGGTGAACTATCAGCGGATTATCAGCAGGTCTGCCCTTTGCAGCAAACACCTTGCGAACAGCCTCTGTGTTGGAAGCGTCTGCACCGAGCCCATATACTGTCTCGGTCGGTATACCTACTATCTCACCTTTTTTTATAAATTCTGCTGCCTTTATAAGGTCAGCGTCATTGTCACTCAATAAAACTGTATCCATAATACTACGCTTCCTGATTTGCGAGCTTGGCAGCCTGATCGGCAGTTGCAAGCGCATCAAATACTTCATCAAGATTTCCATTTAGAATGTCTTCAAGTCTGTATATCGTCAGACCGATACGGTGATCTGTAAGACGTCCCTGCGGATAGTTGTAGGTTCTGATACGCTCAGAGCGGTCACCTGTTCCGACCTGCATTTTTCTCTCTGATGCGATCTTTGCGTCATGTTCCTCCTGCATTGCTTCATATATCCTTGAACGCAGAATTTTCATAGCTTTATCTTTGTTCTTATGCTGGCTTCTTTCGTCCTGACACTCTACCACTACATTTGTAGGAAGGTAGGTTATTCTTACAGCAGACTCTGTTTTATTTATGTGCTGTCCGCCTGCACCGCTTGCGCGGAAATAGTCTATTTTCAGATCCGTTGGATTTATCTCAAGCTCAACATCGTCAGCTTCTACAAGAACAGCCACGGTAACTGTCGAAGTGTGGATACGTCCCTGTGATTCGGTTTCGGGAACACGCTGTACGCGGTGAACTCCGCTCTCGTATTTAAGACGCGAATATGCTCCGCTGCCCTCAATAGAGAAGCATATTTCCTTGAATCCGCCAAGCTCTGTGGGATTGGCGCTGAGTATCTCCTGCTTCCAACCCATATTCTCTGCGTACATCGTATACATACGGTACAATGAATTTGCGAAGAGAGAAGCTTCTTCTCCGCCTGCACCGCCTCTTATCTCGATGATAACATTTTTTTCATCGTTAGGATCTTTAGGTAAAAGCAGCACTTTAAGCTCCTGCGTGATGCTATCCATAGCTTCACGGGATTCATCGTACTCAGCCTGAGCCATTTCCTTGAATTCCTTATCAAGACCGCCGCCGTCAAGTAGTTCTTTAGCTTCATCAAATGAAGCCTGTGCTCTCTTGTATTCTCTGTATTTTTCTATAATCGGTGTAAGATTCTTATACTCTTTCATAAGCTGTGCATACAGCTTATTATCGCTTACAACTTCGGGATCAGAAAGCTTTTCGCTTATCTCGTCATACTTCTGTTCCATTAATGCAAGTTTTTCAAACATTCAGTATTCTCCTTAATGCTAAAATATCTAAAAAATGTTGCCGTAAGCTAACCTTCATCTGCGTGCTTAACGCTTCGGATACTCTTTTCGATCTTATTGCGTGCGACCATGAACTCTCTCGCACAATTTGTACATCTGAGCCTGAAATCCATTCCTGCACGTATAACAAACATTTCATTGCCGCCGCACGGGTGCTTTTTTTTCATTGTGAGCACATCACCAGCCCTGATATCCAAAACAGTATCCTCCCTCCGATAAAAATAAAAAATCGTACATTTCTCATTATACCCTAAATACGCTCTCAAATCAATATCTTGAGAGTATATTTTTTTCATTTTGGTGAAAAATAATAAAAACTCCCATTCAAACATATTGAACACATACAAAAACAGAAAGGATAATTTTTTATGATATCGAGAGTTACAGCCGAATTTGAGACTCCTGAGCTTGCAGAACTCGCTATGAAACGTGTGAAAGACAGCGTTCAGTTCGTTTATTCCACTCATATGATATATAGCAAAATGTCAGAGCGTGCAAAACGTTTCAGCCGCGGAACAGCTGTTTCAATAATCCCTACGTACTTTAACACACACACCAACTTCCTTACAGCTGTTATAGAATCACCTGCTTCAAAGGACATTATCCCCGAACCTGCAAGAAATCGTCAGGCATCTGCTTGTATCGTATGCGGAAGCGCAGCCGTGGATAATGTTATAGCTGTTCTGAATGCTATGGGCGGTCTGAACATAAGATTCGCACAGTAGCATATCCCATATGATCTCCGCATAGAATTAACTGTCGGGTAGACATAAAGACAACAACGCGCAAAGCACACTCTCTGTGCGGTGTTGCCTAAAGTTAAACTGCAATGATTACGGAGGTATATAATTATGGACTACAGACCAGAAGGCTGCATCTTTGAAACAGAATCCAATCAAAAATATATTTCTACAGCTGAGGGACTTTCCGAGGCGCTGAAAAAAGGAGCGATCCTTGAAGCTAAAGTGAAGCTTTGTACAAATTCTCACGATCTCATCATTGACCTTCCTTGTGCTAAGGGTATAATACCACGCGAGGAAGGAGCAATAGGTATAACAGAAGGTTCTACCCGTGATATTGCTCTGATATCACGGGTAAACAAATTGGTATGCTTCAAGGTCAGGGCTCTTAATATATCAGAAGACGGCGAACTTATCGCCACACTTTCAAGGCGTGCTGCTCAGGAGGAATGTCTGCGAGAATACGTATCAAATCTCTCATCAGGTGATATAATCGATGCAAGAGTTACTCATTTTGAGCAGTTCGGAAGCTTTGTCGATATAGGCTGCGGTATTCCCTCGCTTCTCCCGATAGACACTATGTCGGTATCTCGTATATCTCACCCGTCTGACCGTTTCAGGATCGGGCAGCTCATAAAAGTCGCAGTAAAAGCCAATATCGATAACAGGATTTTTCTCACACATAAGGAGCTTCTCGGTACATGGGAAGAAAATGCTGCAAATTACCATGCAGGTGAAACAGTAGGCGGTGTTATTCGTTCTATCGAGGAATACGGCATATTTGTAGAGCTTGCCCCTAATCTTGCAGGTCTTGCCGAACCTAAAGAAGGCATACACATTGGTCAAAGCGTAAGTGTATATATCAAGGCGATCCTTCCCGAGAAAATGAAATTAAAGCTCATAATCGTTGATGTTTGCAGCGAAAAAGCCGAGCCTGACCCGATCGAGTATTACATAACTTCAGACCATATCAGCAGATGGAACTATTCTACAAAGGAATCAGAAAAAAATATCGCGACTATATTTTAAAAAAATGCACCTGAATTATCAGGTGCATTGTATCATTTATCTTAGAATGCGATCTGCTCAGCGATCTTGTGAAGTGCAACATCGTAATCCTTATGCATTGAAAGAGCTTCCTGTATATCGTAATCAACGATCTTGCTGTCCTTGATGCCGACAACACGGTTGCCGATTCCCTGCTCGAGAAGTTCAACTGCATAGTATGCCATTCTTGTAGCTTCAACTCTGTCTCTTACTGTAGGTGAACCACCTCTCTGTACGTGACCGAGGATAGTTGCTCTTGCTTCGATGCCTGTCTTCTCCTGGAGCATATTTGCGATCTCCTGAGAATGTCCGATGCTCTCAGCAACGATAACTACGAAATTCTGCTTGCCCTTTGCCTTCTTTTCAAGCATTGTGTTTGCGATAGTATCGATATCATAAGGAACTTCCTTTGTGATGATATCTGTAGCACCACAAGCAACGCCTGTATTTACTGCAATATGACCTGCACCTCTTCCCATTACCTCAACAACAGAGATTCTGTCATGAGACTGAGATGTATCACGAAGCTTGTCAACAAGCTCCATAGCAGTGTTCATTGCTGTATCAAAGCCGATGGTATAATCTGTGCAAGCAATATCGTTATCAATAGTACCGGGAAGTCCGATACAGAGAACGCCCTGTGCTGAAAGATCAGCAGCACCTCTGAATGATCCGTCGCCGCCGATAACTACAAGACCTTCGATACCAAGCTCGTCGCACTTAGCCTTAGCCTTTGCAACACCCTCAGCAGTTCTGAACTCAGGGCATCTTGCTGTATAAAGAATAGTACCGCCATTGTGGATTATATCAGAAACGCTTCTCTCGTCCATTTTTATAATATCGCCTGTGATAAGTCCAACATAGCCTCTGCGGATACCATAGACTTCCATACCCTTACTAAGAGCTGATCTTACAACTGCTCTTACTGCGGCATTCATTCCAGGAGCATCTCCGCCGCTTGTTAAAACACCGATTTTCTTTATCATAACATATTCTCCATTCTGCACTTGGCATATATTGTTTAACCCGCAGATCACTGCGGCATAATTCCATACTATATTTTACTACTTTACGCAAAAAAAGTCAAGTACATTCCGTATTTTTTCGCTATCATTAGTGATAATATGCAATAAATAGCTATATAAGTCCGATCCGAGCAATATCATATACCGTTTTCAGCTTGTCATACACCTCTTTATTTACTTTCAGGCTTACTTTTGAACGAGGCATCACTGTTTTTTTCATGTCTTCAAGATAGAAGCAGACAGCCGTACTGCCATTGTTGGCTCTGCAAAGCTCAGCAAGTTCGGGTTTGAGGACTGCACTGTCAGATGTGGTTTTTATGCACAGCTTCATAGTCGAAATGAGTCTCTCAAATTCAGTCTCCGCTGTAATAACTCCGCAGATAATGGTAATACGGTCATCTTTTACCGAGATCTTTCCATTTATAAGAACTATTGCATCCTGAACCAGTTTTGATCCGTTTATCATAAAAAGATCAGGAAAAACTACACCCTCTACCTCGCCCGTATCGTCTGAAAATGTTACAAAGCACATTTTGTCGCCTTTTTTGGTGACGTGGAGCTTTGTACTCTCTACCGAACAGACAAGCTTTACCGTCATGCCGTCACGAATTGAACTGTCATTTATGATATCGCCTATGCTTCGTGTGTGCATAAGTTCCATTATCCATTTGTACGGCGACAGCGGATGACCGCTGAGGTACATTCCCGTTGCATCTTTTTCCATTGCAAGAAGCGTTTTCGCGTCATATTCCTGCCTGTATGGGAGCTGCACATTCATATCCGAGGTATCCTCACCGTCAAGGAAATTCAGCTGACCGTCGATAACCCCGCGTGAGCCTGAACCAGCCATATCAAGCAGCATTTCATAGCTTTCAAGCATCTGTCTGCGATTATGTCCGAGACCGTCAAAAGCTCCTGCTTTTATCAGATTCTCAAGAGCCTTCTTATTGAGTTCTCTGCCCTCAACTCTCTCACAAAAATCCTGCAAGCTTGTGAAGTCGCCATTTTTCTGCCTTTCAAAGATTATTTTATCAGCAAGACCGCTTCCTGCATTTTTTATGGCAAGCAATCCGAAGTACATCTTCCCGTCAACAAAAGTGAAACCCTTGTTGCTCTTGTTTATATCGGGACGGAGTATCTCTATACCGCTTTCACGGCAGGAATTTATATATTCTGCAAGCTTTGTGCTGACTCCCATAACGCTTGACATAAGAGCTGCCATATAGATACCGCGGTAATGGCACTTCAGATATGCTGTCTGATAAGCAAGATAAGCATAAGCAGCTGCATGGGATTTATTGAAAGCATATGATGCAAAGCTCACCATTTCGTCAAATACGGAATTTGCTATATCCTCAGATACTCCGTTTTCAGAAGCTCCCTTAACAAAGCTCTCGCGCTCTTTTAACATCACATCGTGCTTTTTCTTAGCCATTGCACGTCGAACTATATCCGCATGACCGTAGGAATACCCCGCAAGCTTACGACATATCTCCATTACCTGCTCCTGATATACCATACAGCCGTATGTATCTTCAAGTATATCTTTCAGCAGCGGATGCTTGTACTTTACTCTTTCAGGGTGCTTTTTATTCTCAATATAAACGGGGATCGATTTCATAGGTCCCGGGCGATAAAGCGATATAACAACAATAAGATCTTCAAGACGTTCAGGGCAAAGCTCCATAACTCGCGCTGTCATGCCTTCGCTTTCAAACTGAAAAACACCCTCTGTATCGCCGTCAGACATCATCTCATACACCCTCGCATCATCTACAGGTATCGAATTGATATCAAAATCAGGCTCAGACTTATGTATCTCGTTTACGGTGTCTCTTATAATGGTAAGGTTTCGCAGTCCGAGAAAGTCCATTTTCAGGAGTCCCAGCGATTCGAGAACTCCCATTGTGTACTGCGTTACAATAGTATCGTCATTGCGCTGGAGCGGTACAAGATCACTGAGCGGAACTGCTGATATAACAACTCCTGCCGCATGAGTCGAAGCATGGCGCGGCATTCCTTCAAGCTTTCTTGCAAGGTCTATAAGCTTCCGCATATTCCTGTCGGAATTATAAAGACCTCTCAGTTCTTCCGAGGCTTTCATTGCCTCATCAAGAGTGGCTTTTGGGTCTATCTCCTTTGCAGCTTTGTCACAAAGCTGATATGATACACCGAGAACTCTTCCTACATCGCGCACCGCTGCCCTTGCTTTAAGTGTATCAAAAGCAATTATTTCCGATACATAATCTGCTCCGTAACGGCGGACTACGTAATCCTTGACGCTCTGTCGTCCTTCGATACAAAAATCTATATCAAAGTCAGGCATACTTACTCTTTCGGGATTGAGAAAGCGCTCAAAGAGAAGATTGAATTTAATGGGGTCGATACCTGTGATGCCGATACAGTATGCACACAAACTTCCTGCTCCCGAACCTCTTCCCGGACCTACGGGAACATTATGCTCACGGGCGTAGTGTATAAAGTCCCAAACTATCAGGTAATAGTCTGTATACCCCATTTTTGTGATGACATCAAGTTCGTAATCCATACGCCTGATCACATTTTCAGGCGGCTTAGCGCCATATTTCTCGAACATTCCCTTTCGACACAGCTCACGGAAGTACTGTTCGTTATCGCTTACGCCTTCAATGGTGAATTTGGGCAGCTTTATGTTGCCAAACTCAAATTCAACATTACAGCGCTCGGCTATTTTTGACGTATTGCTGACAGCTTCTTCGTGTCCCTTGAAGAGCAGCTCCATTTCATCTGCGGACTTAACGTAAAACTCGTCTGTCTCAAAGCGAAGTCCGCTCGGGTCGTCGAGAGTTTTTCCTGTCTGTATGCATAACAGAACGTTCTGCATCTCGGAGTCGCTGCTGTTTATATAGTGACAGTCGTTAGTAGCTGCAAGCTGTATACCTGTCTCTGCCGAAAGCTTATAAAGCAAGGGAAGTATTTTCAGCTCGTCTTTTATCCCGTGGTTCTGAACTTCTATGAAATAGTTTCCGTCCCCAAAAATATCACGGTATTTCAGCGCTACGGACTTTGCCTCATCATAGCTTCCTTCAACAAGCAGTCTCGGTATCTCGCCTGCAAGACACGCAGACATACAAATAAGACCGCTGTGATATTGCTGCAAAAGCTCTGAATCTACACGCGGTCTGTTATAAAATCCTTCAATACTCGCTAAGGAAACAAGCTTTACCAGATTTTTGTAGCCCTCATTGTTTTCACAAAGAAGTATCAAATGATACGGCGAAGAATCGAGTTTTGGTTCACGATCGTGTCTTGTACGCCTTGCCACGTAGACCTCACAGCCGATAACAGGCTTGATACCTGCTGCTTTTGCGGCGTTCCAGAACTCAACAGCTCCGTACATATTTCCGTGATCGGTTATGGCAACCGCAGTCTGTCCCAGTTCTTTCACACGCTCAATGAGACTCTTTATCCGACAAGCTCCGTCAAGAAGACTGTACTCGGTATGAACGTGAAGATTTACAAATTCATCAGCTCTCACGTTTACCACCTCCGCCTCTTAGCTCATCTGCCATTTTTGCAAGCTTCTTGAACCTGTGGTTCACTCCCGAACGGCTTATCGGCTCGCTGAGAGACTCGCCTATTTCCTGTAGGCTCATATCTATATTGTCAAGTCGGAGCTGTGCCACTTCACGAAGCTCGTCAGACAGGCTGTCAATGCCGACAATATGGTCTATCAGCCTGATATCCTCTATCTGCTTCATGGCTGCTTTGACGACCTTATCGATATTAGCTGCATCGCAGTTGGCTATTCTGTTGGCTTTATTGCGGATATCCTTGTATATCTTCATGTTCATGAGCTCCAGTGTACACTGCGATGCACCGATAAATGTCAGCGTATCCTCAATAGACTCACTGTCCTTGATATATACTATATTCTGTCCGCGGCGAACAACTGTCTTTGCCGTAACTCCGATATCTCCCAGAAGAAGCGAAAGCTGGTCGGCAAGACCTTTTTCAGGGCAGGCAAACTCAAGGTGATACTCCTTTGACGGGTCATTGACACTTCCGCAGGCAAGAAAAACTCCTGCTGTAAAAACTCCGAGACTATTGGTAGCAATAATCTCGGAATCTATAGTTCTCACATTTTCGTCAAGTCTGTATTTCTTAAAGACCTCGGCTGCCATTTCATCGCGGATCTCACATATATGTAACACCGTGCCGTTTTTTCGCACATGATCTGACACTTGCGGTCTCACTTTGAAGACTGCTGAAAACAAGCTACGGAAAAGCTCCGCAGATGTCTTGCTCTCACTCTGAAAGCATATGTAATCGACCGTAAGGGTACGGCAGTAAAGCAGCATTCCATAAAGGCAGGCAAAACGTTTGTCTTTATCATTTACAGAGGAACATATCTCTCCTCTGACATCATTTGAGAAGGAAATTTCAACTCACTCCCATGCTCAGAATTTTCTGTCTTTTGTAATATCTCTATGATATTTCTGTACTTTGTATTCTTTTTCGAGGAGGTGGTCAGCCATAAGCTCGGCAAACGTTATAGATCTGTGCTTGCCGCCTGTACAGCCAAAGGATATTACGAGCTGGCTCTTTCCCTCCTGAACATACAAAGGTATAAGATAATCTATAAGGTCGGTCAGCTTTGCAAAGAGCTGCTGTGACTGCTCAAAGCTCATAACATAGTCCCTTACACAGCTGTCACAACCGGTGTGATTGCGCAGTTCTTCAATATAAAAAGGATTCGGCAGACATCTTACATCAAATACAAGGTCTGCTTCCGTAGATACACCATATTTGAAGCCGAACGACATGACCTTTATAATGAGCGAATCCGAACTCTTTTCCAGAAAAATAGACTTTACCTGTTCTTTAAGCTGTGATGCTGTAAAGTTTGATGTTTCGATGTAATAATCGGCTATCTCTCTCAGCTGTGAGAGCTGGCTCCATTCATAATTTATCGCATCATGGATACTTCCGTTGAATTTATCCGACAAAGGGTGTTTGCGCCGTGTCTCCTTATAGCGTTTAAGGAGCACGTCGTGGCTCGCCTCAATAAAAAGTATCTTCACATCAACATCGGGCTGTCGCTTCAGATCCTGCCATGAGCGGAATATCTCCGTAAACATATCGCCTGATCTTATATCAACGGCTACAGCTATCTTATTTATATCAGATTCGGACTGTCTGCACAGGTCAACGAACTGGGTTATCAGCTTGGGTGGGATATTATCGATACAGTAAAAGCCGATGTCCTCCATTACGTCCATTACGCTGGATTTTCCTGAGCCTGACATTCCTGTTACTATCAAAAGCTCCATAAAACTCTCCTTACGATAACGTATTTAACGAAGTATAACAGGCTCAAGCTCAAGCAGGTAGCCCGTTTTCTCCTTTACTATCGTTTTGACTTTCTCACAAAGTTCAAGAACATCTGCACAAGTGGCGTAACCTTTATTTATTACAAATCCGCTGTGCTTCTCACTGACCATTGCTCCTCCGCAGGTAAGTCCTTTGAGTCCGCACTGCTCAATAAGCAGCGATGCGTAGCTTCCCTCGGGGCGCTTGAAAGTGCTTCCTGCACTTGGGAATTCAAGAGGCTGCTTCGAGCTTCTCTTAGCCATGCATTCTGTCATAGCTGCCTTTATCTCGTCGGGATCACCGTTTTTAAGCTCCATAGTTACGGAGGTTATTACTTTGTCCGTGCCTGAAAAAACACTTTTCCTGTATGCAAGCTCCATGGCATCCTTTTCGATGGAACATATATTGCAGTTCTCGTCGATATATTCGGCAGAAACTACAACGTCCTTCATCTCGCTGCCGTAAGCGCCTGCATTCATGTAGAGCGCTCCGCCAACAGTTCCCGGGATACCGAAAAGATTCTCCATGCCCGTAAGTCCGAGCTGCTGTGCACGAACACAAGCCGATGCAAGAAGTGTACCTGCATCACAGCGGATAGTGTTACCATTTACATCGATACGAGCAAAGTCGCTTCCGAAAAGCATGATAACGCCGTCAAATCCTTCGTCGGAAACGATAACATTGCTTCCGTGTCCGAGAATACCGTACTTAATATTCTCGTTTTTCATGTACTTGATGAGTTCGACAGCCGATCTTGCAGAATTGATACTTATAAGCGCTCTGCAAGGTCCGCCGAAACGGAAAGTGATATATTCACTCAGCGGACATTCCGGAGTGATCCTGCACCCGAGTTTATCGCTGAGAGCTGATAATTCACTGATATTTAGCATATTTTCCCCCTGGATCTTCAAATGTATATTAAAGCATCATCAAAATGCTTCGTAATCACGTACTACCTCTTTCGGATCAGAATCCATACCAAGCCTGTTAAGAAGTTCACGGGCTGCATTATAACCCATTTTCTTCTGTCTGTTGTTCATAGCTGCTACTTCAAGGATAACCGCAAGATTTCTGCCCGGCTTTACAGGAATAGTAAGTGAAGGTATCTTTACACCGAGAAGGCTGACAAATTCGGTATCAACGCCCATTCTGTCGTATATCTTCTCGGAATTCCACTGTTCAAGCTCAACAACAAGATCGATCTTCTCGGTCATTTTTACAGCACCGATACCAAAGAGTCGTCTTGCGTTAATGATACCGATTCCACGGAGTTCAAGGAAGTGGCGGATATTGTCAGGAGAGCTTCCGACAAGGCTGATATTCGATACCTTTCTTATCTCAACAGCATCATCGGCAACAAGTCTGTGACCTCTCTTTACAAGCTCGATAGCTGTTTCACTCTTGCCGACGCCACTCTCACCTGTGATAAATACACCTTCGCCGTAGATCTCGATGAGTACGCCGTGACGGGTAATTCTCGGAGCGAGAGTAAGGTTCAGGAACGCTATGAGTCCTGCGATAAAGTTAGAGGTGCTTTCCTTGCTTCGCAGGAGCGGAACTTCATATTCCTTTGCCAGCTCAAGCATCTCCGCAAAGTAAGGGAGCTCTCTTGTAATGATGAGGGCAGGTATCCTCTGTGCAAACAGGAGCTGTAAGCGCTCACGTCTTGTCTTTTCATCTATAGTTGAAAGATATGCAAACTCCATCTTTCCTATTATCTGGATACGCTCAGGGTTGAAGTACTCATAGAATCCCATAAGCTGAAGTCCCGGACGGTTTACATCGTTTTCATCGATCATAAGTTCATTCGGATCCTTGTGTATATAGATTGCTTCAAGCTTGAATTCGTCTATAACACGCTGAAGTGACACTTTAAAATTCTCTGCCATAACAAACTCCGTTCTCCGATCATAGATCGGGAATTATTTTTTAGCCAAGTACATATGAAGAATATCCGTACTCGACTATTTCATCTCTTGCTTCAAGCATATCCTGCGTACTTGCGGTAACTCCCGAAACGCGCACCGCAACGTTGAATTCCTCCAGGTCTTCACTTACAAGATCAAGCATTTTTTTCACGTTCTCCGCAGGAGTTCCTGAAAATTCATATACCGTATCGCCTGTATACACTCCATAGCTTATGGTATCAAGGTCAATATTGAGTATGATCGTATTTACCTTCAAAAGCATTGGCTGTAAAACATCATTTTTCCCTCTGAGGATATCGGCAGCATTTACTTCAAGCAGCATTTTTGAACCATTCGACAATATTTTTTCATACATAGTATTTGCCGCAGATGTAAGAGCCATGTATCTGTCAGAACTTACCACCTTCTCACCAAGATACTCAACGTCGCTCTGCCTGAAATCCGGGAATACAAAATCGTAACAGACTACCTTTTCAAAGCCAGCCTGTGATATCTCTTCTACTATATCACTATTGTAGCTGACAGCGCTTTCCGAAAAAGGATTCATCCATGGCTTTCCGCCTGCTTCAACGTCATTATCTATCCACTGCGAACCGTCCTCGACCGTAAGGAAGCCCATATCACGGAAATAATTCGGTATGATATTGTCGTTGAAGATACTTACGGTTGCAACAGGCTTGAATCCTGCCGTTGAGATCGCAGATACGATCTCGCTAAGCTTTGAATATGACTGGATTACTCCTGCTGAAGTAGCGTAATAATTGTTTGTGGCATAATATATCTCGCCGCCGCTGACTTTCAGAGGAACTTCTATATATTCGATCTTTTCGCCGGCAGGTATACGCTTCAGCGCATTTTTTATTGACTGAGCATCTGCAATATCAGTGGTATTGAGCGAAAAGGCTCTGTATTCCTCTGCGCTTACAGGAAGTGCAGACGATGTATTTTCGGTAGTGACAGGATTTCCGTTTTCGTCAGTCGGAACTATCTCCTCTTCTACATTCAAGGTCGACTTATCATCGTCGCCCTTCTTTTTATTGTAATTTAAGAGCGGTTCTGCAACACTGTAACCAATAAATCCTATACCGCCGATAAGAAGAACAGTAAGACCTACTGAAAAAGCTTTTCCTACGGGGCTTTTACCGTAGTAATTCTTTTCCTTTGTTTTATAGATCTTTCTTCCTTTGTTCTTGAACTTCATTAACTAACTCTCCTATATCAGTATATTACGATCACTTTAATGAATATACTGCCATTGATATAATTCCAAGATATACGAGCATTGCAGGGAAGCCCCTGAATGCAGCAGGTACTTTTGATGAATTCAGCTTCCTGTATGCAGCAGTGAGCATGAGTGCTGCGATAATAAAACCTATTCCCGCTTCAAAGCCTGCGGAAACATACTCTCCGAGACTGAATACCGACTCGTCCATAACAGCTCTCTCGTTTATCGTGAAGAGAGTACCCATTACTGCGCAGTTGAATGCGGATATATGGATATATTTACGGAAATCGGTATTCTTCCCTTTTCCGATAAGATAAACGGCTGTAAGCAGCAATACATACATTGCTCCGATGACCAATGTATAGAACAAAAGCCTTAGTTCACTGATCCCTGACGGCAGAGCGCTGTCAATACAATAAGCCGCAGCTGCTCCTACTGTCGTAAAAAGTGTAATAACACAGGCTGTACCGATAAGATCCTTTTTGCTGCCTGCCGCAACAAAAAGCGTACTTGTTCCAAGAGCCTGAGACAATATAAGATTTGCAGCAAGCAGAGCTATGAGATCATTTATCAGAAACATCTTCACCACTCCTTATCTTACTGTTATCCTTTGAAAAAAGCTCTCTTGCAAAGCGATAGGCTCCGCACATCATACCGAGGAATATGAAACCTCCGAAGGGCTGTGCAAGTCCTGCTGTGAGCGTATTGATATCAACTATCTTGCTGTTTATCGTTCCGTATGCAAAAAGCTCTCTCAGTAAACCTGTAATAAGCATTACGATATCAAAACCGATTATGCTGAAAATGAGCGAAACTATCATATCCGTTTTTTTCATACGGAAAAAGCTTGCTTCCGTCTGAAAAACTATAAGCGAATTTACTGCAAGAAGCGGATAGTATATTCCTATTCGTTCTATGGAATCGGGATAGAACTCGATCGCAGCAAGCTTTACAGGAACATACACAAGTGCGGATATGACTGCATATATGATTATCTTTGCCGTATATGGCAGCTTTCGCGGTACAAATGATGAGATAAGCACAGACAGAAAGGTTATTGCTGAAAATGCGTAAATAAGCGCTTCTGCATTTTTCAAGGTATCTCCGCAGATTATAACGGGAGATATCACCATAAGTCCCGAGAGAACGATATTATCACCAAGTATACCGCCGAATATCATCTTTTTTCTCTTAGTCATTTGCAGCAGCCTCCTCTCTTACGAGCGATGCAGCTTCAATTTCCGCTTCTTTTATGTCATTATGCTCCTGAACAGCAATGTCTATCCTCTTTTCGAGGTTCTTGAAGCCAAGTGCAATAGGGGTGAACAATACGGAAACGATAACTATAGCATTCTCCTTCGCACTTGTAAGTACAAGCACATATGAGATAACGCCGATGAATAATCCGTAAAAAAATGCATAATAGTTCCTTTTCGGAGCTATTCTCACATCGGAAACAATGTAGATCGCTGCAAAAAGGACCATATTTGTTGCAAGTGAATATTTAAGCGAGTCAGCGCGTGATGTAACAACAGGCGTTAATACTGCAAAGAAGCCTGTTCCGAATATCGTGCCTATGAACGCTCCGACAGAAATGCTTCTTCTGAACATAAGCACTACCGCTGCAACTGCAAGAAGAAGTATGCTTACAGCACCTGAAGGTCCGCTGAAATTACCGAGAAGCAGTTCAAAATCCGAATGCTCCATAGTTCCTGAAAGGTTAAAGTAGTGCGAAGCTGAATTGACCAGCACAGCAGGGGTTTCAAAAACACCTGTCTTTACATGAGGAGCTGTATATTGCAGAAGATCTCTGTCCCACGATGTCAGAACAAAGATATATGCTGCCGCAGCAGGCGAAAATATCATGTTCAGCCGCCCGCCAAAGACGTTCTTAGCAACAACGATCGCAAAAATTACAGCAATGACTGCTATCTTGTATTTCATCACAGCAGGAAACATCAGTGCAACTATCAGAGCATCAGATGTGCAGTTAAGGTCATCTGCTGTGAATTTCCTGTTCATGAAACGCAGCGAGATTATCTCAGCCACTAATGCCGCAGCTGTGCATACACAAGCAAGAACGACCGATCTGATACCGTAGTAAAAATAAGACATAAGCTCCAGCGTAAGGAGGGTTATCATGATGTCAAGCCATATATGGCGTTCTTTTCTTGTTTTTTTCAGCATGGCATATCTTCCTTGAGAGACATCGCGGCCTTTCTCATATCCTCTGCCCCGAAAAGATAGCTTCCCGAAACAAGGACATTTGCACCTGCATTTCTTACTATTGCGGAAGTATTGCCGTTTATTCCGCCGTCAACTTCGATATCGATAGCAAGTCCGAGTGAAGATATCCTTTCTCTTATGCTGCGTATCTTTTCAACAGTTGACGGGATAAAGCTCTGTCCGCCAAAACCGGGCTCTACAGTCATTACAAGAACCATATCAAGATATGGAAGAAATTCATATACAGCCTCAGCAGGGGTCGCAGGCTTGATAGCAAGGGCAGGCTTTACACCGCATTCCTTTATTGCTTTGAGCGTCGCTGCTGTATCGCTGTTGCTTTCAAGGTGAAAGGATATCATGTCAGCGCCTGCTTTGGCAAATCTTTCAATATATCTGAGAGGATCGGCGATCATAAGATGAACATCCAGAGTCATATCGGTATCTTTCCTTACCTGCTCAAGAACAGGAAGTCCGAATGTGATGTTATTTACGAAAACACCGTCCATTACGTCAAAATGAAGCATATCAATGTCATTTTCTTCAAGTTTTCTTATCTCACTGCTGAAATTGAGCATATCAGCACTCAGCACAGATGCTGAAACGTAATTCTTCAATTTACCACTTCTTCCGTTTTTAACCGTCCGAATTGCCGAACGATAACAAATCTTTCTTAATCCATACATCTTTATTATATAATATTTATCACTAAACGTCAATACACTGAAAGGATTTTTATTTTTATCAATTATTTTATCTTATAATGCAGTCACAAGTAATATAATAATGTACAGCCCTCTATACATATTATTAGCTATATCATTTTGGAGGTAATCGGTCATGATAATTGAATTGATAAGGAACATTTTCTTTTTTGCTCTTCACATTGAAAATTCTTCCGTCTTCCCTAAACCGCTGTCAAAAAAGCAAGAGGAAGAGTTCTTTCAGCGTATGTCGCAGGGCGACAGTACAGCGCGGAACAAACTGATCGAACACAATCTGCGTCTTGTGGCTCATATCGTAAAAAAATATGCATCAAATGCAGATGAACAGGACGAACTCATATCCGTAGGCACTGTCGGTCTAATAAAAGCTGTTTCTTCTTTTGATTACTCAAAAGGCGCAAAATTTGCTACATACGCCAGCAGGTGCATTGAAAACGAGATACTTATGCAGTTTCGTGCAGCTAAAAAATCAGCAGGCGATGTTTACATCAATGAACCTGTTGAGACTGACAAGGACGGTAACGCTCTCACTCTCATGGATCTCATCGATGACGGAGCTGATATTCATGAACAGGTCGATATCCTTATCCGCTCGCGGCAGCTGTACTCCTTCCTGAAACAATGCCTCGACAAAAGAGAACTCGAAATAATCGTTTATCGCTACGGACTCTACGGAACTTCTCCGCATACTCAGAACGAGACAGCAGAAAAGCTCGGTATTTCGCGTTCTTATGTTTCAAGACTTGAAAAAAAGGCTATCGGGAAACTGAAAAAAATGTTTGACAGCTCCCCTGTGTAACTTGAAATATTTTTTGCTACATGATATAATTATGGTGATCCGAAGGAGGGAGAATCATGATATATACCACTCTTACCTGTAAGGCAATGAAACTTGCATATGCCGCTCATCACGGAAAGCTCGACAAAAGCGACGTTCCGTATATTTTCCACCCATTTCACCTCGCAGAACAGATGACAGACGAGTACTCAGCCTGCACTGCTCTGCTTCACGATGTTATCGAGGATACGGACGTAACTGTCAACGAACTTGAAAATGAATTTCCGCAAGAGGTCATCAGCGCCGTAAAGCTTCTCACTCACGACAAAAATGTTGACTATTTTGATTACATCAAAGCTATAAAAAACAACGACATCGCCAAGGCTGTAAAGCTTGCAGACCTCCGACATAATTCCGACGTAAGCCGCTTCCTTGACGACAAAACAAGGAATTCCGAAAAGACTTTGCAGCGCCTGAAAAAATATTCAAAAGCCATTGAGCTACTGACAGAGAACTTTTGATAAAATGCACGATTATTTCCAAAACTCATTGTACATTTTGCACGGTGACAACTACAAAAAAATATGTTATAATGTATCTCGCAGTATTTTTCGGAGGTGTCTTTTTTGGAATTCAAGGTGAACTGCGGCATATGGGGCTCAATGTTCGGTGTCCCGAGTATAGTTGCCGATAATTTTCTAAAACTCGCATCAGGCGAGCAGATAAAGGTGCTTTTGTATCTGCTGAGATGCTCAGGCAAAATGTGCAGCAGTGAAGAGATATCTGCAAATACAGGTGTTACAGTCCGACAGGCAGAGGACGCTGTTTTATTCTGGCAGCAGGCAAATGTTTTAAGTCCGCAGAACATTAACGCTCCTCAGACTGTCAGTCCGCTTATGATGCAGCAGTCACCACAGCCGCCTCAGCCACAGCAGCAGCCCGAGCCGTTAGCTCAGCCGCCCGTTCAGAAACCTACAGAACCTGCGCCCGATCACAAACTCAATCTAAGCGGTTCGGAAATAGCCGATATTATGAGCGATTCTCAGGACATCAAGGAGCTTTTCAAGATAACAGAAACTATTCTCGGTCCGCTGAAAAATGCTCAGATGAACTCGATAATATGGATGTACGACCACCTCGGACTCAAAAAAGAAGTGATAATCACTCTCTTTTCGTACTGTGCATCTATCGAGAAGACCAATACCGCGTACGTTGAAAAGATAGCTTCCGTTTGGGCTGAAAACGATATCAATTCCATGGCTGCCGCACAGGATGAGATACAGAAGCTTAGTGCTTCAAGAGATTACATCTCAGGCATTATGAGAGCTTTTGAAATGACTCGCCGCCCTACCGCAAAGCAGGCAGAATTCATCGATCAGTGGCGTAGCGCCGGATTTAACATCGAGCTTATCCACTACGCCTACGAAAAGACCATTGAGCAGATCAATAAGCTCAGCTTCGACTACATAAATAAGATACTTCTTTCATGGCGTGACAGCGGTTTTTCTACCGTTCAGGAAGTAAAAAATGCTGAAAGCGATTTCAGAAAGAAGAAAAAGTATGCTCCTGCCAAGAGCGTACAGAATGATCCTGATATCGAGGAATATGAATCAGTCATTAATCAATTGCTCTATTGAGGAGGTAAACAATGGACAGCGATATCTTTGACAAAGCCCAGTCTATAATGACAAACAGACGCATGAAGGCTGTCAGCGAAAATGAGGAACGTCTCCATGAAATTAATATGAAACTTCCTGAAATACGTGAGATAAACGAAGTCCTTTTTAATACAGGCAAAGAACTCATTTCCATAATCTCCAACAACAAAGGAAAAGATATTTCCAACAAAATAGAACAGCTAAAGCAATATAATCTCGGAGCTCAGGAAATGTCAAGAAAAATACTTGCTGAGCACGGATATCCTGAGGATTATCTCGATATCCATTATAATTGCCCTGTTTGTTGTGATACAGGCTATAACGGAGACAGATTCTGCGATTGCTTCCGCGCTTTATGCGGCAAACTTGCAGCAGATGAGCTCAATAAAAGCTCTCAGTTGAAGCTTTCAAGCTTTGACAGCTTTTCGCTTTCATACTATTCGGGCGAAAATTATGCAGCTATGAAAAAAATTCTCGAATATACCATGCAGTACGCTGCAACCTTTTCTCATGATTCAAAAAGTATTCTCATGTTTGGTCAGACAGGTCTCGGAAAAACTCACCTGTCACTCGCTATAGCAAACAAGGTGCTCGAAAAAGGATACAGCGTCATTTACGACTCTGCTATCAATATTCTCCGCAACATCGAAAAAGAACATTTCAGCTATGAGCATTCTTCGGAAATGATCGACCTCGTTATGGGTACTGACTTGCTTATCCTCGATGATATGGGAACAGAGTACGAGACACAGTTCTATAACGCTACGATATATAACATAATCAACACACGGCTTAACTGCGGAAAGCCTTCAATTATCAGCACAAATCTCGATTTTGCAGGTATTGCCCGCCGCTATGACAAAAGAGTAGTATCACGTATCGTTTCCATGTATTCATGCCTTGAATTCAAAGGCGATGATGTGCGATTACAGATCAGAAAAAACAACGTATAAAAAAAGGCTGCCTTTTCGGCAGCCTTAATTTTTTACTTTGTCTCGAGATTGAGCTTGAATGGTGAGAATCTTCTGTATGCTGAATTATTCTTCTTAGTGTCATAACCCTTGACAACGTTCTTCATCATTTCCTCAAAATCGCTGTAATAACGCTCATTGAGAAGTGAATCTATCGTTGTTTCGTTCCAGAGATCCTCAGAAGTCATACGCTCCTTGATATCAGCCTTGATAACGATATATACCGTATTCTCGTCATACTGATACTTTTCAGCCTTATACAATGATATCTTATTGAAGAGATAATCGTTGTAATCATGCTGAGCCTTCTCTGTTGCTTCCTGCTCGGGTGTTGCAGTTGTTGTGGTCGTATTGTCTGAAGCATTAGGATCAACTGTTGTAGTTGAATACTTTGTTACAGTAACTTCATTCTCATGAGGGTCAACTGTAGTTGTAGTAGTAGTTGCACCCTTTTCGGCTGTAGTAGTTGTAGTTGTCGTAGTAGTTGTTGTAGTCGTTGTCACACCTGATTCCTTGGCAGCCTTTGCAGCAGCCTCAGCAGTACGCTTCTCTACATACTCATTGTATTCCTTTTCACACTCATCGATCTTCTTGAGCTTGTCCTCATTGGACTTTTCAGCATTAATTTCTTTAATATAATCATCGATCATGTTGTTGAGTCTTCTTGTCTCATCTGCATCGAACTTCTCGTCCTTCTCATCTACCAGGCTTACAGAGAAGTACTTGATTCTTGCTGTCTTATCCTGAAAGTACTCCTTGAGCTCGTCCTCTGTGCAGCCCTTTTCGGCACCGATTCCGTAATAGTGCTCAAAGATATGATTCTGCTTGTAATTGTTCTCGATGATCTTTCTTAAAGATTCCTCACCTACACCGTTCTCCGAGAACATTGTATTTGAGCTGCTTGACGCGAGCATTTCCTTTATCTCTGCAAGCTCATCTGCGGTAAGTTCTTCACCGATCTTTTCAAATTCCTTTTCGTTTGCAACGAAATCCTTACAAGCTTCTGTAGCCTTGTCCTGTATCCAGTCTGTAGCGTCCATTGACTCGAATGTTGCATTTTTTACATCATCAACTGATGGCTCAGCACCGTTTTTGCTGTAAAGGTCATACACAGCGTTATTATATGCGTACAGCTCATTATAAATAAATACGCCGGCAGGCACTTCATAACCATCTACAGTAAGAGCTGTCTGTGAACCCTTGCCGAATGTTATAGCCTCAGGTGCGTTGCAGCCTGTTGAAGCAACAGCCAGAGCAAAAGCTGCAGCAGCTGCAGCAAACTTATTAAACTTATTCATCTGTAAATTCCTCCGATATAATTGTAGATTCCAGATACTGTTTAATTATACTACACTTTTTTGGATTTGTCTATAGTTAAAGCGAAATTTTTTTCATTTTATCACCAAATTTACAATCTGTGAAAAAAACTCCGATTATTTTTTTGATTATTTCCTTGACTTAGTACTGCATAAATGATACAATAGATTTATATGCTTTACTATAAATAAGGAAGGTGTCGTGTTTGAAAGTCAAACTTTTATCCCATACGCCAGAACCTGAAAAGCTTGTTGCAACAGCTGCAAAGCTTTGCTATTCAAGCAGTGACATCGAGTCGCTCAGAGACGGTCTGACAGATGAAAAGATCGAAAGCTTTATCGATATGCTCGTTTCGATCGGTCACGAAAGTGTAATGGAGCACGTTTCTTTCACTTTCGGTGTGGAAGGAATATCAAGAGCTTGCTCTCATCAGCTCGTAAGACACCGTATCGCTTCTTATTCTCAGAAAAGTCAGCGATATGTCAATGAAAACGGCTTTGAGTTCATTACTCCTCCTTCTATTGAGAGTATCCCCGAAGCTAAAAACGAATACGACAGGCTCATCTCCGAAATAACCGAAAGCTATGACAGACTCGTTAAACTCCTGACAGATAAGCATACTTCTGCTTTTACCGCACAGGGCATGGACGAGAAAACTGCTCGCTCCAAGGCTTCAAAGCTTGCCAACGAAGATGCACGTTTTATACTCCCCAATGCCTGCGAAACAAAGATCATCGTTACTATGAATGTGCGCTCGCTCTTCAACTTCTTCCGTCACCGCTGCTGCAACCGCGCTCAGTGGGAGATAAGAGCTGTTGCCAACGAAATGCTCAGGCAGTGTCTTGAAGTCGCACCGCATATCTTTGCTCATGCAGGTCCTTCATGCGTTTCTGAGGGCAAGTGCCCAGAAGGTAAAATGACCTGCGGAAAATTCGATGAAGTCAGAAAGTATTTCTCAGACATGAAAGCGTGATTATTTTAGGAATATGCTGGAATTCAGAGATATCGATATAAAAGATAAGCCCCGCATAAACGCCGCTCTTGAATACTCTCAGTTCATGGGCTGCGAATACAATTTCTCAAACAATATGGCGTGGCGCAGACTTGGTGATTCACAGATATCCTTTTACAAGGATTTCTACATCTGCTGTGCCTTTCGTTCAGATGACGGGATACCGCGTTTCTGTCTTCCGTCAGGCAAGGGCGATCACAGAGAGGTCTTCGGTGAGATGAAAAAGTACTCATATTCTCTCGGCAAACCGCTGAAAGTAATGGGCATCACCGATACATCGCTTGAAATGCTGAACGAACTTTTCCCCGACAGCTTCACCGTTGACACAGATGACGGCGATTGGGACTATATATACAACTCCTCCGACCTCATCGAACTTGCAGGCCGCAAATATCACGGCAAACGCAATCATCTCGCAAGATTCAATGAGCTTGGTGCTGTATATTCGCCTCTCACCGAAAAGGATTTTGATGAATGCATCACCTTCAGTACTGCCGAATATAACAGCAAGGCTGAAGCAGATCACTCATTCATCGCCGAACAGTTCGCAATAAACACCTATTTCAATTACTTTGATGAGTTGCAGCTGAAAGGCGGCATAATCCGCATCGGCGGTAAGGTCGCTGCATTCACTATCGGAGACAAACTGAACAATAACACTTTTTGTGTTCATATCGAAAAAGCTGACACACGCTACAGCGGTATTTATGCAGGTATCAACAACTGCTTCGCAAAAGACGCTGCTGTAGGATATAAATATATCAACCGTGAGGAGGATCTCGGGATAGAAGGACTCAGAAAAGCAAAACAGTCCTATCACCCCGCTTTTCTTCTCAAGAAATACACTGTAACATTTAAATGAAAGGAAAAAGATCATGATATATGTCTTTCTCGCAAACGGATTTGAAGAAACCGAAGCTATCGCTCCTATTGATCTGCTCAGAAGGGCTGAAAAGAAGGTTATTACGGTCGGCGTAGGTGACAATATTATTGTCGGCTCACACGGTATCCCCGTTGTTACCGATACTATCGCTCAGGAAGCTCCTCTCACAGATGAGCTTGAAATGATAGTGCTCCCGGGCGGTATGCCAGGTACACTTAATCTTGAAAAGTCTGATCATGTACAGGCTGCTATAGATTACTGCGTTGCAAACAACAAGTATATCGGAGCTATATGTGCTGCTCCTTCAATTCTTGGCCATAAAGGACTTCTCCGCGGAAAGACAGCTGTTTGCTATGAAGGCTTTGAAGCTCAGCTCGACGGCGCGAATATCGGCAGCAGCGGTGTAGCTGAGGACGGCATTTTCATCACTGCAAGAGGTGCGGGAGTTGCCATCGATTTCGGACTCAAACTCGTTGAAAAGGTTCATTCAAAGGAAGAAAGCAGACGACAGCGTAATGCTATTTTATGTGAATAATATGGATAATAAAAAAGAACTTAGAAAAGAATTCTCACATCTTCGAGCCGAGGTAAAGGACAAAGTCTCAAAGGACATGGATATCACCGAAAGGCTCCTCGAAGAAGAAAAGATAATAGAAGCTGATACTATCCTCCTCTATGCTTCATTCGGCTCTGAGGTGGATACATACCTGCTGATCGACAAGCTGATCGAAATGGGCAAAAATGTCGCACTTCCAAAATGTGACAGCGAACGCTCAATGACCTTCCACATCATCGGCTCTGTTGCCGATCTTCATGAAGGAATGTATCGTATCCCCGAACCTGACAGTGCTCTTCCTCAGCCTGTGATAACGGAAAAGACCGTGTGTATAATCCCCGGTCTTGCATTCACAGAGGAAGGCGGTCGTCTCGGTTACGGCGGCGGATATTATGATGCTTTTATTTTGGAATACCCCGATATCTACACTATCGCACTTGCTTATGAAGAGCTGATCGTGGATCAGCTCCCTCTTATGAAGCACGATCTCACTGTAGATGTCATAGTAACGGAAGAAAGGACGGTGCTCTGCAATGGCTGATAACAAAAACAATGATGTTATCAATGATATTCTCAAACAGCTCGACAATGCCAAAATGGCGGCTGAAGCAGAGTCAGATAATAAAGTGGACGAGCCTGCCGAAAGCGCAGCTCCCCAGGTAGAAAAAAAGGTCGAACCGATAAATGAAGCTCCGAAAGCTGCTCCTTCTCATGAAGCTCCGAGAAGAGTGGTTTCTCACGAAGCTGATGTATCATCTTCGGCTGCACCTGTTCGCAGCTCTAATGGACTCAAAAAAACAACGCAGCCCCATGAGCATGATGCTGCGGCTCCTGTAAAAAATGATCCGCCTGTGAACACCAATAACGTTCATCATAAAAAGAAGAAAAAGAAGAGAAGAAGCAGGCTCCCGGGTGTTCTTATACTCACCGTGTTCATTTTCGCTGTTTCTATATGTCTTTCACTTGTTATAATCGCATTCGGACGTGATATGTTCGGCATCGGTAAATCCGATACATCCAAGCTTATCATTGTTCCTGACGGCGCGACGACCGAAGATATTTCACAGCTGCTTTATGATGAGGGTATAATAAGCTCGCCTAAATGCTTCCAGTTCTTCTCAAGATTCAGAAAAACTCCCGATCAGTACATTTCAGGCGAACACTTTGTCAGCCCGAGTATGGCTTACGAAACTATCATAAATAAGCTCACAAATGTTGAAGAGGAAGAGGCTAAGGAAGCTGTTTCGATCACGTTCGTTGAAGGTAAAACCATATACGATGCTGCTCAGCTCCTTGAAGAAAATGAGGTGTGCAGCGCTGACGACTTCCTGTTCAACTTCAATGCAGGCGGATTCGGCTACAGATTTGAGGAGTACCTACCTAAGACTCCTAATGCACTTAAATTTGCTGATGCTCGTATGGAAGGCTATCTGTTCCCTGATACCTATACATTTACTAAGGATATGGATCCTGAACAGGTCTGCCAGAAGATATACTTCAACTTCGATCAGAAGATGACTGACGAAAGACTTGAACGAATCAAGCAACTTAATTATTCACTCGACGAGATAATAACACTGGCTTCGATCGTCCAGATGGAAGCTCCTACCCGTGAAGACATGAATCATGTTGCAGGTGTATTCTGGAACAGACTTGAACACCCTGAAGGCGAAACTGTCGGAAAGCTCCAGTCTGACCCGACTTCAAACTATGCAAAATTTGTCATAAAGCCGCATCTTGCTGTACCTAACAAGGAAATGCTCGATGCATACGATACATATATCGGACAGGGTCTCCCTCCGGGAGCTATTTGCAGCCCCGGTCTTGATGCGATCGACGCTGTTCTCGAGAAGATGCCTACGGAAGATTACTACTTCGTTGCTAATATCTATGAAAAGAAAACTTACTTCTCCAAGACCTATGACGAGCATCTCCAGCTGGACGCTAAGGTCAAGGCTGATGAACAGGCATATGAAGAACAAGAGGCACAGCGTAAGGCTGAGGAAGAAGCTGCTGCAGCGGAGGAAAGCTATGAATAAACTTGAAGTACTTGCTCCCGCAGGTGATGAGGAACGCTTTACAGCTGCCGTAGATTACGGCGCTGACGCTGTATATCTCGGACGCAAACAATTCGGTATGCGCTCCTCTCCCCTCAATTTTGAATTCGATCAGCTCTGCAAGGCTGTAGAGACCGCTCACGCAAAGGGTGTAAAGGTATATCTTACCTGCAACACCCTGCCGCGAAACAATGAGATACCTTTCTTCGAGCAGTTTGTAAAAGAAGCTGTTGAAGCTAAAGTAGATGCGCTTATCGTTGCGGATATCGGTCTGCTCATGCTAATAAAAAAATATGCTCCCGATATGGAGATTCACATTTCAACTCAGACAGGTATCGTGAACTATGTCACAGCAAGAGAGCTTTACAATATGGGAGCTAAAAGAGTGGTTCTCGCAAGAGAGCTTTCCCTTGATGAAATTGCCGAGATCAGGGCTAAAACGAGTCCTGATCTCGATATAGAAACTTTTGTACACGGAGCTATGTGCGTTTCGTTCTCAGGAAGATGCCTTCTTTCACAGTACCTTGTAAACCGCGACGCTAACCGTGGTGAATGCGCTCAGCCGTGCCGCTGGGGTTATCACCTTGTAGAGGAAAAGCGCCCGAACGAGTTCTTCCCTGTTTTCGAGGACGAAAAAGGCACATACATACTCAACTCAAAGGATATGTGCATGATAGAGCACATTGACAAGCTCGCTCAGGCAGGCGTTACAAGTCTCAAGATCGAGGGCAGAGCAAAGTCTGCTTATTATGTTACTGTCGTTACAAACGCATACAGAATGGCTGTTGACCACTACTATAAAGACCCCGACAATTTCGTGCTCCCTGAATGGATACGAGATGAGGTCTACAAAGTAAGCCACAGAAAATACTGCAACGGCTTTTTCTTCGGAACTCCCGAGGAATCTCAGTACTACGAAAACAGCGGCTATATCCGCAATTATGACGTTGTTGCAGTTGTAGAGAAATGCGAAAACGGAACAGTTTACTGCACACAGCGCAATAGATTCTTTGCAGGTGACACTGTGGAGCTTCTCGCTCCTTCACAAAAACCCGTGGAAATGGTACTTGATAAGCTCTTTGATGAAAACGGAGAAGAGATCGAAACTGCTAACCATGCAATGATGAAATTTTCATTCCGTTCAGAGCTGACATTTCCTAAGGGAACCGTTATCCGAAAAGAAACAAAATAAAACAAAGGCTGATACATTTTTGTATCAGCCTTTCAGCTTGTCAATAAACCTATTTTTTTAAGGGAACGCCTTCACTTGCAAGGCGTTCCCTCTTGAAAAACAGTCCAGTGGACTGTTTTTCAATTCACCCTTTGCGAAGCGCTTTGAGGCTATTTGTGGGGTTACTCCCCACAGTGTGGGGAGATGTCGCGCAGCGACAAAGGGGACGGG
>Ga0256405_10001434_pt1 | contig 64885 bp, 56 predicted proteins | sample RumenRJG_02DNA_FD_189096 | JGI IMG/M metagenome (GOLD analysis project Ga0256405, IMG submission 189096) | Bovine rumen microbial communities from Lethbridge, Alberta, Canada - RJG_02 | ecosystem: Host-associated > Mammals > Digestive system > Stomach > Rumen | place: Canada: Alberta... | reverse complement strand
CATGAATGGCGGTTAGAAATGGCCTGATAGGGGCCGTTTCTATCCTTTGTTATCAATAAAACACTCACGAAAATGAAAAATGGTCTTGAGAGCTGCGCTCTCAGGACCACTTTGTCTACAGTCTGAGCCATCACCGCAGGGTGATGGCTCTTTTTTATTCTTCAGCTTTTTGCGCTTTCTGTACTTCTTCTTTTAAGTCTCTTGCTTTATCCTTCATACGAGATGTGGCAGAGGTGGAAGTAATGATACCGGATAACAGATTCATAGCGGTGCTGTACTCCTTAAAGTGCAGTGCCAGGGCTGAAATCAGATAATCCACTGTCATCTCATCCATACCGCACATAGGTGCCTCTTCTGTCATACGGGCTGACTGGAATCCGTCGAAAGCACTTCTTAAGAAGTTCTCTTCCTGCTTCAAGTACTCGTCATACTTCTCTCCAGCCGGTGTGGTTTCGGACGCGCCACGATACAACCAAGCTATCTTCAGGCAAGTATAAGCCTTTTCAGAATCCTTGGTACCTTTCACAGTGGCACTAAGAAGTGCTAATTTGTGACGGTTGATGGCTTCATCATAAGTATAGTAAGGATCGTCCTTCGGTTGTGCTTTATAGTTTGCACAGATTTTGTCCTGAATGTTCTTTTTCTGGATTGCTACCAGGAAATCAAAGTATCTACTCAGCGCTGCATAGCCGCAGTTCGGGCATACAATCGCATCATATTTCAGAGAATCCACGCCTTCGAATCTGGGGCGCAAATCCTGATCGGTTCCCAGCATACGTGCCTTACCGGATCGAACGGTTTTAGACTTGAATGCCTTTTCACATACGGGGCAGGTATAGGATTTATCAAAGAGAAAATCCTGTTCTTCAATCGCTTCTGCCATATTTTACCTCTCTTTTCTTTTTACTGCTTAGCAGGTAAAGTAAAGGAGCTCTTCAACGATACGATTCTGTTAAATACCGGCTTGCCTGGCTGAGAGTCTTTGCTATCTACACAGAAAAATCCATTTCTTACGAACTGGAAGCTTTCATATGCTTTTGCATCTTTTAAGGATGCTTCTAACTTACAATTCTTTAATACGGTGAGAGAATTTGGATTCAGATTCATGGATCCATCTTCGTTATACACACCTTTTTCTTCGTCTACAAGGTTCTCGTAGAGTCTGACTTCTGCAGTAATTGCAGTCTGAGCGTCTACCCAGTGAATTGTCCCTTTTACTTTTCTGCCATCCGGTGCATTACCACCTTTTGTAGCAGGATCATAAGTACAGTGTACCACAGTCACATTGCCATTTTCATCTTTTTCACAACCGGTGCAGGTCACAAAGTATGCATGCATGAGACGTACTTCATTTCCAGGGAAAAGACGGAAATACTTCTTTGGAGGCTCCTCCATGAAGTCATCGGCTTCGATATAGAGTTCCTTACTGAAGGTAAGATTTCTCTTGCCAAGTTCCGGATTCTCTAAGTTATTGTCTGCCTCTAAAACTTCGCTTTCTCCTTCCGGATAGTTATCGATGACAAGTTTTACAGGGTTTAAAATACCCATGGCACGTGGACGTTTGCTCTTTAAATCTTCACGGATGCAATACTCTAACATAGCGTAATCTACGGAAGAATTAGCCTTAGATACACCGCAAAGCTCTACGAATTTCTGAATGGATTCCGGTGTAAAGCCTCGTCTTCTAAGAGCTGCAATACTGACAAGTCTAGGATCATCCCAGCCATCTACTACACCATCTTCCACCAGTTTCTTGATATAACGTTTACCTGTAACTACATTGGTCAGGTATAATTTTGCAAATTCAATCTGACGAGGTGGATGTGGATACTCACATTCCTCTACAACCCAATTGTACAGGGGTCTGTGATCCTCAAACTCCAGCGTACAGATAGAGTGGGTGATGCCTTCTTCTGCATCTTCGATTGGATGCGCGAAATCATACATCGGATAGATGCACCACTTATCTCCTGTGTTATGGTGGGTCATATGAGCCACACGATAGATAACAGGATCACGCATATTGATGTTAGAAGAATTCATGTCAATTTTTGCACGAAGTGTCTTCTCACCATCTCCAAATTTGCCATTCTTCATGTCTTCAAAAAGCTGTAAGTTCTCTTCTACGGAACGATTACGAGCAGGATCCTCTTTACCGGGCTCTGTCAGAGTACCTCTGTACTCTCTCATTTCCTCTGCAGTTAAGTCAGATACATAAGCTTTTCCCTTCTTGATCAGCTTCACTGCATTCTCATACATCTTATCGAAATAATTAGATGCGTAGAAAAGACGGTCCTCGAAGTCAGCACCAAGCCATTCTACGTCTGCTTTAATGGATTCTACGAATTCATTTTTTTCTTTGGTAGGGTTCGTATCATCGAATCGAAGATTAAACTTACCGCCATACTGCTTAGCAAGTCCATAATTCAAAAGGATACTCTTTGCATGACCAATGTGGAGATATCCGTTTGGTTCCGGTGGAAAACGTGTCATGACGTGGTCATAGACACCCTCTGCCAAGTCCTTGTCGATTTCCATCTCGATAAAGTTACGAGATACTACTTCTTCTGAATTGGTGTTGTTTGTTACTTCTGCCATTTCTTTTCTACACTTTCTATTTCATTTATTTAGTGATGGAACAGTCTGATTCCTGTAAATACCATAACCATATCATGGTGGTCGCATGCTTCGATTACCTGTGCATCACGAATAGAACCACCAGGCTGTGCTACATATTTTACACCACTTTTATATGCTCTTTCAATATTATCTCCAAATGGGAAGAATGCATCGGAGCCAAGGGTCACATTTTTGTTGCCTGCAAGCCATGCTTTCTTCTCTTCTTTGGTGAATACTTCCGGCTTGGAAGTAAAGAAGTTTGGCCATACATCATCAGCCAATAAGTCTTCGTATTCTTCGCCGATATATAAATCGATAGCATTGTCCTTGTCTGCACGACCTACTGTATCTTTGAAAGGAAGTGCCAGAACCTTGGGGCACTGACGTAAGTACCAGTTGTCTGCTTTGGTGCCGGCAAGTCTGGTGCAATGGATTCTGGACTGCTGACCTGCGCCGATACCGATGGCCTGTCCATCTTTTACATAGCATACAGAGTTGGACTGGGTGTATTTCAAAGTGATGAGGGCAATCATCATATCTCTCTTTGCTGCTTCCGGCAGGTCTTTATTCTGGGATACGACATTTGCAAAAAGTTCCTCATCGATCTTCAGTTCATTTCTACCCTGCTGGAAGGTGACGCCATATACCTGTTTTTTCTCAATTGCAGCAGGTACATAGTCCGGATTGATTTGCAGGATATTGTAATTGCCCTTTTTCTTGGATTTTAAAATCTCCAGTGCTTCCGGCTCATAACCGGGAGCAATGACACCATCACTGACTTCTTTCTTAATCAAAAGAGCGGTAGGTACATCACACACGTCGGATAAAGAAATGAAATCACCAAAGGAAGACATACGGTCTGCTCCACGTGCCTTTGCATAAGCACATGCAAGGAGAGATAATTCCGCATCTTTTTCTACCTGGTAGATGGCTCTTTCTACTTCTGTCAATTCTACACCAACTGCTGCACCTGCAGGACTTACATGCTTGAAGCTGGTAGCTGCAGGAAGACCGGTTGCTTTCTTTAATTCTTTTACTAACTGATAGCCATTAAAAGCATCCAGCAGATTGATATAGCCTGGGTTGCCGTTTAATACTTCAAAAGGTAAATCACTACCATCCTCCATGTATACGGAAGATGGTTTCTGGTTTGGGTTACATCCATATTTTAAGGTTAATTCTTTCACAGTATATGCTCCTTTGTGTCAATCTTATTTGTTTTTGTTGATGATACGAGTTTCTGTAGCGCCTGTCTTTAAGTCGATCATACGGGTAAATAAAGATACTTTATTGTCCTCGTTCAGACTGTTCCAGACTTTCTGGGTAAATGCATCGATGTCAGTATCATCGATGGAGACTAAGGTAGGCTCCCCTTCATAGCTTGGAAGCGGATCTCCATCCTGCATATATGTATGAATATATCTTCCCTCTCCCTTTGCAGGATTATCATAAGTGAAGAGATAACGGTTACAGCAAGAGCTGTCGTGTTGGTTACTCTTTAAAATAGACATCTCATAAGTGAATTCACCATTCTGACGATGAATCACACCGGAAATACGTGGTGTATAGTTCGGGGCATCCGGCTCAAATGCTCTGGAGCGAAGTGCCACCTCAAAAGTTTTGCCTTTCTTAAGTCCCTCATACACAGTATCTGTCTGATCGCCATTGGTTACGATTGTATCATCACCAAGTACACGAACAGGCGCATAAATGATAAGACTTGGGTCTACTAATTTGGAAGGATCAAAAGCTTCTGTACGAATGCCATCTCCTTCTTCTACGAAAACACGATTACGGCTGTTCTCGCTACGGCCCATGATGAAGTAAGCGATAACTGCTTTTGCTCCATCTTTCGTCCTACCTAGCACGATGCCTCGTCCCGGATAGCTTACGCTTCCGATTTCCTGTTCCAACACTTTTTTTTCCATACTCTCCTCCTGGTTAACCTAATATGTATAAACGCTTTCGCGTCTATTCGCTTTTGCAGTACTTCTTCTCAAAATCAGCCTGTTTCATTGGCTTATCGAAGTAGAAGCCCTGAATCATTGATACGCCTATGCCATCTAATGCTTCAAACTGCTCTTTGGATTCAATGCCTTCTACACAGACCTTAACGCCGATGGTGGTGGCCAGTTCCGTAACCATTTTAATAAAGGCCTGCGGATAACTGTCCTTCGCCAAATCTTTTACGAAACTCTGATCCACCTTCAGTACATCCAGTGGGATCTCTCGAAGATGGCTTAGGGAAGAATAGCCGGTACCAAAATCGTCCAGGGCGATTCTGGCGCCCAGGGATTTGATTTCTCCCAGCACTTCCTTCATACGGTGCATATCATTGATGGCCAAAGACTCTGTTACCTCTAAGGTAAGATTCCTTGGGTTAATGCCCGTATCTTCGATGGTCTGTTTTATCATTTCAACAATCTCCGGCTGCAGTAGCTGCACTACAGACAGATTGACATTGACTTTATAGTTGGTAAATCCCATATCGTTCCAACGCTTGCAATCCTTGCAGGCTGTCTCCAATACGTAATTACCGATAGGATTAATCAGGCCGAGATATTCAGCCAGCGGAATGAAATCTGCCGGTGCCACAAATCCCAGCTGGGAACTATTCCAGCGAATGAGGGCCTCTGCACCGGTACAAGGATGTCCGGGTGCTGCCACATTGATGATTGGCTGATAGTAGATTTCAAATTCCTCACATCCGTGAATGGTAGCTTCACGCATGTTCTTTTCCATATCCAGACGTTTTCCGGTCTCCACATCGGATTTACCGGAGAAATTGGATACACGGTTCTTACCGGCATTCTTTGCCTCGTACATAGAGATATCTGCTTTCTTGATCAAATCATCTACGATATCTCCATCATCCGGGAAGGTAACCACACCCATACTCATGGTGCAATAGTAGTCCGCTCCCTTTAAGAACCAAGGTTTTGCAAAGATATCCTGAATATTTTGGATAATCTTGCTCTTCTTTTCATATACTTCCGGCGGAATAATGATGACAAATTCATCACCGCCCATTCGATAACAGGACTCGCTAATGCCGGCAATATGCTGCACACTATGGGCAATTGAACGAAGAAGCACGTCTCCGTACTGATGGCCCAGTCCGTCGTTAATATGTTTAAAGTCGTCCAAATCCATATAAAGAAGTGCACCGTGAGTGCCTTCCTTCTTGGCTTTGTCCACTAGAATTGCCAAATCTCTTTCGCAGCACATACGATTGTACAAACCTGTCAGGTAGTCTGTGTATGCCTGCTGTTCGATTCTCTGCTGGTAAGACTTTTTATCTGTAACATCATACATGGAGCACAGAAGCACTTTCTTACCATTCACCCATCTGATGGTGGTGTGATAGAAATCGTACCACTTCTTTCTCTCGAAGTAATGCACTTCTTTACGACCGCCTAAGGCTCCTTCGGATTCCTCTATGGTCTTGCGGAAAATTTCCTGCAATTCACCGTCTTCGATTTCCTTTGCAAAAATCTCTCTTGCGAATTTATTTGCAAAGATAATCAGGTTTTCTTCTTTGTCCCATACGTACATGCCACATCCTAAGTTATCCAGGATCAGCTCCAAAGAAGTATAGGAACTAGCCAGGGAATTCTGCTGAATTCTCTTTGTAATAATAGATTCTAATACCTTCACTGCGTCATTGACGTAGCGAATTTCTTCTACAGTCCATTTGCGGTTATTACCGGTTTCAAAAAAGACCGCATACATACTAATTTTGTCATTGATGGTAATCGGTACAGCAGCAATGGATTTTAGGCCATAGGCATCCATCGCTTCCTGTTCCTGTGGAGAATTGACGATTAAGCTGGAGATCACTACAGCTTTGTCTTTGTTCCAGAAATCCGTCTTTTTGAAATTCAGGACATCTGCTACAGTAGCCCCCTTTTCAAGGACATCTGTATTGGTCCATCCCGCCAGGATATCGGTTTCATCATCCTTCTCGTGCAGGCGGTACACCTGTCCCTGTTCGATTCGAAGGAATCTGCAAACTACGCGAAGGAAATCGCTCATCACCACTTCGATGGGATCATCGCTGTCCAGAAGCTGCACCACTTCCGTAGTAGCACCCAGTCTACGTATAGTAAGAGACATCTCTGCTTCGGAAGACTTACTCTGCTTCATCTGTTCTTCCGCATGAGCTTTGGAAGAGCCGCTTTCGAAAAGCATCTGTAATAAATTCAAAAAAACATCTAAGAAATATTCAAAATGAGACGAATCTGTCTTTGTAACAAATCCTGCCTCTTTGATTTCATCATCTAAATCCTCATCCGCTAAAATCGCAACAAAACACCAAGTAAGGGCTGTCGTAAGTCCCCCTACCTTTACATCCACATAAGCCACCTTCATCCATGGCACTCTGGTATCCTCTACAGCTACATCTTCGTATTCACTGCTTTGAATCTGCTTGCAGCCATCCGAAAGCTGCTCCAAAGTCATATAGTCCTGGAGGCGCTTTAAGTCCTCCGGATTGCCGGATGGTTTGGTAACAAAGGCGCCATTTTCATCCATACACATACCAAGCAAATTGCCGGACAGACATAGCTGATTCTGCAATTGCTGAAGCCGATCAGAACCGGCTGCATTTAAATACGTGAATTGTGTTTTCTGCATTTATGGGAATCTCCGGATTCAAGAATTATTCATGTTCGGGAACGTCCCGAACCACCTTTTATTTTACCACAGGGCAAAGAGTCGGTGCAATGAAAGAGGGGGATAGCTTGTATACTCTATCCCCCTTTGATTTCTAATTATCCACACTGTAGTTTGGTGCTTCTTTGGTAATATGAATATCGTGTGGGTGACTTTCTTTCAGAGATGCAGCGGAAATCTTAACGAATCTGCCCTTCTCTTTCAGTTCCTCAATGGTAGGTGTGCCGCAATAACCCATACCTGCTCTTAAACCGCCCATAAGCTGGAATACGGTATCTTCTACAGAGCCTTTGTATGCAACACGTCCTTCTACACCTTCCGGTACGAGTTTTTTCGCGTCAGACTGGAAATAACGGTCTTTGGAACCATTCTCCATAGCTGCGATAGAACCCATGCCACGATATACTTTGTATTTTCTGCCCTGATATAATTCGAAAGTACCAGGTGCTTCATCACAACCTGCAAACATAGAACCCATCATACATACGTTACCGCCTGCAGCGATGGCTTTGGTCAGGTCACCGGAGTATTTGATACCGCCATCGGCGATAATCGGAATACCGTACTCTTTTGCTACTGAATAAGCATCCATGATGGCTGTAATCTGAGGTACACCGATACCTGCTACCACACGGGTAGTGCAGATACTACCAGGTCCGATACCTACTTTTACTGCATCAGCACCGGCTTCGATCAGCGCCTTTGTGCCTTCTGCTGTAGCTACGTTACCTGCAATAACCTGTAAATCAGGATATGCTTCTTTAATCATACGAACGCATTTTAATACGTTTTCAGAATGACCATGTGCACTATCTAGTACGATAACGTCTACTTTTGCGTCTACCAGTGCTTTTACGCGGTCCAAAACATTGGCTGTGATACCTACACCGGCACCGCAAAGCAGTCTGCCCTGTGCGTCTTTTGCTGCCAAAGGATATTTGATAGCTTTCTCGATATCTTTGATGGTGATGAGACCACAAAGATTATAATCATCATCTACGATAGGTAATTTCTCTACTCTTGCTTTACCGAGGATAACCTTAGCATCTTCCAAAGTAACACCTTTTTTCGCTGTTACCAAATTCTCGGAAGTCATGGATTCTTTTATCTTCTTGCTGAAATCTGTTTCGAATTTTAAGTCACGATTGGTGATGATACCGACAAGTTTACGACCTTCTGTAATCGGCACACCGGAGATTCTGAACTTCGCCATTAAATCAAGAGCATCTTTTAAGGTATGTTCAGGAGAAAGAGAAAATGGATCTGTGATAACACCATTCTCAGAACGTTTTACTTTGTCTACTTCTTCTGCCTGTGCTTCAATAGACATATTTTTATGGATGATACCGATTCCACCCTGTCTTGCCATAGCGATTGCCATGCGGTGTTCTGTTACAGTATCCATACCTGCGCTCATCATAGGGATGTTGAGCTTAATCTTCTTTGTCAAATAAGTAGTCAAATCCACCTGATTTGGAATTACTTGTGAATAACTTGGTACCAGCAGTACATCGTCAAATGTAATGCCGTCTGCGATAATCTGACCCATGCTTTCTCCTCCTATCAATTACTTCTTTTCAATCATGTCACATAGATAAATTTTTTTGATTTTAACAGAGCCCTTTTCGTCTGTCAATTACATGAAAAAAAGATTCCGCTTGAAGATATTTTATCTTTAAGTTGAATCTTTTTCATTTGCATTAATCCTGGAATACTTTTCTAGGTGCAATGTTCTTAATTGCATTCAAAAAGTCTTCATTTGGGGTAAGGAACACCTTACATTTTTCTGTGCCTTCACCTTCCACCAGCATCACATAAGTGTCTTTACGGTCTGCGCCGGAAGAAAAGTCTTTTACTTTTACCTGCAGATTCTTCCACTCATCCAAGTGATAAGAGTCCTTTGGTGCCAGTACCAGCATCTGATCTACCTTATAGTTTGCTGCCTTTTTACGACGACTTTTGTGCATGATACGGTCCACAGAAATCTCTCTATCCAGATACAGATATTCATATTCCACGTCTACCTGACCATACAGATAGAAAGTCAATACAGCAAAAGCCACTACCACTGCCAAAAGCACCGGCATCAAGGTCATAAGAAGTGCCAGGACGGACAATACCAGCATTACCATGGAAAAGGTAAAAAGGAATTTCTTAAGTGGACTTGTTTTGGTAGGTACTAATACTTCTACATAAGAATCGTTCATATTCTGCCTCTTTTCTCTCTTGTATTTGAAAAAGCTTACGCTTCTATCAATCCTAACTTTTTAAGTTCTCGATACACCAGGCCCACAGGAAGTCCTACTACATTGGCATAGTCTCCTCTAATGCCCTCAATGTATCTTTCAAAAAAGCCCTGAATACCATAGGCTCCGGCCTTATCTCTGTGCTCTCCCTGCTGTAGATAGGTCTCTATCTCCTGCAAAGACATGGGCGCTACCTGTACATCCGTGCAGCCGTAAAACAGATGACATTTCTCTATATCAGTGCCCTCTTCTCTATAATAAAAACATACACCTGTGTACACTTGGTGAACATTTCCCTGCAGCATCTGAATCATGCGGGCTGCATCTTGGTCATCCTTTGGCTTTCCAAGGATTTCACCATCCTTTACCACGATGGTATCAGCGCCTAAGACGATACAGTTTTCCTGCTCTGTCTTTTGCCAAATGGCCTCTGCCTTTGTTTTTGCAAGCTCCATGACAATCTCTGCCGGAACTGTTTTTGTAATCACTTCTTCTGCATCGGAAGGACATACGATAAAGTCTAATCCAATCTGGCTTAGCAGCTCTTTCCTTCTGGGAGATGCAGACGCTAAAACTAATTTTTTCATCCTTCTCATTCTACGCTATTTCACGCTTTATTTGTAGTCATATTTTTGCTATATTTAGAAAAGAACTGTCGAAAGATTATATTTGGGGGACGATATGAATAAAAAAAAAGGTAGACAAATCGCCATACCTATCTATATTTTTGTCACCGTGCTGGCCATCTGCTTCCTTTACTATGCAGGGGAGAGTCCGCACATTGACACCAAGTTGCGCCCGGAAGAGGTCATCGATTTAGAACAAGGCTGGACCTATATTTCTCCTTCCGGTGAAACCAAGAGCATCAACCGAAATGACACTGTAGAGCCCAACATTCCAAACGGAACCGAGCTTTTCATCACCTTACCCGAGAAGACTGAAGTGGATTATGACACCCTGGGTGTATGGTCTGTTTTTCAGGTATTGGAAGTGACGGTGGATGGCAAACTTGTGTCCAGTAACGCCGATCCCACACAAAGTCAGCGTCATTTGGAGCGAAATCCCGGTGCCTTTTGGAATATGATCCGATTGCCGGAGGACTGTGAAGGAAAAACCATGATGGTTCGCTTCACTTCTCCTTATCCCAGCTATCGTACCATGCTAGGTAAAAGCTACCTGGGCAGTTATTCCGCCATCTATTCTCAGATACAGCGCGAATACTCCCCTCGTGTCTTACTATCCATGCTGTTTATCGCCATCGGTGTACTGTTTTTGGTTTTCCATATTCACCAAACCAGAAAGACAAGGATTCTGCCATCCGCAGTCATCATCAGCCTTTTTGCCATTTGGTTTGGCATTTGGTGTTTTAGTGAATCCCACGGGGCCTCTTTTTATTATGCCAGTGCCCCTTTTGTATCCATGCTTTCCTTTGTATCGGTTCGCATGGCTACCATTTCCTTTATCCTTTACTTTAGAAGTATTTTTGGCAGAGAATTCCGTACCTGGAACGGTATCCTGCTCATGGCTTTGTGCGGAGAGCTGATTACTTCCATGATATTACAGCTCTTGCAGATTAGAGATTTCTACGAATGCATCAGTTTCTTCCTGCCACTTATGGGGGTACTGATTGTCAGCTTGTTTGTAGAGATTCTTTACTCTATCTTCATCAAGAAAAGCAAAGAATCGCTGTACGTCTTAATCGCCACGCTGTTCCTAGGACTATTTGTCAGTCTGGATGCCTTTGTACTGGCATCCGGCCAGATTTTCCATATTCCGTACGGGGTATCCTCTTCAATCGGTATGCTGATTCTAATCATTCTAATTACCGTAAGTGAAGTAAGGAAAACCAGAGCTCAGGCCAAACTGGCTAGACACGCAGAACATTTTAAGGAACTGGCCGTTACCGATACCCTCACCAGTCTTTACAATAGAAATATTGAAAGTGAGTGGATAGCATCCCACCATGATTTATCTGAAACAGATAAAGAACAAGCCGTGGTACTGGTATGCGATATGAATTATCTAAAATCCATCAACGACACCTACGGTCATCGCTATGGAGATGAAGCCATCTGTAAGGCAGCGAAACTTCTGCAATCCGTATTCGGTGAGTGCGGCGTGGTATGCCGAACCGGCGGTGATGAATTCACCATCTTCTCTGATAAACTGGACAATGCTTCCGTATTATCCAAGCTTCAGGAGATGCAGACTCAGGTATTAGAGATTGCGCAGACCTGCCAGTATGTATTTTCCATTTCGGTAGGATATGCGTTCTTTGATCCGAATCAGGACGACTCTCTGGAACACACCATCTCCAGAGCAGACAGCCTCATGTACCACGATAAAATCAATATCAAAAAGAATCTGCAACTAAATGGAGCTGCGCGTTAAGCGCAGCTCCTTATTTTATCTCTTATGCATTCAGTTCCGGGAGTTCTACTTCTCCCTGGAATACGAACTTGGCAGGTCCTGTTTTATAGACTCTGTTTTTGGCTCTATCCCATCTGATATCCAGGTCACCGCCTAACAGGCTCACGGTCACATGGTCTTCTGTCTTCTCATTCAACATGCAAGCCACGCCTACGGCACAAGCTCCCGTACCACAAGCCAAAGTCTCTCCTGTACCTCTTTCCCAAACTCGCATCTTTACATGGGTTCTGTCGATTACCTCGATAAACTCTGTATTGGTACGCTGCGGAAAACAAGGATGATTCTCGAATTTCGGACCGATTGCCTCGATATCCATGTCATCGATACCATCATAGAATACAACTGCGTGAGGATTCCCCATGTTTACCAGAGTCATCTCATACATCTTACCATCTACCGTAATGGGCTGAGAAATCACAGCCACCTGGGATGCATTAGCTGGCTGTCCTTCCGTTGTTTGTACGCCGATTCCCTCTACAGGAGTTACTGTAGCCTGTGCTGCTCCTTCCGGATTTGCTTTTCCTAAATCCGCCGGGATTACTTCCGGAGCAAGCCCTGCTTCTCCCATATCCACACATACAGACTCTACCTGTCCATCCTTCAGAGTTAAGGTCAGGTATTTCATCTTGCCTCCACTTTCGATAGCCAGTTCTGTCTTATCTGTCAGTCCCATGTCATGGACATACTTTCCGACGCAGCGCATACCATTGCCACACATTTCGGATCTGGTACCGTCTGCATTCCACATCTCCATCTCGAAATCGCCCCTTGGATTCGGGTTGATAAAGATGACCCCATCACCGCCGATGCCAAAATGTCTGTCGCTGAGACGTCGTACAATCTCAGGTTTCTTATCGTATGGAATGACTTCCTTTGCGCCATCTACGTAAATGTAGTCATTCCCTAAGCCTTCCATTTTTGTAAACTTCATTTGTTTTCCTCCTGCCGCCTTCCTGTCTCTACCCTTTTACAAAAAGGGCGCTCTTATCCCTCATTGATAAGAACGCCTTTGTCTTTCCTTATATTACTTGATATCCTCTAATTCCGCAAGCCATAGTTTGGATACAGCATCACTAGGCATACGCAGGTCTCCACGTGGAGATACCGCCACGGTACCTACCTTCGGGCCATCCGGCAAGCAGGAACGCTTAAACTGCGCATTGAAAAATCTGCGAATGAAAGTCTTCTCCCACTTGAGGATAGTTGCATCATCGTAGTCACCTTCAAAGGCCTCCTGTGCCAGACGATACAGTTTCTTTGGCGCAAAGCCAAAACGAAGCATGTAGTATAAGAAGAAATCATGGAGCTCGTAAGGGCCCACCAGTTCCTCTGTACACTGAGAAATGACACCATCCTTTGGAGGCAGAAGTTCCGGAGATACCGGCGTATCTAATACATCACGAAGTACTGCAGTCAGTTTTTCATTGCCGCAGGTCTCTGCATAGTAGTCCACTAAATGACGCACCAAAGTCTTTGGTACCCCTGCATTGACGCCATACATGGACATATGGTCACCGTTATAAGTAGCCCAGCCAAGAGCCAGTTCGGACAAATCTCCGGTACCGATGACAAGACCATTGGTCTGATTAGCCAGGTCCATCAGTACCTGGGTACGTTCTCTAGCCTGACCGTTTTCATAGGTCACATCATGGTTTTCTGTATCCTGATTGATATCTTTAAAATGCTGTAATACGGAAGCCTTGATGTCTACTTCTTTCAAAGTAGCTCCCAAAGTCTTTGCTAAGTTGCATGCATTTTGATAAGTTCTGTCTGTGGTACCAAAGCAAGGCATGGTCACTGCTAAAAGGTCCTTATGGTCTTTATCCATAAGGTCAAAGCATTTGATCACTACCAGCATGGCCAAGGTGGAATCCAGACCGCCGGATACACCGATGACTGCTGTCTTTGCACCGGTATGCTCCATACGTTTTTTTAGGCCATAAGCCTGAATAGACAGGATATCGTCGCAACGTTTCTGACGCAGTGCCAGATTCGCAGGGACGAAAGGTGTCTTGGCAAACTGTCTGCTCAGTACCGTCTTCTCCTCATCCAAAGAAAATGGTACCACTAAGTAGCCTGCTCTCTCCTCAGAGAAGAAAGTGGTCATACGCTGACGCTCGCTGGTCAGCTTCTGTACGTCAATTTCACTATAGATGATGCCGTAGTTGAAGCGGTCGGACTCAGCCAAAATACTACCGTTTTCCAGAATCAAGTTGTGACCGGAGAATACCAAATCCTGAGTGGACTCACCTGCTCCTGCGCTGGCATACACATAGCCCGCTACCAGTCTTGCACTGGTAGCCTTTAAAAGCATCTGGCGATACTCGTCCTTAGATACAGTCTCATTGCTGGCAGATAAATTTACCAATACTGTAGCGCCTGCTAAAGCATGGGCGGTACCCGGTGTCTCCGGCACCCATACATCCTCGCAGATTTCACAGCCAATCTGTAATTCCGGCATCTCATCGCAGGCAAATAGGATATTGGTTCCAAACGGAATCTCATCCTCTCCCCATGGAAAATACACTGCTTCTTCATTTCCTGACACAAAGTGTCTCGCTTCATAGAATTCATTGTAGTTAGGCAAATAGGACTTGGGAACCATTGCTAGGACTTCTCCATCCTGCACTACCGCAGCCACGTTATACAGTTTCCCATCTCTACGCACCGGAAGGCCTACAAATACCAAAGCATCCATGCCCTCTGTGCTTTCTGCGATTTCCTGCAATGCGTCAAGCGCGCCTCTTTGCAACATCTCCTGGAAAAACAAATCCTGGCAGGTATAGCCTGTGATACACAGTTCCGGAAATACGATTACTTTCGCTCCCTGCTCTGCTGCCTCTTTGATTTGGCCGATAATCTGTTCTGCATTGTAGTGCACATCTGCCACTTTGATATTTGGGGTAGCTGCTGCCACCTTGATAAATCCATCCCTCATGGTCGTCTCCTATATGTCTCTCATTACTGCGCCATCTGGCCACAGAAAAGTACTTCATTTTCACTATCTTCTAAATCTGTGCAGATATAGAAACGGAAAGGCTTGTCAGCATGGAATACTCTGACTTCGTCCGGCTCCCCTTCCATTGCCGTAGCTTCCATCATGATAATCGCCGTAACTGCCGCTGCTTCCAAACCATCCTCATCTGTTTTGATTCTGGTCTTTTGCAAAATATCATCAATATACAGAGGTTTATCCTGGCACATTACGCTAAAGTCAGCACTGCCGTCATCTTTAAATGCCAAATCTACCCCTCTTGCTTTCAAGAAATCCACCAGTTCCTTGTTGGTAAAACTGGTGTCTAAATCCATCTTTGGAAGCTTCACATTCACTCTAGTGCGCTCTGCTTTAGACAGCGCATCCTTTAGATTATCTATTTCACCTAAAGTAAAGACAGCCTGAAGGCCTCCGGTCATAGGTAAAACCACTAATTTCGCATCGCCATCTTCATAGTACAAAAACTTATCTGTCTTCTCCATGAAGTCTTTCTGTACTTGCTCCCCTTTTGCAGTTGTAAAGGTGTCTTCTTTGGTAGCGCCTTCTTCAAAGGCTTCCACCCAGGAGTCTCGCAGGTAAAGAGCATTTGCCAGAATCAAATCCGATTCAGACAGGTCATCCGAAAGCTTTGGAATCATGCCTTCTGTCTCATCCTTCACCCATGTATTCACCGCATCCGTGATTTCTTCCTGCGCCACGTCTTTGGCCACAGCCCCATAAGTATCATTCAGGAGCTTTAGATATTCCTCCGATAATGTACCTTCAAACTTGGTATTATGCCACACAGAGTTCGCTAAATGAAAAGCCCCATCCGGCTCACCACTGTACATCACATCATAAAACGAATCCTCGTCCTGCTCCTGATACTGTCTCTTACTTTCTTCCAGTTCATCTGCGAATTGCTCAATGCGAGAATCTATCTGGCCATACCAGGCACGCATCTCTTCCACATCTGCAAAGCCCATGGCATCCAGCAGTTCCTGTCTGGTCTGTCCGTCTGCGCCTTCTGTTGCAAGGCAAAGAGCCGCACGCAGAGATGTCGGACTTACCATGTAGTTCTCGTCTTTGAAGTCGCCCTGCTCCAGATACGTTCTAAGTGCATCCTCAAAGGTTGTTTCTTCTGTTTCATTCACTTCCGTGCTCTCCACGGTTTCACTTGGTACTTCCGTGTTTTCCACAGTCTCACTTGGTACTTCCGTCTCCGTCACGCTTGGAGCAGAAGTACATCCCACCATCATAGAACAAGCCATACTGATTGCCAGTATTTGTAATGTTTTTTTCTTCATAACATTCGCTCCTCCTATAGATTCAAGTATAATTCATCCGGTGTTACTTTGCACGTAAGAAATAGAATCTCAACTCCAGCCTCTTTTGCAGTCTCAAGCGCCACCCCAAACTCGGGATGGGTTTCCACATTGGGACGCACTTCTGTTACCCCTTCCATCTGAATGACGAAAGCCAGCATGGCATGATATCCTTCTTTCTTCGCTTTAATCAGCTCATAGATGTGTTTTACGCCACGTTCCGTAGGCGCATCCGGGAAGTAACCCATACCATCGATTTCCTGGGTACAGCCCTTCACCTCCATAAGGTATTTCTCTTGACCTTTCTCCATATAGAAATCGATGCGAGACTCCCCGTACTTATACTCCGGCTTCACATACGTATAGTCTTGCGCGCTAAGCCACTCTTTTACGACTTGGTTTGGAGCCTGACTATCGATATTGAAAAGCACCCCTGTATTTTTCACAACAGCGATGAGATCATACTTTGTTTTTCGATTCGGAGTCCCGGGTGCCGTCAGGTATACTTCACATCCTGGAATTAATAACTCTTTGCATCTCCCTGTATTCTTTACATGAACAGTTTCTCGTTTACCGTCTATCTCCACCTCTGCGATAAAACGGTTAGGACGCGCTATAAACTTGGCTTTTACTACGTTTTGATATTTCATACATTACCCTTATGAAACAAAAATCAGGCTGTAACGCCTGATTTTTGTTATGAATTCTTATTTAAATATTCCAATATTTCTCTTTTTAACTCCGGTAAATCCTCTTTAATTGTTTGCCATACTAACACGAGTTTAACGCCTTCATAGCCATGAACAATTCTATTCCTTAAACCGTAGATTTCTTTCCACGGAATAGCCTTGATCTGATTCTTTAATTCATCACTTAAAGAAGTCTTTGTCAGTTCTCCTATTTGCATCAAATTGAAGACTGTTGCCTCCACGCACATATCATCCGCTTCAAAAGCCGCGATATCATCATACTTCTCAGTATACTTAATTGCGTGATTTACATGTTTAAGGATGTTTAATAAAACTTCTTTATCACTACTTTCCATATATCAGCACTCCTGTATTGTCTATTTCTTTTTCTACTCGGGAATCTTGAACAATCTGTGATGTGTCTATCAAGTCCACATTTTTATTCAACGCTTCTGTCACATCTTCCAAAAGGCCAAAAAAACGAAGTCCACGCAAGCCACTATCAACACATATATCTACGTCACTTCTTTCATTTGCCAAGCCCTTTGCATAAGAACCAAACAGCACTGCTTTTTTAACATTATACTCTTGAAAAATCGGATATAAAATTTGACGAATCATCTCAATATCTAACATATTTTCATCCTCAAAAATAGCAACAATGTTTTCACCTTTATAGTACCATATTCTCAGCCTCAAATCATTCCTCATCTAATTATTATAAATCTATGTATTATAAAAATAACCGCCCCTTAGCCTGATAAACTTAGAGCGGTTATTTCTTCTTTAAGTATTATGGGCTACCCGTCTATCGGTAGCGTTTTGGTTAAACTAGTTACCTGATGCAATCGTAAGCATCTTCTGTGTACATCTATTCGTTACTTCCAAATAATATGCTGCATCTGCTGTAGACATATTATTCGAATCATACTTCTCCACTTTTTCTGCAAAATCCGCATATTTAGTCATATATTCAGCGTAATCAGCTAGCACCGATAAGTCAGAAGGATTCTCATAATATTTTCCCATAAACTCACAGTACTCATCAATAAATGTTTCATATGAATCAAGAAACTCTACTAAGTCAGGATCAACACCTTCGGCAGCTGTACTTGTTTTCGTTGTACGGACACTAGATGCCGATTGTCCAACCACCGCATTGGCTTTTGCCTGTTGTAATGCCGCAATTTCTTTTTGTGCAGTTTCATACGATATGGCATATGTCACGAGATTAAAAAGTGCAATTACAATTCCCGCTATTGCCAATCCATACAATTTGGATTTACGAGATATACATCTAATAGCTATAACGATAGCCACTAACGACAGAATTACAGATATCAAAGTGGTATGCGATGCCATGCTCGCTAAACCAAGCACCAATGCAATAACACCCCATATAATTTCCATTCTTTTTTCCATTACCTTTTCCCCCTGTTCCATAACACTTAATTTACTCTCTAACAACAATACGTTTTTCAACACCTGCAATTTTACAAGTCAATGATATTGGTTTTCCATTTGTCTGTATCTCTCTTGGCATTTTAATCGCTGCATGAAGAGTTATCGATTCTTGTGCACCAAGTCCATCCCAACTATAGATTTTCTGTACGCTTGACCCATTTCCAGCGAACAACTCGCATTCTTTATTATATTTTGAACCATCGTACTCAACCTTACAGTCTGTAACAAATCCATCTACGCCAAGTATATCTACATCTATATTCTTAATTTGAAGCACAATATCTATAAATGTCTGATCATCAGGCGCATAATAGTAATAGTAATAGTAGTAGCCAGATGTGTTATTTGGAAGAATCTTTGCTTGTATATTTGTATTCTTATAAACCACATCCCATTTAGCCGTACTAATTGTCTCACCAGGCTGGAGGGTAATCTCCATCAGTCTTTGTTCTTCTTTTAGTTCATTAAGCTTAGTACGCGCTGATGTTAGTGTACTAAGATTATTCACGTCACCTCGTAACGCTGTCGGGACCTCATTGTATGCCTTTTCTGCGTCGGCTATTAGCTTTTCGCTTGAGAGGGTAACGTTCCCAATGGCATTAATACTATCAACGGCATTCTTAACCGCCAATTCTCCATATAATGTTTCTGCTGTTTCTAGTGCGCTCGCATTGGAAACCCTTGTTTTTTCAGATTCATTCAGTGCATTATAGGATTCCCGAGCGCTCTCAATAACCTTTTGAGACAACAGTGAAACATCCCCAATGGAATCTATTTTTGCTTCTACATCTGCAACCTTTAGTTCAGATAATCTCTCAATTCCGCTTGATAAATCTTTACTATTTGTAACAAGTTTTTGTTGATCCTCAGACAATGCATTGTAGGCTTTCTCAGCCGCATTAATTGCTCCTTCACTCTGCAAATCAACCTCACCGATTTTCTCTATTAGTTCTATAACCCCGGATGCTCTAAGAGCGTTATACTCTTTTCGTGCCGAAATCAATTCTTTTCGATTTTTAACATGTCTTTTGCATTTGCTCGATAGACTATCATACATAGTCTCAGCCGCCACAATCTTCGCTTCGCTATTATTGTTTATATTCTCATCAATGGAAGCTATCGCTACAGTAGTCAGATTAACTTGAGCCTTTTCGGTTTCATCTAATCTGTTTAAGATGAGCCACGTTACTACTCCAACAAGTGCAATTACAGCCACTAGTAGCCCAATTATTACCTTTTTTGAAACTTGTTTTTTCCCTTCCTCAGTTATCCGTTGTCCACAATATGGGCAAAAAACAATCGCCTCGTCTAATTCCTTTCCGCATTTAGGGCATGTTAAAGCCATTGTATATTCTCCCTCCCACAAGTATTTATTTACCTTAATCTTAGCAGCGTTGTCTCACTTTTACAACATATCTGTCTCACTTTTACAACCTTTCTGTCTCACTTTTCGATTTACGATATGTGCAAAATATGAGACAAGGAGAATAAAGATTTGCCTAAACCAAGAACTGATAGCGGAAACAAAAACCTTATAAGTGAAAATCTCATTCGTCTTCGCCAAAAGAACCACTTATCTCAAAGAGATTTGGCAAAGAAATTGCAACTTGTCGGTTGTGACATGGACAGAAACGTTATCACACGTATTGAGACACAGAAGCGTTACGTCACGGACATAGAACTTGTGAAATTATGTGAAGTCTTGAAAACTACTTTTGAGGAACTAACTAAAAATGAGCAATAAAAAACCAGGCGCACAGCCTGGTTTTCCATTCTATTTCATCTTCTGCAAGATATTCTGCAGTTCTTCTACAGTAAAGGTGTATTTGCTACCACAGAACTGGCAGCCAAGCTCTACCGGCTTACCATCTGCAATCATGGCACCAATTTCCTTTTTACCGATGGCGATGAGAGCCTTCTCTACACGATCCTTGTCGCAGTTACATGCGAACTTGGTATCTACGGTATCCTCTATCTGCACATCTAATCCGTCTAACAAGATTTCCAAAATCTGTTCCGGAGTCTTTCCTTCGTCCAACATAGTGGTTACCGGCTGCAGTTTCTGGATATTCTCTTCCAGTTTTGCGATGGTGCTTTCTTCTGCAAAAGGCATCAGCTGTACGATGAAGCCGCCAGCCTGTTTTACTGTATTATCTTCCTTATTCATCAGGACACCTAATCCTACAGAGGAAGGTATCTGCTCAGAAACAGCGAAATAGTAAGTCAAATCTTCTGCGATTTCACCTGTCTGCAATGCAGTCTGGCCTACATAAGGATCTTTAAGGCCCATATCTTTGATGACGCTGAGGATACCATTCCCGATGGCACCGCCTACGTTCAATTTATGATTTACCCCTGCAGGAAGATTTACCTGTGGCACGATAGGATAACCCTTTACGGTACCCTGACTGTCTGCAGTTACCGTGATGCCTTTTAATGGGCCATCACCTTTCACCTGCAGAGTCAGCACATCCTGATCCCCTTTCATCATGACACCCATCATGGCGCCTGCTGTCAGGAGACGACCCAGAGCTGCTGTTACAGTAGGGCAGGTATTGTGAATCTGTCTGGCTTCTTCTACTAAGTTTTTACTGTAAATGGCAAAGGCACGAATCTGTGCATTGCCTGCTGTTGCTCTTACGATATAATCTTTCATTTAACTATATACTCGTTTCTATCAAAATCTAATACTTCTAGTTTCAAACGGTGCCTTCCGGCAATGCTTTTGTACACTCTCTGGCTACTACAAAGATACGCTCGCTTTCCTTAGTAGGCGCTTTTTTTGTATCACTGTCCACTGCCTCGATAAATTCCAGCCCTGCTTTTTCCAGCATGCCCTTCATCTCGTCCAAGGTATAACCACGCTGATAGTGGGTCTCCTGAAATCTGGAGAATCTTTCATCCTCTTCTTTCACAAAGATGGTCAGGTCGTATTCATTGATGCCTTCCTCTTCGTGATAGTAGTTGTCCCAGATGAAACTGCAGTCATCCCGATTCTCCGCAATAGTGGTATCACCGATGATCTCTGCATACTTATAAGTCGTATTGAAATCAAAGAGGAACACGCCACCGGGAAATAGGTAATTATTCACCAGGGAAAAGACTTCCTGCAGTTCCTCCTCTTCCAGGATATAGTTCAGGCTGTCGCATACACTGACCACAGCACCTACAGTGCCATAGAGTTCCAGGTCTCTCATATCCTGACACAAATACAGGATATCCTCGCCGTTCTTTGTCTTTTTCTCCTGGGCGATTTCCAGCATTTCTTCGGAGTTATCCACTCCCATCATACTATAACCCTTTTGATATAAAAGGCTGGTAAGGGTACCGGTACCACAGCCCAAATCCAAGACAGAGCCTTTTTCCTCTAAGAGAGCCTCATCCAATACGGCATTTTTCTCAGAAAGCTTAACGTATGTCTCACCTGCTTCGGAACCTGCCGGATTCAAAGCTGTCTTCGGAATATCATACTTCTCTAACTGATTTGCGATATACTCTGCCCATTCTGTATAGGGCACGTTATCCATAAAGGTATCATATACCTTTGCAAAGCTTGTATAACTGTCCATATTTCTACCAATCCTTGATGGATTCTGCTCCACTAAACATGCATTCCCAAGTAAGCGGCAAGGCCTAATGTGCTAACTACACCGACAATGATGCTGGCAAGGGCGATACCACCGATAACAGCAAGTACTGTCTTTTTGAAATCCATATCCAGGATGCTGGCTGCCAGGGTACCTGTCCAAGCGCCTGTACCGGGAAGCGGGATACCTACGAAAAGCATCAGTGCCACAAAAGTACCACGACCAGCTTTCTCAGTCAGTTTCTTGCCACCCTTTTCGCCTTTCTCTAAGCAGAAGGTGAAGAACTTGCCAATAACCGGCTTATCTTTGCCCCACTCTAAGACTTTGCGGGCAAAGAAATAGATAAAAGGAACAGGAATCATATTGCCCACTGCAATGATGATATAGGCCAGTACCAGATTAAAAGCTGGGTCTGCTGCTTTAAATCCATAAGCAAAAGGAATGGCACCTCTTAACTCAATGAGTGGTACCATGGCAATAAAAAACACATACAAATACTTCTTTAACATAAAACACATAGATTCCTCCGGGAATCCAATCCTTTCTGTCCTTCAGGACGTTCTTTCATAATCTAACGCAGGGCTTTTACTTCCCTACGATTTCTCGAATCGCTGCAAGCAAGCGATTCATCTCCTCATCTGTACCGATGGAGATTCTCAGATACTCTCTCAGTACAGGTTTATCAAAAAAGCGCACATAGATGCCCTCTTTTTTCAATGCTTCAAATAATTCCTTAGCGGTAATGCCAGCCGGCTTTGCAAAGATAAAGTTGGTACTGCTATCCGGGAAAGTGAAGCCTAACTCTTTTAGTTCCCCTTTGACTCTTTCTCTGGTAGCTACGATTTTGCCACAAGTCTCACGGAAGTACTCCTCATCCGTCAGGCTGGCAGTACCCACCTCTAATGCCAGACGATTCAGGGTATAGGAGTTGAAGGAAAACTTCACATCCAGCATATACTTGATGAGCTTCTCGCTACCAATCGCATATCCCACACGAAGTCCTGCTAAGGATCTGGACTTGGAATAAGTCTGTACCACCAGAAGATTCTCGTACTTTTCTACCAGATCTACTGCACTTTCTCCGCCAAAATCCACATAGGCTTCATCTACGATGACCACAGAGTCCGGATTAGCAGCCACGATCTTCTTGATATCAGATAATCCTGCTGCCAGGCCTGTAGGCGCATTTGGATTGGCAATGACCACACCGCCGTTTGGCTTGCAATAATCATCTGCGCAGATGGAGAAGTCCTCTTTTAACGGTACCATTTCGAATGGGATGTCATAAAGCTTTGCCCACACATCATAGAAGGAATAGCTTATCTCCGGGAAGAGAATCTTTTCTCCACTCTGAAAAAAAGTCATAAAAGCCATAGCCAACACATCATCGGAGCCAACCCCCACGAAAATCTGTCCCGGCTTCTTATGAAATCTCTTCGCAAGCGCCTCTACTAAGATACTGCAATCCGGGTCCGGATACAATCTCAACGAATCATAATCAAACTCCTGCAGTGCTTTTTTCACTGCAGGTGCCGGTGGATATGGGCACTCATTGGTATTTAACTTGATGATATCTTTTCTCTTTGGCTGTTCTCCCGGTACGTAAGGTACCATTCTCTTTACTTTTTCTTCCCAATTCATAATGTTCTCCTCTTCTGTCCTAACTGCACCACGTTCCTCCTCAGTCATAGGTACAATTATTCATCCTGTAAAAATGGTTCAATATACTTCATTCTATCCAGCGGATAGGTATCATGATACTTTAGATTCAAGACGCTCTCAGTCTCGTAGATGGCATTGTAGAACCAAATCTTTGCTTCGATATAATCCTGCACCTCGATGAAAAAATCACCCAGTTCGCAGCAGATTTCCGAACACCCCTCTGTTACGATAGCCTTTAGGGCATATTTCATCAACGCGATATTGTCCTTTTCCAACCTACTGGCTCTGGCTGCCACACACAGTGCCTCCAGAAATAAGTCACCGCTTACTGCATCTGTGTCTATCAGCCTTTTAAAATAAGGACCTGCTATCACCACATCCTGGTCTGTACCGGATATGTAAAGTTCTCTGGCATATAGATGATTCATCTTATCATCCAGTGGCTCACCGCTTTTAATCATACGACGGAAAACTGCCAGGTCTCTTTCTGTATGGCTTTCCTCCGGCAAATGCTGAATCTCTACTTCACTGTCATAGATGACAGGCTCTAGGCGCACCGTCTCATGGATAGGATGCTCCCATACAAAGCCTCTTACTCGCTTAAAAAGCTTCGGTCTGTACTCGGTGTCATAGTTATAGATGGTGGAGAAGGACAATTGGTTTGTATAAAGCATCTGCACAATGTCGATTTCCGGAAGCATAGCCTCCTTCAGAAGCTTTAGCCGCTCCAGGTTTTCCGCATCGATGTACTCATCTGCATCCATGGTCAAGACATAATCCATGGTGCACTGCTCAAAAGCATAGTTTCTGGCAGCTGCGAAATCGTGTACCCAATCAAAGTGATACTCCTTGTCGGTATACTCTTTGATGATGGCTTTCGTACCATCTGTAGAGCCGGTATCCACGATGACGAATTCATCAATGACAGCTTTCACGCTGTCCAGGCATCTTCTTAAAACCTTCTCCTCGTTTTTTACAATCATGCAAAGACTAAACGTAACCATACCCATCCCCCTTGCCTGTCATACAGGCGAATCCACTTACTTAGTCTACTGTTATCTCACCATCGATATATGGCATCAGAAATTGCGCTCTATGGGCCCACAGATGAGACTTATGCGCCAGGTCATACCCCTGCTTCACCATTTTCTTTAATGCTTCCGGATGCTCCAAGACTCGCTTCACCTTTGCAGGCATCTCCTCTATAGCATCTAATGAGAAGAGAATACAGTCCTCTTCATCTTTCAAAATATCCTCCAGATACTTGGAACTATCTGAAATCAAGGCTGACCCGTTTAGCATGGTATTAAAGATACGATCATGGGCCCCATCCTTAAACCATGGCATTACATTCAGGGAAAGTTTCGCCTTCTGTATCATCTCCAGGCACTCTTTGGACTTGATGTTACCACCATCGATGAGATTCTCAGGATGCTCGCATTTCAGCTCATTCCATCCATCTCCAAAGACAGCCACCTTCAAGCCGCTATCCACCAAGACCTGCACCGCCTTACCTCTGGTGATACCCCGCACGATAAGGTCGATGAAAATCATATGATCAAAGGTTTCCTTTAGCTCCGCTTCCGTCACTTCCGGAATCTCGCGCCGGATATGGGCTTCTGCCGCTTCCTCTATGGTCTTCCAGGGATGTTCAATGAGGTCATCTACGATTTCCTGATAAAAGATAGCGTATTCTTCGCCATTGCGATTCTTATACTTATCGAATTTATCCGGAGTGGCATAATTGCCGGTGAAAACGATATCGATTGGTCTGGCTTCTATAGGAAGATTTCCTTCCGGTGTTAGGATGCTTCTGATGTACTCCTGCTCTGACATGCCCTCCGGCACTTCCTGATATCCCTCTGCCAAATCCGCCGCATGAATGAACTCCAAGGGATTCAGCTGTGTACCTGCCAAAGGCAAGAAGGGAATCCTCTTAATCTGCGGATAAAACCGCTGCATGTACTCGTCGTGTTTTTTATCAATGCTGATGTGGATATAGCCCTTGGGCACGTTAGCCAGAAAGCCCGGATAATAGTAGGGATGATCCACTACGATGTTGTACACCGGCGCATGGATAGCGTCCCAAAGCCACTCTCCTGTCTCCTCATCCTGGAAGATATCTCCCGGAGAAATCCCGTGGAAATTAAAACACACCAAGGCAGTATTGTCTTTCTCAATAAAGCGCATGAGTCCCGTTAAGGACCCACCCACTTTAGAAAGATTGAAGGTAAAAACCTCCTTACCTTGGCGTATAAATTCTTCCCTCATTTGATAGGTGAAATACTGCTGTGTCTCGATTTCACCATCGAACATGACGATTTTATTCATTTTCTGCCACTTTCATCATCAAAGCGCACTCCATACGCTTTTTAAACAAAGTACAGCCATCCTCGTAAGTACCGTGGATGTCCCCAGTTGCATGTAGCGCATTGGCAGCACAACCGCCTGCGCAGTAAAGTCTTGCCCAGCAATTCTTGCAGTCCGGTTTCGCATAGACATTGCATAGCTTAAACTCATCACGAATTTCTGTATTCTGTACGCCATCCCAGATGTTTCCCAGCTTATATTCCGGGTCATTTACAAACTGATGGCATGGATACAAATCACCTGTCGCTGTCACAGCCATATACTCGGTACCTACACCGCATCCACTGACACGCTTGTAGATACAAGGACCATGCTCTAAGTCAATCATATAGTGATAGAAAGTGATCGGCTTTCCATCTTTTTTACGGCGAATCATATCCTTCGCCAAGATTTCATACTGCTGACAGACAGTCTCGATATCCTCTTTGGTCAGCCCGGAAGGATCCCCCTTCGCGGTAACTACAGGCTCCATAGAAAGCTCTGTAAAGCCCAGGTCATCTGCCATATGGAAGATATCCTTCGTGAAATCTGGATTATGATGGGTAAAGGTGCCACGCATATAATAGCCCTTGCCACCTCTGGACTCTACCAGTTTCTGGAACTTCGGTACGATACGGTCATAGCTACCGTTTCCTGCCAGGTCCACGCGGAATCTATCGTTTACTTCCTTACGGCCGTCCAGGCTCAATACCACATTGTGGCACTCTTTATTGGCCCACTCGATGACTTCATCTGTGATACCGATACCATTGGTAGTCAGCGTAAATCTAAAGTTCTTATTTTTTTCTTTCTCGATGCTTCTCGCGTAAGCCACTAAGTCCTTACATACCTGGAAATTCACCAACGGTTCTCCACCAAAGAAGTCTACTTCCAGATTACGTCTGCTGCCGGAATTCTCTACCAGAAAATCAAGCGCTCTCTTACCGGTCTCGAAATCCATCAGTTTGGTACCGGTCTGACCTGCGAACTTGCCCTGTGCCGCAAAGCAATAGGAGCAATTCAGGTTACAGGTATGTGCTACCAGTAGGCACAGCGCTTTGATTACGGTATTACGCTCCTTGAATTTGAAAGCCACATTCTCATAGGTATCCTTTGCAAAAAGCTTGCCTGCTGTCTTTAATTCTTCTATATCATCAAAGGTATCCTGGATGTCTTCTGCAGAAGCATTCGGATAAGCCTTTTTTAATTCCTCCCTCACTTCAGCCTCTTCCTTACCGGCTTCGAGACCTGCAATGGCATCATATGCCAAATCATCTGTCACATGGACAGAAGCACTAAACACATCGATGACGATGTTATATCCATTTAATTTATATTGATGTATCATACTCTATCTTTCTAATAACTGATTCTAATCTTCATTTTGCCCATCCGGGCGGTATTTTGCCTAGACAAAGTAAAAGCCGAAACGCGTCAGCGTTCCGGCATTCCACTCTTAGGTCAATCCTATGCGTTCTTGTTCTCGCATTCCTGATTAGCAATACCGCAGCTTGTCTTGCATGCGCTCTGGCAAGATGTCTGGCATTCGCCACATCCACCATTTTCCACACTCTGTACCATATCACGAGTATTCAATGTCTGAATATGTTTCATAATATACCTCTTTCTTTGATTCATAAAAATACTACCATTACTATAACGAAGAAAGCCTTATATTGTCAAGGCTGACGGCTTAGTTTATTCTTCTGATACTTTGTTTTCTAAAGAAGCCTAATGTAGTCCAGTTGCGCCAGTCATTGGCATCCGTAGAGACATCGTCATGATAAAGAACTCGCGGTTTCACAGTAAAATCCGTGACTTCCACATCTTGGATGCTTTCATCGTCATATAGGCGCCAACGTTCTATATTCTCTGCTTTATAAGTGGCTGCTTCACCCTTCATGATTGATAAAAGTGCGCTGGTACTGTTCGTTGACTGAAGGCCATAGACTTTTAGTAATCCAACGAATAGTACTGCTGCCACTACTAACGTTACTGCAACCACAATATTGTTCTTTCTATCTTGCTTCAGCGAATCATGTTGCGTTCTAGCTACAACCACAGTATTCTTCAACGCCGGCACTCTTCTCTGCAGGTATCCCATCCAATAGAGCATATTGCCTACCAGCAAGAAATAATAAGAGTAATAAAGGACATTGATTAGTCGTCCCGGGCCCCAAGTGCCATCTGCAAAAAGAGGCGGCGTCATGATGGAAGAAAACAAGCCAAAGGTAATCAGCGTTACCAGTCCCGGTAATCGGAATCGGAATTTGCTCTTTTTGATATCTTCATAACTGATAATGGCTACCACCACAAGCAACAATAACACATAGAGATGGAACCACTCGCCGATGAATACGCCACCGCGGTGTAAAGATTCCAGGATGCTTTGTACAGGAGATAATCCTGTCACATTGCTCATGCGGGCATGATTGCCTTTGGAAAACGCGTTAAAGGAAAAAGCGATACCATAGCATACCGTCAGTATAATCTGGGTAATCCAAAGATTCTTTCTACTGCCCCATCTGCCATGATAGCGGTATAGCATGTAAAGTAACACCAGCACGAAATACTCCGCTGCCAGAAGTGCCACCGCATAGTTCGTACCGCCAATCATCACAATGAGCAAAAGGGTCAGGATAAAGTAGGTGACAAACCCTCTCTTTTCCTTGCGTAAGAGTCTGTCTGCCATGTTCCAGTTGCATATCACCAAAAGCAAAAACAACGCATAGCTACCGGTATATCCGGTGGCCCCCACATACCAATAGAAGGCCTCATCCGGATAGGGCACGTACAAAACTTCCATCAGGGTAATCAGTACCGCTACGATGGTGGCTTTCTCGCTACTCAGCCACAATACCTCTCTAGCCACTTTTCGTAGAAAGCCGATGCTGGCTGCGATAAATAAGGTCAGCACCAGATAGGTTCCCAGAAAATACAGCTGTGGCACCGCGATGCCGAAGCCAAAAGCAGATACGATATCATCAAAGTATCTGCCCTGCCAATCACGGTAAAAGCGCATAGCTTCCGCCCAGGCGTCTCTTACAATCTGCAAAAAGCCTGCACCACTTTTCAAATTCCAATAAATAGAATCCGCATAAGCAAAATCATCACTGGTGGGATAGTTATATACTGCAATCCAGTACAGTGGCAGCACCATCACTGCTGCAAATCCAATCACCAGCCACATGCACACTTTTAAATTATTTTGTTTCAAGCTTTTCTCTTTCACTAACTCTATACCTTTTCTGATTCGATTCTAGTTTGTTTCATTTAGATAACTTACTAAAGTCGGAATTCTTTCATACAAATCTCCATCATGTCTCTCTACTACAGTCAGTACAATGATGTCAGCATTTTGGATATCTGTTTTGATTTGATCCATGTTTTGCCTTTGTACTGCTGCCAATTCCGCAAAGTCTTTTTCCATATAAGGGAGCATACTGACTCTGAAGGAATCTCCCAAAAAGGCTATCTTTTTGTCAAAAAGAGGATCCGAAGCTTTGGACCAATAGGCTTCTGTATATCCATTCACCAAGTCATGTACGCCCTCAGACCAGGACAGTCCTGCCTCCGGTCGATAGTCTACCACATAATCCGCATCATTGGTAAAAGCTGCCGCATCCAGCATACCGGTTCCCACAAGCCCCCGTGCCAGATTCTCTGTCTGATTGACAGGATAGTCTTCCAGTCCCGGAGTAGGAAGTCCCAGTGCCTTATACATCTCTAACGTACCGATGTAGCTGCCCCAATGGTTCCAGTGGGTATCATAAGGGTAATAGGTATCCATATAGAGTTTGCCCATAGTCAGGGCTTCTATAGGATAAATCATATTGATATCGGAGTTCTGATGCACGTACTCTACGAAGGCATCTTCTCGCTTAGGCTTAGTCACTTCATAGGTTGGCATATACTCCGGATATACCTGCTCTTTATTGGGCCAAATGATATAAAGGAGCTGCTTACCCTTGGCATCACAAGCATCTTGTAAAGACTGTAGCAGTGCCAGTTTCTCAGCCGCCTCTTCTTCTGTATAGACATTGGTACCCTTGTAATAGGACCTGCTATTGTCTCCTATGTAGAACAGCCAATCATATCTGCCGATGATGACCTGATTATTAGAGATATTCTCCGGCAGATAGGTATCATCGATGAGTTTATCTGTGAAGTCCCCAATGTGTCTGAATCCACATCTCTTACATTCATATAGCGTATGTCCATACGCCAAGTAGGTAGGATCTACCACTTCGATTGCTTCGTAATCATGTCCTGCCACTTCACAAGAAACCTCTTCCGTTTCTGTTTCCGTGACAGCTGCCACGGTGGTTTCTTCCTGATAGCGCTCTGCAAGCCCCGTGCCTTCTCCATTACCGGATTTTCCGGAAAGTTTCGCCAGCACCGGTTGCACGCTCTTTCGGTAAAATCCTTCCAATCCGGAATCCACCACGCTTTTTTGGTGAATTAGCAGGTTTCGAAAAGGTGCATGATCGTTATAATAGGCTTCCAGTTCTGCCGGATATTCCGCAGAGAATCCTTCCGGCATCTCAGCCAGGTACCTGTTCTCTCCCAGCTCATACTCCCAGATATCCAGGTGAAATGCTCCCTTTATCCCCCACAAAACAGAAGGCAGAATCAGTAAAGCCAAAAATATGTATTTGTGTATAACAGTTAGTTTCTTCATCAGCTCGCCCTTAGAATTGAAAATAGATGAACGGATTATAGGTACCTGACATCACCATGATGATGCTGGCAATGAGAAGGGCCAGTTGCACAAAGTCATCCGCAATTTTCACCACTAGTCTAAACTCTTGCTTATCTGCTTTCGTCATTTCATTCTGCGGCTCTCTACAAACCTTTCCAAAACCTGTATTCCAAAGCAGACTCTGCAGTGGTCCACATAATAGGATACCGAAAAGCAATGCTAAAAGGACCTTCATAGACAAATAAGTCAATACCGTATAATCTGTCGCGCCGAATCTGGCAAAGCCACCTACAAAGCTACATGCCTCTGTAATACTTGGTGCTCGAAAGAAAATCCACCCGAAGCTTACCGCCAGTATGGTATAGATTCTGCCAAGTACAAACTTGCCTTTTCCTGCCGGGATTCTTGGACTTAAGACACGCTCCAGTACCACCAACACTCCGTAGTAAAGTCCCCATGCAAAAAAGGTATAGTTGGCGCCATGCCAAATGCCGGTCAATAAAAAGACGATAAACAGATTTCTGCAGGTCTTCCACTGCCCTACTCTACTTCCTCCTAATGGGATATAGACATATTCCTTGAACCAGGAGGATAGAGAAATATGCCATCTACGCCAAAACTCGCTAACAGAAGAGGACTGATAAGGATAGCGGAAGTTTTCTTTGAACTGAAATCCCAACATTCTGCCGATACCGATAGCCATATCAGAATAGCCGGAGAAATCATAGTAAATCTGCAGTGTATAAGCCACTGCCGCCAGGAGCGCCACTCCCGGGCCGATTTTAGCCACTTCTAATTTCCAAATCTCATCCACTACCTCTCCCAGGGTATTGGCGATTAGTACTTTCTTACCAAGGCCATAGCAAAACCGTTTGATACCACTACTAAAAAGCTCTGTAGACTCCACTCTGTGGTAAATCTGTTCTTCCACATCTTTATACTGCACAATGGGGCCTGCCACCAATTGAGGAAAGAGCGATACATATAGGGCAAAATCCAGTAGGTTGCGTTGCACCTTCGTTTTGCCACGATACACATCTATGGTATAAGACATCGCCTGGAAAATATAAAAGGATATACCGATTGGTAGAATCACTTCTTTGAATCCCAAGCCGCCTTGCTTCATGCCTCCCACAGTCTCTATGGTGGAAATCAGCAGGTTAAAGTATTTAAAGTATCCTAGAAGTCCCAGATTTAGGACAATGGCCAGTATCAGAGAAAGTCGCTTTCTGCTTTCCTCCCTCTCCATACTTATGCCTGCCACATAATTGATTAGGATAACCGCCAGCATCAGCAGTAGGTAGTAGATACCACCCCAACCATAGAACACTAGGCTTGCCAGCAGCAAAAATCTATTCTGAGCTGTTCTGCGCTGTTCCATTTTGCCGGGTATGCCGGCCATAATTCTATTTCCAATCAGTACAATTGGCAAAAATATCCATAAAAATAAAATTGAACTAAATACCAAGTCTACCCCCTCAAGATTCCATCCAGGTCTTTTGCGTCGGAATCCGTTTCTTTGATTACTGTAATGCTATTATCAGGATGCTTCTTTCCATGCCGAAGTTTACCCTGTGCTTCCAAGTCGCATAAATAGGCCGCCATGTCTTCAGAGATTTCTTCCCCCGGCAGTACTAATGGAATTCCGGGTGGATAGCAAAATACTTCCTCCCCGCAGATTCTGCCTTTGCAATCTTTCAGCATCACGTTTTCTTTTGGCATATGACTGGCTTCTGCCAGAGAGTAACGCACCGCCTCTCCACCGGATAGCTGTGGAACAGTCTGGCATAAGTCAATAGTCTTTTCCTTCATTTGGTCCAAGGTAGCATCCATTTCTTTCAATGCATTTAGCAAAAGGACATAACTGCTCTGGGTATCTCCAGGACCTGTCATGGCCAGGCAGTAGTTTTCTGTCGCCATTTCCGTTTCAATGGCATAGATTTCTCGCAATCTGGTTGCAATGTCGTAGCCGCTTAATCTGCCATGCTTTTCATAAATCAAAATCTTGGAAGGATCTTTTTGATATCCATCCCTCTGTGCGTTATACACCTTTAGTTCCAGATTATGGAACGCTTTTCCACACTCCTCCACGCTTTGAAGATGTTTTTTCCACTGATGGAAAAGTGTCTTTCCCTCTTTCTGAATATAGTCCGTACAGGCATCCAGTGAGTTCATCAAAATATAGGATGGGGAACTGGTTTCAAAAATATCTAACGCTTCATCAATCCGTTCCGCCTCTACCAAATTCCCCTGCAAATGCATCCAGGCTGACTGTGTCAGACCAAGCAATGTCTTATGGGTGCTTTGAATCACCACATCAGCGCCGGCACTGACCGCTCCCTTGGGAAAATCCGAACGCTCTCCATTCTGAAAATGCACATCCAGATGAGAACCATGGGCCTCATCCACCAGTACTGGGATACCTGCTGCATGTGCAATCTCCACAATTTTATCTACTTCAGATAAAATGCCCTCATACGTGGGGCTGGTTAGAATCACAGCCTTGCTCTGTGGGTAGCGCTTCAGTATCTCTTTGACAGTCTCTGCCCTCACACCGCCGTAACAACCAAGTTCTTCCACATAATCCGGCATCACATAGTGCACCCGGTATCCTGCAAGCATAAGACCATGCAAAATAGAGCGATGCATCACTCTGGTACAAATCACCTCACTGCCATAGGGCGCTAAGGCATATAATCCTGCCAGATTCCCTACAGTAGATCCACCTACCAGGTACCAAGTTCTATCTACACCGTACATGGCAGCGGTTCTTTCCATGGCGGCTTTCAAAATCCCCTCCGGATGATGCAAGTCATCCAAGCCTTCCACCTCTGTATAATCCTTTTCATAGGGAAGGTCCACCCCGGTCAAATTCTGCCTTTTGTGTCCCGGCATGTGAAAAGGGGTACGATTCAGTTGATTGTAGTCTGTTAAATCACGATTTAACACGTGTTCTCCCATCTATTTATCACACTTTTTGTATTTTCTTTAAGGCTTCTATCAGCACCTGATTATCCGGATGCTGTTTCACAGCGATGCGATACAAATTTTGCTTTTCCAGTCCGGGAATGTCTTTCAAATTCCGAATCAGGATTCCTTCCTGTTCCAGTTTTTCATCTAGTTCCTCTGGTCCATATAGCATCAGGAAATTAGCATCACTGGGAAAGGTCTGAAATCCAAGTTCTTTGAGCTGCTTTACTAAGTACTCTCGTTCCGCTTCTATCAACTGCCTCGACTCCCTAAGGAAGGCATCTTCCTCCACTGCAAGGCATCCAAGTTCCTGGGCTATGGTAGAGACACTCCATTCCGGTTGCAAGGCTTTCATCTTTTCCATGAGCTGTTCACCAGCGGTATACAGCATGCCTAGTCTTACACCGGGCAGACAATAGTTTTTGGTGAAGGCCTGCAATACAGCCAGATTCTCGTATTCCTGTATCTGATCACACAAACTTTGATTCCATTCTGACGTAAAGTCCAAAAAGCACTCATCTACCAGTAGCGCTATGCCTCTTTGCCTGGTTACCTTCAAAATTGCCTCCAGAAGCGTCTTTGGAATCAACCTACCTGTAGGATTATTGGGCCTACATAGTATAACCAGGTCCAGGTCCCGGGTATCTTCCAGCGCCCTAAGGAAGCCTTCCTCCAACAGGTAGTCCTCCTGCTCCTTCAGCATATAGTACTGAATGGTGGCGTCCACAGCCTGCAGAGCATGCAGATATCCGGTAAAGCAAGGGATGGGCAAAAGAACCTTACCAGGTCTAAGCGCCTCCATATAGAGCATCAAAAGTTCAGAAGCACCATTTCCGCAAAGGACATGATCAGGCTTGCAGTGATGCTTTTGGGCTAATTTTTCCCTCAGCTTCGTCACCTCAGGTTCAGGATATCTACCGGCCCAGGTATCCACCTGGTCCAGGGCGTGCTTCAGGCTTTCCGGCATACCTAATGGATTGGTGTTCACGGAATAATCTAGTTTTATAAGATTTGCTCTATTGTAGATATTTCCACCGTGCATGAATGCTGTATCACTTTCTATTATTCGTTATATACACTAGGTCAAAAGAATCTGAAGAAACAACCGAAGCAAACCAAATAGCAAAAGACATACGATGCTGCAAGCATACATGATGGTATTTGCCTTTTGGATATCCCCGGGTTCCACTTCTCTTATTCTGTCTCCTATAGTAGGCTTTTCCACTAACTTACCAAAGTAGGTGTGGGGGCCTCCCATAAGCAGCCCTAAGGCACCTGCCATAGCACTTTCAGATTGAGCTGAATTAGGACTTTTATGGTTTCTCCTATCTCGCTTCCAAATGTGAAAGGCAGCATTCCCATCAGCAAAGGAAAGAAAAAGAGAGACAAAAGCAATCATAACGCCAGTTATTCTAGATGGAATATAGTTAAACACATCATCCATTCTAGCTGCCATCTTGCCAAAATACTCATATTTCTCATTTCGATAGCCCAGCATGGAATCCATAGTATTGACTGTCTTATAGAGGATTCCTCCTATGCCACCGAATAATGCCATATAAAAAAGAGGAGCAATCACACCATCAGAAGCATTCTCTGCCACGGTTTCCACAGCAGCAAGTCTCACTTCTGCTTCAGTCAGTTCCGCTGTGTCTCTACCTACGATACGCCCTACTGCCTGTCTGCCTGCTTCTATGCCGCCTCTAGAAAGCTCCGCCTCCACGTACTCACTTTCTACTTTCAGGTCCTTTGCAGCTAGGCAGAAAGCACACAAGATGCTCTCTAAGAGAAGTCCCAAAACAGGATGCACCCGGTAGGAAATCCATAAAAGAAGTCCGCTTCCGCCTGTCCACAGGAGAACCATCACAAGCCACAGAAGCCCCCCTTTCCAAAAAGCCTTTTGGGAAGAATCCGATTCTCGTCGCAATCTCTTTTCCAGCTTGGAAATACACCATCCCATTCCTCGCACAGGATGGGGCATCCATCTGGGATCACCGATGATGGCATCTATACAAAATCCTATTCCTATTGAAAATAAGATATGATAATCTAATATAATCTTCATTTAATTTTTGCGGGCATACCACATGTCATGCGGTATACTTCCTCTGCTTCCTTTGCAAGTCTGCTTTGTAATCTGCCTACCACCATCCGGTAGTCACGGTCGGATCCGGAAATAGGAATCACTCCATTCCCCACTTCATCACAGAGAATCCACTTGCAGTTCTTCAGTGTATTCTGAAGTCTACTCCATAGATAGGTCTCTACTTCCTCCACGGAATCTTTATAATCCGCTGTATCATCTAAGTAAAAGCATCTTACCATATTGTGGAAATGATTGAATATAATCGGCTGGTCCAGCTCTACCTCATCTGCCACTTCTTCCTTCGTCCAGGGCTCAGCTACTTCTTCTACAAAGATATCTCCATCCAGGATGTCTTCTTCCACTATCTGCTCCAAAAGTCCCCTGTTTTGAGACTGCATATACTCCTGAAAGCTTTCTAGTTTTCCCTGGCCGAAGCCGCCTACCACCAGTATCATATCTTCTCTCCTCTAGCACCATCCAAGGCCGTAGCATAAAGCTATCACCAAGATGCTGATACATTCCGTCATACATAAAAGATAACCGGCCAGATCACCGGTCACTCCACCAAATTCTTTCTTTATCTTGTTAGCAAATAGAAGTAGATAGAACAAGGTCACTAAAATCAGGATGGTACCGATTCGCATATCCAACATCAGCAGTAGTGCGATGCAAAGAAGCCCTTCCAGCACTAGTATCTTCTGAGCAGTAGATTTGCCATCCTCCTGCGCAACTGCCACCAACATGCCATCCTTTCTGGCTTTCTCTACTGTGACAGAAAGTAGTCCGCTCAGTACTCTGGCATACACAAAGGTAGTTCCATAAAAGGCCATGCCTCTAAAGTCAGCCAGATAATACATACTGTTCCAAAGGCCCAGCATGTAAACCGCCACATACAGCAGTAGATGTATTACTGCAAAAGCCCCTATATGGGGATCTGATAAAATCTGCAGCTTTTTCTCCTTGTCTCCAAAAGAGGACTTGGCGTCACAGGTATCCATAAATCCGTCCAGATGAATGCCACCGGTAACCAGAATTGGCACCAGTGCCAGACCTATCGCTACGTAGATATCCTGCCAACAAAGCCAAGTTACCATGAAATACTTCAAAGCATACTGTAATCCCCAGATGACAAGTCCGATGAAAGGAAATGCACAAAGGCAGTACTTCTGGTCCTCTTTTTTCCACATAATCTGTGGCATCGGAATCCTGGAATATAATGAAAATGCTGTTAAAAAGCTCATGCCAATTTTTCTCATTTACTTCACCCTGCAGGGGATACCTGCTACCACCTCATAGACTTCATCCGCAAGCTTCGCGATTTCTTTCTGGTGCTTTTCTAAAAGTCTGATATACTCCACTGTTTCAGGACTATATGCTTTGCCCTCTTCACTCAGGATATTTCCCACGACAATCAGTTTCCGGCAGTGCTCAGCAATTCCCAGGATAGATTCCAGATTATCTTGCAAATGCTGCCAATCGGGAACTTCTGTGGCGAACATCTGATTTGCCAATAGATTAGACAGGCACTCCAGTAGCACTGTACAGCCCGTCCCTTCTTTCTTTTGACCTAAATCCTTGATTTTCGGTACAGCTTCTTGCAAGAAATAGGGGCATTCCACTGTGATAAACCCCTTGTCCTTACGGTTTTCCCGATGTCTTGCTATGGTTGCCTGATTATAGACTGCCGTACGATCCATAGTAGCCAGATAAACCCTTACGCCCTCTTCCTGACATACCAGTTTTTCGGCAAATTCCGACTTACCACTATTGCTGCCACCGTAGACAAAGAGTATCTTACCCCTCATGCTCAAATCTCCTGTATTGTCCAACTTGTATGTCTGAGAAAGTTGAGCCATCATACACTGCCTTTGCCATGTCTAACAGTGGGAAAAGCATAGCCGCTCCTGTTCCTTCTCCTAAGGCTAAATCTCCGTGAATCACCGGTTTTAACTGCAGTTCTTCTAAAATCATCGTCATAGCCTTTTCTCTTCCCAGATGGGAGGCCAGCATATAATCCTTGCATCCGGGTTTCAGTCGCTCTGCAATTAAAGCTGCCACCGCTGTGATCAGTCCATCTATGACGATAGGTACCCCATACTTCTTTCCACCTAAAAAGACCCCTACCAGGCCCGCAATTTCGTATCCACCCAGGCAAGAAAGAATCCTCTCTGTATCCTGCTCCTCTTCCAACTTATGAAAAGCGATGCCCTGCCGAATCACTTCTATTTTTCGTTGTAAACCTGCATCCGAAAGTCCTGCGCCTCGGCCTGTAACCTCCTCCGGTTTTACATGCAACAGGCAGGCTGCTAACGCACTACTGCTGGTCGTATTACCGATTCCCATTTCCCCGGTGCCCAGGATGGTATAGCCTTCCTCCAGACAAGCTTCTACCAGCTTGCTGCCGGTAGCCATAGCGATAGCCATCTTCACCGGATGCATGGCTACTTCCTTCACAAAATCACCGGTTTCCGGGGCTACATGTGCATTCAGTATGGTTCCAGGGCGTAATGCATCCCTTATGGTATCCACTCTTTGGATATCTTCCGGCAAAGGCTCTTTGATAGCCATATCCACCGGTATCACCTGTATATTGGCAGTCTTAGCCATGCGGCAGACATTTCCCGTGCCTCTAGCCATATGTGCCGCCACGGATGCGGTCACGCTTTGGCCTGTCTGGGTTACAGACTCTGCCACTACCCCATGATCTCCACATAAGGTAAGGATGGCTCTTTTCTCAATCTGTATATCCGTTGTCTCCTGGATTGCCGCGATTTTGCATAAAATGTGCTCAAACTCACCCATTCCATCCAAAGGCTTTGCCACAGCATCCCATTTTTCTTTTGCAAGCCTGTAGTACTCGTTCATCTTCGCTCTTTCTCTATCAGGTCAAAAAAGCCTTTCTATCTTTGTCACACATCCGTGTAAATCTTCTATGCCAAGGTTTCCGTTTCGCAACCTCTCTATGGTCATGTCGGGAATCACCGTCCGAAATCCTGCCCCATTATCACAGGCATAGGAAAAGTACGGACCGCTGCCATCCAAATAGGTTAGGGCTGCCATAATAGTGCCACCATGGACTATCATAGCGATTTTATCTCCCTTGCATACCTTTAAAAATTCGTAGCTTTCCCTGGTGATTCTCTCCAGGAACTCACCTCTGGATTCGCCCTCCGGCATACCTGCATAGGCATCGGAATCGATCCATTTCTGATAGTCCTCATTTCCATCCAGTTCCTGAAAATTCTTTCCTTCGAACACACCAAAGTGCATTTCTTCCAGGCCATCCAGGATATGCAGTCCCTGCAGGGGATACAGCAGTTTCGCTGTCTCCATGCAACGATTTAAGTAAGTGGAGTACACCCTATCCACCTCCGGATATACCTTTTCCACTTTCTTCTCCAGTAAGGCACTGATGCCCTCCGGGCAAAGTTTCTCATCTGTCAGGCTGATATATCTTTTTTCTAAATTTCCTTTGGTGGCTGCATGCCGTATCCAAATCAGTTCCATCTTTTTCCCTCAAAGAATGCTTACTCCTGAAACGCAAAGACTAAATTACATCTTATAGTCCTATGATGCGCTTTATTTGATTCATATCTAGATGCTGGCGCAAAATATCCGCCAAAGCATCATACTGACTTTCCTTGTAAGCCCTGTAGTCTATAGCCTTTTTCTTTGGCTCTGCGGTGCCTCCACGGGTCCCCGATAGGCCGGCCTCTTTTTGTAAGGCCATCACCAGGGTTTCTGCCAGATCTCCCTCATCAAAGATACCATGCAGATAAGTGCCATATACGCTGGCCTGTTCCTGCACAATCGGGAGATTCTCCAGACTTCTTCCCATGTGAATTTCGTATCCCTTTACATGCTTTCCGGACAGACAGTTTAGAACACCTGTAAGCTGCCCAATACAGGTATCTGTTTGTCGTTGCACCTTATCTGCATGAAAAACCGTATGCATGGAAAGAAGACCCATGCCACGAATCTTTCCGCCGCCTTCTGCGCCTGCAGCATCCTCTATGGTCTCTCCCAGCATCTGGTATCCTCCGCAGATTCCAAACAGCACTCTTCCGGCTTCTACCTGTCGGTACAAACTGGCTTCCAAGCCACTCTCTCGCAGCCACTTCATATCCTGGATAGTGTTCTTTGTGCCGGGCAGAATGATCATATTGGGCGTTCCTAATTCCTCTACTCGATCTACGTACCGCAAATTCACCTTTTCCTGCAAATCCAGTACCTGAAAATCCGTAAAGTTCGACATATGCGGAAGACGAATCACTACGATATCCACCTGGGCTTCCATCCTCCGGGCTAAGTTTGCACCGTCGTTTCCTTGTCGATTCACTGCCGAAGCAGTATCTATACGTCCTGCCAGGGAGTCCTCTTCCTCTAAATCCAAATGGAAATATGGCACGCATCCCACTACCGGAAGACCGGCCCGCTCCTCCAGCATTTGAATTCCCGGCTCTAAGATGCTCACATCACCTCGGAATTTATTGATGATGAGCCCCTTTAGTAACGCTTTTTCCTCCGGTTCCAAAAGCATCTGCGTGCCCAAAAGCTGCGCAAAGACACCACCCGGATCAATATCTCCCACCAAAAGGACCGGTGCATTCACTGCTTTTGCCAGGCCCATATTAACGATGTCATTTTCTTTTAGATTAATCTCAGCAGGAGACCCTGCCCCTTCGATTAAGACCACATCTGCTTCTTTGGCTAGATGCTCATAGGCTTCCAAAACCTGGGGCATATACTTCTTTTTATGCGAAAAATACTCTTTCGCCGCCACATCCCCGATACTTTTTCCCATCAATACCACCTGGGACTTCCGGTCCCCGGTAGGCTTCAGCAAAATGGGGTTCATATAGACGGAGGGGCTAAGCCCTGCTGCTTCTGCCTGCATTGCCTGCGCCCGTCCGATTTCGTATCCATCTTCTGTTATAAAAGAATTCAGGGCCATGTTTTGGGATTTAAACGGTGCCACCTGATAGCCATCTTGCATCAGTACCCTGCACAGGCCCGCCACCAGCACACTTTTCCCTACGTTGGACATGGTCCCCTGAATCATGAGGTTTTTCGCCATCTGCTACTCCAAGTTCTTTCTGTATGATTCTTAGAAATCCAAATCTACCTCTACCGGACAATGATCCGACCCCAGGATATCTGTATGAATCTTCGCATCTGTCAATTTTTCCTGTAGTCTGTCCGATACCAGGAAATAATCGATACGCCATCCTGCATTCTTACTTCTGGCCTGGAAACGATAAGACCACCAGGAATATACATCTGTTAAATCTGGATTAAAGTATCTCCAGGTATCTGTAAACCCACTTTCCAAAAGCTTGGTCATCTTCTGGCGTTCCTCATCTGTGAAGCCTGCATTCTGATGATTGGTCTTAGGATTCTTCAGGTCGATTTCCTGATGTGCCACATTCAAATCTCCGCATACAATAACGGGTTTTATTTTATCCAATCCCACTAAATAGTCACGGAAAGCATCCTCCCAGGTCATACGGTAGTCCAAGCGCTTTAGTTCATTCTGGGAATTCGGGGTATAGCAAGTCACTAAGTAAAACTCAGGATACTCCAGCGTAATCACTCTACCTTCGTGATCATGCTCCTCTATGCCAAGTCCATAGCTTACAGATAAGGGTTCCTTTTTCGCAAAGATAGCGGTACCGCTGTATCCCTTTTTCTCTGCGTAGTTCCAGTAGTCTACGTATCCCTGTAAATCCAGGTCAATCTGTCCTTCCTGCAGCTTCGTCTCCTGCAAGCAGAAGAAGTCAGCGTCCAATTCTGCAAATCTATCTAAAAAGCCTTTTTCTTTGCACGCTCTAAGGCCATTCACGTTCCATGATATAAATTTCATTTTCTATCCTCCTGCCAAAGTCTAGCCATATCGTTTCTATTTTATCATATAGTGCCCAGAAGTTCACATTTTCTGCCCTTTAAATCATGCACTAGACGACTTCACCAAAAAAAGACCAATCATCCCATTGTGGGTGATTGGTCTTTCTCACATTAATTAGTTCATCTGTGCATCTTCGAATACAATATCTACTCGGTTGGCAGTAGCTCTCAGTTCTACCACAGTTTTCTCTGTTTCGTATACAGTGGTGTTTCCGATGGTAGATGTGGACTTACCATATCCTTTTTCCAAAATCTTTTTCATTTCTTCCAGAATCTGGTTTGCCTCTTCTTCATCTTCCGCTGTGATCATAGCGCCACCTTTACGAAGCTTTCCATCGAAGAAGTTATAGCTGATGACAGCATCATGACCTTCAAAAGTCTCTTCGTTGTAGTTGATGACATTCTCTGTCTCCAGGAAAGGCTCAGCCTCTTCGGAATCCTTTACTGCAGCTGCATCCACCTGCCAGTTTACATTGCGGAAATCATGCTCTCCGAAGATTCCCTTTGCGCTGGCGCCGCAGCCTGCAAGTACAAGCATCATCAGGGCCACCAAACTTAATACAGTTACTTTCATTCTTTTCATGATTGATTTTCCCTTTCTCATCTAATAAGAACTTTTTTTATTTTATGATATCAGACCCAGATGCTGTAAGCCGTGCTGAATACCATCTTCTTCTAAGGTATCCGTCACAAAGCTTGCCAGTTCTTTGATCTGTGGATAGCTATCCCCCATAGCCACACGTGTATGTGCTGTCTTGAACATATCAAGGTCATTTAAGCTGTCTCCGAAACAAACACTATCTTCAATGTCCACCCCAAGCTTTTCGCAAACAAACTCTACACTGCTGCCCTTGCTATAGCCATTTGGCATAAATTCTACTGTTGAAATGTTCTTTCCATCACGATAGTGATAGATGCCATAAAACTCATCCTCTAAGTCCTTTAGCGCTCCCTCATAATCGCCACCGGTCTTTTTTGCTACGCAGCTGCATTTTACCACCTGCAAGTTATTTTCATTGCCTTTGATTGGTAGAAAAGCCTTACCTGCCTGCTGCTGTACCATGTGAAGGACCTTTGCATCCTTCTCTGCCAGATAGGTATCAATCTCGTCTGCATCCATATAGATGTAGTCTGTACCTTCCATGATTGGAACCAGGTCATGTGCTCTGGCGGTGTCCAATACACGCTTTGCAAGTTCTGCAGTCATCACCTTGTGTAACACGGTTTTGCCTTTGTACTGGATATACGCGCCACAGCCGGCTACGATGCCTGTCAAAGGCAGATTACGAAGTTCCGGTACGACTGAAGCATAACATCTTCCCGTACAAAGGAAGGCCTCATGTCCATTGTCTACAAGCTGCTGCAGAGCCGCTCTTGCAGATTCCGGTACTCCGGTTCTGAGGTCAATCAAGGTTCGATCAGCGTCAAAAAAACATACTTTTTTCTTCATTCTTTACATGTCGCTCCATTTTTTTATTACCCGCCCAAAACCATTCTCCACTTTATCAGAACATTCCCACTATGTAAACCCCGAAAATAATCAGTTTCGAAATGGCTGACCAATTTTATTTTTTCTTAAGAAATGAATCAGATTTCTTTCACGAATTGTCCACACTTTTGACACATTTACAATTTAAGATAATAAGCATAGAAGCAAGAGTGACAGCTCTCATAGGAACCTACCCCCTCCGAATGAGAAGCTTCTTGCATCTTATACACTTTTTCATATCTCCCCCTTGTTTTATAAAAAACAGCCCTGACCTAGAGTCGGGGCTGTTTTTTATGTACTGAAATTCCTGCCACATTTTGCTATAATAAGGTGTAATCAATAGAAGATACGCACGTGCATGAGACTTAACCGGGATTTATCCCAGACGTGGCAGAAAGAGGAGACTATGAATCAGAAAAAAGCAGTTATTTCTTTAGGACACAAAGCACTTGGCTATACCACCTTAGAGCAGAGGGATGCAGTACAAAAGACAGCAAAAGTCTTAGCAGATATCGCCGAATCCGGCTTTCAGCTCACCATTACACACAGTAATGGACCTCAGGTAAGCATGATTCATAAAGCAATGACAGAGCTTCGTAGAGTCTATATCGACTATACACCGGCACCTATGTGTGTATGCTCCGCCATGAGCCAGGGTTATGTAGGATACGATATCCAGAATGCTCTGCGCTCCGAACTTTTAGGCAGAAGCCTTTCCACACCGGTCAGCACAATCCTGACACAGGTTACGGTAGATCCCTATGATGAAGCTTTCTATGCACCGACAAAGAAAATCGGACGCTATATGTCCAAGGAAGACGCTGATACAGAAGTAGGCAAAGGCAATTATGTCACAGAAGAGCCGGGCAAAGGCTTCCTTCGTGTGGTAGCCGCTCCAAAGCCTATCGATATCGTAGAAATCGAAAGTATCCGCACTTTAGCTGACGCAGGTCAGATTGTCATCGCTTGCGGTGGCGGCGGTATCCCGGTCATCGAACAGAATCGTCACCTGCAGGGTGCTTCCGCTGTTATTGAAAAAGATACCATTGCCGGTAAGCTGGCTGCAGACTTATCCGCAGATGTACTGATCATTCTCACCAGTGTACCGGAAGTATATAAAAACTTTGGCAAAGAGAACCAGGAAGCCATCAGACAGATGAATGCATCCGAAGCCAAAGACTACATCCGCGCAGGAGAATTCGAAGCGACTTCTATGCTGCCAAAAATTGAAGCGGCATTAGAGTTCTTAGAGAAAAAGCCTGACGGTCAGGTTATCATCACCTCTATGGAAGAAGCGATGGATGCCCTGAAAGGCAAAGCAGGTACTAAGATTACAGCTTAAGAAAAACACAAAAAAGACCTCCGATCATCTCGGAGGTCTTTCTTCATGTGATACCCTTTTCAGGGATTCTATTACATATTTGCCTGTACTACTTTATCAACTACAGGAAGTTTGATGGATTTCATCTTCAGTGCATCGATGGAAAGAATCAGGAAAAATACTGTCTTTACGATACCGATGATGGAATCAATCAGATTGAATACGCTATTGAAGTTGTTTAAGTAGATCTTGTCTTCTACATCTTTGAAAAGATTGATGAAGTTTACGATGGTACCAACGCCATCAGGAATCAAACCAATCAGCGCAGTTAGCAAGCTGAAGCAAGCAAGTAATGCTACTGCTCTTACTGCATTCCATTTCAGCCATTCATTTTCTTCTCTTAAAAGTACGTAGCCACCAAGCAAGATCGCAGGTACATAGCCACCTACCAGCGCTACTACATAGATTGCAGCAGCAAACATTGCGATTGTAATACCCAGTTTTGTCTTTTGCATTTCTATCATCCTCCTAGTTTTAATAAAACTCGCAATTCCTATTTTACTCCATATTGCCCACAAAGAGCAACAGTGCTACCATAACCATATGATTTACAGAAAACAAAGAGATTTTGATAATTTTACATGCATCGCGGACAAATGTCCCAAAAGCTGCTGCATCGGTTGGCAGATTGTAATCGATGAGGATAGTTTGCAGCGCTATGAGACAGAAAAAGGGAATTTCTCTGCAAGACTAAAACAGGGCGTGGATTACGAAGAAGGTGTCTTTTGTCAGCACCAAAATGGACGTTGTGCCATGCTAAATGAAAGCGGGCTTTGTGACTTACAGACCGCTTTAGGAGAGTCCGGTCTCTGTGATACCTGCAAGCTCTATCCGCGTCATACTGAAGAGTTTCAGGACCTAAGGGAATACTCTCTGTCTCTCTCCTGTCCGGAAGCTGCCAGGATGCTTTTAGATCCAGCCTATGACTTTGACTTTACGGAGACGGAAGATGACTTAGAGGATGACCCTGCCGAATTCGAAGACTTCGACTTCCTCATCTTCGATCAGTTAGAATACGCCAGAGAAAAGATGTACGTCACCGCTTCCGACCAAAGTTTACCTTTGCAGGAGCGCATGAGCCGTATTGCCACCATGGCCTATAAGCTTCAGGAATGCTTCGATGAAGGAGATATTCTGGCTATGGGGGACGTAACCTGCGAGGAGCTCGTATCAGTTCCAAATACAGGCATTGTGCTATCACATGCTAACTGTATGGAGTCCTTACAGGTTTTGGCGGATATGGAGGTGTTAGAGCCATCCTGGACAGACACCCTGAAAGCCACCCGTAACTACTGGCAGAATCAAAGCGATGACTCCCCTGCCTGGCAAGAAGCCATGCATCCTACAGGAGCTTCCTCTTTCTGCTATGAGAAGATTCTGAAATCCCTGCTCTTTACCTACTTTTGTGGTGCTGTTTACGATGGGGAAATCTACGCCAAGGCTATTCTGTCCATCCAAAGTGTACGCTGGCTTATGATGATGCAGAAAGCCACCGGAATGGACCTTGAAAAGACCCTCTACCTGTTCTCACGCGAAGTAGAGCATTCAGACTTAAATATCAATTCCATCATTTCTTATTACGAAAAGGAATTACCGTAAAAAAGGGATGGCCTAGGCCATCCCCTTCTCTATACGCTTATTCATTATCCAGTTGTAATAATCCACCGAAGGTCAGCAGACTTCCGATTAAGATAAAGAAATCTGCAATATTCCAAATGTATCTGCCAAAGATACCGGCCTTTGGATTCCACTTGGCATAGTCCACTACATAGCCTCTTCGAACCCGGTCATAGGTGTTGCTGTAAGCACCGCCTAAAAGGAATGTAAGGCCAAGCTTTAACATGTTGTGTCCTACCAGACCCATGGATAAAATCCACATCAAGGTAACCAATACTGTAAAGCAAATAGCCAGGATATAGACCACTTTCTCATGGTTCTTACCGAAGTTGAAGCTTCCCTTACGATTTCGGAAGCGTACCAGCTGAAGCGCATCGCCCATGGTGTGGACTGCTACTTCCTCACGTTCCTTCGGCCACTTCTCTACCTTTTCCTTGATGATCAGATCTCCGGCGAAAATGCCTACGCCAATCAGTAAATAAAATATTCTTTTTAATGCTTTCATAATGACACCCCTTTCTGCACACGTGCGATTTCTTTAGTCCCACTGGTGTCTAAGTGGTTACTATTATTTTACCACAAATAAACAGGACAGTGGTGAATTGTCTGTCAATTCTTTCCACTGTCCACATTCTATTTCTGTATCAAGGTACTATACTGCAGAGCCTTCCGCCAGTTCCGGAATCTGCTCTACTGCATTTTCACTGAGTTTTGGTTTCACCACGTCGGTGCGATTCTCAATGATCGGACCGCCTTTTCCTTCGATATAGTCGCCTGTGATGGTGACTTTACCGATATTATCATCTTTTGGAATCTCATACATGATATCCAGCATGAATTCCTCGATAACAGCGCGAAGACCTCTGGCACCGGTATCTCTCTCCATAGCTTTCTTTGCGATAGCATGTAGCGCACTTTCATCAAATTCAAGCTTCACTTCGTCCAATTCCAAAAGCTTCTGATACTGCTTTAAGATTGCATTCTTCGGCTCTCTTAGGATTTTCACTAAAGCTTCTTCATCCAGATTCTCTAAAGTGCAAAGTACCGGGAGACGTCCTACAAACTCCGGAATCATACCGAACTTCTTCACATCTTCCACCGTAGTCTTGGTTAGGATGTTCTTTTCTTTATCAAACTTATCCTTAAGTTCAGCACTAAAGCCGATGCTGGTCTGCTTCGATAATCTCTGTTTTACTATCTCAGCCATACCCGGGAAGGCACCGCCGCAGATAAAAAGGATATTGCGGGTATTTACAGTAGCAAGTGGTACCATGGCATTTTTGCTATTGGCACCTACCGGAACCTCTACTTCAGCCCCTTCTAAGAGTTTTAAAAGGCCCTGCTGTACGGATTCCCCACTGACATCACGACTGGTGGTGTTTTTCTTTTTCGCAATCTTATCGATCTCATCGATGAAGATGATACCGGTCTCTGCTTTATTCACATCATTGCCTGCTGCTGCTAAAAGCTTAGATACCACGCTTTCGATATCATCACCGATATAGCCGGCCTCTGTCAAAGTCGTAGCATCTGCCAGGGCAAGGGGTACGTTCAAAAGCTTTGCCAGGGTCTGTACCAGATAAGTCTTACCGGAACCTGTAGGTCCGATCATCAGGATATTGGACTTCTCAATCTCGATATCATCCATGGTTCCTGTAGCTACACGCTTATAGTGATTGTATACTGCTACAGACAGAATCTTCTTTGCCTGCTCCTGTCCGATGACATACTCATCTAACTGTTCTTTAATCTTGTGCGGAGCAGGGATATCCTCTAAGGAAATCGGAGGCTTCGCATTCGGATCTTTCTTTTTTAATTTCTGACGGTTGCCGCCACCAGGTCCAAAGCCTTGCAAATCTGCTAAATTGATAAAGCTGATATTAGGGAAAGGTTTTCTGGGATTCTTATTCTCTGCCGTATCCTCAGTAGTCTCTCCTTCTGTCTCCTCCGGCTTCTCTTCGGATGTTACCTGCTGATTATCCGCGTTCTCTGTTCCACTAGGCGTTTGATCTGCTCCCGGAAATCCCATGCCGGGGAATGTCACATTACCACCAAAAGGATTCATGAATGGATTATTCTGGAGAATCCGTCCCATGTCCATATTGCTCAAGGAATCTAAAGTCTTATGCATGCAATCATTACAGATGCACATGTTTTGCGGAAGATGGAACATCTTCCCGGCTTTGCTTTCCGATCTATGACAGATGCTGCACACCTCTTCATAGGTATTGTCATTATTCTCATTATTGTTATTCTGAAATTCTTCAGCCATTGTATTACTCCATATCTATACTTCAAATACATTCTATTTCAAGGAATACTTCAAGTATACAAAGAAAGCGCCTTGCGGGCAAGGCACTTTCCGTGAAGATTATGTGATTTCGGATGCATTCGGGTTGCATTCTATTCCACTGTTACCGACTTAGCCAGGTTACGTGGTTTGTCCACGTCGAGTCCTTTGCCTACGGATACATAGTAACCGAAGAGCTGGAGTGGGATGATAGCCAGGGAGTTGGCGAAGACAGGGTCTGTCTCCGGGATGTAGATGACATAGTCGCTGGCTTTCTCTACATCTGTATTATTTTCTGTGGTGACTGCCATGATGAAGGCACCACGGGATTTTACTTCTACCATGTTTGATACGCTCTTCTGGAACAGGTCAGGCTGGGTAGATACTGCTACTACCAGGGTGCCATCTTCGATGAGGGAGATGGTGCCATGCTTTAATTCGCCTGCTGCATAGGCCTCAGAGTGTACATAGGAGATTTCTTTCAGTTTCAGAGATCCCTCCAAAGAAATCGCATAGTCGATACCACGGCCGATAAAGAAAACATCTTTGGCTGCCGCATAACGGTTAGCAAATTTCTGGATTTTCTCCTTGTCATTTAACAGTCTCTCTACTTGTTTAGGCAGCTTCTGCAGTGCAGTCAGAAGCTGTGCGGTACGCTCTTCGGTGATGGTGCCGCGGACTGTAGCAAACTTCATAGCCAGAAGATACAAGGCAATTAACTGTGCGCTGTATGCCTTGGTGGTAGCTACGGCGATTTCAGGACCTGCCCAGGTATACATGACATTATCTGCTTCTCTGGCGATAGAGGAGCCTACTACATTGACGATACCCAGTACCGGGAACCCTTTTTCTTTGGTCTCACGGAGTGCTGCCAAGGTATCTGCAGTCTCGCCGGACTGGCTCACAACGATGACCATAGCTCCTTCTTCTAGGATAGGATCACGATAGCGGAACTCAGATGCTAAGTCTGTCTCTACCGGAATACGTGCCAGTTTCTCGATGACATACTTGCCGGTAACACCTGCATGATAAGCAGAACCACATGCTACGATGTGGATTTTTTTAATCTTCCTAATATCCTCATCCGTCATGCCCAGTTCTTCGATGACAATTTTGCCATCCTGGATACGTGGGGATAAAGTATCTGTAATGGTCTTTGGCTGCTCATACATTTCTTTCAGCATGAAGTGGTCGTAGCCGGCTTTCTCTGCTGCGTCTGCATCCCAGCCAATCTTGACTGCTTTCTTCTTGATTTCTTCTGCATCGATGTTGTAGAAGGTCAGGTTGTTTTTCTCCAGTTTTACGATTTCCTGATTGTCTACGTAGAAGACTTTTCTGGTGTATTTCAAAATAGCCGGTACATCAGATGCGATGAAGCAGCCTTCTTTGTTCTGGCCTACGATGAGTGGGCTGTCCTTACGTACAGCGTAGATGGCATCCTTCTGGTCTGCAAACATGATACCCAGGGCATAGCTACCCTCTACACGACGCAAAGTTCTGGTGATGGCTTCCATGGGATCACCGTGATAATAGCGATCTAGGAGATGAGCCAGTACCTCTGTATCGGTTTCGGATTTGAACTTATAGCCTTTTTTCTTTAAGTACTCTTTCAGTTCCTGATAGTTCTCGATGATACCGTTGTGTACCACTGCGATGGTGCCTTCTTTATTTAGGTGTGGATGTGCGTTCACATCACTTGGTGCACCGTGGGTAGCCCATCTGGTGTGACCGATGCCTGCAAAGCCAGGCAGGGTAGCTCCATCATGAGTCAGGTTCTCTAAGACTTTCAGTCTGCCTGCTGCTTTCTTATAGACAATCTTCTTGCCGTCAAATACTGCCACGCCGGCAGAGTCATAGCCTCGATACTCCAATTTGGATAATCCGTCTAAAATGATTGGTGCTGCTTCTAAAGCACCGATGTATCCTACGATACCGCACATAGTTCTTTCTCCTATCTTTTCCTTACTACATCCTGTCCTTTATTTCTGTGACAGGCTCTCCCATCTTCTTTCCCAGAAGGTAGGATTCATGGTATATTTCATAATCTGTTTCTTGGTCAGATTCTGATAATTCTTTCCTGCTTTGTACCCAAAGTACTTATACGCACTGGTAACTAACATAGGGATGATCAAAAGGCCCCGTCCTCTTTTTAAAAGGCCCAGAGCTGTTCGCTTCACCAGCTTCACGCCTTCAGACTCAGAAGGCACCTTCTCGAAAATCTCCGGATGATCAGCCTGAGATACCCCTAGATCAAAGTTTCTCTGGAACTGCTTTTGATTGCTATATACATGAGAGTGGTATACTTTTGCACCAGCCTCATATGCAATCTCATATCCTGCATTTACAGCCGCTGCTGCATAGTACATATCCTCGTTGAATATGGCTTCTTTTACGAAGCCGCCCAGCTTTTGATACACATCCCTGCGATACATGGCACAGACGTTGGAGCAAAAGTAGGTTTTGATACCCAGATTCTCTATGTCTGCTTTGGACTTTCTACGACTTTCCGAAGGATAGTTAAAGGCTCTGGTGATATCCTCCACCGGAGTGGTGGCCCCTTTCTTAGGCAGCTGTCTGGCATAGCTGACTGCTACCTGTGGATCGGCAAAAGGCTTTAAAAGGTTTTCCACCAAGTGATCATCTGCCGGAATGGCATCCTGGGTCATCATGAGGAAATACTCCGCTTCTGAGAACTTCACAGCCCAACGTCTGGTGGCACCGTGGTCAAAATCCTTTTTTTCTAAGTGATGAACTTCCAGGTTCTCCATGTCACGTAGTGACGCATGGCAGTTCACCAAATCATCCCAATAGCGCTTTTCTGTATTGGCAATGATGATTTTGTGTACCGCATGATCTTGACGCTTTAACTGCTCTATGAGATCCAGGAATCCCTCATCCGGTCTATATACCGGAATGATTACATCTACACTCTGCATATTATCTCCTATGGGATTTAGAAACTTTATAACTTATTATAACACGTTATAGAAAGTGTCTTTCACGCAAAGAAGAGCCCGCAGGCTCTTCTTGTAATTCTCATATTTATTTTGCTCCGGATGTATCTGAAGATACTTTAGAGCTGATGCTCTTCACTTCGCTACTTGGCTCATATCCTGTCTCATCGAAGAGATATTCATGTAACCAAGTTACGTTAGAGGTAAGATCTTTTGGAATAACGCAACTTCCCTTGCTTCCTACAGTACCGGTTCCACGCATAGATGCTTCAGGGAAGCCTTCGTCACCTACGATGTTATAAGAACTGATGTCAGCAAGTAAGCTGAGTGCTTCTTCCAGATTCAAGGACGTATAGATAACCTTACTATCAAATACATTTTTACAAGTAGATGCTAATGTAGTCTTGCTTGCCTTATGTGCCTGATCCATGATGAGTTTCAGGATAGTTCTCTGTCTCTCAGCACGCTTAAAGTCATCACCCTTGGTATAACGGATACGGCAGTATGCAGTAGCCTGCAGACCGTTCAAAGTCTGTACACCGGAATGCTGTACCGGAGTGTAAGTAGTCTTCAGGTTTTCAGCGATACACATCTGATAGTTATTTAAGTGGCTGATTTCCTCTTCTCCTACATCCAAAGTAACGCCGCCCAAGCTATCTACTACAGTAGCCAGACCCTCAAAGCCGATAGTGACAAAGTCTGTGATATTTAAGTCAAGGTTCTGGTTCAGCATATTGATAGCCTGCTGAGGGCCGCCCTTAGCATAAGCGCCGTTGCACTTATTATAAGTGTCATTACCGATATTTAAATAGGTATCACGATATACAGATACCAGTTTTACCTGCTTATTGTCATTATCGATATTAGCAATGATAATCGTATCGGATCTGGTATTCTTGGTAAGCGCACCTGTGGTAGAGTCTACACCGAAGAGAGCGATGGTACGGTATCCTTTCATAGATACGTTCTCTGCTACTTCTTCGTTGACTTCGATATCTGCCTCACTTAAATCTACGTGACCGACTTTCTCAACCTTGGTTACACCATACAGGATAAAAAGTACAACTGCCAAAGCAATGATTTCGATAGAGAAGATGATAATACGGTTTCTTCTCTTCTTTGCTTTCTGCTTTGCAGACAGTTTCTTTTTGCCGGATGGTCTGGAGGATGAGCTACGACTACCGCTGCTTCTGCGGTCTACGCTTCTGCCGGAAGAGCTTCTTCCACTTCCGGACTTACGACTTCTACGAGTATCCTCGTAATCATCGTACTCATAATCATTCTCATAGCCATATTCATAATCATCCTCGTAGCCGTACTCGTAGTCGTCTCTTCTACGCTGGCTACCAGATGTTCTTCTTCCTGATGCAGAGCTGCGATTTGCAGGACGATTTGCAGGTCTGCTTGGACGTCTGCCGTAATCGTCATCATCGTATCTGTTGCCCATATACGTTCCCTTTCTATTTCAGTAGGACTTCCTACTTAGTAAGCATTTTTATTGACAAAACCATGGAAAATCGTACGGAACAGAATCCGTATATCAAATCCTAAAGTCCAATTTTCAATGTAGTAGATATCGTACTCAATACGCTTCTTAATAGAGGTATCACCACGGTATCCGTTGACCTGTGCCCAGCCGGTCATACCCGGGCGCACTTGATGCTTCACCATATAACGCGGAATCTCTTCTTTGAACTTATCCACGTACTGTGGTCTCTCAGGTCTAGGTCCCACCAAAGACATATCCCCCTTTAGCACATTAAAAAGCTGAGGTAATTCATCCAAACTGGTCTTTCGAATGAAAGCGCCCACTTTGGTTACACGAGGATCTCCCTTTGTGGTCCATCCTTTTTTCTCGTCTTCAGGAGACTGCATCCGCATGGAGCGGAATTTGTACATTTGAAATGGCTTATTATGTAAGCCGATACGCTGCTGTTTGAAAATAATCGGTCCGGGGCTGCTGAGTTTCACAGCCACTGCCAATATCAGAAGCAGCGGAGATATCAAAATGATACCCACAAAAGAACCCAGAAAATCTACGGTTCTTTTCAAAATACGATTCAGCGTATTCGTAAGCGGGACATTGCGGATATTGATTACCGGAAGTCCCATCAAATCTTCTGTATAAGGTCTACTGGAAAAGACCTCGCTATAGTCCGGAATGAACTTGGTGTGTACGCCGGACTTCTCGCATAAGGACACAATACTACCCAAGCGGTCGTACTGCTTTAGAGGCAGCGCGATAGCGATTTCGTCCAATTTATTCTCCGGCAAAATATACTCCAGATTTCCGATGGTACCTACTACTTTGACCCCTTTGTACAGTGAGCCTCTGGGTACTTCATCATCCAAAATAGCATGGACCACATAGCCCCACTGAGGGTTCATCTTTATGCGGTCGATGTACTGCTCTGTAGCTCTGGAGTAGCCTACAAGAAGCACATGCTTCATATTATGACCGCTACGACGCATGACCTTCAGGACATAGCGCACCAGGCCACGGAACAACGTGGTAAGTAATGTATTCACCACGAAGAACAAGAATATCATAGACCTGGAGAAATGCTGCTGCCAAATCACGAAAAGTACGGATGTGGTAATCACAATTCCCAGGGTGTTTGCTTCAATAATGTGAGCGACTTCGCCGGCAGGGTCTGTCCCCCTTTTTGGCGTGTACAGCTTGCAAAGGGAGTAGAGAATCAAATATCCCACTACCAGGAACGGTATCGCACGGAAATATGTCTGCATGTCCAGATGGTATTCACCTTCTTTGACATTGGAAAATGGGCTTTCGAACTTCAGCCACCAGGCTGTGATGTAGGAAATTGCCACCAATGCCCCATCAATTACTACATGCAATCCATTGAAATATTTCTGGTTATCCTTAATCATGTCTATCCCTTCAACAGAAACTACACATAAAACATATTCTATCTTATTTTACTAAAAATCACAACCAAAAAGCACGCGAAACATGTTAATCAGCAGTTCTAGCTCTATTCGAAGATAGTTTAGAAAATGCTGCGCTTCAAAAGGTACGTGCTTTTCTTTCCCTGTCTCAGAAAAACTTAGTCCAAAGCCTTTCCCTAATCCTTTGATATAAAGAAGTCCAAAACCCTTCTTTACAAAAAACAAGATTTTCAGCAAAAAGCCAATCAGGAAAAAAGGCAAGTTGATAAGGATTTGCAACAGCGGCATATTCTTACCAATGATATAGATGCTGTTTCTGGAAGAAAGGTTTATCTTAAATGCATTATATTTTGAACCGGATGATCCGCTTCCTGCATGGTACACCAAAGCATCCGGTGTATACCAGTTCTCATAGCCGTAAATACGGGCTCTATAGCCCACATCCACATCTTCTAAATACGCGAAATGGGTCTCATCAAAGTATCCGATTTCTTCAAAAATCGCCTTTCGATAAATAGCAGCCCCGGCACAAGCAGAAAAAACTTTCTTTTCTCTTTGATATGGCGTAAAATCCTTGCCGCCACCGCGTGCTCTGGCCCAGCCTAGTGCAGTATATAGATCCCCTGCATTGTCCATCTCATCTCTGCGATACAGATTTCTCATTTGGGAGGAGACAGAAAAAGCCTTGGGATGTCTGTCTAATGCCTTTTCCATGGCTGCTAAAAATCCTGCTGCCACCTCCGTATCATTATTGAGGAGCAGTACATACTCTGTATCCGCTGCCTGGATTCCCACGTTAACCGCATGAGAGAATCCGGTGTTGTCCCAAAGCTCTATGAGCTCTACTTTTGGGAAATCTTTCAGGCATTTTGTGGAGCCATCCGAGGAACCGTTATCTACCACGATAACCTTTGCCTCGGCATCATCCGCAAAAATACTGCGCAGACAGCCTTCTATGAAGTTGATTCCATTGTAGTTCGGTATGACAATCGTGGTTTTCTTCACGGTTCTTCCTTTTCTTTTGCTTCCTTATATCGTAATCATAGACTGTTTTGTATGGAGGGTATCCACAGAAGAAGCTTTCCATCTTTGGTAAGTTCTGCAGATAATCTACGGCTTCTTAAAATCCATTCTTCCTCAGACAACGTCTTCCCGTAGGTACGAAGCCTTGTCGGAACATCCGGAATATAGTCCAGACCAATCATCTCTTCATAGAGATGGATATCTTCTTCTCGCAGCACAATTACCCTAGCATCTAATACCTGGGCGTTTTGCATGACACTGGCTTTATTGCCCGGTCCTGAAAAGAAGCTTCGAAGGCCTACATAAGGGCAAATCCCCTCTGCTGTTAAAAGGCCGCTGATAATCTTTCCTCTTTTTAAAAGGCTTCCTCCGTAAGCTGCGATATCCTTACGCTGCAGGAAAAGGTCTCCCTGATACACCACTTCATAAAAGCCCAAGTGTCTGGTGTGCTCCACTTCTGCTTGTATATCGTGGGTTCTTAGGTAATCCGCCACTGCTCTTTTGCCTGCTTCGTAAGCGTATAATTTGCTGGCCGGATTCGCCGCCGTAGAGGATTTGTGACAGGTCCAATGATAAAGGACTTTCGAAATATGAAGTACCTTGCCATGGTCTGATGCCCGAAGCACTAGATCAAAGTCCTGGGCACCATCGTACTCCCTTCTGAGCAAAAGCTTTGCAAAAAGGTCCCTTTGCATCACCAGGAAATGACAGATATAGTTATTGCTCAGCAGGAAATCCCGATTAAAATCCGGCTTGTGATTGGGTTCAAAATAGGTGTCGGAATCCGGATCATACTTATCTTCATCGGAATAGCAAAAGGCCGGCTCTGTCCCTGTTTCCTCCTGATAGATGCGAATCGCATCCGCCATTTCAAATACCGCATCTTCCGTCAGAAAATCATCATGGTCCAAAAGTCCAATCCAGTCCCCTTTTGCATAGGGTAGGGCTGCATTGGTATTTTCTGAGATACCTTCGTTAGAGGTCAATTTTAGATAATGGACCTTTCCTTTCTGAAAAGCATCCTCTCCTCTATCTTCTCCCTGCTGCCAGCTGTGTCCTGCCATGCCGGGATTCGCTTTCAGGTAGGCTTTTACCGTGCTTTCTACTTTGCTAGTCTTGCTGGCATCCGCCAAAATCACTTCCCAGCCTCCGTAGGTCTGCTTTGCCAGAGCATCTAATAGTTTTACCAGAAAACCATTATCTGTCTCATAACAAGGAACCAGGATGCTGAAGCAAGGTTTCTCCCATACGCAAGAAGTTTCCCTCTGGGCAGAAACCTCTACTGCAGGGGGAAACTCGTAGCTATAGTTTTTGTCGTAAGCCTGGGTGAGACGCTCATAAATCGTCTCAGCCGTAGGCTTCACGCCATTTTTCTTTATGTAGTTCAGTGTTTTATAAATCGCACTATTCATCCGCTATTTAGGAATTGATGATGTCTTTTACAGCATTTGTCAGTTCTTCCACCTTAGCCTGTGCATCTTCTAGATTGGTGCCTTTGACACCCATGTAGAATTTAATCTTAGGCTCTGTACCGGATGGACGAGCGCAGCACCAAGCATCATCTGTCAAATCAAAATACAATACATTGGATTTTGGCAGGCCTGTCTCTTTGACTTCTCCTGTCTTTAAATCCTTAATGGTATTGTTCTCATAGTCTCTGAAAGATACTACATCCCAATGACCAAACTTAGAAGGTGTATTATTTCTAAACTTATCCATTAAAGCAGCGATTTCTTTAGATCCGTCTATACCCTTCATGGTGATGGCATACTGAGTCTCTTTAAAGAATCCGTATTCTTCGTAGATTTTCAGCATCTGGTCATAAATGGTCATGCCGTTCTTCTTGCACCAAGCAGCTACTTCGCAAAGCATCATTACTGCTACGATGGCATCTTTATCTCTTGCATGGGTACCTACCAGGCAGCCATAGCTTTCTTCCAAACCAAATACATAATTGTTGGAGCCGGTTTCTTCGAAGAGCTTAATCTGCTCACCGATATATTTAAATCCTGTCAGAACTTCGATGCATTTAATGTCATATGCTTTGCAAAGAACGTGTGCCAGGTTTGTGGTTACGATAGTAGTTACCAATGCCGGATTTACAGGCATAGAACCTGTTGCTTTTCTTTCTCTCAGGATATACTCAGCAATCAGCATACCGGACATATTACCTGTGAAGGCCTCATATTCACCGGTTTTGCTATTCTTTGCATAGACGCCAAGACGGTCAGCATCCGGATCAGTAGCCATAACGATGTCGGCATTTTTCTCTTTCGCAAGCTTCAGAGCCAGTTCGAATGCCTTAGGATCTTCCGGGTTCGGATAATCCAAAGTAGTGAAGTCCGGATCCGGTAATTCCTGCTCCGGTACTACATAGACATTCTCAAATCCAAGTTCTTTCAGGACACGGCGAACAGGGATGTTACCTGTGCCATGGAATGGTGTATAGACTACGCTGATATCCTTTGCCATTTCTTTGATCAGTTCCGGATGAATGATCTGCTTTTTCAGCTCTACCATGTAGGTATCATCGATTTCTTCCCCGATGATTTCATAAAGGCCCTGTGCCATAGCATCTTCTTTGGACATGGTCTTTACTTCCGCATAGTCTTTGATTGCTTTTACTTCATTGATGATACCGGTGTCGTGAGGTGGTGTAACCTGTGCACCGTCTTCCCAGTATGCTTTGTATCCATTGTATTCCGGTGGATTGTGGCTGGCTGTGATCATAACGCCGGCTACACAATTCAGTTTACGCAGTGCATAAGAGAGTTCCGGTGTAGGACGCAGCTCTTTGAAAACATATGCTTTGATGCCATTGGCTGCAAGGCATCTTGCTGTCTCATCTGCAAATTCCGGTGAAAATCTACGGCAGTCAAAGGAGATTGCCACACCTCTCTTTGGGTCGCCATGCTTTTTGATGTAATTTGCAAGTCCCTGTGTTGCTTTACGTACGGTGTAGATATTCATACGATTGGTACCTGCACCGATTACGCCACGAAGTCCGCCTGTACCGAACTCCAATTCTTTATAAAAACGGTCCTCAATTTCAGTCTCATCTGTCAAAGCAAGCAGTTCTTTCCTGGTTGCTTCATCAAAATAAGCATCTTCTGTCCATTTTTTGTATACTTCTTTGTATCCCATGTTTTTCCTCCTGATTTCCGTTGGTCTCCGGGCAAATTATACCATATTCCGCCTAGATTTTTAAGGTGTAATCACTCCGGTCCAGAGAGAAATTCACATTATAAAACGGATCTCCCTGTTCTAATAGTTTCGCATAGCGGCTTCTGAAAAGCTCGCATTCCTTCTCATATCTAGCAGCGCGCTCCCCATCTAAATCGCTTCCTCTGGATACGGATTCGAAATGATAGAGTTCGCAGTATGGATTCCATACATTCCACAAGCCCATATCTCTTAGACGCAGACAGAAATCCACATCATTCAATGCTACTGCAAAGCTTTCATCCAGGCCACCCAGTGCATCATATAAAGTCTTCTTTACCATGAGGCAAGCTCCCGTTACAGCACTGACATCCTGTGCATAACACAGCCTGCCCATGTAGCCCAGGTTTGTGCTTGCCACCTTATAGTGGCTGTGACCTGCAGTACGGTGGGCCCCAAGGCCGATGACGATTCCCGCATGCTGGATGGTCTTATCCGGGTAATAAAGTTTTGCACCTACTGCACCCACATCCGGTCTTTGTGCATACATCAACAGTTCTTCGATCCAGTTGATAGAAATCACCTGGGTATCATTATTGAGTAATAGGATATACTCACCACCTGCATGCTCTACGCCAAAGTTACAGATTTTGGAAAAGTTAAACTCTCCTTCATATTTCACCAGTCGAATCTTTGGCTGTTCTTTTAATTTCTCATAGTAAGCAAAGGTCTCATCCTGTACAGAGTTATTCTCTACTACGATGATTTCGTAGTTATCATAGGTACTCTGGCTCAGAATAGAAGTGATGCAACGCTGCAGGTCGTCCACATGATCCTTATTGGGGATAATGATGGACACCAGTGGATTTCGCAGTACTTCGTATTTGATGCGGAAAATGGTTTCAAATGCCTTGGTAGATAGAATCTCAAAGTTTTGAAAACCGCACTGGGTCAAATGATCTGCCACAGCCCCTCTGGCTGCTTCTATAGCATAGCTTTTAGCATTGATATCGCTGGCTACGGAGGCTTTATGGCTTCTCCAGTAGTACATCAATCTTGGCACATGCACCACATGCTTTGCTTTGCTGGTGAGTCTCAGAATCATATCATGATCCTGACTTCCATCAAACTGACTGCGGAAAAGTTCCATACCCTGCAGAAGATCTCTGGAAAAAGCACTGAAATGGCAAATATAGTTATTGGCCCTTAAGTTATCCAAAGAATAATCCGGCTTAAAATGCAGGGTAATCATATCATCGATGGTCTTATTCCCTTTAAAGGTAGCCTCATCGCAATACAAATAGTCTGCGTCCTTCTCGCAGATTTGCTCCATATAAGCATAGAGTACAGAAGGATGTAACACATCATCGTGATCAAAGAGGGCGATATAGTTACCGGTAGCCATCTTATAGCATTCATTGGTGTTGCCGGAAATACCTTCATTCTTCAGCAGCTTCTGGTATTTGATACGGCTATCCTTCCGGATGTACTCATCGCAGATTCTGCCTACTTCCGGATGATTTTCATCAGAGCCATCTGCCAGGCAAAGTTCCCATTTTCCATAGGTCTGTGCAGTCACAGACTCAATCATCTCTCTCAGGAATTTCTCCGGTGTATTATATAGCGGAACTAAAATACTGAAAGTAATATCCTTCGGAAATACTCTGCTTTCTTCTGCTTTTCTCTGGTTCTCATCTGGAAAACTGCGCGTTCCGTGCTGGAGTCTCGCCTGTTTTTCAATCATTTTGCTTTTCACTTTACGGGCGATTCCCTTAGGAGAGCCGTACTGACCTACTCTATCTCCGGTTCTCTTTAAAAAGTGATAGGCATCTCGTGCCGGTTTTGCTGCTTTCCATAGACCGCTGTTTTTGATACGGTCCAGGTTTTCCTGCAAATCTTCCGCTTTCCGATTGGCATCCGCTAATCTGTCGGAAAGCTTCGCTGTTTTCTTTTTTTCTTGTTCGTATAAATCGCGATAGTACGATACTTCGTCCTTATCTGTCATTCACATTCACCTTCTGTTTTGATTTTGACCCATTTGTCACTGGTCTCATCATATAGACCCAGGCTCACTTCATAAGAGCCACCTGCCAAATCCTTTTTCAGAATACGGCAAGTAAAGCCCGACAAGCCGATATGGGTTTCTGCAGGAAAGACTTCCTCCAGGTCATAACGGTAGTGCTTTGCCACAGGCACCTGCAATGCTTTTAACTGCTTTTTGTCTGTCAGCAAAACATAGGTTGTAAAAGAAGCATTGTCTTTTTGATTTGCAAAGCACCAGCCTTCCAAGCACCAAATATCCGGTTCTTCCCGCAAATGCTTTGGTTGTACCTTGCAGCTTTCCAGGGAGTACTGTGTCTTACCTTCCTGCATAGCCTCCACAAAGCTATAAGAAATGGTCTTTACTTCTTGTGTCAAAAGACGCTTCTCATAATCATAGTCATAACCCACCACATACTCCGGTGAGTTTTTCTTCATATGGTTGCTGTAATAAGGGTCATACTCCAACAGCCCCGGATGACGCTTGTAAAGTTTGTCCTTTTCCTGAAGCAGACGATTCCACTTTTCTTCTTGCCCCTCGTCCAGACCACGGCTTAAGGATTCATGGTGTCTTAGAACCGCATCGTTTCTTTGGACATTACGATATCCCATATCATATAGACGGAAGCAAAACTCCACGTCATTGTATGCTACTGCCATATCTTCCATCAAACCGCCCATATCCTGATACAGGAATCTGGACACCAAAAGGCAAGCCGCTGTCACCGCCACCATATTCATAGCGGTGGCGCCATGGCCATAGTAGTATAGCCGATCCTCCGGGAACGTCACCAGCTTATGACTTGGCCCGATGGCCAGATTGGTGATACCCGCATGCTGAATGCGCTCTTCGCCCGGGTACCAAAGTTTGGCGCCTACGGCACCTACCCCCGGAACCAAAGCCTGGCCCAGCATGATATCCAGCCAGTCTTTCTGGATGATTTCGATATCATCGTTTAAAAGAAGGACAAAATCTCCCTGTGCCTTGGCTACGCCATCATTGCACATTTTAGAGAAATTAAAATCCGATACGCGATAGAGGTACTGCATTTTCTTGCCATAGAGTGCCCCTAATGTATCCATCAAATCACGGATGGTTTTCTGGTTCTCCTCAGAGCTACCATTATCCACCACGATGAACTCCACATTTTCATAATTAGTGCGGTTCAAAAAGCTCATCAAGCAAGTCTTCAACACATCCGGATGATCCTTGGATGGAATCACCACAGAGATCAAAGGCTTATAACTAGGATTAGGCCATACTGCCGTGACATTTTCTATATAGGTATCTCCGCTTGCCACAAGGAATCCCCTGGCTTCTAATGCTCGTTTTCTGCAAGGGATGTATCTTTCTTCGTATCCCCAATAGTTTTCAAACTTACGGTAGTCCGGGGATACGGTGGTTTCTAGTTTAGAGGTATCTCCAGCCAGTTCCTCTTCTTCCTTCGGAATGTGGTAAAGCACCGCATCTGTCATACCACCTTTTCCTGCTCCTACAGCCTGAAGACAAAGCTCATAGGCATTCTGCCTGCCGTCCTGTTCATGGAACAGCATAATCTGATACACATCTTCCTTCCGCAGAGCAAAAAAGCTGGCGGGATAGAAGAATCCAAGTAGGGTTTCCGGTGACCACACAGGCTTAAAGAAAGGATGATGTCTTTTCCCTTCTTTGGTAATAAAGTCCTCGTGGGCATACCACACCTTACAGTCCCCATTCTCACGGAAGAATCCTGAAGCAATGCCCGGACATCTCTCATCTAGATAGTCCGGATTCTCTGCAAAAAGCAGGTATTTCACCTTTGCAAAACTCTCCTCACTCAGAAGCTCCTGCATAGAGATGCGACCATCCAAATCCTGATAAGAAAGGATTGCCACCTCTGCTGCATCCCCGATTTCGCCCAAAGGAAGTGTATCTTCCACACTAGCAATCCACTGGGCATAAGGATTCTGTTGCTTGGACAGCTCCTTTTCATAAGCAGCCACCAAAGTATCCTTCGCCTGCACATAGCTCCCGGAAAAAAGGCCTTTTCTTCCGGCTCTGGATTTAACAGCCTTCACACCCTTTACGCAGAAGCGAAAAGGTGCTGTCATTTTATACGGAATGCTGGATTGAATTCTTGTTAAATTTGCATTTAACTCATCCACTTTTGTTTCCGCATCTTGTAATTTACCGGCTAGTTGTGCATTGATTTTCTTTTGATTGCGGTAGGCTTCTTCTAGGTACGCAGCCCATGTGTATTGTTCTTTCATGAAATAACTATAGTCTCCGCTGTGAAATCATACATTTTCTGTCTCGATGCTCGATCTTCCCACAGGTACCCTAAAAGGTATTCTCCCTGAGGAAGGGCGCCTTCATCCAATGTAACGCTCATACCTGACAAAGCAGGGTACTGGATATAAGGCAGATTTTCCTGATAGTCCGGACGCAGTCTTCTGGTGAAAGGCACCTGATAAAGAGGTCCGTCTGTACGTTGTACTTTCTTGGTGATTTCCTCATCCTCAGAGAGTTTTCTCATAAGGAGGCTTATTTTATAACGGCTGTTATCTACCTGTACTGCATAGAACCAGCCTTGGATATAGTATCCAAAGTAGTACTCTGATGTCTCATTCTTACCGGTTTCCCATAGTGCTCTACTTCCGGCAAACTCAATACCATGATACAGGACATCATTGTGCCAGCTTTCCGGCACTTGTCCGGTAATCTCTACCGGCATGCCCTTTTCCATCACTTCACCGGCCTGATAGCGATTTCCGGGACGGAACTGCCACTCCATGATATCTTTTACAAATCCCGGATTATGATATGGATCGCGATTCCAAAGCCCAGGATGTGCTGCATATAATTTGTCTCGCTCTCCATGGAGTCTTCGTAGCTTCACGATGCCTTCATCGCTTCCTCTGCTGACAGATTCATAGTGAAGCATGTGGGTATGATTACAAGTTACGTTCCGATACCCATTTTCATATAAGCGGAAGCAAAGCTCCACATCATTGAAAGCCACTGCCAAATCTTCGGAAAAGCCGCCCACCTCATCAAACAGTGCTTTCTTCATCAGCAGGCACGCCCCTGTAGTAGCCAGAGTATTCACCGCCTGTCTATTCCAGCCAAAGTAATAGCTTTCCGTATCTTTTTGTGTCTGCAGCTTGTGGCAAGGTCCTAAATGGATATTGTTTACCCCTGCATGTTGAATGGTTTCTTCATCCGGATACAGAAGTTTGATGCCTATTGCACCTACATAGTCTTTTCTGGCCTTCTCCATCATCTTGGTAAGCCAGGTTCTGTCTACTACCTCTGTATCATCATTCAGGAACAGCACGTATTCGCCTGTAGCCATCTGTGCTCCCTGATTGCATAATGCAGAGAAGTTAAAGGCCTGAGGTCTATGCTCATAGCGGAAGGATGCTTCCCTCTTTTGCTGGCCGGCCATTTTTTCAATGATGGCTTTGTTTTCAGAACTACTGCCATTATCCAGAACGATGACTTCCAAATTCGGATAATCAGTCAGTTCCATAAGAGAATGTACGCATCTGGAAAGCAGTCTCGGGTTATCCTTGGAAAGGACGACGATGGATACCTTCTCAGCCTTGTCTCCCATAGGGATATCCGAGAACCACAAATCCTTTTTCAAATCAGAAAAGCGCTCTTCTCGTCCGAAATCCTCCGGCTGCTCCTCTAAATAGATAGGATACGGGATATGCTCTACTAAAATAGCTTCATTCACTAAGCTCAAAATCAAACGATAGATATTTCTCTGAAAATGTAGCTTCGCTTCTTCGCTTTGCTCCGGTGCAGACAGATTTTCTGTCAGTTCAAAGGTGGTGTCCTGTAAAACAGTAGCCAAAAGCTCACGCTCTACCAGAAAAGCTCTGCCAAAATAGCACTGAGAAAGAAGTGTATCCGGAGAAAAGTCCGGTTTTAGCCATCCTGCTTCATCCGGGTAGGCAAGTTTCGCATAGGGTTTTTCGAACAAAAAACGTCTTATCAATTTGATGGCGTTTTTGTGTAACAGTTCCGGTTTTTCTACCAACAATAGATACGAAGACTCTGTATCCTGCAGGCTCTTTATCGCTGCATCCAAAGCTGCCTTCGTGGCAAATAAAGTGCGCAGAGACATGATACCTACATTGATGTCAGCAGAAGTGCCCTCCAGGTATTCTGTCATTCTCCATGCCTGGAATTCGGCTTCAGAAACAGATTGCGCACGAACAGCAGCTTCATATTCACGATGATATTGTGCCACCAGCACATTCTGTACAGCCTTTTTCAGCATGGACATTATCGCCAGAACCTCCTCTTAGGTTTGTATTGTTCCGCCAGGATTTCCATCATGGTATCCC